>ERZ724514.998-NODE-998-length-12668-cov-9.954174_pt1 | contig 12668 bp, 13 predicted proteins | sample MGYA00376047_ERZ724514 | MGnify/ENA primary metagenome ERZ724514 (study PRJEB28724, sample SAMN07190883) | activated sludge metagenome | isolation source: activated sludge of sewage treatment plant in Hong Hong | place: Hong Kong | collected 2016-03-17 ...
CCGAGGCCCAGCAGGTCTATTTCAACGCCGTGGCCGCCGATGCCGACAACCCGGATTACCTGTTCAATCTGGCGGTAAGCCTCGATCATCTGCGCCAGCCCAAGCTCGCCGCCCAGCACTACCGTCTGGCCCTCGAGGCGGCGCAGCGGCGCCCGGCTGCGTTCGACCGCGACCGGGTGAAGCTTCGCCTCGCCGAACTTCAGCCCTGACGACGAGCCGATCATGAACGATTACGCCGGGCAACACCGCCCGCTGGGCCAGATCCTCATGACCAAGGGCATCCTGTCCGAGGATCAGTTGCGGATTGCGCTGCTGGAACAGATGAAGTCCAACCAGCCGATCGGCAAGCTGCTGATTTCACTTGGCTTCGTCTCGGAGACAACCCTGCGCGAGGCGCTTTCGGAGAGCCTGGGCCGCCAGAGCATCGATCTCTCGAACGCCATTGTCGACCCGCAGGCACTGAAGCTGGTGCCGCGCGACGTCGCCAAGCGCCACCACCTGCTGCCGCTCGATTTCGATGCCGCCAACCACCGGCTGACGGTTGCGATCGCCGACATCGACAACATTGTCGGCCTGGACCGGGTGCGCGCCCTGCTCCCCGAAAACGTCGAGATCGATCCGCTGATCGCCGGCGAATCCGAAATCGACCACGCCATCGACCAGTACTACGGTTACGAACTGTCGATCGACGGCATCCTGCAGGAAATCGAAACCGGCGAGATCGACTGGAAAAGTCTTTCGGCCACCGACGACGAGTACAGCCAGCCGGTCGTCCGCCTGATCGATTCGATCCTCACCGATGCCGTCAAGCGCGACGCATCGGACATCCACTTCGAGCCGGAAGCCAACTTCCTGCGCATCCGCTACCGCATCGACGGCATGCTGCGGCAGATCCGCGCCCTGCACAAGTCGTACTGGCCGGCGATGACCGTGCGCATCAAGGTTCTGAGCGGCATGAACATCGCCGAGATGCGCGCGCCGCAGGATGGCCGCATCGGGCTCACCGTCTCCGGTCGCCAGGTCGATTTCCGCGTCGCCTGCCAGCCGACCATCAACGGCGAGAACATCGTGCTGCGGGTCCTCGACCGCCAGAAGGGCATCGTGCCGCTGGAGAATCTCGGCCTCGCCGAGGAGCACCTGTACCGCCTGAAACTGATGATCGCCCGCCCCGAGGGCATCATCCTGGTCACCGGCCCGACCGGCAGCGGCAAGACGACGACGCTTTATTCGGTTCTCAACCACATCAACTCCGAGGGCATCCACATCATGACCCTCGAAGACCCGGTCGAGTACCCGATGGCGCTGGTGCGCCAGACCTCGGTCGCCGAAACCGCCAAGCTCGATTTCGCCAACGGCATCCGCTCGATGATGCGCCAGGATCCGGACGTCATCCTCGTCGGTGAAATCCGCGACGCCGATACCGCCGACATGGCTTTTCGCGCGGCGATGACCGGGCACCAGGTCTATTCGACCCTGCACACTAATTCGGCCGTGGGCACCATCCCGCGCCTGCTCGACATCGGCGTTCTGCCCGACATCATGGCCGGCAACATCATCGGCATTGTCGCCCAGCGCCTGATCCGCCGCCTCTGCGATCACTGCAAGTCACCCTATCACGCCGAGTCCCACGAGATGCAACTGGTCGGATCGCCGGCCGGCGGCCCGCGTCCGGTTCTCTTCCGCCCGACCGGTTGCGAGCGCTGTGACTACCAGGGCTATCGCGGCCGCATTGCGATCATGGAACTCTTGCGCATCGATTCCGGCATCGACGAACTGATCGCCCGCCGCGCCACCACCCACGAAATCCGCACCCGCGCACTCGAACAGGGCTTCATCACGCTGGCCGACGACGGCATGCGCCGGGTTCTCAACGGCACGACGTCGCTCGAGGAACTCGGGCGCGTCATCGACCTCACCGACCGGATGTAGCCATGCTCTTCGACTACAAGGCCGTCAGCATGGAAGGGCGCATGGTCTTCGGACGAATCGACGCCATCAACCTCGTCGATCTCGAAATGCGCCTCAAGCGCATGGATCTCGACCTGGTCACGGGCAGGCCAATCGACCAGCACCGGCTGTTCGGCAGCCGAAAGATTCCGCGTCCCGAACTGATCAACTTCTGCTTCCATCTCGACCAGTTGGCGCGGGCCGGCGTACCGATCCTCGAAGGCCTTGCCGATCTGCGCGACTCGATCGAGAACCCGCGCTTTCGTGAAGTCATCGCCGGCCTGATCGAGAGCATCGAGGGCGGCCAGACCCTGTCACAGGCCATGGCCGGACATCCCACCGTGTTCAGCAAGGTCTTCGTCAGCCTCATACGCTCCGGCGAAGCCACCGGCCAGTTGCCGGAGGTGTTGAGCAGCCTCAACGAATCGCTCAAGTGGGAAGACGAACTGGCGTCGCACACCAAGAAGCTGCTGATGTACCCGGCATTTGTCGGCACCATCGTCCTCAGCGCCACCTTCTTCCTGATGATTTACATGGTGCCTCAGCTCAAGCAGTTCGTCAAAAACATGGGCCAGGCCCTGCCGCCGCAAACGCAGCTTCTGTTCTTCGTCTCCGACCTGCTGGTCGGCTACTGGTGGCTCTTCCTGAGCGTGCCGGTGCTGGTTGTCGTCGCCGCGCAACTGGTCCTGCGCAGCAATCCCATCGCCCGTCTGCGGCTCGACGGAATGAAGCTGGCCCTGCCCATCTTCGGGCCGATCCTGAAGAAGATCATCCTCTCGCGCTTCGCCAACACCTTTGCCATGCTCTACGCTGCCGGCATCCCGATCCTGGAGTCGATCCGCACGACCCAGGACATCGTCGGCAACCGGGTGGTCCGCAAGGCCCTGGTCAGGGTCGAGCAGTCGATACGCGAGGGCCAGAACGTGGCCGGCGCCTTCCATGATGCCGGACTGTTCCCGCCGCTCGTCGTGCGCATGCTGCGGGTCGGCGAGAATACCGGCGGACTCGACAAGTCGCTGCGCAACGTCAGCTACTTCTACAACCGTGACGTCAAGGAATCGGTCGAAAAGGCCCAGACCCTGATCGAACCGATGCTGACCCTGTTCATGGGCGCCCTGCTGGGCTGGATCATGCTCTCGGTGATCGGACCGGTCTACGACGTCATCAGCAAGATCAAGACGTGATTCCGCGCCGCCTCCTCTACCTCGACACCCAGCGCCTGACGACCCATGTCTGGCAACGCGGGATGTTGCGGCCGGAAGGCGTCTTCGAGATGCGCCCGGAGGAATTCACGCGGTTCGCGGACTACCTGCGCTCCCACCGCAACAGCCATTTCCGGATGCTGGTCAATGTCGCCGAGGAAGGACACGAACTCGAAACGATTCCGTTCCTGCAGGGCGCCGACCGCAAGGCGCTGATCACGCGCAAGCTGGGGCAGCATTTTCTCGGGTCCCCGCTGGCCACCGCCATCTCGCTCGGCTACGAGAAGCACAAGCGCAAGAATGAGAAACTGCTGCTCTCGGCGCTGACCAACCCGGCTCACTTCGAGCCGTGGCTGAAGTGCCTGGAGGACGCGGATGCAGCGCTGGCGGGCATTTATACGGTGGCGCAACTGGGCGGCATACTGCTCAGGAAGCTCGGCAAGTCCGCTCCGCGTGCCCTGCTGCTGACCTTTCAGGACCACTCGATCCGCGAAAGCTACCTGGCCGATGGCCAGCCGCTGTTCTCGCGCATGGCTCCACTGCTCGACAGCAGCATCGGCGGTCTCGCCTCACGCTTCGCCTCCGAGGCGAACAAGCTTCACCAGTATCTGCTCGCCCAGCGCCATGTCGGGCGCAACGAGGATTTGCCCGTCTATATTCTGGCCCACCCGCAGGCAGTCCCGGCGGTCCGTCAGTCATGCCGCGACATGGCCAACCTCGGTTTCGAGATCATCGACAGCCACCAGGCAGCCCGCCAGCTCGGCCTCAAGAGCCTGCCCGACGACAGCAGCAGCGAACTGCTGTTCCTGCACCTGTTGGCCACCGCTGCCCCACGCCAGCAATTCGCCGGTGAGAACCATCGCCACGATTACCACATATCGCAGATCCGCTACGGGCTGCTCGCGCTCGGCGCCATCGCCGTCCTTGGCGGGGCGCTGTTCGTGGCCAAGCAACTCTACGACGCCAGGGCCATGCGTGAGGAAACCCAGGCTCTGGCACGCAGCGAAGCCGATCTCAACTGGCGTTACCGGGAAATTTCCGCCACCTTCCCGCAACTGGGCATCGACAACGAAACTCTGCGGGGGGTCACCAATCGCCAGAGCGAACTTGTCAGGAAACAGCGTCTTCCGGACGACGCCTACCGCCTAGTCAGCCGCGCGATGAACGAGGTACCGAACGTCCATCTCGAGGCGCTTGAATGGTCGCTCGGCGAGAGCGCGTCGGCAACGGGCGCCGCGGCGACTCCCGGCAAGACAATGGCGCTGCCCGACGGCAAGTCCGAAGTGATTACGTTGCGCGGCTCGATTCGCCTCGGGCCGACCGCCACGGCACGACAGACGCTGGCCACTTTCGAGCATTTTGTCGAGATGTTGCGGGTCGACCGCGACAGCGACGTCAGCGTCCAGCAACAGCCGTTCGATATCGAATCGGGGCGTGCGCTGCGCGGCGGCGACATGGAGACGGAAAGCGCAGCCCCGCGCCAGTTCACGGTCCAGATCGTGCGCCGAGTGACATCATGAAACTCGCCGCCCGCGACTTCCGGAAAATCGTCTGGGTCGCCCTACTCGCCACCCTGCTGATCGGCCTGGCGATCGCCGCCGGCCTCTGGAGCACCGGCGGCACCAGCAAGGCGCGGGTGGAACGCGATGCGGCGGCGGCGCGCAAGCTGGAGATCGAGAAGCGCCTCGGCCGGGTGCGAACCGAAGAGCAGGAGATCAAGGCTCGTACCCAGCAGTTCCAGCAGATGGAGCTTGCCGGCATGATCGGACAGGAGAAGCGGCTCGAGTGGACCGAACTGCTGCGCGACCTCCAGCGCCAGTCGCGGCTACCGGGCATGAATTACGAGTTCGGACCGCAAGTTCCACTCGAAAGCGTTGCCGGGGCCGACTACGCTTTTCACAGCAGCCAGTTGAAGATTCAGTTGCGGGTACTGCATGAGGAAGACCTGCTCAACTTCGTCGGGCAGTTGCAGAAGGAGGCCAAGGCGCTGGTCGTCTTGCGCGGGTGCAAGCTTTCGCGCCCGCCGGGCGGAAGCACGGCCAGGGATGCCGCGCAACTGGTCGGCGAATGCACGATGGAATGGATCACCCTGCGCCGCTCCAGCGGGAGCAAACAGCCATGAGAAGACGCAATCTGCCCGTCTTTCTGCTGGCTCTCGCCGCCCTGCCGGCCTGGCCGCAGAGCGAACCGCTGGGCCGCCTGTTCTTCACCCCGCAGCAGCGCGCGGCGCTCGACCGCGAGCGCCTCCTCGGAATCAGCCAGCGCCCGAGTGGCCTCGATGGCGATGCGAGCTATACGTTCAACGGCGAGGTGCGCCGCAGCAGCGGCAGGAACACACGCTGGATCAATGGCGAACCGCAGACGGCAGGTGGCCGCGGCCCCGGCGTTCCCGCCGGCGACACCTATCATCCCGCGACCGGCGAGCACGACAGCCTGCTTGTCGGCGGCATGATCGTCATCCAGCGCAAGCCGCCGACGCAATGACTCGCCAGCGGATGCAAGCGGGGAAAAGGCAGTCGGGCATCGCGCTGGTCCTGCTGCTTGTCATCCTGATCATGGCCGGCGCCTTCGCATTCTACCGGAGTGCCGGCATCGGGGCCGGTCCCGCCGAGAAGGATGCCAAGCTTGCTGCCACCCTGGCTCGTGCCAAGGAAGCGCTGATTGCCCGCGCCGTCACCGATGCCAATCGCCCCGGCAGCCTCCCCTGCCCCGACCTGATCACCAACAGCGGCGGTCTCAGCAATGTCCCGGGCGACGGCAAGGCCGACATGTTCACCCTGACGCAATGCCCGAGCTATGTCGGCTGGCTGCCCTGGGTAACACTCGATCTCCCCGAACTCACCGACGATACCGGCACCCGCCTATGGTATGCCCTGGCACCGGAACTGCGTGATGACGACAGCGCCCAGCCGATCAACAGCGACACTGCCCTTACCCTGCGGCTCGACGGAGCCGTCGACATTGCCGCCCTCGTCATTGCGCCGCGTGCGGCGCTCGGCAGCCAGGCGCGGCCATCCAACAATCCGGCCGACTATCTGGATGGCGAGAATGGTAACGGTGACGACCGCACTTATGTTTCAGGCCCGCAAGGCCCTGCGTTCAACGACATGGTCGTCGCCATCACCCGCCAGGAACTGATGGCGGCTGTCGAAAAGCGGGTCGCCAGCGAGGTCAAGGCCTGTCTTGAACAGCATGCGGCCAGCGCGGCGAATACCGACCACACCTACCCATGGCCGGCACCGCTGTCCAACAGCACTTTCCGCGGAACGGCCGGCAGCCTTTTCGGAGAGCTTCCAGCAACGCAGCCTGGCGCCGGTCCAAACAGCCTCCTGCAGAAATCCACCAGCGCCCTGACTGCTGCGAAAACCGCCCTTGCCGGGTCGTCGACCGCAAGCGATCAGATGGCGGCAATCATTGTCGTCAGCGACGCCGCCACCTACGCGAGGGCACTCTACGACAAGCTGTACAGTGTCGCCAGTGCCCTTGCGCTCGTGGCCGGCAATGCTCAGACCGCGTTCGGCAGGCTTGATACGGATATCATCAGCGCCGCCGCCAACAATCGCATCAGCGCTACCGAACGAACGAACCTGCGGACCGAAGCGATCACGGTGAAAGCCAACCTGACCGCGCTGCAAAGCGCTCTCGTCGACAGCGGCATCGATCCCTTTCCCGGTGAAGTGCTGGCGCAAAACCTGGTCCTGCAACAACGACTCGCCACTGCGGCGGCCACGCCCAGCGCGGCGAACTTCACCGCCCTGAAAAATCAGGCAACTGTCCTCGTCGATCTCTTCAGCCGCAGCACGACACCCAATCCGGACATTACCGCCGCCCTGACCAACGCGCTGAACGCTGCCGCCGCAACAGTCACCGCCGCCGCCAGTGCCGCTGCCGCACCGACGAACGTCGCGCAAATTGCGGCTGCCGCCGGCGCAGCACAGACTCTCGTCAGCGCCGGCAACAGCCTGCGCAACACCATCACCGCCAGTCGCGTAAATCTCAATTCAAGCGAAATCAGTGTCCCCACCAGCCAACTTTCCACCCTGCTTTCAGCCGTCGTCGCCAATCCCGGCACCACGACAGCAGCAGCGTTCGCTGCCGGCCTCACCGATCTCCAAGGCGTGACAACCTCGCTTGCCACCGCATCGAGTCCGGTCGTCACGGCCCGCACGGCGACATTGACGGCCATCTCCAATGCCCTGAGCGCTGCCCAGGCAGCCAGCGATTTCAGCCTGATCCAATCGACCGCAAGCACCGCCATTGCCGCAGCCAATACTCTGGCAACAAGAGTCGCGGGTAATGGCGACAATGTCGCCAAGGAAAGCCTGGCGGCGGCGGCCACCCAATACCTCACGGCCCAGGCAACCTTCAATGCCGTGCCAGTGCCGCCGACGACGCAGGCCGCGATGGTTCCTTATGTGCGGGCGGTGCAGGACCCGGCGGCAGACATCGCCTACTGGGCGGGGATCATTTCGAGCAACGCGACCAATATCGCGACGCTGGCCCGCAAAGCTCCGGCTGCGTCAGGCGACAATACAGGTTCGGCGTATTACGCCGCCGACCAACTCGTTTCCGGAATCTCCGGCTCGGGCGGAGCGCAGGCCTTGCTGCAGGCGTACATCAATGCGCCGACCAGTGCCAGCAAGCAGGCGGCCGCAACCGCCGCGCTGAATTCGACACTGGCTCAAGCCGATATCCTGCTGACCAGCGCCGGTACGCTCGACAGCGCGCTCGATAGCGGCAGCGCCGAAGCGCTGCCGACGGTCTGGTTCGGCAGCGCCTGCGCCTTTCTGCAACCACCGAGTGGCAGTACGTCATGGTGGACGGCCAACAACTGGGCCAATACCACCTTCTATCAGATCAGCGACCGCGTTCGCGCCGTCAGCGGCAAGCTGCAGGTCAACGGCGCCGGCAGCCATCGTGTCGTCGCCCTCAGTGCGGGGCGAGCCTTGGGGACCCAGAACCGCGCCACGCGAACGACCGCCAATTTCCTCGAAGGGATCAATGCCGACACCTCGCGCGACGGCGATGCCAAGAGTCCGGTCAGCGTATTCTCGAATGCCCCGGTATCGGCAACATTCAATGACCGACTCGGATTCTGAACCGCTCCCGGAACCATGAAATTGTCATTATCCAAGCCTCCGCGCCACGGGACCGGTTTCACGCTGGTCGAACTGGCGATTGTCCTGGTCATCGTCGCCTTGCTCGCCAGCGGATTGATGGTCGGCATTGCGGCCCAGCGCAACGCAGCCGAGACCATCGATGCCCAACGCCAACTGGAAAACATCCGCGAGACACTGACCGGGTTCGCCCTGACCCATGGCCGCCTACCCTGCCCAGCTCTCCCGAACCTAACCAGCAGTGACGCCAGCGTCGGCGTCGAGAACTGCGCACAGCCCCACGGCGTGCTGCCCTGGGTCACGCTGGGGCTGCCTGAGGTCGATCCCTGGGGCCGCCGCTTCACCTACTATGCCCACGGCAGCTTCACGGGCGCAGTACCCAGCGGTGCGCTGGCCAGTTTCACGCTCGACACCGTCGGCAACGCCAACGTCAAGGCCGGCAGCGGCAGCAGCAGTAATGTGGCATCCGACCTCCCGGCCGTCGTCGTCAGCCACGGCAGCCGCGGAGCCGGCGGCTGGCAGCCAAACGGCAGCCAGCTGCCCGGGGTTTCCGGCGACGAGGCCGAAAATGCCGATGCCGACCTGACTTTCATCTCGCGGACGCAGGACGGCAATTTCGACGATCTGGTCACCTGGATCGTCCCGAGCATCCTCAAGTCGAAGATGGTGGCAGCCGGGCGGCTGCCGTAAGAACTTAGGCCGCCTCTTCCTTCGGGTCACGCGCCATCAGCAGCTCGAGTTCCTCGCTGGCGCTGACCCGGCCGTCGAGGACGGCGGCGATGGCCCGAGAAATCGGCATGTCCACTTTCAGTTCGGCAGCCAGACGCTCCACCTCGCGGGCGGTATAGACGCCCTCGGCGACATGCCCGAGTTCCTTCAGGATTTCCGGCAGCGCCTTGTTTGCCGCCAGCGCCAGGCCGACACGCCGGTTGCGCGAGAGGTCGCCGGTACAGGTGAGAATGAGGTCGCCCATGCCCGCGAGACCCATAAAGGTGTCACGATGGGCGCCCAGCGCGACACCGAGCCGGGCGATTTCCGCCAGACCGCGCGTCATCAACGCGGCGCGCGAGTTGAGTCCGAGCCCGAGGCCGTCGCAAACGCCGGTGGCGATGGCCATCACGTTCTTTACCGCGCCGCCGACTTCGACCCCGATCAGATCGTCGTTGGCATAGACGCGCAGGCGCCGGGTGTGCAACTGACGCGCGGTTTCCACGGCAAACCGGTGATCGTTGGCGGCCAGCGTCACGGCCGTGGGTTGCCCGGCGGCAACTTCCTCGGCAAAACTCGGCCCGGAGAATGCACCGCAAATGGCCTGTGGGCCGAGCACTTCGGCAACCACCTGATGGGGCAGTTTGCCGCTATCCGCCTCGAAACCCTTGCACACCCACAGCAGGGGCAGCGTGCAGCCGACTTCCTTCAGGCGCTCGGCAGTCGGGCGCAGGCCGGCAATCGGGGTCGCCACGACCAGAAGCTGGGCATCGGCGACCGCAGCGGCAAAATCGGTTTCCACACGGACCGCGTCCGGAAGCCGGTGACCGGGAAAGAAGCGGTGGTTTTCGCGGGTTTTGACGAGGTCGACCGCGACATCGCTCTCGCGTGACCAGAGGGTGACCTCGTGCCTGCCGGCAAAGGCGATGGCCAGCGCCGTACCCCACGCCCCGGCGCCAAGCAGGGTGATCTTCACAGGCCCCAGACCTGTGTCGAGCGAACGTAGCCGGTAGTGCCGTCGCGGTGACGAACCTTGGCCCAACCCGGCGCCGCCGGCTCGAGAAAGTCCACTACAACCCACTTTTCGAGTTCGCCGACCACCGGCGCATCCGGCTTGTCGGACTGCCGGATCTCGGCGCGCGGCGCGGTGACCATAAGCGTTCGGCGCTCGGACAGTTGCTTGCTCTCGATCCAGGCCAGCGTCCCCTCGGCATCGCGGACCTTGGCCCAGCCCTCAAGACGCATGAACACCTCCACGGGCGTCTGGGACCGAATCAGGTAAAGCTTCTTGCCTTTCTGCGACGGCGAGTCGTAAAGAATCGCCACTGGCACCTCGACCGAACGATAGTCAAGGGCCAGCGCCGTGCCGGCGGCACCGATCAGGGCGAAAGCGGCAATGGCCTGGCGCCACATGGTCAGGCCTTACTGAATGGGGACTTCGGTCGGGGCCGACGCCTGTTCCTGCAGGCGCTGCATGTACATGGCCTCGAAATTCACCGGCTGCAGGACGATCGGCGCAAAGCCGGCGCGGGTCACGGCGTCGGACACCGCCTCCCGCGCATACGGGAACAGAATGTTCGGGCAGGCGACGGCAATCAGCGGCTCGACCTGCTCATCGGGGACGTTCACGATCCGGAAAATGCCGGCCTGGCCGATTTCAACCAGGAAGACCGTCTTGTCCTCCAGTTTGGCGGTTACCGTGACGGTGAGCACCACTTCGTATGCCCCATCGCCGAGGCCCCTGCCGGCGGTTCCGAGCTGGATCTCGACCTGCGGCGTCTCGCGCTCCAGGTAGATTTCCGGCGCATGGGGCACTTCGATCGAAAGGTCCTTGATGTAGAGCTTCTCGATGCCGAAGACCGGCTGTTCGTCTTGTTCCATGATTCTCTTTCAGGTGATAAATCGGTTGTCAGGCGCCTTCGAGCAGCGGCCGCAGCTTGCCGGCGCCATCGAGGGCGCTCAGTTCGTCGAAGCCGCCGACATGGGTGTCGCCGATATAGATCTGCGGCACGGTCCGGCGCCGGGTCTTGTGCATCATTTCGTCACGTCTCCCGGGGTCGAGATCGATGCGGACTTCCTCGATCTCGGTCACTCCGCGCGCCTTGAGCAGCAGCTTGGCGCGTGTGCAGTAGGGGCAGACCGCCGTGGTATACATGAAGACGTGGGCGCTCATCTGTTGCGCGTCCCCTTCTTCACCGGATATCCGGCGCCCACCCAGGCGTCGATGCCGCCGGACAGATTGTGAATCTTGGCGAAGCCCAGCTTCCGGAGTTCACCGCAGGCCTTCCCGGAACGCATCCCGGACGCACAGCAGACAATCACCGGCTTGTCCTTGAAGCGCTCGATCTCGCTGATGCGATCGGCAAGCTTGGCCAACGGGACATTCTTCGCCTCCGGCAGATGCCCGGCGGCGAACTCTTCGGCTTCGCGCACGTCGATCACCTGGGCATCATCGCGATTGATCAGCAGGGTAGCGGCCGCCGGATTGACGTCGTTCGCCCCCGACCCCATGAGCATGGGCAGGATCAGCGCGACGCCGCTGACCACGACGAGGGCGATCAGCAGAATGTTCTGGTAGATGAAATCCATCGGCACCTGGCTATTCCTCCACGCCGCAAAAGACTTCGCGCATCATGCCGACGAGCTGCAGGGTGCGCTGGTCGCCTACCCGGTAGTAAACACGGTTGGCATCCTTGCGCGTCAGCAGGACGTCCTTTTCGCGCAGGATGGCCAGATGTTGCGATATGTTGCTCTGCGACGTGCCGACGGCAGCGACGATTTCCTGCACACAGGCCTCCTGATCGCCGATCACGCAGAGGATCTTCAGGCGCAGCGGATGGGCAATGGACTTCAGCGCACGAGCTGCCAACTCGATGTCCTCCTGCTTGTCGATCAGGTTGAAGGTGGCCTTTTCCATAAGGGAACCCCGATTTCGTTAGAAGGATCATTATAAAATACTGGCTTGCGTTTCACAGGCCTTAATCATCATCAACCCGGACTCGGGCATGAATCATTTCGTTACCCACCACCCGCGCTCGCTTCCCGGTCCCGGAGAATGCCGGTGCCGGAGAACGGGCGGCAGGCTCCTTATTCCGTCAGCGCGGCGGACGGGACCCGGGCATTGACAAATCCCCTGACCGCGGCGTTCATCGTCGCCGTTCTGCTGTGCGCGCACTCCGGCCCGGTACACGCGGCCCGGGACAAGGCCGGGAGCGCCGCCGCATCGCCGGAGATCGCCGAGAAGCAGTCTGATCTCGGCGAATTGCGCAACCGCATCGAGAGCCTGCGCAAGGATCTCTCGGCCAGCGAGGAAAACAAGGCCGGTGCCGCGGACCGCCTGCGCGAATCGGAGCGCCAGATATCCCGCCTGCAGCGCGAGTTGTATGAACTCGGGCAACAGCGCGGTCAACTTCAGAAAAAGCTGCAAAATCTGGAACAGCAGTCGAAGGAGCTGGCGGCGACGCTGAGCCAGCAGCAGAACCAGCTCGACAGGCTGCTGTACCGGCAGTACCTGCGCGGCACCCCGGATTCACTGCAACTCCTGCTCAACGGCGACGATCCGAACCAGATCGCACGCGACCTGCAGTATCTCTCGGCAATAGCAATGACCCGCGCCGAACTGATGAATGAAGTCAGCGTCACGCTGGAGAAGAAGAAAGCCCTTGCCGCGGACGCCAAGGAGCGCGCTGACGAG
>ERZ724514.1001-NODE-1001-length-12647-cov-9.144695_pt1 | contig 12647 bp, 8 predicted proteins | sample MGYA00376047_ERZ724514 | MGnify/ENA primary metagenome ERZ724514 (study PRJEB28724, sample SAMN07190883) | activated sludge metagenome | isolation source: activated sludge of sewage treatment plant in Hong Hong | place: Hong Kong | collected 2016-03-17 ...
GTGGGAGAAATGGTGGAAGCGCGCGATTGCCAGCGTGCCACATCCGATGATCTGGAGACGGATCGGCGAAGTGCGTGAGCGCAATGCGCGCGGCGAGCGTCTCAATATGGGCAGTTATTTGGCTAAACTAGTCTCGATTGATGCGACGCGATTGAATCTCCCTTGGACCACTCGAGATTCTGGTTCTTCAGAAAAGTAGCATCCCTTCAACGCACACCCTCACGCGTCTACGTCTCGTATGATAGACGTCGCATATCAGCTAAATATGCTCCAAGTAGCATATTGCAACTTTATGTGATGTGACACATAATGATCAGCTAGGAAATAAGGCATGTCGATGAAAGACCTCGCACGCGATCCACGACAGGTTGGAAATCTCGTACGCCGCGCCCGGAAGAAGCAGGGGCTCAGCCAGTCACAGCTTGGCGATAAGGCGGGATTGCGACAGGAAACGATTTCTCTGATCGAGACGGGTCATCCGGCAGCGAAGCTGCAGACCATACTGGGGATTCTGGCGGCGCTCGATCTCGAGCTTCGGATTGTGCCACGGTCGAAGGGGCAGGCTGCGGACATCGAGGAGATCTTCTGATGTCCCGCCGCCGCGCCCATGCGCCATTGCGCGTGCTGCTAAATAACCGACCGGTCGGCCGACTCAACAAGGCCGCCACGGGCGCCATTGATTTCCAGTATGAGCCCGCGTGGCTCGACTGGGAGTATGCAATGCCCGTGTCGTTGTCGCTTCCTCTTCGGGAGGACGCATACAGGGGGGCGGCGGTCACGGCGGTCTTCGACAATCTGTTGCCGGATTCCGATACGTTACGCCGGCGCGTGGCCGAAAAGGTCGGCGCGGCCGGAACAGATTTTTACAGCCTGTTGGCGGCCATCGGGCGCGATTGCGTGGGCGCGCTGCAGTTCATGGGGCTCGACGAGAATGCGCCCGATGGTGAGAGCGGCGCGATCACAGGTGAGTTGGTGAACGAGTCGGCGATAGAGAGACTACTGCAGGGCCTGTCGCAGGCTCCGCTAGGGCTGAGTCGGGATGTGGACTTTCGGATTTCTGTGGCCGGAGCCCAGGAGAAAACAGCGCTGCTCCGGCACAAGGGACAGTGGTGGAAGCCGTCGGGTACCACGCCGACCACGCATATATTCAAAAAGCAGATTGGCCGCTTGCCAGATGGGATTGATCTGTCCAATAGTGTCGAGAATGAATTTTACTGCCTCAGGCTTGCCGCCGCGTTTGGGTTGCCGGTCACTAAGGCGGAGATGCAGGACTTCAATGGGATGCGGGCATTGGTCGTCGAACGGTTCGACCGGCGATGGACCGCGGACAAGCGCCTGCTGCGCATGCCCCAGGAGGACTTCTGTCAGGTGCTCTCGGTGCCGCCGACGAGAAAATATCAGAGTGAAGGCGGGCCGGGACTGATACAGATGCTTGAGGTCCTGAGAGGCAGCGATAGTCCGACGGTGGACCGAGAGACGCTATTGAAGGCGCAGATATTTTTTTGGCTCATTGGGGCCACGGACGGACATGCGAAGAATTTCAGCATCTTTCTCGGCCCCGGCGGCAGCTATCGCTTGACGCCGCTCTATGATGTGCTGACTGCCCAGCCAAGCCTTGAGGCGGGACAGGTGCAGCGCAAGCAGATGAAGCTCTCCATGTCGGTCGGCACGAACCGTCACTACCGGATCGATGAAATTCAGCGCCGGCATTTCGTGCAGACCGCACTAGCCGCCGGTCTCTCGAGATCAGCTATTGCCATGGTGCTAGAAGAGGTCGTGGACACGGCGCCCAAGGCGCTCGAAACAGTCGAGAATGCTCTGCCGAATGATTTTCCAACCGCTGTGTCTGTTTCCGTGAGCAGAGGTGTCAAACAGCGCCTCGACGTCCTTGTTGCCGCACCGTAGTCTGTGTTGAAGCGCGCGACGTGACTCCAGCACAAGTGGGGGCAGATCGCCACAGCGAAGAGATTCAAGAAATCACATGTCCGCGCGATGTCACTGCTCCGGTTCCCACTGCCACTTATCTATCTATCCCCGAGTTCACGTGTTTTCTCTGGCAGTGACTTCAGATGCAATTCTCCTCGGCTGCTGTCGAGGGTAATCTGATACGCCCCGAGAAAGCTCAATCCCAAGAGCCCGTCAACCGTAAATGGGAGATCGGGAAGGTCGTGGATTAAGACCTGGCTATTCCTGAGCTCTGCCCCGCCGATGCGAATCGCATCCAGTATCACCGCGTCCACCTGAACCGAACCGCTTGCGGTGTGCAACAGTACGCGTGTTGCGTAGGCGGTCGAGGCCAATCCAAGCTCCGTGGCGAGTCGACGCGAAATGATGGTCTGCGACGCACCGGTGTCGACAATGAGTCGTGCCTGTTTGGAGTCATTCAAGGTGGCCATGACAACGAGGACACTTCCCGAGCGTTCCACCGGAACGGCGGTAGCATGGGAATAGTCCAACAAGAGGGGAGAGGAGGGAGTTTTACCGACATGCTGCGGCGCGTTAGGGGGAAACGGCATGCCGGTCGGAGGCATCGGTCCTGTCGAGGCCTTAGGCGACAGAAGATTGACGGCGTGACAGGAGAGAAACTGGCGGGGACTATCTGTGAATACTGTCTTGCCATGGGCATCCACGCACTCAAAGAGGGTGCCGTTTGCGAAGGTAGTCGGTACGACCAGCAGCACTAGTGTTAAGACGGTGAGGACTGTTGCCGGTGCCATCCGCGGTATGGGCAGAACATCGAGCGGAGCTTGATTACACCGCGAGGTCATGAATGTCCTGGTCCGCGGAAGGGACGGTCGCATTTGCGAGTTGAGCGAGCAGACGGTGGTCACTCAGCAGTCGGCTGACCACGGCGGTTCGGGTCGTCACCCGAGTTTTCTTCATCAAGCGTTTCAGGTGATCCTTCACCGTGTGCTCGCTGATGCTCAGCTTGTTCGCAATTTCTTTGTTCGTGAGGCCCTCGAGGAGGTAGCGCATGACCGCTGCTTCGCGTGGTGTCAAATGAATCGGCGTGGCCGAGGCGGGGTGTGCATAGCCTCGTTCATCTGACAGCTCAAGTCGGTCAATCAGCACGAGTAGCTGCCCGTCACCAGGATGCAGCGGTGACGGGATACCAAATGCGCGGAGCATGATTCGACCAGAGCGAGACAAGGCGGTCTGAGAGAGGCGCACATTCTCCCAGTCGGTCGATTCGGGAGACGGAGGAAGCATTTGGATGAGTTCCTGGCAGAATGATCGTATGACTGGAGGCAGGTCTACCGTTGGCCCTGGCCGCATGATCAATTCCTGAAGCAATGCGCGCCCGTCAGCATTGAGGTGCACCACTTGAAAGGTGGATGAAAGGAGAAGCACGCCGGTTTGAGCTGGTCGACTCGACTGGTCACTGTAGGGAAACGGCCAATGAGACTTCTGTGCAGCCACCATAGTATGTCCTTGCTCCGAACGGAAGCCTGAGTCGTTCTTGCTGGAGGAGAAGCACTCCGGCGAGTCTAATGCCAGTACATGCAGCACTCAATCCCGCCTTCGGGGGCCCTCCTTCTGAGTAAGCGTCGGCGCTCCCTCGCCACCGTGCTCTCTTCTGCTGCAAGGTCCAGACATGTTCACTCTTCTTTCCACGAACGCCAGATTGAAGCATTTACCACCCTTGACCCGTGTCGAATTCCTTCCTTTCTGTGAATCGACCAGCCTGTGACCTGATGCCCGCCAGATGGGTGTACATGCATCTGGGGTGATTGTGGAGATGACTCTGGCTCTACTACTCTCAGGCGCATGCACAAGTGGTTTCCCACCATCGACGTCATCGCGCAACAAGGAGCCAGAATGCGTACCATTCGTCGTCTGCCCTTCATATTCATACTGGTACTCGGCACGGCCTTGATGTTCATGCTTGGCTCCCCCAGCATGGCAAAAGAGACGGATACGGATTCTCCAATCGGTGGTGTTGGAGGTGCTGTCCACGCCGATCCATTCACGGGTATGGCGACGACGAGTATTCCCATTGACGTGGTACCTGGGAGAAACGGGGTGCAGCCGAATTTAGCGCTGACCTATGCGAGTGCTGGCGGAAATGGCTGGGTCGGGATGGGCTGGAAGCTGGAGGTCGGGGCCATTGAGCGACAAACTCGCTGGGGCGTGCCCTATCTTCCTACGGCGAGTGACGAACAAGCCGGCAGAGTCTATACCATTCGTGTCAATGGAGTGAGTGCTGATCTCGTGCCGGCTCCATCCCCCGCGTCGTCTGACGAATATCGCGCCAAGATTGAAGGCGGATTTCTCAGGGTCAAGAAGCTTTCTGGAGGATCAGCTGGGTGGGAGGTCACGGATAAGACGGGCAAGAAATATCTCTTTGGTACAACATCATCGACTCGGATGAGTGATCCTGCCGATGCAACAAGGATATTCAAATGGTGTTTAGAGCGAGTAGAAGACCGTGACGGCAATTTCATGACCGTCGCCTATGCGGGGGACCAGGGACAGGCCTATCTTGACCATATCGATTACACCGGGAATGGCGCAACAGCCCCAACGAACACGGTCAAATTCTATCTTGAAAATAGATCTGATGCACCGGCGATGTATCTCGGCAATTATCTCATCAAAACTGCGAAGCGATTGAAGACCATTGAGGTCAGGGCGAACTCGGCCCTCGTCCGCGCCTATGCGCTCACCTATAGTCAGAGTACCAGTACGTCCAACTCCATATTGGTCTCCATTCAGCAAACTGGGAAGGATGCTTTAATTGATGCCTCCGGAGCCGTGAGTGGGGGAAGCGTACTCCCTGCGATCACAATGGGCGTATCCAGTGCACTATCGAATTTTAGTAATGCCACTTGGTCGTCGTTTGGATCAGGGGGAGGAGATTTAAGGGATCGCATGCTCGTCGGCGACTTTAACGGTGACGGCAGGAATGATTTGGCGTTTCACGCTCCGTGGATGGGTCAGATTCTTGTCGGCATCTCGACAGGAACAAGTTTGAGCTGGTCCGCCTGGGCCGGTGCTGGCACGACAGATTTGATGGGACGATGGCTGGTGGGGGATTTCAACGGAGACGGCAAGAGCGATCTCACTTACCATGATCCGTGGGGCGGCCAACTGAATGTCTTTATATCCACAGGAAGCACTTTCGGTTCAGCGCAATGGGGCAATGCAGGGGCGACGGAGCTCAAAGGTCGGTGGTTGGTTGGGGATTTCAATGGGGATGGCAAGAGTGATCTCACGTATCACAACCCGTGGGGTGGCCAACTCTATGTCTTTCCATCTACCGGGAGCGGTTTTGGTTCGGCGCAATGGGGGAATGCGGGGGCAACGGAATTAATCGGACGCTGGCTGGTCGGGGATTTCAATGGGGATGGCAAGAGTGATCTCACGTATCACAACCCGTGGGGTGGCCAACTCTATGTCTTTCCATCTAACGGGGACAATTTTGGCGTGGCCGAATGGGGCAATGCAGGGGCGACAGAACTCAATGGTCGGTGGCTAGTAGGGGACTTTAATGGAGATGGCAGGAGTGACCTCACCTACCACGATCCGTGGGGCGGCCAACTCAATGTGTTCGTATCTACCGGGCGTAATTTTGGCTCGGCGTCATGGGGCAATGCAGGAGCGACGGAATTAAGCGGACGCTGGCTGGTCGGGGATTTCAATGGGGATGGCAAGAGTGATCTCACGTATCACAACCCGTGGGGTGGCCAACTCTATGTCTTTCCATCTACCGGGAGCGGTTTTGGTTCGGCGCAATGGGGGAATGCGGGGGCGACCGAGCTCAAAGATCGGTGGATAGTGGGAGATTTTAACGGGGAAGGGAAACATGACCTCGTCTATATGAATCCCTGGGATGGTGGCTCCTACATGTTCCTGTCTGATCCGAACAATCCCCTGCCGGATTTGCTAACGAGTCTCTCCAATGGCCTTGGCGGAACAACAACCATCACTTACGTACCTTCGTCGCAGTACACGAATGCGCAGTTACCGTATCCCGTCCAGACCACCGCGACGATTACGACGTGCGACAATTGGAACAGCACGACTTCGGCCTGTGCTGGAACTGCGCTCACAACGGCCCACACCTACAGCGGTGGGTATCACCATATCGGCGAGCGGGAGTTCCGAGGTTTCAACTACGTCAAGGTGACTGGGCCGGTGGGGCCCACAGGCGAGCAGCTCCTTTCCGAGACATGGTTTCATCAAGGCAATGACGTGGCCGTGGGGACGAACAACCCGAACGTCGCGCATGGCTACACGAAGGGCCTGCCCTATCGGACAAAGGTGACTGATGCGACTGGCCATGTCTGGTCGGACGCAACGACGGCCTATTTGGCTGATGCCGATGGTGTGGCGCCATTCTTTACTCCAGTAACTCAGGTGGATGCCAGCATTGACAATGGGGCGAAGCAAACCAGAACCGTTTACGCCCAATATGACACCTACGGCAATGTCCTGCGCGAAGACCAGGTTGGAGACATTAGTACGACTACTGACGATCGGACATTGATCCGGACCTTCGCCAATAACACGGCGGATTGGTTGCTGGGGTTCCCGACCAGTGAGACGGTTTATGAAGGGATTGGACTCAGTCTTCAGGTCGCTCAGACTACGCTCTATTACGACGGCACGGCTAGTTGCGGGACGGCCTCGACGAACCAGACTCCCACGTTGGGGCATCTCACACGTACGGTCCGCTGGCTCAACGGTGGGACCAATCCCGAGACTCGCATGGCCTACGATGCCATGGGGAATATCCTCTGTACCCGCGACGCCAATGGAAATACCACGACCTTGACCTACGACAGCATGAATACCTTCGCGAAGACGACGGTCAATCCGCTGGGGCATGTGGTGACCACCCAATATTACGGGGTGGACGGCGTGGCCACGGACAAGGGGCTCTTTGGCCAGGTCAAGAGCGTAACCGATCCAAACAATCAAACGACGACCAGCGAATATGACGCCTTCGGCCGCAAGAGCAAAACCACGACTCCGGATGGGCTGATCACCACGGCTACCTACAACTACGGCATAGGTTTCACCATCGGCACCCAGCATGTGTTGACGAGCACCTCCGGCGCCGGCCTGGCTACGGCACTTACGAGCGCTACCTACTTTGATGGATTAGGCCGTTCGCTCAAGAAAGAAAGCACCGGACCGGATGCCAAGATCATTGTGACCGAGGTGCAATACGACAGCCGCGGAGCAGTCCGGAAGAAAAGCTTGGCCTATTTTAAAACCCTCGAATCCGTCACTGGCCGGTGGGCCACGACAAGCTATGATGCGCTCGGGCGGGTCGTGCGCATGGACAGTCCAGACAGCACCCGGGGCCTCGCTTGCTTCGCAGATTGGGTCACGGTCACGATTGATGCGGCCGACCATCGCAAGCGTGAGACTAAAGACGCCTACGGCCGGACGGTTCGTGTCGATGAATATCAAAGTACCACGAGTACTTGTGACACGGCGGTCGGCACCCCCTATGCTACGACCACTTATCAGTATGACGTACAGGGCAATCTTCTGTCCGTGACGGATGCCAAGGGCAACGTCTCAACTATGACCTATGACACCTTAGGCCGGAAGACCGCCATGCATGACCCCGATATGGGGAATTGGAGTTACCTGTACGATGCGGCCGGCAATTTGACCAAGCAGACCGATGCCAAAGGCCAGGTGCTGTGGTTCCAGTATGATGCGCTCAACCGTCGGGTGCAAAAGGACTTCACGACGCAGAAGGCCGTCGGCTCCGGGGATGTCCGCTACACCTATGACGGATCCACAAATAACCGAAAGGGGCGATTGCAACAGGTCGTCGATGCGTCAGGGACGGTCGTGTTCCAGTACGATGGACTCGGTCGTATTACCCAGTCGGACAAAACGTTGGATGGCACGACCTACACCACGCAAAGCACCTATGACGGGCTCGGGCGGCTCCTGACGGTGACCTATCCGAGCGCCCCTGCGAAGACCATTAGTTATGCCTACAATGGGCCGGTGTTGGACAAGGTGTTTGAAAGCACCACCACCTATATTCAGTACATCAACTACAATGCGTTTGGGCAGGCCGGCACGACGACCTATGGCAATGGCGTGTCCACCACGATGACCTATGCCAATGCCAGCAATACCGTCTGCAGCCAGCAGAACTTTCGGCTCTGTACCTTAAAGACGAATGGCCCAGGTTCTGGTGGCGGAGGTGGTGGAGGGGGATCCAATACCACTTATAGTGCTGTGGCCGATTTTTCCGGCACGCAGGGCTTCCATGGCTGGTACTACCTGAGCTCAACGGGAGCTCAGCTCACCTGGAACGGTAATTTTTGGAGTGGGACCGACGGCTATATCGGCCTGTGGAACGATGGGGGGCATCCGGGCAACAGCACCGATGCCGTGCGCCGCTGGGTGGCGCCCTCTGCTGGCAGCATCCAGATTACCGGTACGACGTTCGATGGGGACACCTCCTGCGGGATAGATGGTGTTCAGGTGACCATCAAGAAGAATGGGGCCGTCCTGTGGCAGCAGACCATCGCGGCCGGGGATACCACCGGCTACAGTTTCAATCTGTCCAATACGGTGGCGATGGGAGATCAGCTTGATTTTGTGACGAATAAGCTGACCACCTCGGCCTGCGACAACACCGTGTTCAGGCCCACGATTGTCCTGACGACTTCTGGCGGCGGCGGTGGCAGTAGCACGACCTATAGTGCCGTGGCGGACTTCTCTGGGGTACAGGGTCAGCAGGGCTGGTACTACCTGAGCTCAACGGGAGCCCAACTCACCTGGAATGGCAATTTTTGGAGTGGGACCGACGGCTATATCGGCTTGTGGGACGATGGGAGCCATCCGGGCAACAGCACCGATGCCGTGCGCCGATGGGTCGCGCCGTCTGCGGGTAGTGTCCAGATCACCGGTACGACCTTCGATGGGGACACCTCCTGCGGGATAGATGGTGTTCAGGTGACCATCAAGAAGAACGGGGCGGTCCTCTGGCAGCAGACCATCGCCGCCGGGGATACCACCGGCTACAGTTTCAATCTGTCCAATACGGTGGCGACGGGAGATCAGCTTGATTTTGTGACGAATAAGCTGACCACCTCAGCCTGCGACAATACCGTGTTCATGCCTACGATTGTCCTGACCACAGGCAGTGGTGGTGGCGGCAGTAGTGGTACGGCCTATCAGGATCTTCGGTATGTCTATACGCCAGACGGCAATGTCAGCGACATCTACGACAACCTGGTGGCGGGAGGAGGCGGGGATCAGCACTTGAGCTATGACAGCTTGAGTCGGCTGACCTTGGCGAACGGTCCTTATGGGACCAGCGGGACCAATACGTCACTCACGTACACCTACGATGAACTGGGGAATCTGACCTTCAATACCCAGGTAGGCACCTACACCTATCCCCCTAGCGGCTCGAGCAGTGTCCGTCCCCATGCGGTTGCGACCGCCGGCAGTAATACCTACAGTTACGACGCGAATGGCAACCTGACCAGCGGGGCGGGGCGCACGCTGACCTACAATCTCGAGAACAAGCCCGTAACGGTGACGACGGCGGGCCAAACTACCACCTTCGTCTATGACGGCGACGGCGAGCGGGTCAAAAAGAACGCAGGGTCCACGACCACGCGGTATATCAGTAAGCTCTACGAGTGTGACAACACGAGTTGTTCACGGATGATCTTCGCGGGCGGACAACGCATTGCGACCATCGGTTCCGGTGGAGCGACCTACTATTACCATGCGGACCACCTCGGCTCATCGAGTGTGATCACCGACAGCACGGGGTTGAAGGTTCAGTCCATCGCATATTATCCGTACGGCGCGCCACGCATGAATCAGAGCTTGATCACACCGGTCATCGACGTACCGTATAAGTATACGGGTAAGGAGCTCGATAGTACCACAAACCTCTACTACTACGAGGCACGCTACTACGATGCGACTATAGGGCGCTTTATGAGTGCAGATACGATCGTTCAAAACCCAAAGGATCCTCAGACGCTAAATCGCTATACATATGTACGAAACAATCCCTATAGGTACACAGATCCAACTGGTCAGCGCTTCCTGGGCGATGTGGGGAAATTCCTGGGCCGCTATGTAGCGCCCGTAGTGTCGGGGGCTATAGGCTATTGGGTTTGTGGCCCAGCGGGACCGATTTGCGCCGGCGCAGCATCAGGACTTACACAAGCTGCGGTTGCGCAATCCGAAGGAAAAAATGCCAATTTGGTAAGAGGAACTTTGGGCGGAGCTGCAGGTGTCGTTGCGATGGGAGTTGCGAATACGCTTCCGGTTTGCGCACAGCTTGGCGGTGCATGTGGATTTGCGGCATCCGGTGCAACCTATGCCGCAATTAACAAGAGAGACCCGAGAGAAGGGGCAAAGCAAGGCTTGATAGGGGGCGCGATTGCATTGCCTATCATAGTGGCAACATCGTATATAAATGCCAGCGGTCCCTCAGGTTCAAGAGAATTGACCCCTGATGAAGTTGAATTAGCCCGATCTGTTTTTAGTGAGAAGGTCGATCTATCGTCCGTGCGGATTTACAACTCTAAATACATTTTATTGCAGGGGCAACGATTTGCCATGGCTCCAGACGGAAATATCTATTGGCCACAGGATAATGGCAATATGGCTAACAGTTTCCCAAAACTGTTCATTCACGAAATGACTCATGTTATGCAATTTCAACACGGCATCAATGTGCTATTTCAAGGGTTTCTCCTACAAGGCGCGAAATACTTGAGTGGTCAGCTGTATGACCCCTACAAATTTAGTTATGATAAGGACCGCCTATTCAGTGATTATAATATTGAACAGCAAGGTGAATATGCCGTAGAAATCTATAAAGGTACGTACCCTTCAACCGCAATAGACTATTGAAAAATGGCAAGAAATCCGTTGATTTTCATTGTACTGCTAGCAGTTATTTCCTGTACCTTTTTGTCTTGCTCCCGGGGCTTTATTGTGACAGTGGAGGGTAAATATGGCGACGCAGTTTATTTCCGTTTCCATGACCCTGTCGACGGTAAGATTACGAAGTACAACGTAATCGAGCTCATCATTCAAGAGAAAAAGGAGGGTAATCAGTGGGATGTAATTTGGGCTTTAAGTGGGGAGCAATCGATTGATGAGGTGCAATATGGTAAGAAATATGAGGGCTTCAACGAGATTACCCAACCACGGGTCCTTTCGCTGAAAGGGGAATATCGTGTGCACGTCAAGGATATGCCAAGGTTCGAGCCTCCTGGATACGGCTATGCCCGATTTACATTCAATGAAAGTGGGGAAATAGTCATGCTGAGATAAGTGAAAATTACCGTTGGTCCCCACCAGATCTGTGCGATTCGGAGACATCGGTTCACTTTTCTTGGGCCTAAAATCTCGCTTCGATATGGCGCCTGAGTGCTAAGTCTGTTTGGTAGTGAATCACCTGGAATCGCTCACCAGTCGGGTCATACTTGGATTCGACCTCATCCCAAACCGACGTGGCTTCCTGCTTGGCACAGAACGTTTCGATTGGTTTGTGCTCGTTCAACGAGCCATGAGGCCGAGCCCAGTTGTAGTGGTGTTGCCACTCGGCCAACCGCAATTCCACGTCAGGTGTTCGCGGATCAGTCACAGCCCAGAATTCTTCGCGGTTGGTTTTCTGCGAGCGTTCGACTTTGCCATTCAAATGCGGAGAGGCCGGTCGATTGGGGCGGAATTTGATGCAGTGGTCCATGAGCCACTGCTGAGCGGCCATCGCGAAGAATTCGCGACCGCGATCCGTTTGGACCCGCTGCACAGGAAACGGCATTTCTTCGATGACAGGGTCCAAGAAGACCAGCGTGCTGGCCGCAGTGCGTCGAGGGAACACGGCTAGACGCGATAGAGTGTGCAGTCATCGACGGCCGTATACTGATAACAGCCCGGGGCAATCTTACACGTGTCGAGTTGCACGCGGTCTCCAGGAATCAGTCGGGCATACTGATGGCGTGACTTCCGTCGAGCTGGGCGAACCAAAGGGAGCACCTGATTGGTAACCAATACCTTGTGAATCGAGTCGAGCGAGAGGCAGAGATCATGATGGCGCCGCAATTCGTGTTGAATCCGGCGCGCCCCTAACTTCCGCTCCGTACGCAGACTCAGAATCAAGGCGCCTCGTGCTCGAAAATGCGTCGGTTTGGAGATCGGGTGAGACGGCGGCTGCGACTGAGCTTCGCGATCCTTCGCTCAAGGTGGTCGAATACGTTTTATGCCATGGGTACCTCTCTGGTCAACTTCTGGTTTTGGTCGCAGGGATAATCTCCATTGTACTAAGCGCGCGGTAACCTCTCGGTTTCTCTATCTGCCTGATACGGCTGGCGGAGCTGCTTCCAGGGATCGTTCCCTCCTTTTGAGTCCCTACCACTGGGGAGATTGTCGATTTAGGTATTCCGGGGTACACCTGATGAACGCCCATTCCAAATGTTCTTGGTTCTCTGCGACGGCTGAGTGTCTAAGGGGATGGTGCAATAGGGTGCAAAAGAATTCTTTCCGGGAGACCTGCTGTATGCGTGAACCCGCTTCGCGACCATGGTCTGGACTCACGTCTCTGGTCCTCGTGGTGACGTTGTTGGCTGGTTGTGCCTCACCGACCTTGCGACGCGCTGAGCGCTTGGCCGAGGACGGCGAATGGGATA
>ERZ724514.1003-NODE-1003-length-12637-cov-5.354793_pt1 | contig 12637 bp, 11 predicted proteins | sample MGYA00376047_ERZ724514 | MGnify/ENA primary metagenome ERZ724514 (study PRJEB28724, sample SAMN07190883) | activated sludge metagenome | isolation source: activated sludge of sewage treatment plant in Hong Hong | place: Hong Kong | collected 2016-03-17 ...
TCGGCAACACCGGCGCGGGCTTCCTGCGCGGTGCGCACTGGATTCGTGAAGGCGAATCGCCCACCCTGCATACGCTCGGGTGTTTTCACACGCAGGTGAAACCCCAATCGGTCCATCGTGGTGATACTCGCCTGCTGCGCATCGAGATTGCCACATTCGCGGGCAAGCAACAGCAGTGTCTCCTGTTGCGTGGTATTCATCTCGCGGATGAGGTCCGCAGCGGTCTCTGCCAAAGGATCGACTGCTGCCGCCATATACTCAGCCGGTGCAACCCATCCCATTGAACCAAACCCTCCGACAAAATAAATGTCCGCCAGCGCCATGCGAAAAAACGCGAAGTCATCGAAATCCACCCAGTAGGCTGCGTTGGCATGACGGGCCAGATACCGTTCTCGCACCGGTACCGCCTCCTCTTTGGGCACCTTCGTGACCGATCCCATGAGCGTGACTCTGGCTGCGCCCAGCGGATCGCGTTGGCTCTCCGGCGGTGTCACGAGCAGGCTCGCGCGGGGATCTCCCAGCAGATTCTGCGTGTGCATCGCCATGGTGCTGATCAGAAAACTTGGCTGGCCCTGATCGTCCAATCCATACGGCATCACCGACCCGAACGGCCAGCCCGGTTGCTTGCGTGAGAGGGTGGAGAGGCCGCCCGTCTGCTGCAGATGCACCAGCGTCCTGGCCTTTTCGGCATGGGAGGGTTCGGGAACGTCCGGACCTTCTGAATCCGGTCCGCTGTTATGTGCGCCTAACGATGACATGAAATGTCCGCCTTCCTCTATGGGTCAGATGCCCAAATCTTCTGTGAGCCGCAATTCCGATTCGTCGATGATTTCTTCCAGACAGCTGAAGCAGGAAAACGGAAACCGATCGACCGGAACCGCGCAGACTTCGCCGACCGGCGATTCTTCCAGCGCCGGACCGCCGCATTCTTTATGAATTATGACCAACATCGCTATTCCTTCACCACCAGCCGCCGGATCGTCTCCACATGCTCAGGACTGCTCAGCCGGTGATCGCCGGTTTTCAGCAATAGTTCGATAGGAAACTCCGGATCCTGCGACAGCACATGCTGCACGAAGGCCCAACTGCCTTCCGGCTTGATCACCGTATCCTGCAGGCCATGCAGAATGGTTGTCTTGACGCGGCGCGGCATGGTGAGGCGGCGGCGCCAGAGCGTCTGGCTGTCTTCTACCCAATGCCAGGGAATCGGCGCCTCTCGATGCAAGGGTTCATCATCCCAGGGCATGGAGCCGGCCGACTGCCATTGTTCGCGCCGCTCAGCAGAGATTTGCGCCGCTCGCAGGTCCATCATGTTGAAGGCCGGGGCGATCAGAATGAGTTCCTCGACGGCCGGTTGCTCTTGCGCAACGAGCCACGCCAGCCAACCTCCGAGGGAATTGCCGACGATCGTCACTGGCGGACCATCGGCCAGCAGATTCGTGACGGCTTCCGCATCCTCGAGCCAGTGGAGCAGGCGATAGTCTCCCCACTGCCCTTCGGAGTCACCCCAGCCGCGAAAGTCGAAACAACAAAATCCCCATCCTCGGTCCTGGCACCATTGCGCGAGTGCCTTGCTCTTGTTGCCCCAGCGCTTCGAGAGAAACCCCGTGATGAACAAGATCTGGCGGTCTTTGCCTAGAATGCGGTTCCCGCGCAGGCGCTTGTGATCGGTACCCTGTAATTCAAACATGGTGGCATCAATGGTCATGACGAGAATCCGCCGCACGTGTCAGAGCCAATAATAACAGTGCCGGACAGCCGAGCCGATCTTTCCACGCCTCCCGGCGGGCGATGAGTCGCTCTGTCACCGGTGGTTCCTGCAGTTGCTCGATCAAGAGCCCTGCCTCCTGAAGGGCTGTGATAATGGCGGCCTTCTCGTGGATAGTTCCTTCCGTACGATATTCACGCCCTGCGGCGGTGAACCGCACCGTCGGCCCGGTTTTCCGTTGCATCTCCGGATGAACCGCCGTCACGATCGCACGCCCGCCTGGCCGGAGCATGGTCCCGATGCCCCGGAAAAATTCCGCCAGGTCGTGAACATGATCCAACACCAAACCGGAGACAATACGGTCGAAGCTCTCTGAAGTAAACGGGATGCGCTCAACAGGCCCTTGCACCCAGGTCGCTCCAATGGCCGGTGGTGTCTGGCGCCTGGCGCGTTCCAGCATGCCTCGGGACAAATCCAGACCGACCAGCGCGGCCTCCTGACTCGCCAAACGAAGATAGCGACCGGTGCCGCACCCCAGATCCAGAATTCGGCATCCTGCAAAAGGCTGGAGCATGGACAGAAGAAATGGCTGATCGAGAAGAACGGTGGGATCCCCGTCATCATAATCCTCGGCCCATTCATCGTAGGCCGACTGGGTGGAGAGGAACCCTGCCCTGTTGCTATCATGTGCCATCATCATCACCATACAGGACCCAGCGGCACCTTTTCAGCAGACGGCTCCATTCGGCAGGGGTTCGGGATACAATCAGAGACGGTTTGCCCTAGAGCTTGCACAATGTGTTACACGAGCGTTTTCAGGATGAAGCTTCCGAGACGGCGCAGAATGGGCTCTGGAATTTCATGCCCTCCCCGGAACGGCTGCCAATCGACGACCAGGCCCGCCAGATGGAATTCATCCCGCAACCGCTCGGCCATGGTGAACGGCAGAATGGGATCCTGCGTGCCATGACTCTGATAAAGCGGCAGCCCCTTCCGTTTCGTGAGCAGAGGCGCCCATTCCTGCCTTGCCACCAGCGTGCTTGAGAGTTGGATCAGCCCGGCGTATGGAAGCGTGCTATGCAGCAGCGCATCACAGGACAACATCGCGCCTTGGGAAAATCCTCCCAGCAGAGTCCGCGCAGGATCAGCCCCGAGTTTCTTATGTACATCCTCCAGCAAGGCTTTCACGCGCTCACGGGCTTCAGGCAGGCCACGCGGGATTTCGCCGGACATGTCGCGGATCTTCCCCGCCGCCCGATCGGCCTGAATGCGGGCCATATCGATCATCCACCAGGCGCGCGAATCACCAAAGCCCATCGGAATGGGGATGGGCGCTTCGGGAAAGAGAAACCGCGTGCCTGCAGGCGCGTCCAGATATTCGCTGAGCGGCACCAGGTCATCGCCCAACGCGCCGAATCCATGGAGCAGCATGACCCATGGGCCATTGCCGCCGCCCTTGCCGTCTGTTCCGCCTGTTAGACGAACCGTCAGGCCGCCGAGTTTTTCAAAACGCATCACATGCCCTCATCTTCCTATCAGAGAACGGGTCGAACCGGGTCGGTCAGGACGAGCAGCTCACACTGAGATGCTTGCCCCAATTGGGCGGCGCGGCTGCGTAGGATTCCATGCCGGGATGGTCTCTATACGGATCCTGAAGAAGGTTCAGGAGGCGGTCGATCTCAGAATAGTCTTTCTGCTGCGCCTTCTCGATCGCCGTTTGAGCCAGATAGTTACGGAGGACATACTTGGGATTGATGCGATCCATTCCTGCCCGTCGCTCTTCATCGCGACTCTGTTCGCTGTGCAGTCTCTCACGATACTGTGCAGCCCAGACATCGAAGCGGTCCGGATTGAGGAAATGCTCCCGCAGGCGTTCGTTCTTCGCCGCAGGATCGGATGAAAAGGTGCCGAGTTCGCGCCAGAAAATCGTGTAATCCACCCGACTCCCCACCATAAGCGACTTCAATTCCTGGAGCAGCGCCTCATCCTCTCCCCGATCTTCTCGCAGGCCGAGTTTCTGTCGCATGTGATCCCGATAATACCGGTCGACGGTAGCCTGGTAGCCATCGAGCGCCGCTTTCAAGTCTTCCTTGGGCGCGAACGGCAATAGGGTTTGTGCAAGGCAACTCAGGTTCCACAGCCCGATGTAAGGCTGTTGATTAAACGCATAGCGTCCATTGTAGTCGGAATGGTTGCAGATGAAGCCCGGATCATAATCGTCCATGAAGCCATAGGGCCCATAGTCCAGGGTCAGTCCGAGGATCGACATGTTGTCGGTATTCAACACGCCGTGGGACCAGCCGACCGCCTGCCACTGCGCGATAAGTTTCGCCGTGCGCTCGACCACGGCGGCAAAAAAGCGGACATATTTGTCGGCAGCCTGCGCAAGATCAGGGAAATGCATCTCGATTACGTAATCGGCCAATCGCTGCAGGTGCTCATGCTGCTTCCGGTAATAGAAAATTTCGAAGGTGCCGAACCGCACATGCGAAGGCGCCATGCGGACGATGGTGGCGCCGGTTTCCACCTGTTCACGATAGACCTTGTCGTCGCTGCCGACCAGGCAGAGCGCGCGTGTGGTCGGGATGCCGAGTCCATGCATCGCTTCGCAGCAGAGATATTCACGAATGGCCGAACGAAGGACGGAGCGTCCGTCTCCATCGCGGGAGAAGGGAGTCATCCCGGCGCCTTTCAAATGCAGATCCCACCGCTCCCCTCGCCCGTTGACGATTTCCCCCAGAAGAATCGCACGGCCATCGCCGAGCTGGGGCACGTACACCCCGAACTGATGGCCGGAATACAACATCGCCAGCGGCTCCATCCCCGGCACCAGCAGACTGCCGCCGAAGACTCCGGCAAATTCCGGTCGCAGCGCTTCCTGCGGGTCGAGATCGATTAATTCCATCGCCGCGGGATTTGCGCTGATCAAAAACGGCGCGGCGCGAAACGGCGTCGGATTCACCTTCGCGTAGAACACTTCCGGCAGGCGTGCGTAACTGTTCTCGAACGTGAGGGACTCCAGGCTGTGTTGCGTCATTGGCTTTTGCACCCTTCCTCACCTCACCGAAAATTGGCCTCGAGATCGGATTCCAAGGTGAAGACAAAGATGCGCTCACCGACCACCGTATCGATGTCGGTGAACAACGCCGTGATTTTGGCACCGATGAGATCCGCCACCTGTTCACACAGTCGTTCACGCCCCTGAGCGATCAGGTTCTGACGCAGCCGCTTGACCATATCGACGCCTTCGGCCGTTTTGGCCAGTTGTCGCTCAGCCGGCGTGAGCACCCCCTTCAGCCGCACGACCAGCATGTCCCGCACTATGAACACACGGACCTCGTCGGGGCCGCGCCCCAGAAATTCCTGTTCGAATTTGATGATCGCCGTACGAACGGCGGCTTCCTTTTCTCCCTTGCTGGGCACCGGCACGGTCATCTTGCTCCCTGGTGATACAGACATGGACGACCGGATTATAGTCAGGGCCGCCGCAGGACTCCACCCCCATGTGACACCCCGACACCCGGCAATCCGAGCCGCGATCAAGTGTGGCGCGCCCATGCGGCCGGTTCGCCTGCGCGGACTTTTCTCTTGCAATTGCGTGGGTTTCACAGATACATCTAACCCAGTTTTCCGGTGGTGCCGACGACAGGCCGTGATTCGTGCGCGGCCCGGACCCACATCCATTGATGTTCTCAGACAGGCAGTAGGGTCTTGCCGGTGTTTCCTTTGCGGGAAAGGCCGGGGACAGTGCAGGCCAGTCGTTGGTTCCTTGTGTGAAGGACCGTCGGCTGGCCTTTTTCTTTTCATGGCCAGCAGGGGATTCGCATGTCCTTCTTAGCCCTCGTTCCGCTGTTGCCGTTACTCACGGCCTTCATCGTGATGACCGGCGATCGTGCGGACCAGGAGCAGAATGCCCGATCCGGCCTGTTCCCCATCGCCGCCTCTTTCCTGGGCTCGCTCATCATTCTGATCGTCGTGACGTCGGATGGCCCGATCATGTTCCAATTGTATGATCCGGCCGCCATCGCCAATCTGGCGTTCCCCATCGGCGTCTACATCGACCGGCTCAGCGCCGTCATGATGGTCCTGATCACCGGTGTCACCACGCTGATCTATCGCTATTCGATGGGGTACATGTACCAGGATCGCGGGTACCGCCGGTATCTGGGTATGCTCGGCATCACCACCAGCGTCCTGCTGTGCATGGTTTCCAGCGCTAATCTGGTGATGCTCTTCATCTTCTGGCAGATTCTCTCCTGGCTGTTATTTCTGCTGGCGCACAATCACGGGCATGCGGCGACATTGTCCGGCGCGTCCAATACGTTTACGACGTTACGACTGAGCGATGCGGCTTTTCTCGCGGGCATTGTCCTGGCCTACTCGCTGTACGGCACGTTCGAATTTCAGACGCTGTTCACACGCGCTGCCGAGACGCCGGTGACCTTGTCGATCTGGCCTGAGCTCGGCTGGACCATGGACGGCATCACCGCGGTGACCCTGCTCATCTTCGGCGGCGCCATGGGAAAATCGGCCCAATTTCCCATCCATACGTGGCTGCCGCGGTCCCTGTACGCGCCGACTCCGATCCACGCGCTGCTCCATGCCGGCATCATCAACGCCGGAGGATTCCTGCTGAACCGGCTGGCCCCGCTGTATGGCCTGAGCCCGACGACGCTGCATGTCGTCTTCGTGATCGGCATGCTCACCGCGATACTCGGCGCCACCATGATGTTGACACAGAATGACATCAAGAAGACCCTAGGATTTTCCACCATCGGGCAGATGGGCTACATGATCATGGAATGCGGCCTCGGAGCCTTTTCCCTTGCCGTCTTCCATCTGATCGCGCACGGGCTATTCAAAGGGACAGTGTTCCTGAACTGCGGCAACGTCATCCATAAGGCCCGCCAGGAACCCTCGTTCCCGCCGATCGACCGGGAGACGGAGGAAAGCGAATTCTCCAACCTGACCTGGTCGACGGGGTTCTTCACGACGCTGTTGCTGCCCCTGGTCATTTTGTTGGTCACTCACGGCGTGTTGAGAATTCCGTTGCTCGAATCACAAGGGACGGTGATCTTCCTGTTCTTCATCTGGGTCACGTCTTCGCAGGCGATCCTCTCGCTGACGCGCATTCGCGCCGTGGCCTCCTGGAAGGTATCGGCCGCCATGCTGGTCACGCTGGTTATCGTCGTCTTCACCTATCTGTTTGCGGTCGAGAGCTTCACCCATTTTCTCTACCCGAATCCGGAAGAGGTGGCCTTCTATTTCAAGGCCGCCGCGCTGCCCGGACGGCTTTTCGACAGCCTGGTGATGGGCACGACGCTGTTGACGATTCTGAGCTGGGTCTATCTGTATGCCCATGCTCACGGACGCACCATCACCATCCCCGGATGGATCGAAGCGTTCCTCGTGCGCCTGTATGTCCTGTTCATGAACCGGTTGTATCTGGATCAGCTGTACCTCAACATCGGCCGCGTCGTCACACAGGTCGCGCATCGTCTGGAGAAACGGCTATCGTGACTGCATTCAGACTGCGCATGTCTCGCCGCGCTGCTGCGTCCGTGATCGGAGTCCAGCCGTGATCGAGAGCTGGATGACACCCTGGCTACTCCTGGCCGTTCCGCTGTTAGGCGCAAGCCTCGCCCTGCTGATGAGAGCCGCCCTTCAGCGCATGAAGACGGTGGCCCTGACGACGACCGGGCTGACTCTGCTTGCCGTCATCGGCACCTCCCTGGCACAGAACGAAGCGACTGCCGCCATGTCGTTGTTGTGCCTGCTCCCGGCAACGGCGTTTCTGACGCTGCTGGGGCAACCCTTGCACCGGGATAACAGTTCAGCCTGGGTGATGACTCTGATCCTGCTCGGTGTGGCACTAGGCATTCTCACGAGTCACGCGCCCACCCACGAGCTCTTGCTCATCCTGCTCCTCGGTCTCGTCTGCGGCTTGCTCTATCGTCATCAACCGGGCACTGCGCCGGCAGCCTGGCGAGGGATGGCTTCATTCGGTCTGGGCATCCTCACGGCCTTGCTGGCGCTGGCGCTTCCAGCACCAGCCGCAACGATCGCCTCGTTGGTCACCTGCGCCACGCTGCTGCCCCTGCTGCCCGTGCACAGCGGATTCGTGGCTGCACTGAGCGGACTGCCGGGCAATCTTCCCGCGTTGTTGGCGTTTATTCTGCCGACCGTTGGATTCCATAGCCTGTACCTGTTGCTGCCGTCACTCTCCGGGACAGTACTCCAGACGGTGGCCCTCCTGGCGTTGGCCGGCGCCGTGTATGGCTCGCTGCGGGCCTTGATTCAGTCGCATCCCCTGCCGCGATTGGGCTATGCCTCTTCGGCATTCTTCTGCATGCTGTGGTGGTATGTGGCCGATACGGGAACCGCGCCGGTCCAGGCCCTGGTCTATCTCAGTGCCGTGGGGCTCACCACCAGCGGACTTCTGCTGGCGTGGTATGCCATCCGCGCACGGTACGGGGATGTCGATTTCCGGGCCCTCGGCGGGCTCGCCTATCCCATGCCTCGTTTCAGCACTCTCCTGGCGCTGCTCGGCCTTGCCGCCCTCGGCATGCCGCCGTTCGGGGTGTTTTCCGGCTTCCTCGGCATGCTGCTCACCCCCGCGTTTGCGCCGTCCGGGCCGTTCGCCATCATCATGCTCGTCTGGCTCACGGCCTCGTGGTACTACACCGATCTCATCCAACAGGTGGTGTTCGGTCGGCCACGCCTGGACATCCGGCACGAAGATTTGCGACAGACGGAATGGATCTCCCTGATGCTGGTGTTGCTCTTACTGCTGATCCTGGGGATGGCGCCATCCCGGATGTTCGAGTCTCACACGACTGCTCCCTCCTCCACGGTTGCCATCAAGGGGGAAACGTGGACCCGATGATTCGCACCGACGAGCCCGCCGATCTCGAACCGCGCCGCATGGAATTGCGCGGCATGATCCGGCTTGCCAGCGAAGTCATCGCGCAGTACTGGCCCATGCGAACCTTCGTGCACCATAATCCGCTGCATAGCCTCGAGTATCTACCGTTTACTGAAACGGTCCGCCGCGGGCAGCAGTTCCTTGGCGGCCACGGCTACCTGCCCGGCGACCTCTACCGTCGATACGTCAAATCAGGGCGGATCCTGATTCGCCACATCGACGACGCGTTGGCCGCTTTGGCGAAGGATGAAGAAGTCGACCTCGGGTCCTGCCGTATTTCACAGCGGGAAGTCATGCGTGCCTGCCTGACTCATGGACTGTCTCGCCCGGCCGAGGAACCTCTCGACCGGCTCATGGAATGCGAACCGAACGAGGAACAGGTGGACGTCTTGGCCGAACGCCTCGTCGCCTTGTCCGTGCCGACCGTGCAAGACCAGATGGCCGCCGCGGTGCGCGAAGATGTGGCCGCGCTGGGACGGGACCTTACCTTATCGAACTGGTGCGACCGGACTCTGGGCACCCGGATCGTGGATCAGATCAACGGCGAATTGATCAAATGGTGCGAAGCCTTCCTCGACGAAGGCCATGCCACCTGGTCGATGCCGGGACGGCGTCAGGGGCTGTATGCAGCGTGGAAACAGGTGGCCGCTAATGAGTGGGCGACCTGCGGCATTGCCGATAGCCGTCGCAAAATTGCCGCGCTGCCCGAACATCCGGAAGACGCGGTCTTGGATTGCCTCGAGGCGTTGGCGATTCCGGCAGAATTCCGGCAGGACTACCTTGGCCTTCAGCTCGCCGCGCTGCCCGGTTGGGCCGGCTTCATCAAATGGCGGGCCGAAGAAAACGACTATGCCTGGCAACAGGCCTACCCTGTCGGTCTGGTGAAATTTCTCGCCGTGCGTCTCTGGTATGTGCGCGAACTCGTCGAGAAAGTCTGTCAGGAGGAATTAGGCATCGAGGGAAACTATCGCGCGGTGCTGCGGTTTATGGACCAGGAGTCGGCCGGATACTTCATGCGCAAGGAATGGGTCGCCGGCCGCCTGCCGGCCGCCTATGCCGATCGGGTGGCACGCCTGCATGCGCAATCGGGGAGTCAACACAACAGGGCGGCTCTCTCCCGTGAATGGGAACAACTCACGCATCATTATCAGATCGAATTCGGCCCGCGTCGCGAACGGGCTGCGCAGCGGGCTATGGCGCGTCGTCTGCTCACGCTCGCGCAGGCACTCGACATTGTGCCGACCCTCTTGATGGACGCCCATCCCACCGCGCTTCGCCAGCTCTTGGATTGGATGGCTGCCTTTCCGGAATCGGCCCATGGCCCGGTTTGGCTGAAGGCGTTTGAGGCAGGCTATCAGGATCATCTGTTCGGCCTGCTCCGGCGTGCGCCAACCAGGCCGCAACCGGCTGCCCCCGACGGTCAACCGCCGGTCCGCCCCCAGTCCCAATCGGTCTTTTGCATCGATGTGCGATCCGAACCGTTCCGCCGTCATCTGGAGTCGACAGGCGCCAATGAGACCTACGGTTTCGCAGGATTTTTCGCCGCCCTCATCCGATATCGCGCGTGGGGCAAGGAGCATGATACGGAGCAGTTTCCCGTGATCATGCGCGCAAAGAACGAAGTCCGCGAAATCCCGCGCAGCTATTTGGACCATTACGTGTCCAAACACCAGTCGCGGGCGAAGCTGGTCCATGCCGGTCACACGCTCCTGCACGACTTGAAGGAAAACGTCGTCACGCCCTATGTGATGGTCGAATCGCTCGGCTGGTTTTACGTCCTGCCCATGATGGGCAAGACCTTCCTGCCGGCGCTGTACAAACGCCTGACCAACTGGATCCGGCGGTTGTTCGTGCCGCCGATCGCCACCATTTTAACCGTCGACAAGCTGGCGCCGGCGGAAACGGAAGAAATGGTGGTCTCCGAGCAACGCGCCCTGATCTGGAAAGCCCTGCGTGACCGGCTGGGCCTGCACGGTTCGCGAGTCGAGGCGGAATTTGTCGAGGCGTTGCGACGTCGGGCCCTGGACGAGGATGCGCCAGTGGAACCATTCCTCAGTGAGGCCGCCCGCGCAGTCGATCTGTCCAACGAACAACTGACCACCTTCCTTGATGAACTGCGGCGGCACTATCGCATTAATCGACGTGCGGCCTCGCGCCAGAAAGAACGCATCACCCGCACCGGTTTCACACTCGACGAGCAGGTCCTGACCCTCGAAACGGCCTTGCGCATGATGGGCCTGGTACGAAATTTCGCCCGGCTGGTACTCTTCTGTGCCCACGGCAGCACGACGGAAAACAATCCGTTCGAGTCGGCGCTGGACTGCGGCGCCTGCGGCGGGAACGAGGGCAAACCGAATGCCCGTGTGCTGGCCGCGATGGCCAACCGCGCTCCGGTGCGCGAACGGCTGGCGAAACGCGGCATCATTATTCCTGCGGATACGCATTTCCTTGCGGGGCAGGTCGATACCACGACCGATGAGGTACAGCTGTTCGATCTCGAAGACGCGCCCCCGACCCACCGCAAGGATGTCGCCCGCCTGTATGACGATCTGCGGGAAGCAGCCCAGCTTACCAGCCAGGAGCGCTGTGCCAGATTTCCCGACGTCGGGGCTGTCCTGCCCTTGGACAAGGCAGCAGGTCATGTGGCGGCACGAAGCGCGGACTGGAGTCAGGTGCGCCCCGAGTGGGGCCTGTCCGGGAACACCGCCTTCATCATTGGCCGGCGGGAACTGACGAAGGGGCTGAACCTGTCCGGGCGCATCTTTCTGCAATCCTACGATTATCGCGAGGACCCGACCGATCGCTGGCTCGAAGTACTCCTCACCGCCCCGCAAGTGGTGGCGCAGTGGATCAACATGGAACATTATTTCTCAGCCGTAGACAACGACGTGTATGGCAGCGGGAGCAAGATTTATCATAACGTCGTCGGCCGCATCGGAATCATGTCAGGCCCCTGGAGCGATCTCCGTCTCGGCCTGGCCTGGCAGACCGTCATGAACGATGAGCTGCCTTATCATGAGCCAATGCGCCTGATGACGCTCGTGGAAGCCTCGCGCGCGAGGATCGAAAAACTCATTGCGCGGCATGAGATCCTGCAGCATTTCTATCACAATGAGTGGGTCCACCTGGCCGCGTTGGATCCTGAAGACGGCACCTGGTACCGCTACATGCCGTCGGGCGTATGGCGAAGGGTTCAGCATCCGAGCGAGACCACACAGGTAGGGTAACCGCTCACTGTCGCAACCGACGATCATTTTCAAAGGAGTCGAGACATGGCCGCACTCACATTGCATCCCATGAAAGAAATTCGTGTCATTGTGTCCGGGGAACATCGGCCGTACGTCACGGAATTGCTGGACAAGGTCGAAGCGACCGGGTACACGATCATCGGGAACATCTCCGGTAAGGGACACCATGGCGTACGCGAGGCGCACTTCATGTTCAGTGAGCAGGAAAGCCTGGTCATGATCATGGCGGTGGTGCCGGAAGAAAAGGTGGAACCGGTCTTGGCCGGATTGCGGCCGCTGTTCGATCGGCACTCAGGAGTCATGTTCGTGTCTGATGTGTCCGTCAGCCGGCGGGAATATTTCGGAAAGAAGAGCGGGAAGCCCTGACCGGGTAGCCGGGAAGCCACGGCTGGCGGGGCCGCAGGGCCCCAGACTGACCTTGTCTTCTCATGAGTGATTGTCTACAATGTGCCCCCGTTGGCCTGTAAGAGGAAGGACGGCACGTGAAGGGATTACGGTTCGAACGACTCGGGCGCGATCGCCACTACAACATCATTTTCCACATCGGCACCAGCTATGTGCCGGTGAGCGACGAGACCATCGACGAACTGAAGGCGCAAAGTCTGTTGTCCTCCGAACGTTTTCTCGACCTCCTCATCGATAAAATCGGCTACACCAACTATCTCAAAGAACAGATCCGGGGGGAACTCCAGGCCTCCGGCGACCCCATGACTCAGATGACCGTCCTACAAGGCGCCATTCGCGAACTGTAGATCC
>ERZ724514.1011-NODE-1011-length-12584-cov-4.413201_pt1 | contig 12584 bp, 9 predicted proteins | sample MGYA00376047_ERZ724514 | MGnify/ENA primary metagenome ERZ724514 (study PRJEB28724, sample SAMN07190883) | activated sludge metagenome | isolation source: activated sludge of sewage treatment plant in Hong Hong | place: Hong Kong | collected 2016-03-17 ...
TTCCATCAAGGATGGCGCGCGCGTCCGGGCTGAGTTGAATGAAGCCGGCAGCATCATTGACGTGCATCCGGAAAAATCCGGCGGCGGTCACTGACCCTGGCTCAGTAGGCGGGAGACCTTCACCATCCCTCTGTCCGGTGGATGATCGGGCAGAGGGATGGGCCGGGACTTCACGGAGTTCCGTTTACTACCTGGGCGTCCGATCCCTGTTTCTCTTCAAACGTGCCAGTTCCACACCCTAATCCACCGTACACCATCCCGAAGAATCCGCAATAGGCCCCAGCCTTGAAGGCCCAATCTCTGCGGGTGGCTTGTTCGATGCGGCCATCGTGAATGACAAGAGAGACGTATTGACTGCCGACAGGGATCATGGCAGGCAGGGGGATGACAACAAGATACAGCACCATACCGGACCATCGTAAGCCGCCGGTCTTATAGATCCACTCTTCCCGTCCATCCTTGCGTAATTCGATATTGTCAGGCTCACCCCATTGCGTTCGCAGTTCAGCGACCGTCTTGAACTCAGAGGGCGTGCCTGCCTTGCGCAGATCGATGGCACCTCTGGTCTGATCGATCTTCGGGTGGTCGCTGGATTCGCTGCGCGTGCCGAGGGTCCAGGCGCCCAGTCCGACGCAGCCTGGGAGCATGGCGATCGCGATGATCCAGGCTGCATGGCGTAACGACTTGTGCATAGTGTCCTTTCTCTGGCGTGATGGGGCGAACCCTACTCAGGTCCCTCTCGAAATACAAGCAGGGCAGACGAGACGGAGACTGCCGATACCGAAGGAAGACCAGTCGCCAACCCCCCTCCCAAGGTAGGATACCGCCTGACCGGCGAGCCTCGGTAGGATCCCGCCACAGGGAGGTTGTGATGGCACCTCGTCGGTATGTTCGAACCTATTACCGGTTTCCGCTCAACTATCCAGTCATTTTTGGCGGAGCGCCCTTTGTCGGTGAAGGCGTCCTGACCAATCTCTCATTAAAAGGCTGCTCGGTGACCTGCGATCGCGAAGTGCTCTGCGGGAGCCAGGTGCGGGTGAGTATGCTTCTTCATCATCAGCCGCCCGCGTTGCCGGTTGAACTCGGGACGATCAAATGGGTGCGGGGGAATCAATTCGGCGTGGAGTTCGTGCGCGTGCCTCTTGAAGCTCAGCAACGGCTCAACCGGACATTACGAATGGAATTGATCGAATGGCTGGAGAACCGTCACCGGAATAGTGCCTCGCCTGCATCGCCACGTCACGACAACTAGCATACCTGCTTCTTCAGCGTCCGCCCCGCTAGCCCCATCTCGCTTCCCCGAATGTCCAGGATCAGGTGTGGTGTCTCCTGAGGCATTCAGGTACACTACGCCTCTTAGCCGAACATCCTGCGCATGCTGCGCACGATCATTCTGATCGCCACCTAGACCAAGAGCCGATTCATCGCTCGCCGATGGAGCCCATGGCTTCTGACCCGCCTCCTTCAGCTTCTTCATCTCAGGACGGGATCCAGCAGGGTGGTCACTCCTGGTGGGCGCGTCTGGCCGAGTGGAATCCTTCACTGCTCACGACGGTCACGCTCGCCGTGGCGACCGGTCTTCGTATGGCGCTGACTCCGCTGTGGGGATCAGGCTATACCTTCATCACGTACTATCCCGCCATCATGTTCATCGCCGTGGCCAATGGCTGGCGACATGGTGTTGCCGCCACCCTGGTCTCCTCAGTCCTGACTATCGTCCTGTTTTTTGATATGCAGGCTTCGCCGGGTGAGCAGCAGACGGCGCTGGCGTTGTTTATCACCGCCAATGTCATCATCGTGTCGCTCTCCGAAGCGGTCACGCGTGCTCGTCTTCGGGCGCAGGCGGAGACATCCCTGGTGAGGGCCCAGGAACAGCGATTGCGTCTGGAGATCGACGCGCGCGCCAAGGCCGAGGAGACAGTCCGCGCCAGTGAGCGTCAAATGCAGTTCGTCACGGATCATGCTCCGGTTCTCATCGCACAATGCGGAACGGATGGACGGTATCGGTTCGTGAATCAGCGATATGCCGACCTCGTGCGACGGACGCCCGAAGATCTCATCGGCCTGCATCCGCGTGAGGTGTTGGGCGCAGAGGCGTACCAGCAGGCCGAACCCTATATGCGAGAGGCGCTGGCTGGACGGCAGGTCAAGTTTGATCAGCAATTTCTTGGTGCTGCGTCCATAGGCCGCCTTCTGCAAGTGACCTACGCACCGGAGTGGGACGAACGCGGGATCGTGACGGGATTCATTGCCGCCATCGTCGATATCACCGAACGGAAACAGGCCGAGCAGGCACGGGCCACGCTTGCCGCCATTGTCGAATCGTCAGAGGACGCGATCGTCAGCAAAGATCTCAACGGCCTCATCACCAGTTGGAATCGAGGTGCCGAGCGGTTGTACGGGTATACCCGGCAGGAGGCCGTGGGGCAATCCGTGCTGCTGGTCATCCCGGACGAACAGATCGAGGAGGAAACCCCGATTCTTGCGAAGATCGTGCGAGGCGAGACGGTTCAGCAATATGAAACGATCCGGCGGCGGAAAGACGGGACGTTGATCGATATTGCCCTGACCGTATCGGCGATCCGCAATGATGAGGGACGGATCGTCGGCGTCTCCAAGGTCGCCCACGATATCACCGAACGCAAGCGAGCCGAGGCGGCGTTGCGGGAAAGTGAGGAACGGCTGCGGCTCTTCATCGAACATGCGCCCGCCGCAATCGCCATGTTCGATCGGCAGATGCGGTATGTCGCGGTGAGCCGCCGCTGGCTGGCGGACTACGGACTTGAAGGCGAGGTGTTGGGCCGCAGTCACTACGAGATTTTTCCCGACATTCCGGAGCGGTGGCGAAGGGCGCATCAGGAGGGCTTGGCCGGCGTCGTGATGCGTATTGAAGAAGACCGGTTCGAACGTTCCGACGGGACCGTCTATTGGCTGCGATGGGAAGTCCGGCCCTGGCGGGACAAGGCCGGCGGTATCGGCGGGATCATTATCTTCGCCGAAGATATCACGGACAGCAAAAAGGCCGAGGATGCCTTACGGGAAAGCGAGGCCCAACATCGCGCCACCTTCGATAACGCGGCGGTGGGGATTGCCCATGTGGGGCTCGATGGACGCTGGCTCCGCTGCAATGATGCCCTGTGCGCCCTCACGGGGTACTCTCGGGAAGAGTTGCTCGCCAGGACATTTACCGAAATTACCCATCCGGATGACATCGAAGGGGATTGGGCTTCCGTCCGCAGGCTGCTGGCCGGTGAGATCGAAACCTTCTCCATGGAAAAACGGTACATCCGGAAGGATGGCTCGCTCATCTGGGGGCATCTGACCGTCTCGCTGTTGCGGGATGAGCAGGGCTCCGCGCACCACTTCATTTCCATCATTCAGGACATTCAGATCCGGAAAGAAGCACAAGCGCAATTGCGCCAACTGGCGGACGATTTGGAGCAGCGTGTCGAGGTGCGGACGAGAGAATTGGCGGATACGCAGGACAAGCTGCGCGCGCTGACGACAGAACTGAATCTGACTGAGCATCGTATCCGAAAACAACTCGCGACCGACTTGCACGACTATCTGGCGCAACTCCTGGTGTTGAGTCGGATTAAACTCGGGCAGGCCAAATTGGAAGAGGTGACGCCGGCGGCGATGGAGGCCATGACGGAGGTCCAGGAAGTGATGGATCGGGCCCTGGCCTATACCAGGACGTTGGTGGCACAGCTCAGCCCGCCGATCTTAAACGAGTTCGGACTCCTGATGGCGCTGAGATGGCTGGCGGACCAGATGCAGCGGGAGCTCACCGTGAAGCTCGATCTGGAGAGTGACGTCCTCTCCCTTTCCGAGGAGCAGTCCGTCCTGTTGTTTCAATCGGTCCGCGAACTCCTGATGAATATCGTGAAACATGCGGGGACGACTGAGGCGAAGATTTCCGTCACACAGGCCGACGGAGTATTGCGCATTTGCGTGTCGGATCGCGGTGTGGGTTGTGACGTCGGTCCGGGGGAGGCCAAGCTGGAACCAGGCTTTGGTCTGTTCAGTATTCGCGAGCGCATGAAGGCTCTTGGAGGGGAGTTCGACATGCAATCAGTCCCCGGCGAGGGCACGACGGCCATTCTCCAGCTGCCGGTTGTTCAGCCAGGCCCCACGGCTGATGAGGCGGTGGCTGAAACGGGTGTCGCTGCGGTGAGTCACGCCGTGGTGTCCGAGCCGGCCGCACCGGGGGTGCCGAAACTCCCCACAACTGCCTCGCTCCTCGCCACTCCCAAGATCCGGGTCTTGTTGGTAGACGACCATCGAATGTTGCGCCAGGGGCTGCGGACCATCGTGAACGGACATCCCGGCCTCGAGGTCGTCGGTGAAGCCCGCGATGGCCTGGAAGCCATCGAATTGACCCGTACCCTCAGCCCCGCTGTCGTGGTGATGGACGTCAACATGCCCCGATGTGACGGCGTGGTGGCGACCAAACGGATCAAGGAAGAATACCCCGAAATAAAAATCGTGGCACTCTCCATGCACAACTCGCCCGATATCGTGGCACGCATGAAGCAAGCGGGAGCGTATGGGTATCTCACCAAAGAAAGCGCTGGTGTCCAGCTGTGCCGAGCGATTGTCGAGGCGGCCCTTAGCCGGCCGTCAGGGGCGAGCGGAGAAGGTAGAGATGTGAGTTGTGGCCCCTCATGAGAAGAAGCTGTAGGGCTGCTTCTTCCACCGCATCATTGCACCGTCTGATCCTGCGGCAGTTGCTGGGAGATGACGTCAAAGATTTGTTCGGGTACCAGCTCTTTGGGAATGAACGCGTTCGCGCCGACGGCGCGTAAGGCGACCTCGACTTCCCGGCTGTTATGGCAAGACATTCCAATCACGACCGTGTTCGGCAGGAGCGCGCGTATCCGGCGCGTCGCCTCAACCCCATCCATGCGTGCCATGCCTACGTCCATGAGGACCACTGTCGGGCGGAGCGTCTGGGCCAATTGCGAGGCGGCGATGCCGTCGGCTGCTTCCCCGGTCACACGAAAGCCGGGCCGCTTGTTCAGGATCTTTCGTAAGGTGTCTCTCAGTTGCAGATTGTCGTCGACGACGAGTATCTCGACCATGAAGTACCTCCTTCGAGTGAAGCAGAAGGCTGTCGGTCTTAGGCTAGCACAGGTTCGATAATTCGCGAGTGATATTGAAGAACCCACCTGGTCGTCCTTGACGCACTTTCTGAGTGCGTGTAGGGTCGCAGGCATGAACGGCCTGCGGGATAGCCGGAAACAGCCTAGCATGGTGCGCTGACGGCGCAGGGAGCGGGTCGAATCATTTCAGACCGATAGGAGCAGGAACATGGCGATACGTGAACAGCGACCGGTCGTGGGCATTCTTGTCGGTGGGGGGCCGGCACCGGGCATCAACAGTGTGATCGGGGCGGCGACGATACGAAGCATTCTCGGCGGCTCCGACGTCATTGGCATTCAGGACGGTTTCAAATGGATCATGGACGGGAACACCAGCAAGGTCAGACGTCTGTCGATCGAAGACATCAGTCGCATTCACTTCAGCGGAGGTTCCTGTCTCGGGACGGCGCGTGCCAATCCTACGCAGAAAACCGAGCACCTCGATGCCTGCCTGGCAAGTCTGCATACGCTGGGCGTGACCAGACTGATTACGATCGGCGGAGATGATACGGCATTCTCCGCCTTGAAGTTGGAGCAGAGGGCCGGCGGCCGCCTTCAGGTGGTGCACGTGCCCAAGACCATCGACAACGATCTCGATCTGCCGCATGGCATTCCGACCTTCGGATTCCAGACGGCTCGCCATATCGGGGTCGAACTGGTCAAGAGTCTGATGGTCGATGCGGAGACCACCTCCCGCTGGTATTTCGTTGTCACCATGGGCCGCAAGGCCGGGCACCTGGCGCTGGGGATCGGCAAGGCTGCCGGAGCCACCCTGACCATCATTCCGGAAGAATTCCGCCACAAACCCATTCGTCTCCAGACGCTGGTCGATATTCTGGTGGCCGCGTTTATCAAGCGGCTCAGTGCCGGCAGGTCGGACGGGGTGGCGGTTCTCGCCGAAGGCCTGGTCGAAATTCTCGACCAACAGGATTTGAACGGACTCGAAGATGTGGAACGCGACCAGCACGGACATGTGCGCCTGGCGGAGATCAATTTCGGCTTCGTGCTCAAGCGGGCGGTGGAGAAGGAACTGCGTACATTCGGGATCAAGACTACCATCGTGGATAAAAATATCGGGTATGAACTGCGCTGCGCGGATCCTATTTCATTCGATATGGAATATACGCGGGACCTGGGCTACTGCGCCGCGCAATTTCTGTTGGAAGGCGGCAATGCGGCCATGGTGTCGATTCAAAACGGGCGGTTTATTCCTATTCCGTTTGGCGACATTCTCGACCCGGCCACCGGCCGTACGCGCGTGCGTATGGTGGACGTCGAGTCGGAGTCTTACGTCATCGCACGTCGGTACATGATCCGCCTTTCGTCCGACGATCTGCACCAACCGGATGACCTGGTTCGATTGGCGACCACCGCCGGACTCGCCTCGGATGATTTTCGTAAACGGTTCGAGTACTTGATCGGTAAGGATGTGTAAGGAGTGTTGCAGAACATGATGTCTGCCCCCACGCCCGACACGGAAACGACGATCGCCTTTGAGAACCAGCGTGCGGTGCTGTCACCGTGGGGCGCCTCCTTGCGGCGGTACTTTATCGTCGGCAGTTCTGGAAGCGAAACGGACATCGTATGGGGCTATTCAGGCGGCGGGCAGAAGAAGGGCGGGCAGGGCGATGTGCTGATTCCATTTCCAGGTCGCGTGGCGGGCGGACGATACTCGTTTGACGGTCAACTACTTCAACTTGAACGGAACGATAAAGAAGGCCCGAATGCCATCCACGGATTCGTGCGAAGCCTCCCATGGACGACGCATCAAGCCGTCGCTCACGCCGTGACCTATGAAGTAAGTGTGGATGCCGCCGACTACGCCTCGCGAGGGTACCCGTTTTCGCTCGTCGTGCGTCTCACCTACAGTCTGGGCATTCAGGGATTGTCCTGCACATTTTCTGTACGGAATGTGGGAGGTGCGGCAGCTCCCGTCGGAGTAGGATTCCATCCCTACTTCACGGTCGGCACCGGGCTGATCGATGAGGCTGAGGCCAAAATTCCTGCCGCAGGCTTTCTCGAATTCAACGAGCAGCTCGCGCCCACCGGCAAGGTGATCGCCGCAACAGGAACTGAATGGGACTACCGCACGTTTCAGCGCATTGGTCCGCGCCGCTTCAACCATTGTTATCTTGAATTAGAGCGTGATGCGGCGGGGATGGCCACGGCATCACTGCGCAATCACAAAAGTGGACGCACGATTGATGTGGTGATGGATCGTGCTTTCTCGGCGGTCGTGGTTTACACGGGGGATGCCATCGCTGATGCGCCTCGCCGCGCCCTGGCCATCGAACCGATGACTTGCGCGACCGACGCCTTTAATCACCCCGACTGGGGACTCAAGCGACTGCTTCCCGGTGAGGTCTTCACCGGTTCCTACTCCGTCAGGGCACGCAGCCGTTGATCCGTTCCAGCCGGTGATGACGGTGCGGCTTTCTGGTGCAGCGCACCAGTTCCAATATCACGGCTGTCTGTTACGAAGGCCGCGTGGGTTCGATGATGCGGAACCGCACCTCATCAACCTGGGTATAGGCCGACGTTTCTTCGCCTGCAAACAGGCCGCACCGGTAGAGGCCGGCTGTCCAACCTGTGGCCGGACGAGGCAGCACAAAATAACCGGATTGGTCGTTCGTGGACATGATGAGCCGGTCTTGCGCGACGGCTGTGTGTGCGCCGGCCAGTTCGGCGGTCTCTTTGAAGCAGCGTGCGGCCAGGGGCACCTCATCATATGAGGCGGTGACCAGGCTGAAGACCAGATAGATATCCTGCTGACTGCCCGGGAAGCTGATACCCGGGTCCAACGGAATGAAGTCATGCGCGCCGGTCGGTGAATCATCGCGCATTACTTTTTTTGCTGGAATGACGAAACGAAACCAGGCGAAGTCGGCGTCCCGGCCGACGAGGGACGCCGCAGGATCCAGCGTGTTTTGCGGCTTCAAAGCTTCGATGGCCTTCGCGGCGAGTTCCGCCTCCGGAGGAATCGTCGGAGCCGCCGCCTTGGCTTGAGCCGCCGTGGCTGCAGCGTCTTCGTCGACCTGCTGGGCAAACTCCGGCACGTGCAGGCGGACCTTCTCCAACCACTGTACTAGGTTGGCCTTATTCAAGACACGGGTTCCGGAGGGGAGCTGCACGTCCTTCGTGGATTTTTCAAACTCCACGGTCGCATCGTACAGCGTCTTGAACTGCATGTAGGCGTCTTCCCAGCGTCCCAGCTCCACCATGCATTGGCCCATACGAAACGCCGTGGTCGTATGTTCTTCATCAGTCGGATCGAATTCAGACCCAGCTTGTGACACTGCGAGCGCGTCCTTGCAACGGCCCAACCCCATGAGGATGAGACTGAGATGCCGCCCGGCCAGCGGATCCATCGGGTTGAGGCGAAGAAGTTCTCGATAGACCGGCTCCGCTTCACGAAACCGTCCCGCCTCAAAGAGCCGGTACCCCTCCGCGCGTATCATCGACCAGTCGCGTAATTGTTTCGGGCTGACATCCGGTGTCATGACCGGTGCAAATCGGCGCCCCCGCTCCGTCGAGCCGAAGAAGACGGTGAGGAGATTTCTGGCAGAGAGGTGCAGCGGCGAGCCGGGCGGGACTCGATCCAGGACGAACTGCACGTCACGTTCGGCGCCTTCGTAATCGAGAACATCAAACCGGGCCCGCGCCAGCGCCAACCGCCAGTTGAGCATGTCCGGCCCGAGTTCCACGGCTTTCTGGTAGGCCTCGAAGGATTCTTCCAGCCGGTCCAGTTTCCGGAGTTCGCGAGCCAGGCGCAGATGGAGCAGGGGGTTGTGCGGATCGATTACGGCGATGCGTTGAAGCTCGGCGACCGCTTCCTCGACCTGTCCTGATCTCACCAGCACACTCCACTTGGCCCACCGGACGTCGAGGGCGGCAGGGATGCTTGCCAGGACAGTCTCGTACGATTCAAGCGCGGCTTCGGTTTGCCGTGAGGTGGCCAGCATGTCTCCGCGAAGTTGATGCAGCGCGAGCGCTCGCGGATGGTCTTGAATGCCCTGCTCGACGATGCCGAGCGCAAGATTGAGCGTCCCCTGTTCCCAGGCGGCCTTGGCATGTTGTGCGATCTGGCCTTCCGAGCGAAGCGGGAGGTCATTGGCGAACGCGCCCGAACCGGTTCCCGCAATGGGCGTGAGAAGCAACATGACCGATAGGCTGAGCAGCCGCCCATGGTGGCGAACCTGCCGGTCTTTGGGAACAGCCATGCGAAATCTATGTGTGATCATGGTGGATGTCTCTAGTGTTACGGACGAGCCGTCTCCTGTCTTTCGATCATTAGAGGCAGAACGAGTCTGAAGGATTCGCCTTCGCCTGATGGATCGAGACATAAGACTCTATCTTACTGTATGAACGTCTAGCCCTGCGAGCGCACCGGGGGACCACGCCATTATGTGAAAGTGGCCCGATCAGAACGACGAAGAGCGGAACCCGCTCATCGAACGTTGACGAAGCGGCCTTGCGCGGTGGCTCGCAGCTGATTGATCTCCTCACTCCGCGTCACCGAAAGCGGCACGGTATGGGAGAGTTCCTGGATGAGAAGATCGGTCGTCAACGGCTGTTTGTGATACAGCGCACGATACAGGCCAGCGACCACGGCCTGTTCGATTTCAGATCCGCTGAATCCTTTGCTGGCGTCCACGAGCTTCGGGAGATCGAATTGTGCGCGGTCTTGTTTGCGAAGGTTCAGATGGATCGACCAGATGGCGGTACGTTCGTCCTTGTCTGGAAGATCCACAAAGAATATCTCGTCAAAGCGGCCTTTGCGCAGCAACTCGGGCGGCAGAGCCGAGAGATTATTGGCTGTCGCCACGACAAAGACGTCCTGCTTCTTTTCCTGCAGCCATGTGAGAAAGGCGCCGAACAGCCGGCGGCTCAGGCCCCCATCCGCATCTCCGCTGCCGCCTCCCGCCGACATCGCCTTTTCGATTTCATCGATCCAGAGCACGATCGGAGACAGGGATTCAGCCATCTCGATCGCTTTGCGAAAGTTCTTTTCCGATTCGCCGATGAATTTGTCGAATAACCGGCCTGCATCCAATTTGAGCAGCGGCAAGTGCCATTCGCGCGCAATGGCTTTGGCCGCGAGCGATTTGCCGCATCCCGGCACACCGACCAGCATGATGCCGCGTGGCGGGGTCAGGTTGAGCGCCTTGGCTTCGGCCGTGAAGCCCATCTTCGCCCGCTCCAGCCAGGACTTCAGTTTCACAAAGCCGCCCAGTTCGAACCGGTTGTCTTCCAACGGATAATATTCCAGCAGGCCGCCGTCTCTTATGGCTTGGACTTTGCGCGTGAGAATCGTCTGCACATCGTCGGCGGACAGCACTCCATCTTCGATCACGCATTGGGTGATGACCTGCCGTGCCTGATGCAAGGTCAGGCCTTGTAAGGCGCGAAGGATGGCCTCGCAGTCCTGGTCCGATGGGCCGGCCATCGTGGGCTTGGGGGTGGCCATGGAGTTGAGCAGACTCTGCACGACGGTGGTCGAGGTTGGTCGACGGGGTGACGTTCGCGTCCTCAACGATTGGAGGACGCTCTGAAGCATCGCGTGTAACTCATCTCGATCCGGGAGCTGCAGATCGAACCGCACCGCAATCTGATCGAGGTCGAGCGGCAGGGTGATGGGATGTCCCGTCATGACGCAGGTTGCCCGTGAACGGCTGAGGTGATGACTCACCTCTCGCAGTTGGCGCGCGACAGCGGCATCCTGCAAGTGCGGGGCAAGATCCTTCAACCAGAAAATGCCTTCGACGGTCAATCCATTGAGATGTTGAAGCGCAGCCAGTGGGGTGGCGGTCAGCTTGCTGAGGCTCGGCCCTTCCTCGGGCCTGGTGAGGCCTCTCGTAATCGACCATTCGAACAGGGGCATGCGTTCCTGGGCGGCGACGGATTGCAGCAACGTCATCACCCGGTCTTCTTCCACGGTCTCGATCACAATGAGTGGATGAGAGGAGCGAATCAGGGTGCGGAGATCGTGCACGGTGGTTGAGAGCGGCATAGGAATGAAATGCTATCACGGGCCCCACGCCTCACCAAGAAAAGGGGCGATTGTGGTGGGAGTGGGAAACGATAGCAGGGATAGAAATGGATGGTACGTAGCGGGGAAGTCCCAGTGATCGTGCATTCATGTTGTGCGGATCAAATTGACAGGTGATTCCAGTGAGTCAACAATCACCAGGTAAAGTAAAACTCTGGAAGAGAATTCATATGACACCTGACTTGGAAAATTCCTGCAAAGACGAAGAAGCGCGGGCAACTCCGGTCGCAACATTCTGGCGACGTACCGGAGCCGCTGTGGCGGACGTGTTACTCCTTGGAGCTATCGGGGCTTGTCTTGGTTTCCTGTGGTTCGATCAATTAGCCGCGCTTGGACGAACGGGTCGATTCATTGGTGCTGCAATTGCGTTGGTGTATTTCGCCACATTGAATAGTCAAATTGGCCAGGGGCAGACTCTTGGTAAACGCCTCGCGAAAATCCGGGTAACAGATGCGAAGGGCGCACTGATTAGCCTGCCCCGGTCGGCTTTCCGTGCAACAATCTTTTTCGCACCATTGGCACTTAATGGAACAGCCACTCCTCCAGGACCATATGAACAGCTTGTGGGCATTGTCCTCAGTATTCTGATCTTTGGTGTAGGTGTGGCACAGGCATATCTCTACTGTTGCAATCGACGGACAGGTCAAGCCCTTCACGATATCGTGGTTGGAACATTTGTGAGGGAGGCGGAGAGCGCTTCAGAGATTCAACAGAAGATGTGGAAGCCTCATCTCGCGATTGCCGGTGGACTCAGCACTCTAGTGCTCGGGGTCTTGCTGCTGCCTTACACCTCTGATCCGCCTGATTTTGTATCGCAGCTGGCAGAGGCGCGACGCCTGGCTCAATCGGTGGTACCGGATGCGCATGTGTCGATCAGTCGGCAGACTTCCATGATGACGACTCCTGGGAGCGGGCAGACCCCCGCTTCCCGGGTGCAGCTTAGTGTGGAGGTGCGTGTAAAACCGGAAAATTTCGAAAGTGTTGCAGACAACATCGCTATGGCGATGTTTCGGTCTTCGTCCGGAGTTGGTGATGTTGGGCAAGTGGTGATAGTGATTTCGTATGGCTACGACATCATCATCTCGCATGCACGAACAACAAAGGTGTTCGCGCATACTCCTCAAGAATGGCTTAAGCGTCTCAAGCTGGATGAGTTACATAATGTCGTGCCGCCTGCATAACCATCAATGGCTGGAAGTGATAACAACGAGTAGGATTGTTAGGTCGGCTACAGGTACGTTCTCTAAATCACCCGCACAGTGACTCGCCCCTTTTTTCAGACTTAGGCGTCGTTCTCCGTGAGGCAGCGACCGAGACCCTGTTGTTCGGCAAGGTAATAGGCGTAGTGGATGGCTGCCAAATTCGCGACTCTCTCCTCGGCCTCGTCGCGA
>ERZ724514.1013-NODE-1013-length-12579-cov-6.471814_pt1 | contig 12579 bp, 5 predicted proteins | sample MGYA00376047_ERZ724514 | MGnify/ENA primary metagenome ERZ724514 (study PRJEB28724, sample SAMN07190883) | activated sludge metagenome | isolation source: activated sludge of sewage treatment plant in Hong Hong | place: Hong Kong | collected 2016-03-17 ...
CCCACATCCGCTACCGGGACTACTGGGCAGATGCGGAGTTCACGGTCGTCCTCAAGGGCTTCGGCGACAAGAAGATCAACGTCATCAAGGCCGTCCGCACGCTCAACCCGGCCCTCGGCCTCAAGGAGGCCAAGGACCTCGTCGAGGGCGCCCCGGCCAACATCAAGGAAGGCATCTCCAAGGCCGAGGCCGAGGAGATGGCCAAGCAGCTTCGTGAGGCCGGCGCTGAGGTCGAGATCAAGTGAGATCTGGGCCGCATGCCCACAACGCGACGGCGTGCACGGCGCCAGGGGGCGAGAGCTCCCTCGGTGCCGCGCACCTGTCGTTTTTCTTGCGGCGCAATTTCGCGCTGCTAGTCTCCGTCGCCCTTACCTTCCCGGCGACGGTGGCGACCCTTCTTCGCTTATCCGCTTAGACAACCCGCCGGCCACGCTCCCGCTGCCCAGTGCGCAGCCCGTCCCCAGGAACGCCGAGGAACCGCGATGCCACCGATGATTCAGAACAACTTTCGAGTGCGCAAGAACTTCGGAAAGCTCAAGCGCATCATCGAGGTCCCCAACCTCATCGACATCCAGAAGCGGTCGTACGACAAATTTCTCCAGCGGGACGTCCCGCCGGAGAACCGCGAGGATATCGGCCTTCAGGCGGTTTTCAAGAGCGTCTTCCCGATCCGGGACTTCGGTGAGACCAGCTCGCTCGAGTTCGTCAGCTACAGCCTCGACCGGCCGAAGTACGACGAGGACGAGTGCCGCGCCCGCGGCATGACGTTCGCCGCCCCGATCAAGGTGATCGTCCGCCTGGTCGTGTGGGACGTCGACGACGAGACTGGCACCCAGTCGATCCGCGACGTCAAGGAGCAGGAGGTCTACTTCGGCGAGATCCCGCTGATGACGGCCCACGGCACGTTCATCATCAACGGGACCGAGCGCGTCGTCGTCTCGCAGCTGCACCGCTCGCCCGGCGTGTTCTTCGACCACGACAAGGGCAAGACCCACGCGTCCGGCAAGAAGCTGTTCTCGGCCCGCATCATCCCGTACCGCGGCAGCTGGCTCGACTTCGAGTTCGACCACAAGGACACGATCTTCGTCCGCATCGATCGCCGCCGCAAGCTGTACGCGACGGTGCTCCTGCGCGCGCTCGGCTTCAACACGCAGGACCTGCTCGACTTCTTCTACGACAAGGAGACGATCAACGTCGAGGAGGACGGCACGCTCTCCCGCACGATCGACTTCGAGCTGCTGTCCGGCCAGCGCGCCTCGCACGACATCAAGGACCCGGAGACCAGCGAGACGATCGTCCGCAAGGGCCGGAAGTTCACCAAGGCCAACATCAAGCGGATGCGTCAGTCGGGCATCCGCACCCTGCCGATGGACGCGGAGAGCCTCGTCGGCAAGGTCTCGGCCGAGGACGTGATCGACGAGAACACCGGCGAGGTGCTCCTCAACTGCAACGAGGACCTCAGCGAGGACCACATCCGCCGCCTCGCCGACGCCAAGATCAAGAGCTTCAAGATCCTCTTCATCGACGACTTCAACGTCGGGCCGTACCTGCGCAACACGCTGCTGCAGGACAAGCTGCACACGGCCGAGGACGCGCTGCTCGAGATCTACCGCCGCCTGCGCCCCGGTGATCCGCCGACCCCGGACACCGCCCGCGCGCTGTTCGAGTCGCTGTTCTTCAAGCCCGAGCGCTACGACCTGTCGACCGTCGGCCGCCTCAAGCTGAACCACAAGTTCAACCTCGAGGAGAGCCTGACCTCCACCGTGCTGACCAAGCGCGACATCATGGAGACGGTCAAGTACCTGGTCGAGCTCCGCAACGGCCGCGGCCAGATCGACGACATCGACCACCTCGGCAACCGCCGCGTCCGCGCGGTCGGCGAGCTGATGGAGAACCAGTACCGCATCGGTCTGGTCCGCATGGAGCGCGCGATCAAGGAGCGCATGAGCATGTCCCAGGAGATGGACGCGCTCATGCCCGCCGACCTGATCAACGCCAAGCCGGTCTCGGCCGTCGTCAAGGAGTACTTCGCCTCCTCGCAGCTGAGCCAGTTCATGGACCAGACCAACCCGCTGTCCGAGGTGACGCACAAGCGCCGCCTGTCGGCGCTCGGTCCGGGCGGCCTGACGCGCGAGCGCGCCGGCTTCGAGGTCCGCGACGTCCACAACACCCACTACGGCCGCATCTGCCCGATCGAGACGCCGGAAGGTCCGAACATCGGCCTCATCGCGTCGCTCTCGACCTACGCGCGGATCAACGAGTTCGGCTTCATCGAGACCCCGTACCGCACCGTCGACGGCGGCGTCGCCTCGAACCAGGTCGACTACTACTCGGCGCTGCAGGAGCAGGGCCACTACATCGCCCAGGCCAACGCGACCACCGACGAGAACGGCAAGCTGCTGGCCGACCTGATCCAGGTCCGCCACAACGACGAGTTCGAGTCCGTCCCGCCGGCGTCCGTCACCCTGATGGACGTCTCGCCGAGCCAGCTCGTCTCGGTCGCCGCCTCGCTGATCCCGTTCCTCGAGCACGACGACGCCAACCGCGCGCTGATGGGCTCCAACATGCAGCGCCAGGCCGTCCCGTGCCTGCGCACGGCGGCCCCGCTGATCGGCACCGGCATGGAGATGCACGTCGCCCGCGACTCCGGTTCGACCGTGGTCGCCCTGCGCGACGGCATCGTCGAGCAGGTCGACGGCGCGCGCATCGTCGTCAAGCCGGTCACCGGCAAGACCGAGGAGAACCGCGGCATCCTCGGCGCCAAGCCCGACATCTACAACCTGACCAAGTTCCAGCGCTCGAACCAGAACACCGCGCTGAACCAGAAGCCGATCGTCCGCGTCGGCGACCGCGTCAAGAAGGGCGATGTCATCGCCGACGGGGCGGCGACGGAGCGCGGCGAGCTGGCGCTCGGCCAGAACGTGATCGTCGCGTTCATGCCGTGGCAGGGCTACAACTTCGAGGACTCGATCCTCGTGTCCGAGCGGATCGTCCGCGAGGACGTGTACACCTCGATTCACATCGAGGAGTTCGAGTGCATCGCGCGCGACACGAAGCTCGGCAAGGAAGAGATCACGCGCGACATCCCGAACGTCGGTGAAGAGGCGCTCGCCAACCTCGACGAGGCCGGCATCGCCCGCATCGGCGCCGAGGTGAAGGCCGGCGACATCCTCGTCGGCAAGATCACCCCGAAGGGCGAGACCCAGCTCTCCCCCGAGGAGAAGCTGCTCCGCGCGATCTTCGGCGAGAAGGCCGGCGACGTGCGCGACACCTCGCTCCGACTCCCGCCGGGCGTCAGCGGCATCGTCATCGACGCCCGCGTGTTCGCCCGCAAGTCGGTCGAGAAGGACAGCCGCGCCCAGCAGATCGAGGACGCCGAGCGCGAGAAGCTGATGCAGGACCGCCGCGACAACGTGGCGATCGTCTCCGACGGTTACTACAACCGCATGAAGGAGATCCTGCTCGGCAAGACGCTGGCGGCCAAGCTCGTCGACGACTCCGGCCGCGAGCTGCTGAACGCCGGCGTCGCGCTGACCGAGGCCAACCTCGCCGACGTGCCGCGCGGCGAGTGGGGCCGGATCACCCTGACGACCGCCGAGGACACCGAGGTCGTCGAGGCCCTGGCCCGCCGCCTCGAGAAGGACCTCGACGAGATCGAGACCATCTACCGCGAGAAGATCGCCAAGCTGACCAAGGGCGACGAGCTGCCGCCGGGCGTCATCAAGATGGTCAAGGTCTACGTCGCCATCAAGCGCAAGCTGCAGGTCGGCGACAAGATGGCCGGCCGCCACGGCAACAAGGGCGTCATCTCGCGGATCCTCCCGATCGAGGACCTGCCGTACCTCGAGGACGGCAGCCCGGTCGACCTCGTGCTCAACCCCCTCGGCGTCCCGTCGCGCATGAACGTCGGCCAGATCCTCGAGGTGCACCTCGGGTGGGCCGCGTACGAGCTAGGTCAGCAGATCGACCGCTACATGCAGACCAAGTTCTCGCCCGAGGTCCTGCGCACGCAGCTGAAGAAGATCTACGAGACCAAGGAGGCCCAGCGCTTCATCGATGGACTCGCGGACGACGACGTGATCCGCTTCGCCGACAAGCTGCGGCGCGGCGTGCACATGGCGACGCCGGTGTTCGACGGCGCGCTCGAGACCGAGGTCAAGGGCACGCTCGGCAAGGCCGGCCTGCCCGAGAGCGGCCAGGCGATCCTGTTCGACGGCCGCACCGGCGAGGCGTTCGAGGAGAATGTCACTGTCGGCATCATGTACATGCTCAAGCTGCACCACCTCGTGGACGACAAGATCCACGCGCGCAGCATCGGCCCGTACTCGCTGGTCACCCAGCAGCCGCTCGGCGGCAAGGCCCAGTTCGGCGGCCAGCGTCTCGGCGAGATGGAGGTCTGGGCGCTCGAGGCCTACGGCGCCGCGTACGCGCTGCAGGAGCTGCTGACCGTCAAGTCGGACGACGTCGTCGGCCGCATGCGGATGTACGAGTCGATCGTCAAGGGTCAGCCGACGATGCAGCCGGGCGTGCCCGAGTCCTTCAACGTGCTCCTCAAGGAGCTGCAGGCCCTGTGCCTGAACATCGAGCTGGTCGACGTCAACGCCGAGACGGGTGTCATCACCGGCGTCTCGCGCGAGGCGATGTCGGCGGCGGAGTGATCAACCGGAGAACAGCGAACGAAAGGGAGATTTGGCCATGAGAGACATCTTCAGTTTCTTCGAGAAGCAGAAAGAGGCCACCTACTTCAACGCGCTCCGGATCGGCATCGCCTCCCCCAAGGTGATCCGCGATTGGTCGTACGGCGAGGTGAAGAACCCCGAGACGATCAACTACCGCACCTTCAAGCCCGAGCGCGACGGCCTGTTCTGCGCCAAGATCTTCGGGCCCATCAAGGACTACGAGTGCCTCTGCGGTAAGTACAAGCGCATGAAGCACCGCGGCGTCGTGTGCGAGAAGTGCGGCGTCGAGGTCATCCACTCCAAGGTCCGCCGTGAGCGCGCCGGTCACATCGATCTGGCGACGCCTGTCGCGCACATCTGGTTCCTCAAGAGCCTGCCGTCGCGCATCGGCAACATCCTCGACATCCCGCTGACCAAGCTCGAGAAGGTCCTCTACTGCGAGGCCTACATCGTCATCGACCCGAAGGACTCCGGGCTCGAGGAGCGCGAACTGCTGAGCGAGGAGCGCTACGACCAGCTGATGGAGGAGCTCGGCCCCGACGCGTTCGGCGCTGGCATGGGCGCCGAGGCGATCAAGGAGCTGCTCGCGCGGATCGACCCGGTCGTCGAGGCCCGCAACCTCCGCACCGAGATCGCGTCGGCGACCAGCGAGGCCAAGCGCAAGAAGGCGGCCAAGCGGCTGCGCGTCGTCGAGGCGTTCCGCAACAGCGGCAACAAGCCCGAGTGGATGATGCTCGAGGTCATCCCGGTGCTCCCGCCCGACCTGCGCCCGCTGGTCCCGCTCGACGGCGGCCGGTTCGCCAGCTCGGACCTCAACGACCTCTACCGCCGCGTCATCAACCGGAACAACCGCCTCAAGCGCCTGCAGGAGCTCGCGGCGCCGGAGATCATCATCCGCAACGAGAAGCGGATGCTGCAGGAGGCCGTCGACGCGCTGTTCGACAACGGCCGCCGCGGCAAGACGATCACCGGCCCCAACAAGCGCCCTTTGAAGTCGCTGTCGGACATGCTGCGCGGCAAGTCGGGCCGGTTCCGCCAGAACCTGCTTGGCAAGCGCGTCGACTACTCCGGCCGCTCGGTCATCGTCGTCGGTCCGGAGCTGCGCCTGCACGAGGTCGGCATCCCGAAGAAGATGGCGCTCGAGCTGTTCAAGCCGTTCATCTACAACCGGCTCGAGGCGCAGGGTCTCGTCACCACGATCAAGAGCGCCAAGCGCATGGTCGAGAAGGAGGCCCCGGAGGTCTGGGACATCCTCGACGAGGTGATCAAGGAGCATCCGCTGATGCTCAACCGCGCGCCGACGCTCCACCGCCTCGGCATCCAGGCGTTCGAGCCGGTGCTGATCGAGGGCAAGGCGATCCAGCTGCACCCGCTGGTCTGCACCGCCTTCAACGCCGACTTCGACGGCGACCAGATGGCCGTCCACCTCCCGCTGTGCATCGAGTCGCAGATGGAGGCGCGCGTGCTGATGATGTCGACCAACAACATCCTCAGCCCCGCGCACGGCCGCCCGATCATCGTCCCCTCGCAGGACATCGTCCTCGGCCTCTACTACATGACGCGCGAGCGCGCGTTTGCGTACGGCTGCGTCAACGACGAGCCGGCGAAGGACGGCTACTACGTCGGTCACTTCGGCTCGCCCGCCGAGGTGCGCATGGCCTACGACCACGGCGCCGTGCACCTGCAGGCGCGCGTCCGCGTGCGCATGGAGCCGGGCAAGTCGATGACCGACTCGACCGTCGGCCGCGTCCTCCTGTACGAGGGCGGGATCCCCAAGAAGATCCCGTTCTCGATGGTCAACCGCGCCCTCGGCAAGAAGGAGCTCAACGAGCTCATCGACACTTGCTACCGCCTGTGCGGCCAGAAGGCGACCGTCCTGATGGCCGACTACCTGCGCAGCACCGGGTACAGCGAGGCGACCAAGGCCGGCATCTCGATCTGCATGGACGACATGGCCATCCCGGAGGCCAAGAAGAAGCTGCTCCAGAGCGCGACCGCCGAGGTCAAGCGCATCATGGCGCAGTACGGCGACGGCCTCATCACCTCGGGCGAGCGCTACAACAAGATCATCGACATCTGGGCGAACGTCTCCGAGCAGATCGCCAACGCGATGATGGAGGGCATCTCGACCCAGCACATGACGGACGAGCGCACCGGCAAGACCGTCAAGCAGCCGTCGTTCAACTCGATCTTCATCATGGCCGACTCGGGCGCCCGCGGTTCGCGGCAGCAGATGCGCCAGCTCGCCGGCATGCGCGGCCTCATGGCCCGCCCGTCGGGCGAGATCATCGAGTTCCCGATCACGACGAACTTCCGCGAGGGCCTGACCGTCCTCCAGTACTTCATCTCGACGCACGGCGCCCGCAAGGGCCTCGCCGACACGGCGCTCAAGACCGCGAACTCGGGTTATCTGACCCGCCGCCTGGTCGACGTCGCCCAGGAGGCCGTGATCACCGAGTTCGACTGCGGCACGATCCAGGGCCTCGACATGACCTCGCTGGTCGAGTCGGGCGAGGTGATCGAGCGCCTCGCGGACCGCGTGCTCGGCCGCGTCGCGCTCGAGCCGGTCTACCGGCCGGGCTCGGACGACCTGATCGTCGCCGAGGGCGACTTGATCGACGAGACGAAGGCGAAGCAGGTCGACGAGGCGGGGATCCAGTCGGTCAAGATCCGCAGCGTGCTCACCTGCGAGGCGCTTCGTGGCATCTGCGCGAAGTGCTACGGCCGCGACCTGGCGCGCGGCAATCTGGTCGACGTCGGCGAGGCGGTCGGCATCATCGCCGCCCAGTCGATCGGCGAGCCCGGCACGCAGCTGACGATGCGCACCTTCCACATCGGCGGCGTCGGCAACATCTCCGCCGAGCAGTCGACCCTCAACGCGCGCTTCGGCGGCACCGTCAAGCTCGAGGACATTGAGCTCGTCCAGGGCCGCGAGGACAAGGACGGCAGCTACGCGGTGGTCATGAACCGCCACGCCCTGCTGAACCTGCTCGATGAGAAGGGCCGCACGCGCGAGCGCTACGACCTCGTCTACGGCGCCCGCCTGCGGATCAAGGACGGCGACGTGGTCAAGCCCGGCCAGCTGTTGGCCGAGTGGGACCCGTTCACCCTGCCGATCATCGTCGAGGTCTCGGGCACCGTCGAGTACGGCGACATCATCGAGGGCGTGACCATGCAGGTCCGCGTCGACGAGCACACCGGCCACTCGAGCATGGTCATCCAGGAGAGCCGCGACCCCGACGCCCGCCCGCGCTTCGTCATCAAGAACGACGACGGCGAGGTGATCCGCGTCCACGGCAAGCACGAGGCGCGCTACTTCCTCCCGGTCGGCGCGGCGTTCACGATGACCGAGGGCACCAAGGTGACCGCCGGCGACGTGATCGCCAAGCTGCCGCGTGAGAGCACCAAGACGAAGGACATCACCGGCGGTCTGCCGCGCGTCGTCGAGCTGTTCGAGGCGCGCACCCCGAAGGATCACGCGATCATCTCGGAGATCGACGGCGTCGTCACCTTCGGCAAGGACAAGGGCGGCAAGCGCCGCGTCATCGTCACGCCCGAGCACGGCGACCCGAAGGAGTACCTGGTCCCGAAGGTCCGCCACCTGCTCGTGCGCGAGGGCGACCGCGTCCGCGCCGGCGAGAAGCTGATGGACGGCCCGGCCAACCCGCACGACATCCTCGCGGTGCTCGGCGAGAAGGCCCTGGCGACCTACCTGCTGGACGAGATCCAGGAGGTCTACCGCCTGCAGGGCGTCAAGATCAACGACAAGCACATCGAGGTGATCATCCGGCAGATGATGCGGCGCGTGCGGATCAAGGATCCGGGCGACACCAACTTCCTCGCGGACGACCACGTCGAGCGCCAGATCTTCCAGCAGGAGAACCAGCGCGTCGCCCAGCTCGGCGGCACGCCGGCGACCGGCCAGGCGCTGCTGCTCGGCATCACCAAGGCCTCGCTCTCGACCGAGAGCTTCATCAGCGCCTCGTCGTTCCAGGAGACGACCAAGGTGCTCACCGAGGCCGCGCTCCAGGGGAAGATCGACTTCCTCCGCGGCCTCAAGGAGAACGTGATCATGGGCCGGCTGATCCCCGCCGGCACCGGCCTCACGGTCTACGACCGCCTGCACATGGTCTCCGACGACCAGGCGCAGCACGACCCGAACGCCGAGCCCGTCGCGCGCCGCTCCAACGAGCGCGACCTGATCAACGTCCAGGACTAGTCTGGCGCCCTCCGCGCCAGATCTCCTCCCAGGCCGAGAGGGAGAGGTGATCTCTCTCTCGGACGCCGGCGGCCCTCCCGGCTGCCGAGGCCTCCAAACCGGCGAACGGACCCAAAGAACCTTCCACGGACCCGTTTTCCAGGCGAATCCCGGGCATCGGGGCGAACCACTCCGGACTCCGCCAAGGCGGCGCGGATGCTTGATCTGGCCCTCGCCCCCCTATATAAACAGCCCCCCAAGCCCGAGGGGGCAAAAGCGACCAGGCCTGCGCGACGCCCGAGCAAGGCGCGCCGGACCGAAGAGAATTGAAAGGCTTCACGGCGCATGCCGACGATCAATCAGCTTGTCCGCAAGGGACGTGAACTGCAGAAGAAGAAGACCACGGCTCCGGCGCTCCGCGGGTGCCCGCAGAAGCGCGGCGTCTGCGTCCGCGTCTACACCTGCACCCCGAAGAAGCCGAACTCCGCGCTGCGCAAGGTCGCCCGCGTCCGCCTGACCAACGGGATGGAAGTGACGACCTACATCCCGGGCGAGGGCCACAACCTTCAGGAGCACTCGATGGTGCTGATCCGTGGCGGTCGCGTGAAGGACCTCCCCGGCGTCCGCTACCACGTCGTGCGCGGCACTCTCGACACCACCGGCGTCAACGGTCGCCGGCAGCGGCGCTCCAAGTACGGCGCCAAGCGTCCCAAGTGAGCTGAGGCGAAAGAACCATGTCGCGTAAAGGTATCTCCACGCGGAAGCGCCCGCAGAACGACATCCGGTACACCGACCACCCGTTGGACGTGAACCGGAACATCCACAAGTTCATCTGCGGCATCATGCGCGCGGGCAAGAAGTCGATCGCCGAGAAGATCGTCTTCGGCGCCTTCGACATCATCTCCGAGCGCACCAAGGACGATCCGGTCAAGGTCTTCGAGAAGGCCGTGGCCAACGTCTATCCGCGCCTTGAGGTTCGGTCCCGCCGTGTCGGCGGCTCGAACTATCAGGTCCCGGTCGAGGTTCGTCCGGAGCGCGGTCAGGCCCTCGCGTACCGGTGGCTGATCGGCTTCTCCCGTCAGCGCCCCGAGAAGACGATGCGCGAGCGCCTTGCCAACGAGATGCTGGACGCCGCGCAGAACCGCGGCGGCGCCGTCAAGAAGCGCGAAGACACGCACAAGATGGCCGAGGCCAACAAGGCCTTCGCTCACTACCGGTGGTAGCCGCCTGATGATCCACTGACCGAGCCACAGAGCGACAACCCTCGATTCTGCTCGGCCCTGCGCCCTTGATGGCGCTCCGGCCACAGACCCGAGCAGGGCCCCTCGCCAGCCAGATCCCCTCCCGACCTCGTGGAGACGGATGGCCGGCGGAGCGGCCCTCGTGTCGTTCCCTCGACTCGACCTCTCCGTCCAATGAACTCCCCCGACAACATCGCGGCCATCCGCGACATCGGCATCATGGCCCACATCGATGCCGGGAAGACCACGACGACCGAACGCGTGCTCTTCTATACGGGGATTTCGCACAAGATGGGCGAGGTCCACGACGGCAACACGGTCATGGACTACCTGCCGCAGGAGCAGGAGCGCGGGATCACGATCACCTCCGCCGCGACGACCTGCCTCTGGCGCGGCCACCGGATCAACCTGATCGACACCCCGGGGCACGTCGACTTCACGATCGAGGTGGAGCGGTCGCTCCGGGTGCTCGACGGCGCGGTCGCGGTGTTCGACGCGGTCGCCGGCGTGCAGCCGCAGTCCGAGACGGTCTGGCGGCAGGCGACGCGCTACCACGTCCCGAGGGTCGCCTTCGTCAACAAGATGGATCGCGTCGGCGCGACCCTCGAGCGGACCGTGGAGATGATGAAGTCCATCCTCCACGCGCACCCGATGGTCGCGCAGATCCCCATCGGCCTCGAGAGCGCCTTCTCCGGCGTCATCGATCTGCTGACGATGGAGATCATCTCCTGGACCGACGAGGCCGGCACCCAGGTCGCGCGCGCCCCGTTGCCCGAGGAGCACGAGCTCTACACCGACGCCCAGCTCGCCCGCGAGGCGCTGGTCGAGTCGGTCGCCGAAGTCGATGACGAGGTGATGGGTGTGTTCCTCGAGGCGGGCGCGGGCGGCGTTCCGCTCGACCTGCTCAAGGCCGGCATGCGCCGCGCGACGATCGCCAACCGCGGCGTCGTCGTCGTCTGCGGCACCGCCCTCAAGAACAAGGGCATCCAGCCGCTGCTCGACGCGGTCGTGGACTATCTGCCGTCCCCGCTCGACCTGCCCCCGGTCGTCGCGCATCGCAAGAGCGACAACGCCGGGGTGCAGCGCACCGCGTCGGCCAGCGAGCCTCTGCTGGCGCTCGCCTTCAAGGTGCTGCACGACCCGCACCGCGGCCCGCTGGTGTTCCTGCGGATCTACTCCGGCGTCCTGCGCGTCAAGGACGCGATCCAGAACGTCACCCGCGATCGCAAGGAGCGCATCAGCAAGCTCTTGCAGGTGCATGCGAACAAGACGCAGGAGATCGAAGAGATCTCGGCCGGGAACATCGCGGCTGCGGTCGGCCTGCGCTTCACGACCACCGGTGACACGGTGGTCGCGTCCGGGGACAAGGAGCAGGTGATCTTGCCCGGCCTGGAGATCCCCGAGCCCGTGATCTTCCGCGCGATCGAAGCCAAGTCGACGGCCGACCAAGCAGCGCTGGCCGAGGCCCTCGAGCGCATGCAGCGCGAGGACCCGAGCTTCACGGTTCGGATCGACCCGGACTCCGGCCAGACCTTGATGGGCGGGCAGGGCGAGCTCCACCTCGAGATCATCGTCGACCGGATCGCCCGCGAGGCCCGCGTCCCGACCAACGTCGGGAAGCCTCAGGTCGCCTACCGCGAGACCATCGGCCGCACCCTGGTCCACCCGATCGAGTACGACCGCGAGATCGGCGGAAGGCGCCAGTACGCCAAGCTTCTCCTGGAACTCGTCCCGCGCGAACGGGGCGCTGGCAACGGCTTCGTCAACACGATCCCGGAGCCCGTCCGCGAACGCGGCCAGAAGGCCGAGCCCCCGAAGCTCCTGCCGGAGATGGTCGGCGGCGTCCGGGAGGGCGTCACCGACGCCTTCACCCGCGGTCCGCTGCTCGGCTACCCGCTCGTCGACGTCGAGGTCCGTCTGACCGATGGCGCCTATGTGGAGGGCGACTCGAACGCCGTCAGCTTCCGGGCTGCGGCCACGATGGGCCTGATGGAGGCCTTCGAGCGGGCCCAGCCTCAGCTCCTCGAGCCGGTGATGAAGGTCGAGGTCGAGGTCCCCGAAGATTTTACCGGCCACGTCGTGACCGATCTCGCAGGTCGCCGTGGACGGGTGCAGGGCATGGAGCCTCGCCGGGGCCTGCAAGTAATTGACGCGGAAGTACCACTCGCCGAGATGGTGGGGTATGCTACCGCCCTTCGCTCGGCCACACAGGGTCGGGCGAGCTACACGATGCAGTTCAGCCACTACGCGGAGGTTCCGTCGGACCGCCAGGCTGACATCATCACCCGCGTCCGCGGGTACTAGCGAAATCTCTCACGGTGGCGACGCGATCGGGCTTTTCCAAACCTTGACAAGCTGGTAGATCCCGCCCCCCGGACTCAAACTCCAACCGAATCTGAGCGACGACCATGGCGAAGGAAACATTCGTACGGAACAAGCCCCACGTGAACATCGGCACGAT
>ERZ724514.1030-NODE-1030-length-12451-cov-9.788641_pt1 | contig 12451 bp, 10 predicted proteins | sample MGYA00376047_ERZ724514 | MGnify/ENA primary metagenome ERZ724514 (study PRJEB28724, sample SAMN07190883) | activated sludge metagenome | isolation source: activated sludge of sewage treatment plant in Hong Hong | place: Hong Kong | collected 2016-03-17 ...
GCACCGATCGCTTCTACTTCCAGACCAGTCTGGCGACAGTGCATTGGAATCCGCAGGACGACCACAACAACAATCAGAAGCTGGTCTATGGCGAGTGGCGACTGGAGGAGCGCTGGCTCGAAGGGCAGGTGCTGGTCGGCGCAGCGGCCTTCTCCAACTCCTTCTACCAGCCGTCGCAGTTCGTCTTTGGGGGGTTGTTGTGGCGACCATTCGACTCGGCACCGGCGGCCTACGCCAAGATCGCCGCCGGTGTGCTCCACGGTTATAAAGGGGACTACCAGGACAATATTCCGTTCAACAGCTCCGGTTTTGCCCCGGCAATCATTGGCTCCGCCGGCTACTGCTATAACCGCGTATGTAGCGAGCTGGTTCTCATCGGTACAGCGGGCCTGATGTGGACGTTGGGAGTGACGCTGCCCTGACCGTGCCGGCGCCTTAAGTCAGGAGTCGGGCGAGAACTCGCTCCGCGGGTGCGATTGTTCCGTCGTGTCGGGAAGCGCTGATTCATTCGTCACCCCGGGGGGCGCCGGAGCGTTGGTTGTCGATTCGGGATGACCGTCTCCGGTGACCGGAGATTTCCCGCGGACGGCAAGCGCCAGATCAAGTCACCGGCCTGTCGTTTCAGGGTAGCATCCATGCCCATGCGGCATGCGCTTCTGTTCTCCGTTTTCGTCATCGCTTCCTGCGGGCTGGCCTATGAACTGATCGCCGGCGCGCTGTCGTCGTATCTGCTCGGCGATTCGGTGACCCAGTTCTCGACGGTGATCGGCGCCTACCTGTTCGCGATGGGGGTCGGTTCGTGGTTGTCGAAGTACATCACGCGCGATCTGATCGGGCGCTTCATCCAGATCGAACTGATGGTCGGTCTGCTCGGCGGCTTTTCGGCGGTCGGGTTGTTTCTGGCGTTCGTCTGGCTGTCGGCGCCGTTCCGCTTGCTGCTCTATCTGGCGGTATTTGGTGTCGGCCTCCTCGTCGGGCTGGAAATTCCGCTGGTGATGCGTATCCTGAAGCGCGAACTGGCGTTCAAGGATCTGGTTTCGCAAGTGCTCACTTTCGATTATCTCGGCGCGCTGGCGGTCTCGATCCTGTTTCCGCTGATCCTTGCGCCGCAGCTCGGCATGGTGCGGACCGGGCTGCTTTTCGGGTTGCTCAACGTGGCAGTGGCGCTGTGGGCGCTGCACCTGTTCCGTGCCCAGTTGCCGGCGCGGCGCTGGCTGGCGGTGCAGACCTGGGCTGCTTTCGGCGCGCTGGCCGCCGGTTTCGCCGGGGCCGGGCAACTGACGACGCTGGCCGAGGCCCATCTGTACGCCGACGAGATCGTTCATGCCGAGACGACGCCCTATCAGCGCATCGTCGTCACCCGCTGGCGCGACGACCTGCGCCTGTTCCTCAACAACAACCTGCAGTTCTCGTCGCATGACGAATACCGCTATCACGAGGCGCTGGTTCATCCCGGCCTCGCTAGCCTGCCGGGGGCGAAGCGCGTGCTGGTGCTGGGCGGTGGTGATGGACTGGCGCTGCGCGAAATCCTCAAGTACCCGAACGTCGAAGCGGTGACGCTGGTCGATCTCGATCCGGCGATGACCGAGTTGTTCGCCACGGCGCCGCCGCTGGTGGCGCTCAATGGCGGGGCGCTGAAGTCGCCGCGGGTCACGGTGGTCAATGCCGACGCCCTGCAGTGGCTGGAAGAGAGCCGGGAGCATTTCGACTTCATCGTCATCGACTTCCCCGATCCCGCCAATTTCGCGCTCGGCAAGCTCTACACCTCGGCTTTCTACCGTCTGCTGGAAAAGCGCCTGGCGGCGCGCGGCCTGATCGTCGTCCAGTCGACGTCGCCGCTCTACGCCCGGCAGTCGTTCTGGTGCGTGGTGACGACGCTCGAGGATGTCGGCTTCAAGACGGCGCCGTATCACGCGCTGGTGCCGTCGTTCGGCGAATGGGGCTTCATCATCGCCGGCCGTCAGGAATTCTTGCCGGTTGCGGTCGACCCGAAGAATACCCGGTTTTTGACGCCGGAGATCGTGCCCGACCTGTTCCGCTTCCCGGCCGACATGGGGCGCGTGCCGGCCGAGGTCAACCGGCTCAACAATCAGGTGCTGGTCCGCTATTTCGAGCAGGAGTGGCGCAAGGTCGTGCGTTAGCGAAAGTGGCTTGCGACCCGCGCCTCTGGAGTCGGCCGCCGATTTCTGGCAGTCTGTGCGGGTGGCGGTGCCGGGAGTTGCCCCGGATCGGAGCGGCGTGGCTTGGGGCTTTCGCGCGAAAAGAGGATTGAGTGTCGTGGGAGGATGGTCGGGTGATTGATGCGCGTAGTTACTGTGTCAGGGAGATCCTGCGCAATGGCATGGAGGTCTGCATCCGGGCGTTGCATCCCGACGATGGCGAGCGGATGGCCGAGGCGTTCAGGAATCTCGACCCCGAATCGATCTATACCCGCTTCTTCAGTTTCAAGAGTGATCTCAGCGACGCGGACTACCGCCTGATCCGGGAGATGGACTTCGACAACCGGGTTGCCCTGATCGTCACCCGCAGGGTGGAGGGCCGGGAGGTCGTCATCGCGTCGTCAAGTTATTCCCGCTGTGGCGATGGCGTGGCGGAAGTCGCCTTCATCGTCGAGGAGGATTTTCACGGCCTGGGCATCGCCCGGCGATTGCTCACGCATCTCGGCCGGATTGCCCGGGAACGGGGAATCTCGCGCTTCATCGCGGAAGTCCTCGTCACCAACGCGGCGATGCTCAAGGTATTCTCCACCGTTGGCTGGCCAATGAAGAAGAGGATTGCGGATGGCACGGTCCACGTGACGCTGTCCCTCAACGATGCTCCGCCGGGCTGATTGCCGGCACGGTTGCTGTTCCGTGGTGGTCCGGCGGACGAACATGCGTATAGTGAGCGGCTGCTTCAATTCAACACGACGTTGGCATCATGGAAACCATCCGCATCCGCGGCGCGCGCACTCATAACCTGAAGAACATCAACCTCGATCTGCCGCGCAACCGGCTGATCGTGATTACCGGCCTGTCCGGGTCGGGTAAGTCGTCGCTGGCGTTCGACACCCTCTATGCTGAGGGTCAGCGGCGTTATGTCGAATCGCTGTCGGCCTACGCGCGGCAGTTCCTGCAGTTGATGGAGAAGCCCGATGTCGACCTGATCGAGGGCCTGTCGCCGGCAATTTCGATCGAGCAGAAGGCGACTTCGCACAACCCGCGCTCCACCGTCGGCACCGTCACCGAAATCCACGACTACCTGCGACTGTTGTTTGCCCGCGCCGGGACGCCGTATTGTCCGGATCACGACCAGCCGCTGGAAGCGCAAACGGTGTCGCAGATGGTCGATGCCGTGCTGGCGCTGCCGGCCGAGACCAGGCTGATGATCCTCGCGCCGGTGGTGGCCAACCGCAAGGGCGAGCAGATGGACCTCTTCGCCGAGCTGCGCGCCCAGGGCTTCGCGCGGGTGCGGGTCGACGGCGTAGTGCATGAACTCGACGCAGTGCCCAGGCTGACCAAGTCGCAGAAGCACAATGTCGATGTCGTGGTCGACCGTCTGAAGGTGCGCGAGGACATGCGTCAGCGCCTGGCCGAATCCTTCGAAACCGCCTTGCGCCATGCCGATGGCCGGGCGGTCGCGCTGGAGATGGACAGCGGCACCGAACACATGTTCTCGGCCAAATTTGCCTGCCCGGTCTGCTCATATGCCTTGCAGGAACTCGAGCCGCGCCTCTTTTCCTTCAACAACCCGATGGGCGCGTGCCCGAAATGCGACGGCCTCGGGGTGATCCAGTTTTTCGACCCCAAGCGGGTGGTCGCCAACCCGGCGCTGTCGCTGGCGGCCGGGGCGATTCGTGGCTGGGACCGGAAGAACCAGTTCTACTTCCAGATCATCGAATCGCTGGGCGCGCATTACGGCTTCTCGGTCGATACGTCGTTCGCCGAGTTGCCCGAGGAATTCCGCCAGGTAATTCTCTATGGCTCCGGGCGCACCGAGATCAATTTCCGCTACCTCAACGAAAGAGGCACGCGCTTCGACCGCAGCCACACCTTCGAGGGCATCATCCCCAACCTCGAGCGCCGCTACCGGGGCAGCGACTCGCAGGCGGTGCGCGAGGAGCTTTCCAAGTACATCAGCAACACCGGGTGTCCGCAGTGCGCCGGCACCCGCCTGCGCATCGAGGCGCGGCACGTCCGCGTCGGCGCCAGGACGCTGCATGAAATCAGCCGCCTGCCGCTCGGTGAGGCGCGCAACTACTTCAACTGTCTGACGCTGGCCGGTGCCAAGGCGCAGGTCGCCGACAAGATACTCAAGGAAATCACCGCCCGGCTGTCTTTCCTGATCAACGTCGGTCTCGATTACCTGAGCCTCGAACGCTCGGCGGAAACGCTGTCGGGCGGCGAATCACAGCGCATCCGCCTGGCTTCGCAGATCGGCTCCGGGCTGACCGGCGTCATGTACGTACTCGATGAGCCGTCGATCGGCCTGCACCAGCGCGACAACGACCGCCTGCTGCAGACGCTGAAGAACCTGCGCGACATGGGCAACTCGGTGCTCGTCGTCGAGCATGACGAAGACGCCATCCGCTCGGCCGACTATGTCGTGGATATCGGCCCCGGTGCCGGCATCCACGGCGGCTTCATCGTCGCCGAAGGCACGCCGGTGGAAGTGGCCGCTAACCCGGCCTCGATGACCGGCGACTATCTTTCCGGGCGCCGGGCAATTGTGGCCCCCAGAACGCGTCGACCGCGCCAGGCTGACAGACAGCTCCTGGTGATCGGCGCCTGCGGCAATAACCTGAAGGATGTCACGCTCGAACTGCCGGTCGGCCTGTTCACCTGCATCACGGGTGTTTCCGGCTCGGGCAAATCGACATTGATCAACGACACGCTCTACGCCGCCGCCGCCCGTCACCTCTACGGCTCGACCGGCGAACCGGCGGCGCACAAGGAAATCAGTGGCCTCGACGTGTTCGACAAGGTGATCAGCGTCGACCAGGCGCCGATCGGCCGCACGCCGCGCTCCAACCCGGCGACCTACACCGGACTGTTGACGCCGATCCGCGAGTTGTTCTCGCAGGTGCCCGAGTCGCGGGCGCGCGGCTACGGGCCGGGGCGCTTCAGCTTCAACGTCAAGGGTGGGCGTTGCGAAGCCTGCCAGGGCGACGGCATGATCAAGGTCGAGATGCACTTCCTGCCCGACATCTATGTGCCCTGCGACGTCTGCCACGGCAAGCGCTACAACCGCGAAACGCTGGAGATCAACTACAAGGGCAAGAACATCCACGAAATCCTCGGCATGACCGTCGAGCAGGCACGCGAGTTCTACGACGCCGTGCCGGTGGTGGCGAGGAAGTTGCAGACGCTGGTCGATGTCGGCCTCAGCTACATCACCCTCGGCCAGAGCGCGACGACGCTTTCCGGCGGCGAGGCGCAGCGCGTCAAGCTGGCGCTGGAACTGTCCAAGCGCGACACCGGCCGCACCCTCTACATCCTCGACGAACCGACCACCGGCCTGCATTTCCAGGACATCGAGATGCTCCTCGCCGTACTCCATCGCCTGGCCGACCACGGCAACACCATCGTCGTCATCGAGCACAACCTCGACGTCATCAAGACCGCTGACTGGGTCGTCGACCTCGGCCCCGAAGGCGGCGACGGCGGTGGCCGAATCCTGGTCGCCGGGACACCGGAACAGGTCGCCAAATGTAAGGCCAGCCACACCGGGCGCTTCCTCAAGCCCTTGCTGGCGCGCTAGGCTAAAATCGCCAGATTCGTCCATTGACCCCAGGAGTTGCCATGTCACTCGCCATTACCATCGTCACGACAGCCAACCGCACCCGGCGCTTCTTCCAGACCGATCCGGCGCGCATCTCGGAAATCATCGAGAGCCTCAAGGGTGGGCCTCATTTCTTCGACGACCGGATGCTTGTCATCGTCGGTGAATTGTCCACGGAAGGGTTCAGCGCATCTTTAATCACACGCATCGAACTCGAAACCGAGGCTGACTGGAGCACTGTGCTTCCGCCATCATGGCGGCTGGATCTGCGCGCCCTAGCACCGGGCGAACTCATCGGACCCGGGGGCATAGAAAACGGCAGACTGTCCGCTGACATTGATTTCTTCTTTCAGGGGGGCGATACACTGGCAGCCTGGGTCGAGAACTCTCAGCCTGAATTGACAGCGGAACGGGTGAAGCGCATCGCTGCCTTTTTCGAACAGAAGATCATCCCTTACCGCCTTGCCACCCGTGGGATCGGGATTATCAACCCGGCGGTGCTGACCCGGGTTAGTCTGGGTGCAAAGATAACCGATCCGCCTGCCGGTGCCTGGTTTGCAAACGAGGTATGAGCGCTGCCGGATTCAAGGGCAAGAAGGGGCTGGTCCGTCTATGGAATGCGACGGGCTATTCGTGCGATGGCATTGCCGCTGCCTGGAAACATGAGGCGGCCTTCCGCGAGGAGGTGCTGCTGGCGGCGATCACGCTGCCGCTGGCCTTCCATCTGGGCGGGACGGGGATTGAACGTGCCTTGATGGCGGGGAGCATCCTGCTGATCCTGATTGTCGAAATCCTCAATTCGGCGCTCGAAGCCATTGTTGACAAGGCGTCGCCGGAAAGGCACGAACTGGCTAAGCGGGCCAAGGACATGGGCAGTGCGGCGGTGCTCTTAAGCCTGATAAACGCCGCGTTTGTCTGGGCTTGCGTGCTCTGGCCGGGGAGCCGCTGATCGGCACCCGATCCCCAACGCGGCAGCCAGGCCCAGGCTGATCGCCCAGGTCAGCCACCTGAACCCGGTAGCCGCGTGCGCAGCCGGGAAACACGCTGGCGAACGGCGGGCGGCGAGGCCCGGGACACGCAACGCGCTTCCGTTCAAGCCCCTGAAAAACATCATCAATGCCGACCGGATCAAATTTGCCGGCCAGTCCGGCCGACCACGTGTGAGCGTTTTGTGGGCGACTTCGGGGAATACGGCAGGGTCAGGACGGCAGCAGGCTATCGCCCAGATCGATGGTTACCTGTCCGCCGCCCGTTGGCGCGTTCCCGGCGCTGACTCGCCAGCCGCTGGCGCGGCAGACGTGTTGCACTAACGCGAGGCCAAGGCCGTGTCGGCCTTGCGGTCCGCTGAAGAAGCGGTCGAATACGTGCGGCAACTCGGCCTCGGCGAAGCCCGGGCCGCAGTCGGAGACGATCAGCCGGCTGCCCTCCAGCGCGCAGACGATCTCGCCCTGGTCGCTATGGCGCAGCGCATTGTCGAGCAGGTTGCGCAACACCAGATCGAACAGGGTCGGGTCAGCGCTGACCGTGGTTCCTTCCGGCACCATCACACGCAGGCTGACGGGCTTGCTGACCGATTGCGAAAGTGGCTCCCAGACCGCCGATACGGCGGAGCGCAGACGGATTTCCTCGACCAGCGCTGGTCCTGCCTCGCGGCTCAGCAGCAGGAGGCTGCTGCCGAGGGCATTGATGCGGTCGACCCCCTGAATCATGCGATTTGCACGGCGCCGGACCGCTTCCGGAGCGTCGGGGAGGGCCGCCAGCAATTCGGCATCGGTGCGGATTGCGGTCAGCGGCGTGCGCAGTTCATGGGAGAGATTGGCGGCAAATGCCCGTTCCCGGTTCAGTGCCTCCTGCTGGCGCTGGCGGTAGCGGTCCAGTGCTTCGGCGATCGACCGGAGTTCACGTTCCATGTCGGGCCCGGCCAGCGGTGCGCCGTCCGGCGTGTCGACGCGAGCCGCCAGCCGCTCGAGGCTGCCGGACAGGCGTCCGGCCAGCGCATAGCCGGAGAGCAGCACCACCAGGGCGAGCAACGTGCTGGCAGTTATCGTGAGAAGCATCAGGCTGAGCATTCGACCCTCGTGCTCTTCGGCGTCGTACACGAGAATGTAGCGCGCGCTGCCATCATGGCGGATCGCGACGTGAGCTTCGCGACCGCCGAGGCGGATCTCGTGGTTGCCGACTGGCAGCGAAAGGACCTCCGCAGGCAATCCTTCAGATGGCGCCATTCCGGGGCCGAATCGGTAGAGCTGCATCGCTGGGGTGTTGGGAAATGCCGATTCCGGCGCTGTCTTCCAGACCGCCATGCTGTGGGCGATCTGCTGGGTGAGCATCTGGTCGATGAACTCTTCCTCGGTCTGGTCGAAGACCGCCAGCATCGTCAGTGACTGCGCCAGGATCACCAGGAGCGACAGCGCACCCAGTGCCAGTGCGATGCGCAGGCGCATGCTCGGTCCGCGTCTAGCGGCTGACGAGTTTGTAGCCGAGGCCGTGGACATTGACGATCTGGACCGGAGCGGCATCGGTCAGGGCCCGGCGTACGGTATGCAGGACGCTGCGCAGGTTGTCGCTCGCTTCCTGTTCGCGCCCCCAGACGGCCACTTCCAGTTCACGCCGCGAAAAGACACGTTGCGGCTGCCGCAACAGCACCTCGACCAGGCGCAATGCCTTGGGTGGCAGGGTGAGCGGCCGGTCGGCCAGCGTCACCACCTGTTCTGCCGGGTCGTAGGTCAGCGCGCCGAACGCCAGCCGCTGCGCTGCCGGCCGGCCGCCCGAGCGGCGCAGCAGGGCCTGCAGCCGCGCTCCCACTTCCTTCAGGGCAAAGGGCTTGGCGAGATAGTCGTCGGCGCCGGCGCCGAAGCCAGCGAGTTTGTCGTCCAGCGTATCGCGCGCGGTCAACATGAGAATCGCCAGCGAATTTCCGGCGACACGCAAGCGACTGGCCAGCGACGCGCCGTCGCCGTCAGGCAGGCTGCGGTCGAGAACCAGCGCGTCGAATTCGTTGCGCGTCAGCAGGGCCTCCGCAGAAGCCAGCGAGGGTGCGAAATCGCACCGATGTCCGCAGGTTTCGAGGAAGTCATAGAGGTTTTCAGCAATCACCCGGTCGTCCTCGACGATCAGGACATGCATCAGCCGGCCTCCGCCGCGACGATGACCCGGTTGCGTCCCAGCCGCTTGGCCTCATAAAGCGCAAGGTCCGCGCGTTGCAACGCAACTTCGATTGGACAGTTGCTGGCATCCGCCAGCCCGATGCTGAGCGTGACGCGGACGAGCAAGCCATCGGGCAGCCGGATCTCCTGCGCGGCGCAGTGTTCGCGAAAACGCTCGACCAGGATGTGTGCCTGCCCGACGGTACTCTCGGGGAACAGGAACGCGAATTCTTCCCCGCCATAGCGGCAGACGAGATCGGACTGGCGCAGACTCTCGGTAAGTAGTTCGGCGAAGCTGCGCAACACGGCGTCGCCGGCGCCGTGACCATAGGTGTCGTTGAGGCTCTTGAAAAAATCGAGGTCGCCAAGGGCGACGGCAGTGGGTCGGCCATAGCGCTGGGCGCGCCGCAGTTCGGTTGTGGCCGATTCCATGAAGTGCCGCCGGTTCATCAGCCCGGTCAGGTCGTCCCGATTGGCCAGCAGTTGCAGCTCGCGGCGCGCCGCATCGTTGCTCACCATCACGTCGTGCAGGCGTTTGGCCGCCTCCTCGACGGCATGGATCTCGGCTAGGCGAACATCGGGAAACTCCGGTGCCGGCCGGTCGACGCTGAGCGATGACAGCGCGCGGTCGATCTTTTCCAACGGGCGCAGCAGGTGCCGCCTGAGCAGGACCATCAGCAGAAGGAGGAAGCCGCCGAGCAGTGCCGTGGCCCCCATCAGCTTGAATCTGGTAAGACGCATGGCGGCGGCAACGTCTTCCAGATCAGCGGTAGCGAGATTGGCTCCCTCGACCAGGATGTCATCCACCAGCAGGTTCAGGCGCTTGGAAAACTGTTGCCATTCCGCACGCTGCGACCTGAGCATGGCCGGATCCCGTTCCGCCAGGCGGCCGGTTTCGGTGAGGAAGGCCTCCGTGTCACGGGCCGCCGCCGCCGCCTGCGGATGTTCGAGAATGCTCGGATGGCTGGCTACCAGCATGACGAGGTATAGCGACTGCTGGCGGCCTTCGGGCGTGTCCGAGGAAAAGACCAGTTCCCCTTCCTGGCGCAATTGATCGAGGTTGCGCGCCAGCCGCTGAAAGCGGATGATCTTGGGCACGGTCTGTTGTTGCAGGCGTTCCGATGACTGGCGAACGCGTTCCTGGTCAACGGCCAGAACGACGACGACAAAGATGAACAGCAGTGCGAAAGCTGCGGCTAGCAGGGCGAAAACCCGGTTCGCCGGGTAACGTCTGGGGCGAGTCGGCATCGCGCTTCAGTCCAGGTTCACCGGGAAGTGCCGGCGCATGATGCGATGGCCCGTCCCGTCGGCGCGAATATCGGCGATTGCCTGGTTGAGCGAGCGGCGTAACGCCTCCTTCTGTCTTGGCAGGATGATGTGCACGGTGTCGCCGAGGCCGTGATCGGCGACGGCCGGGCCGACGAAACCGAAGCGCCGCGACTTGTCGTGGCTGATCAGGGCATAGCCGGTGCGGATCGGCAGCAGCGCGAAGTCGGCGCTACCATTGCGCAGTGTGTCGAATGCGCCGGCCTTCGTCGTTGTAGCAACGACGGTCAACTCGCGCTCGCCGGCGATGGCGTCGAGGAATGCCTGCTGCTGCGAGCCTTCCATCGCTGCCACGCGCGCGCCGCACAGGTTGTCGAGATTGACCGCCTGACCGAGCTTGCCGGCAAACGCCCGGGCGGTAGCCGGCGATCCGACCAGGCGCGACGCGGAACGGAAGATCGGTTCGCTGAACGCGACACGTTTCTCGCGCTTGGGCGCGCGCAGGAAGTTGCCGAAGCCGAGATCGAAGCGCCCGTCTTCGACACCCGGCAGGATTTCGCCGAAGGTGACGTAGGAAACGGCACAGCGGGAACGGATACGACGACAGACCTCCCGGGCTAGTTCGTCGGTAAAGGCCACCATGTCAGCTGCGGGCGTGCTGCTCGCGACGAGATTGCCCTGCGGCGATACCTGCGTCGCATCCTGAACCACAACCGCCACTCGCAGATCGGCTGCCTGCAGCGCTCCTGACAACATGGCGGCAACCAGAAAGAGCGATCGGAATGCCGGCATCAATGCACCCGGAAAGGCAGAAACCGCGTATTGATGTGCTCGTAGACGCCGTTGCGCTTGATGTGTTCGAGCGCGTCGTCAACGGCAACCTTGATCTCGGGGCGTCGCGGGTTGATGCCGAAAGAGGCATTGCCGACCAGGTCGGGAGCCGTCATGACCGTCGCGGCGAGGCCAAGCCGCTGAAACTCCTTGCTGCTCTGCAAATTCAGGCTGGCATTCATCGGCACGATGGCGGCCTGGGCAATGCCGGCAAGCAGCGGTGCGCCGAGTTCGCCGCTGGTCTGTACGCTGACGGTATCCCAGTTCTGCTTGCGGGCGTAGGTTTCCTGCGCCGAGCCCTTGACGACGGCGACGCGCAGTCCGCGCTGACCCGGTTCCACGCCGGGCCTGGCGAACCACAGGGTGATCGACCGGAAGTAGGGCTGCGCATAAAGGATCCGCCGGCGCCGCTCGGGCGTGTCGAGCAGGCTGACCGCGGCGATGTCGATCTCGTCGCCGGCCAGCGCGTCGACCACCCGGTCCAGCACCATCACCTGAAACTCGCACCGGACTTTCATTTCCGCGCACACCGCCCGCGCCACCTCGACACTGAAGCCCGTCAATCGGCCGGCGGCGTCGCGAAAGGCCATTGGCGGCGAGTTTTCCAGCACCGCGACCTGCAGCGCGGTCGCGGCCGAGTGGGCCACCGTCGCCGCAAAAAGGCAGGTGGCCGCAAACAGGCTGGCGAGAATGTTCCGCAGTCGAGGCGACATCGATTCATGTTCTTGGAATTTTCGCGGCAGTATAGCTCAAGCCTGACCCGTCAAGACGATCCGGGGTGGCCGCTGTCTCGAGGAAGTTCGACGAGCACGCCCTGCAGCGGGAAGAAGATCGCCATCCTGAGCGGCAGGGGATCAGTGAAAAAAAGCGCGGCATAACGCTCGAGTTGCGGCCGGTATTCCTCGGCGCGCACCTGTAGCGCAGCCGCCGGTTCATCCGCTTCGGCGTGAACCATCTTGTAGTCGACGATCCAGCGGCAACCGTCGGCAATGAAAATGCGGTCGATGACATGGTTGACCGTAACCGTCGCGCCCTCCTCGACGCCGCGAGCCGACCATGCCTGTTCGGCGCCGGCCATGTCATGCTGCACCAGGATCCAGCGTCCGGCGGGGGACGCCATGGTCCGGGACAGGGCGGTGACGACCAGTTCGGCACCTTCCTGGGCTTCCGCTGACCCATGCCCGGCCTCCACGAGCCAGCGGCGATAGGCGGGCGCCAGCGACCTGACACGTTGCGCTGACCAGCCCGCGAGTCCGTCGCCCTCCAGGGGCGCTTGCCGACCTTGCCCGGCGTCATGCGCGGCGCGGGCGATCAGTTCGAGGCAGCGGTGAACCAGCGTGCCGACCGAAGCCTCAAGCGCGATGCGGCCTTCCGCGACGTCCCGGTCGAGCATGTCGCCGGCCGGGGGGATGCTGCGGGGCAGGGTGCGCAGCGCAGCGGGCAGGCCG
>ERZ724514.1035-NODE-1035-length-12408-cov-4.993605_pt1 | contig 12408 bp, 8 predicted proteins | sample MGYA00376047_ERZ724514 | MGnify/ENA primary metagenome ERZ724514 (study PRJEB28724, sample SAMN07190883) | activated sludge metagenome | isolation source: activated sludge of sewage treatment plant in Hong Hong | place: Hong Kong | collected 2016-03-17 ...
CGCAGCGCCGACCTGCGTTTCCTGATAGCGGGCGTCGACGTTGGCCGAGCAACGCGGCTGGACATCAACACGGATGAAGTTGGTAGAGGCGGAAATGATGGAGGCAGTTCCGTTCGAGCAAGCAGTCACCTGAGCAGACGCCTGGCCTGCAACGAAAAGACCAAACAATACAATAGCAATCTTCTTCATGGATATCTCCTAGAGCAATTCGGCGATCAAGGCGTCGAGTTGGCAACAGCTGCCGTCAGGATGTTCTTGGCGTCGGACTGCGCGGCCTTGTCCTCACCCTTCTTGGTGTACTCGGTGAACTGCGGGATGGCGATGGCCGCCAGAATGCCGATGATCGCGACGACGATCATCAGTTCGATCAGGGTGAAACCCTTCTGCATGGACTTCTTCATAATTTCCTCCTGTTAATAACGGCTGGAAACCGTTGACTCACTATACACAAAAAGCATGCCAGACCATACCCCCAACGAATAAACGGCTTTCGGGTCAACGGCACGCCAGCAAGTGACATTTTTTGTCACCCCAACGACATTTGTCGACCATCACCCCCCACCGCATCGATCTGCGCCGGATCCAGAAACTGCTGCGCATACTTCAGATACACCTTCTGCTGCACGAAAACCTCGAACAGATCGGGGTCGATATGCCCGTTGTTGCGGAAATTCTCCAGGATGCGCATCGCCTCGGAGAGCTTCATGCCGTGCTTGTAGGGGCGATCCCGCGCCGTCAGCGCCTCGAAGATGTCGGCGATGCCCATCACCCGCGCCTGCACGGACATGTCGTCACGCTTAAGGCCCTTCGGGTAGCCCTTGCCGTCCATGCGTTCGTGATGGCCGCCGGCATACTCCGGCACGTTCTTGAGGTGTTTCGGCCACGGCAGGGCTTCGAGCATCTTGATCGTGGCGACGATGTGGTAGTTGATGATCTCGCGCTCGCCCTGCGTCAGCGTGCCGGCGCGGATAGTGAGGTTCTCGAGCTCGTCGGCCGAGAGGAAGTCGACCAGCTTGCCTGGCGGCCCTTCCGGGTCGCACCAGCGGTATTCGCGGGAGATGCGGCGCACGCGTTCCTGGTCTTCCGGCTGCATGGCCTCGCCACCGACGTTGCTGCGCCGCAGGAAATCGCGATCGGCATCGATCTGACGCAACTTTGCGGCCAGCGCCACCTCCACGTCCGCCTTTTGCTCTCCCGCCAGGATGGCTTTCAGCGCCTCGATTTCCGCATCGCGCTTGACCACCTCGAAGCGGGTATCGACGGTGTGGATGCGGTCGTAGATCGTCTGCAGCTTCGTCGCCTTGTCGACCACATGCACCGGCGTCGTCACCTTGCCGCAGTCATGCAGCAGGCCGGCGATCTTCAGTTCGTAGCGATCCTTGTCGCTCATCGTGAAGTCGGCGAGCGGGCCTTCCGTCGTGTCGTTGACCGCTTCGGCCAGCATCATCGTCAGGGCCGGCACGCGCTGGCAGTGACCGCCGGTATAGGGCGATTTTTCGTCAATCGCGAGGTTGATCATGCCGATGAAGGCTTCGAACAGCGTTTCGAGTTGCGTGATCAGCAGGCGGTTGGTCAGCGCCACAGCTGCCTGCGAAGCCAGAGATTCAGCCAGACGCTGATCGCTGTCCGAGAAGGGGCGCACCTTGCCGTTCCCGTCCTTGGCGTTGATCAGCTGAAGAACCCCGATCACCTCGTTCTCGTGGTTCTTCATCGGTACGGTGAGGAAGGACTGCGACCGATAGCCGGTGTTCTGGTCGAACTTGCGTGTTCCGGAAAAATCGAACCCCTCGGCCGTGTAGGCGTCGGCGATATTGACCGTCTCCGCGTGCAGCGCGCTGTAGGCCGCGACCAGGGAATTGTTTGGCTCGCCATCGGGACGATGCAGCGGCAGATCGGGGAACTTCGCCGAAATCGGCTCGCCGGTCGTGCCGCCGAAGGCGATCTTCAGCGAATCCGTGCGCACGATCTCGAAATGGAGCGACTGCTGGTCTTCGCTCACCCGGTAGAGGGTGCCGCCATCAGCATGAGTGATCGCTTTCGCGGCGAGCAGGATGTTCTCCAGCAACCGTGCGATATTGCGCTCATGCGACAACGCGGCGCCGATGCTGTTGAGCTGCTCGAGTCGCCGGAACAGGTCCTGCATCGTTTCCATGATGCCGCTCCTTACTTGATGCAGACGGCCCGCACCTGCGCCATGTCGGTGATGCCCTGCAACACCTTCTCTACGCCATCCATCTTCAGCGTGCGCATGCCCTCATTGAGGGCCTCGGCGAGGATCTCGGCGACACGCGCCTTTTCCTGGATCAGCTTCTTCACCGGATCGGTACCCACCAGCAGTTCATGCAAGCCGACGCGCCCCTTATAGCCGGTGTCGTTACAGGCCGGACAACCCTTGGCCCTGTAGAGCGTGAACTTGCCGTCTTTGGCGTAGCGTTGTGTCCATTCCTTGTAGACACCCTCCATCGCCGCCTTCGGGTCTTTTGACCATGTCTCGGTATGAAGAAGTTCCTCGGAATATTCGTGCAGCAACTTCTTGATTTCGTCCGGCGAGGGCTGGTAGGCCACCTTGCATTCCTTGCACAGGCGCTTCGCAAGCCGCTGGGCGAGAATGCCGAGCAGCGCATCGGCAAAGTTGAACGGGTCCATGCCCATGTCGAGCAGGCGAATGATCGATTCGGGCGCCGAGTTCGTATGCAGCGTCGCGAAGACGAGGTGACCTGTCAGCGAGGCCTCGATGCCGATGCCGGTCGTTTCCGGATCGCGCATTTCACCCACCATGATGATGTCAGGGTCGGCGCGCAGGAAGGCCTTCATCACGGTCGCGAAATCGAGTCCGGCCTTCTTGTTGACCTGCACCTGCCGTAGACCTTTCTGCGTGATTTCAACCGGGTCTTCGGCGGTCCAGATCTTGGTATCCGGCTTGTTGAGGTAACCGAGTACCGAGTGCAGCGTCGTCGTCTTACCGGAACCCGTCGGACCACAAACGAAAAAGAGGCCGTAGGGCTTCGAGATGCACTTGATCAGGTTTTCGTGGTTGTAGGGCGAGAACCCCATTGCATCCAGCGGCAGCGGCTCGCCCGCCGCGAGGATACGCATCACCACGTCCTCGACGCCGCCGGCCGTCGGAATCGTGGCGACGCGCAGTTCGATATCGAGCGGCCCGAATTTCTTGAACTTGATCTTGCCGTCCTGCGGCCGGCGCTTCTCCGAGATATCGAGGTCACACATGATCTTCAGGCGCGTCACCAGTGCACTGCGGTACGACGCGGGGACCTCGATGTAGTTCTGCAGCGAACCGTCCTTGCGGAAACGGATCTGCACCTTGTCCTTGCCGGGCCGCGGCTCGATATGGATGTCGGACGCGCCCTGCTGGTAGGCTTCGACAATGATCTTGTTGACCAGGCGTACCAGCTCGTTGTCGGCGGCGGCGGAGACATCGTCGCCACTCCCGACATCACCGGACTCGCCCTCGTCCATATCGGACAGCAGATCGCCGACGCTGCCCATGTCGGACAGCGCACCGAAGAACTGATCGACACACTTCCTGAATTCGCCGTCGGTCGTCACGCGATAGACAATCTTCCCCTTGGGAAAGATGTTGGCCGCAATGCGCGAGGCCTTGATCCGCTCGGGATCAGGCGCAACAACCACGATGCCTTCTGCCGACTCCTCGACCGGTAGCCAGTTGTTCTCTTCAACGTACTCTCGGCGCAGGTTGCGCAGCAGATCCATCGGCTTGATGCGATCAGGCTTGAACGGCTCGTAGGGCACAGTGAAGAATTTGGCGAGTGCCTGGCCGATGGCTGCCGGCTTGACCTGGAATTCCTTGATCAGCACTTCCTCGAGCGGAATGCCCTTGCGCCGTGCCGAACGCTGCGCCAGATCGAGCTCCCCGGCCGAAATGACGGCGCTGGCGACCAGATCGTCGTACTTGGTACGCGTCACCGGCTGCGCCTTCTGGCGCTGCGTGAAGGCGACCGCCAGGGTCTGCGCCAGGCTCTGCGCGCCTTCCTCCGCGATCGCCCCGAACGGCAGATCCTGCTTGTTGTTGATGAACTGGACGACGCCAAGCAATTCGCCGGACGGCGCATCGAGGATCGGCGTCACCAGCATCTGCTTGGAACGATAGCCGGTGCGCTTGTCGACTTCCTGCAGGAAAGCCATGTGCGGGCTATAGCGCTTCAGTTCCACGTCATCGTAGACATCGTGGATGTTGACGGCCTTTTTCGTCTGCGCCACGTAGCCGGCCACGCTCTGGTCGGCGATCGGCAGGCGCAGATCCTTGAACGAGTTGAGACCGGTCTTGACCTTGGAGACGATGCTCTGCTTGTCTTCGCCGATGACGTAGATCGTCAGGCGATCGCAATTGAACAGCCGGCAGATATCGCCGGACAGTTCGAGCATGATCTCGTCGATGTTGGCCGTCGCATGGATCCTGGTGGTAACGGCCTGCAATTCCTTGAAGAAGACGACACGTGCATTGGCGTCGCCGGCGAAATCCTGTGGGGCTTGGGCTGGCATGGTTTTCCGTTCACTGTTTTGCCATGGCGCGCAGCCCGCCTTCGAGCCACGAGGCCCGGTAGCCATGCTGCGAGAGGATGAAGGCTGCTGCAGAACTGCGTCGGCCGCTCTGGCAATAGACGATGTATTCCTTGTCGGCGTCGAGTGGCCCGATCGCGTTGCGGATCTCGTTCAGCGGAATGTTGATGGCGCCGGGCAAACGGTCGTGCTGGAACTCGGCCGGGAAACGCACATCGAGCCAGACAGCGCCGGCCGCGACTCGACGTCCGGCCTCCGCCGGGGCAAGACGCTTGAGCAGTGGCTCGCGCAGCAACTCGTCGAAATCCTTCTTGCCAAGACGCAGCAGGACGCCATTCGTCCGCATCGTAACCGTCGCGTTGCGCTTGCTGCCGGCGACCAGCGCCTCCTCGCCAAAGGCTTCGCCCGCCTTCAGTTCAGCCAGCTGGACATCGGCCCCGCCGACCCGGCGCGTAACTTCGCAGCGGCCGGATTCGATCAGGTAGTAGCTGTCACCTTCATCGCCCTCGCGCAACACGGTCGCCCCCGCCTTGAACTTGACGCGCTCGAAGCGGCGCAGAAGCTCGTCGATATTGGCCGGCGGCAGCTGCGACAGCGCCCCCGCCGTCAAGGCCTCGAGCCGGAAGGCACCGCTCATCATCCGCCAGTCGGTGCGCTCTGAGCGATCCGCCACCGGGTGATCACCGGCCTGCGTGGTCAATTGATCCCAGGTGAGCATGATGTCGAGCATGTGATCATCGATGCGAACCAGCTCGACATCGGTAATCGCCTTCACGCTGGCGCGCTCGGCAAGATCGGAGGGAAGTGGCCGCAGGGCTGAATCGCAACCGCCGACGACGACCTCGACCATACCGTCGCCATGACTCAGCTTCAGTTCGCCGGAGACGAGATAGACCACCTGCCCTTCCAGACCGCGCAGACGGAACGGGTCACTGTTGCGGGGCACGGACTCTGTCTGGCAGCAGCGGGCCAGTTCACGCAGCCATTCGTCGGAGAGCGCTGCCAGCGGCTCGAAGCCACGCAGCCGTTCAGCGGAAATCGGAACCATCTGCATGTCAGAACTCCAGAACCTGGTTGTTCTGCAGCATGCGGGGCTTGAAGTCGCCGATGCAGGTTTCGATCTCGCCCATGGTCAGTTCACTCTGACCGGGCTTGAGGTGGGTGATGTGGATTTCGCAGTCACGTTCGAGCTTGAGCAGTTCTGCGGCCAGCATGTCAGGGCACAGGTGCTTGGACAGACGCGCCAGTTTTTCCTCGCGATTGGAAAAGGCGCATTCGATGATCAGGTGGCGCAGGTTGCCGATCTTGTTTACCACCGGCCAGAAACGGTCGTTCACCGTCGTGTCGCCGGAGAACACCAGACTCGCATCGCCGGAGTCGAGGTGGTAGCCGACGGCCGGAACGGTATGCTCTGCCGGCACGGGCGTCACGGTCAGATCGCCAACCTTGATCTTCTGGCCGAGGCGGATCGTATGGAACGTCATGAACGGCGCGTCGACGCTCGGAATCTCCGAAAAATCCGGCCAAACCGCCCAGTTGAAGATGTGGTTCCGGATGATCTGCAACACGGCGTCGGTGGCATGGACGACCAGCGGCTTGTCACGCATGTCGCCGACGGTATCGATCATCAGCGGCAGAGCTGCAATGTGATCGAGATGCGAATGCGTCAGGAATACGTGATCGATCAAGGCCAGCTCGGCCAGCGACAGGTCTGCCACACCGGTTCCCGAATCGATCAGGACGTCGTGGTTGACGAGAATCGACGTGGTGCGCAGATGGCGCCCGCCGATGCCGCCGCTGCAACCGAGGATTCTTGCTTTCATTGGCACGCTTTCATCGGCACGCTCGCTCTCTGTTCCATTCGATTCACTTGGTATCGAAAGTCGTCACGCCGTCCCAGCCTTCACCCGGCGGCGCTTGCCGGTAGTGTGCGATACGTTCCGCGTAGAGCTGGTAGAGACGGCAATCCGGTTCCTGACGCAGCAGATTGTAGATCTGCACGTCCGCCTGATCCCAGTCCTGCGCCCGGTAGTAACGGAGCGCGTGTTGCCAGAGCTTGAGCGCCTCCATACGTTCCGGTGCGACCTCGCCGGAAAAGCCGAGCGGCTCGTAAATAGCGACAGGTTCATCCTTGCCCTTGACGCGCACGCGGTCAAGTTCGCGGAAAACCACATCCTTGACCAGCGCCCGGGTCGTTTCGCCCGCGATGATGCCGACGCCGTACTGCTTGGTGATGCCCTCGAGCCGGGAGCCGAGGTTAACGGCATCGCCCATGACCGTATAGGCCTTGCGTACCGGGGAACCCATGTCGCCGACGGTCATCGTGCCGGTGTTGATACCGACGCCGATGTGCAGCATCGGCCAGCCGCGTGCCTTGAAGGGTTCATCGAGCCGGCGCAGTTCACGCTGCATGTCGAGCGCCGTGCGCACTGCATTGCGCGCATGTTCGGCATCGGCGACCGGCGCCCCCCAGAAGGCCATGATCGCATCGCCGATGTACTTGTCGAGCGTACCGCGGTTATTGCGGACGATTGTCGTCATCGCGCCCAGGTACTCGTTCATCAGCTGCGTCAGCTCCTTGGGATCCAGACCTTCAGAGATGGTGGTGAAGCTGCGCACGTCGGAAAAGAGCACCGTCAACTCCTGGTTGCGGCCTTCCATGCTGTAGCGTTCGGGGTCGCGTGCCATCTCGTCGACCAGCTCGGGAGGGACGTACTGACCAAAAAGTTCAGTGAACTGGCGCTTGCTGCGCGACTCGACGAAGTAACCCCAGGACATCGACAGGGCATACAGCGCCACGATCATCAACAGGGTCGACGCCAGCGGCAGCAACAGTCCCGACTGCCAGAGGAACAGATTGAGCCCGGTCACGACAACGAAAGTGCCGCCGGCCAGCAGGGTCGCCTTCATCGGGCTGAAAAGCGGCAACAGCAACGCCAGAAGCAGGCCGCAGAGGCCGATCATCAGCACTTCCGCTCCCAGCACATAGGCGGGCTTCAGGCGAATGCTGCCATCAAGCATGCCGGCGATCAGATTGGCGTGGATTTCCACCCCCGGGTAAGTGGTTGCCACCGGTGTCGCCCGTAGATCCATGAGGCCTGGCGTGGTCGTGCCGATAATGACAATCTTGCCCTTGAGGGCTTCGACCGGAAGGCGTTTGTTCAGCGCTTCGGCAATCGAGAGATAGCGGAAGCTCCCTTCCTTGCCACGATAGGGGATCAGCGACGCGGCAGATTCATCGACCGGAATGCGTACCGTACCGCGCTGAGTGTTCAGATCGAGCCACTCGAGGCCGGCATAGCCGCGCCCACCGGCGCCATCGTCGGCGTAACCCGGCACGACGGGTGGCATGCCGAGCAATAGACGCACCATCGCCAGCGACAGCGACTCGTAGTACGCCCCGTCGTACTCAACCAGCATCGGCACGCGCCGGGAGATACCGTCGAAGTCCACCAGCGGCACGAAGTGACCGCCGCTCGCTGCGTTGGCCTGGTAATCGGGGAGGTTGGCGCCGTAGCCATTCCAGGTCGTCAGCGCCAGATTGCGCCCCTTGAAGGTGCCGGGCGGCAAGACCGGTTCCGGGAGCTTGCCACTGACCAGGGCACTGGAGAGGTTGGTGAAGTAATAACCGAGAACGACCGGGCGCCCTTTCATCGACTCGGCGAAGCGGCGATCGTAATCGAGCGTCCCGCGCAGTGCCTTGAGCGCGGACTGAAAACCGGCATCATCCTTCAGGTCCCGTCGTGACAGCGCGTCGAGCGATTTGAGGCCTGAACTGTCGTCCGGTTCGGCGAAGACGACGTCAAAGCCGAGGATGGCCACCCCGTAGTGGTCGAAGAGACGGTCGAGCAGGGTCGCCATCTTGTCGCGGCTCCACGGCCAGCGACCGCCCTCGGCCAAGCTTTTTTCGTCGATGTCGAGGATGACGATGCGGTCATCGACCCCACCGGGCATGGTCAGGCGCAGGCGGGCATCGTAGACGAACGCATCCAGGACACTAACCAGAGGTATCTGGTAGACACGTGCAGCATGGCCCAGGAACACCAGGCCAAGTGCCAGTCCAAGCAGGATCTGGACGAGGTGTTTTCTCAGGCGTTCCACGCAGGCGCCGTCCGGTCAGGCCTGATCGCTCAGGTCTTCAGGAAGAACTCCATCTTGATGCCGGCGATCTCGACCACATCATGGTCACTGAGCTGGTGCGCCTGGGCATCGAGCGTCTTGCCGTTGACGATCGGGAACTGGGCGCCCTCAACGTGCGTCACGAAAAAACCGTGCGGACGCTTCGCGATGACGGCCACCTGCACGCCGGGTTTGCCGAGCGTGGTCAGCGTCTTCGTCAACTCCAGCTCCCGGCCGGCATTGGCACCGTTGAGGATCTGGATCGCCGCCGCGACCGGCGCGGTACCCGCAGCAACGGCAGGCGCAGCGGCAGGTTGAGCCGGAATGCCGGCCTGTGTGTCACCGAACGCTTTCGGAGCCGGCGCAGCAGCGGGAGTCGCCGCTACGGCGGGGGCAGTGGCCGGAGCAGCGGCCTCGGGCGCCGGAGCCGGTCGAACCATGTTCGGTCGCAACACCATCGTTTTCTCGAAATCGCCTGCATCCGCAACCGGCGCAGCCTGCTCGGCAATGTACTTGAGCTTGTACTTGCCAAGCTCGACGACGTCGTTGTTCTTGAGGAAATGCTTTTTGATCGGCTGACCATTGACCAGCGTACCGTTCGTGCTGTTCAGATCCTCGAGAAAGGAATCGTTAAGAATCGTCACGACGGCGGCGTGTTCGCCGGAAATCGCCAGGTTGTCGATCTGGATGTCGTTGTGCGCCTTGCGGCCGATGGTCATGCGCTCCTTCGTCAAGGGAATTTCCTTGAGCACCAGACCATCCATGGAGAGAATCATCTTCGCCATATGCTTACCGTCCCTTACTTGAACCAGTTGAGGAGTTTCCGCCACCAGCTCGTGGCCGCCGGAAACTCGCGCAGAATCTTTACCAGTATGACAGACACGTTGTCACGCCCGCCATTGTCGTTTGCCATCTGGATCAGTTGCGTTGCCGCCAGTTCCAGGTTGGCACCCAGCGCCTGCAGCGTCAGTGCCGTTTCCTCGTCCTCGACCATGTCGTTGAGGCCGTCGGAGCAAAGCAGATAGATGTCGCCCGGCAGCACCTCGTAATCGCAGATTTCGGCCTCGACCTCGGGGTCGACACCCAGCGCACGGGTCACCAGATTCTTGTTCTGAGAATGGCGGGCGTCCTCGACGCTGATCATGCCGGCGTCGATCTGTTCCTGCAGCAGCGAATGATCCCGGGTCAGCTGCGCGAAATCGCCGTCGCGCAGACGATAAAGCCGCGAATCGCCGATGTGGGCCGCCGTCACCTTGTTGTCGTGAAAAAGCGCCAGCACCAGCGTCGTTCCCATGCCGGCATACTGCGGCTGGCTTTCTGCAGCATTGAAGATCGCCGAATTCGTCTTCGTGACGAGGTCGCGGATCGCCACATGGGCGTAGGACGTACCATCGTCCGCCCTCGTGTCCGGGGAGCGGGCGAGAAAGGCCGCTTCGAGTTCGGTCGACAGGACGGTGGTCGCCATGCCGCTGGCCACTTCGCCGGCGTTGTAGCCGCCCATGCCGTCCGCCAGGACGACCAGGCCCCCGTGAGGATTCCCGAACACGGAGTCCTCGTTGTGAGAGCGCACCATCCCCGGGTCCGTCTTGACGACGATTTCGAGGGCTTCAGACAGACTCGACGCCACTGCTGCTCCTAAAGGTTGATATCCACATCCGGCTTCGCTCCCGCAGCGCCGGCCTGCAGGCAATCGCGCAGATCGCGCGCCATCTCGTTGCCATCCTGGTACCGCTGCGCGACGTCCTTGGCCAGCGCCCTGTCGATGATCGCCGCCAGTGCAGGCGGCACATCGGGACGCACGCGCAGGATGTCTTCGTGCGGCTCATTGGCGATCTTGAACATCAGCTGGGCCATGGACTCACCGGTAAACGGGAGTTTCCCGCAGCATAACTGGTACAGGGTAACACCAAGCGAGAAAAGGTCAGAACGGCCGTCGATCTTCTTGCCAGCCAGTTGCTCCGGCGACATGTAGCTCGGCGTTCCGAGCACCATGCCGGTCTTGGTCTTGGACGAATCGGTGATGCGGGCGATCCCGAAGTCGGTCACCTTGACCTGGTCGGAGGCCGCCTCGTACATGATGTTGGCGGGCTTGATGTCGCGATGCACGACATTATTGCCATGCGCATAGGCCAGCGCCTCGGCAACGCGGGCGACGATGCTCGCCACCTGCGGCAGCGGCAGGAGCGCATCCGGCTTGGTCTGCGGCACGAGATCCTTGCCCTTGAGGAACTCCATGGCGATATAGGCGAGATCGTGCTCCTCGCCGGCATCGAAGATCGTCACGATATGAGGATGATTCAGGCGGCCGGCGGTTTCCGCTTCACGGAAGAAGCGCTCCTTGACCTCGACCAGTTCGTCCTCGTCGAACTCCTGAGACAGGGCCATCGTCTTGATCGCCACGACGCGGTTGATCTTCGGATCTCGCCCAAGGTAAACGACGCCCATGGCCCCCTTGCCGAGCTCCTTCTCGACCTGATAGCGACCGAGCATGGGCTTCTGGACGTCGCCATTGTCGAGGATCATCGTGCTGGCATTGGTGCGGCCACCGGCACCGCCGAGCATGACCGTTTCCGACATCGCCTTGGCGCGGGCGATGCGCTGGGCCAGATCGCGGAAGTCGAGACGATAATCGGCCATATAGCGGAACACGGCCTCGGCCTTGTTGAACTGGCGCTTGCGCTCGAAATCAAGGGCCAGATTGTAGAGATTCTCCATCAGGGAATCGTCCATCGGGCACTTGCGGAACTTGTCGAATGCCATGTCGAGCTGGCCCTGTCCCTGGAAGGCAAGGCCCAGCATGCGGTTCGACTCGGCCGAATCGGCTTCGGATTTTTCCTTGCCGCGCTCGGTAACGAGGAAGCGCTTCGTCGTCAGCAACAGATGCCCGACGACCAGCAGGGAAGCGGCAGCCATCAACTGGATCCACATGCCGGCACTGACCATCAGCCCGTAGTGGGCGCCGACAAGCGTCGCGAGCAGGACCGCGGTCGCGGCCGCGCCGATTCCGGCGGAGAGGCGCGGCAACAGGACGATGAGATAGAGCGCCACCAGGACGAAGGCGCCGAACGAGGCATAGCCGCCCCAGGACGGGGTCACGAAGAAATGTTCCTGCAGGATCGAGGACACCGAGTGCGCCAGCGTCAATACCGGCGGCATCGCCGGCGAGACCGGCGTCACCTGTGCGGCGCCAACACCGGCCGCCGTCGCCCCGATCAGCACGATCTTGTCCTGGTATTTGCTGGCGGGGATCTTGCCCGAGAGTACGTCGTAGAACGAATCGACCGGGAAGGCCGGACGCTCGCCATGATCCTTGTAGAAGAAGGTGCTCATCTGCGTCAGGTTGTCGGTCGGGATGCGCAGATTGCCGAGGCGCACTTCCTCGCCGAGGCGCGCCTTGACGTCGGCGGGGCCGAGATTGAGACTCTTCGCGGCCACCAGTAGCGACAGCGACGGGAAGAACATGTCGTAGTAACGCAGCACCAGCGGCTCGGCGCGGATGCCGCCATCGACATCCGCATTCGCGTTGAGGTGGCCGATCGCCGCGGCACGGCTACCCAGCACCTCGATCGGCACTTGCACCGAAGCACTCGCCAGCACCTCGCCCCCCGTTTCGCTTACCTGCGGCAGGCGGTTGCGCACGACGTATTCCGGCAAGGGTTTGTCGGGACGCCCTTTCGGGTCACCGAGCGTAAATAACATCGGCAGTACGACACCGGCCGAACGCTCCATGCTCTCGGACAGCATGCGATC
>ERZ724514.1040-NODE-1040-length-12382-cov-4.475947_pt1 | contig 12382 bp, 12 predicted proteins | sample MGYA00376047_ERZ724514 | MGnify/ENA primary metagenome ERZ724514 (study PRJEB28724, sample SAMN07190883) | activated sludge metagenome | isolation source: activated sludge of sewage treatment plant in Hong Hong | place: Hong Kong | collected 2016-03-17 ...
GGCAGCAGGTCGGCAATCTGCTGGCTGAGCAGCGCCATGGTTTGCTGGGGCGAATTACCGCGAATATCATAGTACACCTCGCCGGTACCCGGTGCGATGACCACGAAAGTCGGGGTACCCTGGTAAGGTCCGAACATACCGCTCAGGTAGGGTTGCACCGCCGCAATACTACCGCCGGTTGATCCCGCTGCCGGCATCGTCAGGCCCTTGGCAGACAGGTAAGCGTTCACCACCGGGTCCGTATCGGCCTGCATAATGCTCAGCAACATAAACTCCACCTCGCCCGGGTAGGCGGCCTGCATCGAGGTGTACAGCGATTGCAGGTATGGCGCATGGCTGGCACAGGGCGGGCAGGTGGTGAAGAATATCTCCAGCACCATCACTTTTTGCTGATTGACGTAATCCTGGTAGAGTTTTCGAACCTGCCCGTCGCTGGTGGTCACGGTAAAGTCGGGGGCCGGCGTGGCGACAAGGGCGGTATGGAGCAACAGAAAAAGCGGTAAAAGGAATAAATTTTTCATGCACACGGGATTTTGATGTCAAAAATACCACATTTCGGAGAAGCGGTCAAATGCAAACGAATCTAAAACGGTTCGCCCGGAAACCCGGGGCGACTTAATTTTGCCGCATGTTCAGATGCCTGCACCTGTCGGTTTTTGCCCTTCTCGGGCTCATGCTTTTTTCGTTTGGCCGTATGCCAGTCGCCGGTACCGGGCCACTCGGCGAGCGGCTTTTTTTCGATCCGATCCTGTCACTGGACAGTACGGTCAGTTGCGCTTCATGCCATATCCCCCAATTCGCCTTTTCCGATACCGCACGGTTCAGCAGGGGCGTCGGCGGGCGTTTGGGCCGGCGCAATGCACAGAGCATCACCAATATGACCGCCCGCGAGCATTTTTTCTTCGACGGTCGTGCCGCTACACTGGAACAACAGGTACTGATGCCCATCCTCGATACGCTTGAAATGCGGGCCACACCCGAACTGGTGATCTCCAGGCTACAGCAACATCCATTTTACGGGCCGGCTTTTCGGGAACAGTTCGGGAAGACGGCAGACATGGAATCGCTGGCCGCCGCCTTGGCCGAATACGTTCGAACCCTCGAGACCCCGGATACGCCATTCGACCGCTGGATGCAGGGAAAGGCCAATAGCATGAGCGAGGCTGCGATCAGGGGGAGGCAGGTCTTTATGGTAAAAGGCAAATGTTTCGATTGCCACTTTTCGCCCGATTTTACCGGCGACGAATTCAGGAATATCGGGCTGTACAACGGCAAAGCCCTGAACGATCCCGGGCGATTTACGGTTACCGGCGACCCGGCAGACAAGGGCAAGTTCAAAGTGCCCGGCCTGCGCAATGTTGCCCTGACGGCCCCTTACATGCACAATGGCATGTTTGCTACCCTGGAAGAAGTGATCGATTACTATGATACCCCGGACAAGTTCATCGGCGACGCCATCGGGCGCGACACCCTGATGGCCAGGCCACTTGGGTTGACAGCAGCAGAAAAGAGCGACCTGAAGGCGTTCCTGGAGGCGCTGACAGACGACCGCTTCCATCGTTGAACTGTCCCGGATGCGACAAGAACAGTCGTTTTGGACAAGGTTTTATCATCTTTCCGGCTGTTCTGTTGTTCTTACTTTAAATTTCGACACCATCTATGAGCAACAACAATTCAGACTGGAACAAACTCAGCCCGGAGGAAGAATACGTGATTGCGCAAAAGGGCACCGAGCGCGCCTTTACCGGCGAGTACTGGAACCACAAGGCCGCAGGCACCTACATCTGCAGGCGCTGTAACGCTGTGCTGTATAAATCGGGAGATAAATTTGACAGCGGCTGCGGCTGGCCGTCGTTCGACGATGATATCCCGGGCGCTATCGAGCGGCATACGGACGTATCGTTCGGCATGAAACGCGTGGAGATCGTGTGCGCCAACTGCAAGGGCCACCTCGGGCACGTATTCGAAGGCGAGCGCATGACGGAAAAAAACACCCGGCACTGCGTAAATTCCATGTCGATTCGCTTTGTGCCGGAAGGGAAAACCATTACGACCAATCCCGGCTCGTAAACAGCATTTCCAGTATTTTCAGAAGTATCACGACTACGGCTGTCAGCAGCACCCTGACAGCCGTATGTTTCCTCGTTTCGGGTTTGCCGACGCGGGAGGTAAGGATACGGGCTGCTTCCAAAATACGGTGGCGGTGGTTCCACAATATTGCCAGGATAAGTGTCTGGTATATGACCGCTGCCAAAAGTGCGCCTCTGTTGACACCGTAAAAAATGTCCTGAAGTATGATATTCACCAGGATGGTTGACAAAAGCAGTCCTCCCGGGATTCTTGTTTTACGAAAAAGCAACAAAATGCCTCCCAATACTTCAAATCCGCCCAGGATCAGGTCTAACGTTGTGGAATATCCGTAAAAGGTCCACATCAGTTCCATTCCCGTCAACTCCGAGACCATTTTACCCGACGCGGCCATTCCGTCGAACTGAACCAGTTTTCCGAACCCGTAGATAAACATGGATAATGCCACCAGCCATGCGGCGGCATCTTCCAGGATTTCCAGGACATCGTGCTTATGCCATTTCATGCTTTCTATAGTAAGTGAAATTTTCCCTGAAACGTGTATTCCGGACAAGCCTCTCCCAACGCACAAATAAGCGGGTTTCCAACTACATTTGCCCGGTTTTGATAACGTTATGCGGTTGCATTAAACAACAAAAATGGAAAAGGTAGCGGGATTTTTTGCGCCATTGCTGGTTTATCTCTTCACCACGGGTTTACATCTTGCCTTGCCCGGCCGATGGGTGGAGGGCTATGTAACGAGGGTCAATTCGACCGAAAAACTGCGGTACCGGCTCAATGGACTGCCGGTGCTTCTGGGTGTTGTGCTCGGTTGGGGGTTATGCTGCCATGCCGGCTATCTAAGTTGGGACTGGTTTTATATACACCGCTGGTATGCGCTCGCCGGCGCCGTTACCTTCGGACTGGTGTTTTCGTTTGTCATGGTCTTGCCCTATCCTGCGGTAAAGTCCTCCTTTCTAGCCGATTTTTTCCTGGGCAGGGCCGATAATCCGCAACTTTGGGGAGGCCGGATTGATGCAAAAATGTGGTTGTACCTGGCCGGCGCCGTCATGCTGGAGTTGAACGTCCTGAGTTTTGCGGCACACCATTATCTTCTGTTCGGCGATCAGGCATCTACCGGTATATTTTTGTCCGCCGGACTGCTCTCCTTTTTTGTGGTGGATTACCTGACTTTTGAAGAAGTACACCTGTATACCTACGATTTCTTTGCGGAGAAAGTGGGGTTCAAACTGGGCTGGGGGTGCATGGCCTTCTATCCCTTCTTTTATTCCGTTCCCCTGTGGTCGACGGCAGCCCTGCCGGGCAAGCCGATACCTGCGGCTGCCTGCATCGTGTTTGTGCTGGTGTTTTTTGCCGGCTGGGGGTTATCGCGCGGCGCCAATCTGCAGAAATACTATTTTAAAAAAGATCCGAAACGGGTTTTTGCAGGAATTTCCCCGGAAACGATCACCGATGGCAACAAAACCCTGCTGGTGAACGGATTTTGGGGATGGAGCAGGCATATCAATTATCTGGGAGAAATATTGATGGCCACCGGAATTGTACTGTGTGCCGGACATCCGGCTGAACCGTGGCCCTGGCTCTATCCTTTATATTACGTGGCGCTGTTGTTTCCGCGTCAGATGGACGACGACAAGCGCTGCGCGTTGAAATATGGCTCCTTATGGACGAAATACACCCAAAGGGTGCCTTACAGGATCATTCCCTATATATATTAGCGTACGCCCGGGGATCACAGGCGATACATTTTCCGGGTGGTATCGCCCATGAGGGTGATGGCCATTTTGCGCGGCATCAGTTTTTGCATGATAAAACTGGCAAACCTGTTTCCCCGACCTGTGATGCAAGAGGGTTGTTTTCCCAGGCGCCTGAAGCACTCCTCCACAACCTCCGATGGTTCCTGCACGCGGGGCGCAAAAAATCGGGCCTTTTCAGGGTTTGTATTTATGAAATTGGGGGTAGCCGTCGCACCGGCGCAACACGAAATAACATCCACACCCCTGTTTTTCCATTCATACCACAGGCTTTCTGCCAGTATCCGGTTGAAGGCCTTGGAAGCCGCATATGCCGCCAGAAAACCGCTGCCCTGAAAACCCGCGAGGGAAGACATAAGTACCATCGCGCCTTTTCCCCGCTCCAGCATAAGCGACCCAAAAACCTGTACCATGTGCAATGGAGTAATCATATTGGTACCGGCAATCCGGTGATGGTGCTCCAGACTGTTTTTTTCGAATGGCCCGATGTACGAAAGGGCTGCGTTATAAACCAGCAGGTCCACTTCCTTACCCTGCAACCCCGTCTGTACGGATTGTGTCGCGTGCGCATCTGAAAGGTCGCAGCAGATACAATACACCTTGATACCGAACGATTCGGTCAATGCCTCTGCCAACTGCTCCATAGGCTCCTTGCGCCTGGCAACCAGCACCAAATCCATGCCTTCAGAAGCCAAAAAACGGGCAAAAGCCGCCCCAAGTCCTTCGGAAGCGCCGGCTATAAGAGCCAGTTGGCCATATCGTTGTGTTAAAGACATTGCTGATATTTTAAGGAAAGTGAGTAGTGTGACAGGATCAAACACCTTTTGTATTGTTCAAAATTCACCATTTCAACCAGGTGCAATCCTGAAACAAACTGACATAATCCTTTCGGTCTTTGACCTCCGGCCACGCATCGTCCCCGCCGCTTGAAAACTTTGTGGTCAGTTCACGCCCCGCCACATCAAATTTCCCGATCGTACAACCGCCGCATTCATACGGGACAAAAGTATACAGCATTTTCCCGGCCTCGTCCATGATCAATTCATTCCCGGGTATCTCGTACCAGTCGCCTTCCATACTGATCAGATAACAGGTGCCGGTGAATTCGCCTGAAGACTTTATGATAAAGAAGTCCTGCAGCAATTGCCGTTCAGGCAAGGCAACACCGCCCTCCGACATACCGATGAAGCCAAGGTACCGGCCGTTCAGCAGCCAATCGTCTTTTCGCTGTTCAATCCAGGTCTGGTCAAAAGTTTCTTCCGTAGAAAAAACAGCGTGCAAAATGGTCAAAATGATCCGGGTATCCTCCAGTTCATAAACTGTTTTCCTTACCTCAAAACTGTCGGCAGGATACTTGTTCTGTTCGAATACCGCACCGCACCGGTTCCAGAAGTCAGGTTTTTGGGCAGATGTCTCCCCAAACGGCACAGAACAAATGATGAGAAATAAAACTGGTTTCATGCTGATATGCTCTTGAATATCCAAGGTAGGCGATTTCCCGTTTTCTGCAACAGGTAATGCTCTTGCGAAAAAACGCAACCCTACATAAGCACCTTTCCCCTACATTAGCCCCCCGTTTTGTAACAAACCCATGTTTACCCGTTTGATATGGCTGTAAAAGATTACTCGCAAGATTCCCTCGACCTGCACCGGAAATACCAGGGCAAGATTAGCGTTCGTCCGAAGATGCGCGTGACCACCAAAGACGATCTTTCCACCGTTTACTCGCCCGGTGTGGCGGCGCCTTGTGAGGCCATAGCCGCTGACCCGGAAGCGGTGTACACGTATACCATCAAAGGCAATACCGTGGCAGTTGTCAGCGACGGCTCTGCCGTGCTGGGCCTGGGCAATATCGGCGCGGCGGCGGCCATACCCGTCATGGAGGGCAAAGCGATGCTGTTCAAGAATTTTGCCGGTATCGATGCTTTCCCGATATGCATCGCGTCCCAGGACACACAGGAGATCATTCGCACCGTGCGGAATATCGCCCCGGTATTTGGCGGCATCAATCTGGAGGACATCTCCGCACCCCACTGCTTCGAGGTAGAAGCGGCCCTTCAGGACCTCGGTATTCCTGTGTTCCACGACGACCAGCATGGAACGGCCGTGGTGGTACTGGCCGGCATGATAAATGCGGCTAAAGTACTGGGCAAGAACCTGAACGACATGAAGATCGTCATCAACGGCGCCGGCGCAGCCGGCATTGCCATTGCCAAACTGCTTACAGGTTTCGGCCTGAAACGGCCTAAAATAAAAGTCCGCGACGTCATCCTGTGCGACCGGACCGGCGTGGTACACCGCGACCGCCCCGACCTGAACAGTTTCAAGATCGACGCGTTGCAATTTACCAACCTCGAAGGCGTGCACGGATCCGTATTCGATGCCCTGCGCGGGGCAGATGTGTTTATCGGTGTGAGCCAGGCCAACCTGTTGTCGGCTGCCGATATCAGGACGATGGCCAGGGATGCGATCGTATTTGCGCTGGCCAATCCGACACCGGAGATCATGCCGGAAGAGGCTTACAAAGGCGGGGCTGCCATCGTCGGCACCGGGCGGAGCGACCTGCCGAACCAGGTCAACAATGTGCTCGGGTTCCCGGGTATCTTCCGTGGCGCGCTCGACGCCCGTGCGCCGCGCATCACGATGGAAATGAAACTCGCTGCCGCACATGCCATCGCCTCGTGCGTGAAGGAGCCGCACCGGGAATACATCATCCCCGGCGCTTTTGACAAGGCTGTGCCGAGAAAGGTCGCCAAAGCGGTATACAAAGTCGCTATGAAAGATAAATGAGGGACAGGACGGCTACCGCCCTCCCTGAGGTTTGCCAAAATTGATCTCGATCAATCGCAGCCGGTGTTTTTCTCCCAATTTCAGGGTGCGTTTGCTGCTTAAAAAATAGCCGATGCCCATCGATCCTGCGGCTGTGGCATAGAGGGCGCCATAGTTGGTCCCTTTGTCATTGTACAGCGCAGCAATGGTAGTGGCCAGCGTCAGGGAGGCGCCGAAGGCAAAAAGCACTCCGCCGGTGAGCCGCAGAATGGGCCGGCGGTTCACTTTCAGGTGACTGATATCGCCGAGGTTGACAGGAAAGTTGTCGAGCAGAATAACATTCGAGGCGGGCAGCATATCGGTAATATTGCGTTGGTACCAATAGTCCTCTTCGCCGGCCAGGCGGTATTTCAAGGTCTCTCCGATATATAACTTGGTGGTTCTGGCACTGTTTGCGCGTTCAAGCAACAGCATTTTCTGCCCCCAAACGGTATTGGCGGTCAGGATCAGGATAAAAATGAAAAAAATACGCATGTGCGGGAATTTGGAAACATGAACGCGTACCGGTCTTATTTCGCGGCCACTCCTTCCGCCATGGAGCGTGCGGGCAGGATGGTTTTCAATTTTTCTATTGCGAAATCAACCTCCGCCTTTGTGTTGTAATGGGAAAACGACAGCCGTATACTCTTGCGCGAGGGATCGGCTCCTATGGCCTCCAGGACATGGCTGCCTTTTTCGGCGCCGCTGGAACAGGCGCTGCCACCCGACGCGCTTACGCCGGCAATATCGAGGCTGAGCAACAGCAGTTCGTTTTTGGGTGAAGGTGGAAAAGAAACATTCAGCACCGTATACAGGCAATGGCCGTCGTGGTCGCCGAGAAACTCGATATCGTCGAACGTAGCCGACAGTTGTTCGCGCATATAGTTGCGAATGTCCATGATGTGCGCACTGCGTGCTTCCATTTCCGCAGTAGCCAGTTCGAGCGCTTTTGCCAGACCTACAATACCATAAACATTTTCGGTCCCACCGCGCATATTGCGTTCCTGGGCGCCACCGTCGATGAATGGTTTGATCGGCGATGCCGGGTTGATGTAAATAAAACCCACTCCTTTCGGGCCATGGAATTTATGCGCAGCGCCCGATAAAAAGTTTACGGGGGTTTCCTGAACGTTGACCGGGAAATGGCCGATTGTTTGAACAGAATCGGTATGAAAAAGGACGCCGTAGCGGCGACACAGCTCGGATACGGCGCCGAGATCGATCATGGTGCCAATCTCGTTATTGGCGTGCATCAGCGATACCAGCGTTTTGACGCCGGCACTGTCGACGAGGGCTTTCTCCAGTTCATGCATATCGATCCGGCCCAGCCGGTCGACGGGCAGCCAAACCACTTCGACGCCGTTGACGTGCTCCACACATTCTATGGCATGCAATCCGCAATGGTGTTCTGTCGGGCTGCTGATGATGCGGCGGACGCCGAGATCACGCACGGCGCATTTGATGGCCATATTGTTGCTTTCGGTACCGCCGGAAGTAAAGAATATCTCGGAGGTACTGGCGCCAATACACTGGGCTACCGTTTTCCTGGCGCTTTCCACAACGGCGCGCACACTCCTGCCTTCGGCATGAATGCTGGAGGGGTTGCCGAATTGGTTGCGCAATACCGGCAGCATGGTGTTGATGACTTCTTCGGAAATGGGGGTGGTGGCGGCATTGTCAAAATAGACGCGTAACATGGTTAGGTGCACTTTAATCAGTCACAAATAAGAATTGTGGTGGTTATCGGAGTGATTGAATGTCCTGGATTATTTTCTTGGCGAGGTTTTCGGCGACTACGATTGAACTGCTTTCGGAATAGACCCGGATGATCGGCTCCGTATTGGATGGCCGCAGGTGAACCCAGCCGCTTTCAAAGTCAATCTTAAGTCCGTCTTCCGTATTGATCTGTTCCTTCCGGTATTTTTCCCGAAGGGCTAAAAATATCTTGTCGAGATCAATATCCGGCGTTTTATCGAGTTTGGTTTTGGCCATCTGGTATTCCGGGTATGTTTTTCGCAAGGTGGAAATTTGCTTGCCACAGTTGGATAAATGACTGAGGAACAACGCAATACCAACCAGTGCATCCCGGCCGTAGTGCAAATCGGGCAGTATTACTCCGCCATTGCCTTCGCCGCCGATAACGGCCTTTACCGCCTTCATTTTTTCCACCACATTCACTTCGCCCACTGCCGCTGCAAAGTATTCGCCGCCGTATTTGACAGTGACATCCCGCAAGGCGCGCGTGCTCGACAGGTTGGACACGGTATTCCCGGGGCGTTTGGAGAGCACATAATCTGCTACAGCCACGAGGGTATATTCTTCGCCGAACAACTCTCCGTCTTCACACATAAACACCAGCCGGTCCACATCAGGATCAACGGCGATACCCAGGTTTGCTTTTTGCTGGCGCACTTCGGTCGATAACTGGCCCAAATGTCCTTTCAGGGGCTCCGGATTATGCGCGAAATGCCCGTTAACCTCTCCGTTGATCACCAATACCTGGCAACCCAGCGCTTCCAGCAGGGGCGGTACGGACAGTGCACCGGTTGAATTGATGGCATCGACCACTATCTTGAATTTTTTGGCGCGAATAGCAGCGACGTCGATCAGCGGCAACTCGAGTATTTTCTCAATATGTTTGCCGATGTACGAATCGTCGGTATGATACGCACCGATGTTGTCAACGGACGCATATTCGATGTTTCCCTTGGCGATGTACGCCAAAACCTTCTCTCCGTCAGCGGCATTGATAAACTCGCCTTTATGGTTCAGGAGTTTGAGCGCATTCCATTCTTTCGGGTTATGACTGGCTGTCAGTACGATACCGCCTCCCGCTTTTTCCATGGGTACGGCCATTTCAACCGTCGGGGTCGTGCTTAATCCGAGGTCGACAACAGAAATACCCATTGCTCTAAGCGTATTGACAACCAGGGCATTGATGATCGCTCCCGAAATCCTGCCGTCGCGCCCAATCACGATTTTAGGGTTTTTCGTTGTCTTGAGCACCCACTGGCCAAAGGCAGCGGTACATTCAACGATGTCTTGCGGGGTAAGGTTTTCACCGGGACGGCCGCCAATGGTGCCGCGAAAGCCGGAAATTGATTTTATGAGTGGCAATTTCTAAGAAAATTTGAATTGAAAATGAGCATTGTGTCTGTCCGAGGGAGGATTTGCAAAGGTACAAACAATATATGGAGCTCAGGGTGCCATATTGTGACACTTATTTGCTTTCCTGCATGCCCAACGCCTCCCACATTTTGTCGTATATCAAGGTGTTGTCATACAGGCCTGAAAACAGCTCGGCTTTGGGGCCGTAGGCAAAAACAGGGACCAGCGCAGCCGTATGCAGGCGTGAGGCAAACACAGGTTTGAATTCCTTCCGGGTGTCGCCTTGAGTCAGTGCCAACCCGCCACATTCGTGATCGCCCGTCACGATGACGAGCGTTTCACCGTTCAATGCGGCAAATTCCAGGGCTTTTTTGATGGTTCTGTCAAAGTCGAACAGTTCGGCGCGGAGCCAGTTCCGGTCGTTGGCATGACATGCCCAGTCGATCTGGCTGCCTTCCACCATGAGAAAAAAACCTTTGTCGCTCCTTTTCTCCAGATACCTGCAAACGGCGGCTGTAGCCCCTGGCAGGTACTGGCGACCTGCGGAGGCCGTCGGCGGTTCGCGGTCGGAGGTAAACAGCATGAATGGCGCAGAGCCGTCGAGCGGCAGGTTGCGCATGGAGGTCCCCCGGCGGAGGACATAGCCGCGTTGTTTGAGTGTATCTTCCAGGTTGAGGTGGTCGGAGCGGTCGTTGAAAAAATGTTCCCCGCCGCCGACAAAGCAATCGAGCTGTGTTTTCAGGTAATCCAGCGCAATTTCGTCGGTAAACGCCCTGATCTCGCGATGGGCGATAAATGAGGCTGGTGTCGCGTGCGGCGCCGAGCAGGACACAACCATGCCGGTTGCCAGTCCCCGGGCATCCAGTTCCTCCAGAATGGTTCTGCAGGGTTTGTTATCCGGCGGAATCATCCCGATGGTGCCGTTGGTGGTTTTTTCTCCGCAGGCGAATGCTGTGGCGCCGGCGGCCGAGTCGGTGACCAGGTCATTGCAGGAATGGCTTTTGTGGAAACCGACTATCGGAAACTGTTCAAAAGCAGTCTTGCCTACTCCGATCCAGTATACACCCGCCGACACCTGCGACAAAGCCATACCGTCGCCGATAAGCAGGATGATATTTTTAGGGCGCTCGGAGAATTTTACAGGCTGAATATCAGCGCTTTGCTTGCCGGGAGACGCACATCCGGCAAAAATGAACAGTATAGGCAGCAAAATCTGGCGCATAGACGTTTCAATACTTGAAACGTTGAAACAAGGATTAATCCCGGCGTTCAACTTGAAATTAAAAGGCCGTCTTTCATCTCCATACATCGGTCGGAAAGATCAGCGAGTTCTTTATTATGTGTTACGATGACGAAGGCCTGTCCATAGTCGTCGCGCAGTTGGCGAATAAGCCGGTGCAGGTCCTGCGAAGCCATGCTGTCCAGGTTGCCTGTCGGCTCATCTGCAAAGATGATGTCGGGCTGGTTGATCAGCGAACGGGCTACGGCAACCCGCTGTTGTTCGCCCCCGCTCAATTCCGTGGGTTTGTGGGCGATCCTGTCGGACAAGCCCAGGTAATCGAGCAATTCGGCCGCGCGCTTCTTCACCTCTTCGTCCGGCTTTTGGCCGATATACCCGGGAATACACACATTCTCAAGCGCGGTAAATTCGGGCAGCAGGTGGTGAAACTGAAAGACGAAACCAATGTGCCGGTTGCGGAAAGCCGCCAGTTTTCTGGCGTTCAGCGTGGTGATCCGGGTGTCACGAATATGCAGGTCGCCCTTGTCGGAGGCGTCGAGTGTGCCGAGAATGTGAAGCAGCGTACTTTTGCCGGCCCCGGACTTGCCGACAATGCTGACGATTTCACCGGCTTGCACTTCGAGATTCACCCCCTTAAGAATTTCGAGGGAGCCGTAAGACTTATGTATATTATTGGCCTTGAGTACCATGCGGCAAATGTCTGAAAAAAGTTTGAAGCTTTGCCGCTTCGTTGATCCCGATAAAAAAGCCGACAGAAGCGATCATTACAAATCATCCCTTAAACCCCAAACCTGCATCTATGCGAATCCTTCAGTTGTGCAACAAATTTCCCTGGCCCCTGAAAGACGGGGCGGCGATTGCCAGTACCTATCTTGCCAAAGCATTTGCCGAACTCGGCAGCGAAGTGAGCCTGCTTTCGATGAACACCAGCAAACACTGGTATGATACGAACGAGCTTCCGCACGATTTCGATCACTATTCAACTATCCATACGGTATATGTGGATAACCGCATCCGCCTCATACCGGCTCTGGTGAACCTGTTTACCGACAAGTCGTATCACGTTGAGCGTTTTGCAAACGATATTTTCGCACAGAAACTGGCGAGCATCCTCCAAGACAACGTGTTCGATATTATCCAGCTGGAATCCCTGTACCTCACGCCTTATATTCCCGTAATCCGGCAGCACTCCGACGCCCTGATTGCCCTGCGCGCGCACAATGTGGAGCACGAAATCTGGGAGCGTGTAGCAGAAAACTCCAACCCATTGAAAAAGTGGTACTTACAGAAAATAACGCCCCGGCTCAAAGACTACGAGACAAGGCACCTGAATGATTATGACCTCGTCGTGGGTATCAGTGCCCGCGATGTTGAACAATTTCAG
>ERZ724514.1048-NODE-1048-length-12337-cov-4.401808_pt1 | contig 12337 bp, 19 predicted proteins | sample MGYA00376047_ERZ724514 | MGnify/ENA primary metagenome ERZ724514 (study PRJEB28724, sample SAMN07190883) | activated sludge metagenome | isolation source: activated sludge of sewage treatment plant in Hong Hong | place: Hong Kong | collected 2016-03-17 ...
ATGCGGCTGGGAACTAAAAAAGCCCGCAACTAATTTGGTGTGCGGACTTGCTCTTTAGGTTTTAGTCCACTATACCAGTAACGCTTAAAATTTTCAATACTATTTTTTGAAGTCGTCTAAGAACTTCTCAAAGTTTTTTATCTCACCCTCAAAGACCTGGTCTGGTAATTCATTAAGGTCTACATCCTCGATGATTATGACCAACTTATCCTTTACCGATCGCTTCTTGTCTAACTGGTAAGCCTGGTACAGGGTGTGAATCATATGGAGCGGAAGCCGTTGTATTGCCCATTCCATAAAGTCTTCATCTATATTGATCCGCTCCATGTTCTTACTATGTCTCCTGTTTTAGGTGTCTTGTTAGTTGCTAAAATGGCTCTTTTTCAGGGTTAATGTCTGAGTCATCAATGATCTTCTTTAGATAGTCCTTCTCGCGCTTTGTAAGCGGTTTAGAGAGCCTATCTAGCTCGTTGTGTAGTTGTGAGTCCCAGCTCTTCACGCGGTCGCTATAGTCCTTATATAGGCCGTACATAGCATTCATGCGTTTGCGGTCCTCTACGTAGTTATTGAGTATTTCCTGTAATCTATCCATGTACCCTCCTTAATGAGTACGGCGGGGTTTTGTCTGCTACGACTTTTTGCTGATGGTAGCTTTTGTCCCCACTGCAACGGTTATTGTTCCGTCGTCCTTACCACTTAGGCAGCTTGTTTCTGCCTTTGCCAAGCAGCAGCTCTACGTCTGCCGAACTCAGCCTTTTGTTCTGCTGTCCAGTGTCGTTTGCCATTGCGGCCGCCAATACGTCCAGCTTCCCTTGCTAGGTCGCGATTAGCAGCAAAGCCACCACCACGACTCTTTATTCCACCGACCTTGCCGATGGTGCGATAGAACTCCACGCCATATCGCATCTTGTTGGTTGCAGCGGCCTTCTTGCCGCCCTCAACTGTTCCCATGTTTCTCTCCTTAGTAAATACCTGACCATGACCCTGACCATGACCCTGACCCTGACCTTGACCCTGACCTTGACCTTGACCATGACCTTGACCATGACCCTGACCTTGACCTTGACCATGACCCTGACCTTGACCATGACCCTGACCTTGACCTTGACCATGACCCTGACCCTGACCTTGACCTTGACCATGACCCTGACCCTGACCCTGACCTTGACCTTGACCCTGACCTTGACCCTGACCTTGACCATGACCTTGACCCATAGTCGAGTGCATATGGCTCTTTAAGCGCAATGTTCATAATCCCTCCTATTTTTGGTCTTTGGGTAGTTTGTGCTTCCAGGGAAAGAAATCGACAACGGAGCTAAGGTTCACCCACGCAGTTCCAACTGGCTCCACTTCATCAAGAGTCCCGTCCTTTATCGCATTCATAAAGCGCCCTGAATCTGCTACCCACGATGCCTCTGACAACTCTACAAATGCACCCACTCTCTTCTTGACTTGTCCTACCAAATGATATGTCACTGTGCGGATATAGAATTTTTTACCCACAAGGTCATCTAGGCTCGATACGTCTACAAGCTCGTCTGCCTGTAGTTGCTCGCGAATCTTTTCATATGTCTCTTCGCTAATTTCTAATGTTCTACTCATATTTCTCTCCTTAGTAAATATATTTGAACTCCGATATTGGAGCCCATCGTTGCGAGATTGTGTTGAAACCAACGTAGTTCATCTCGCTAACCAGCACGCTTCCGCCATCAATCCCTTCAACGATGGCTACGTGCCCCGCCCAACCCACATCGGTTTGAGCGATTGCCCCGACTAGTGGCTCTGCATGTGCGCCCAGGTAGTCGTCCCAAGTGTTTGCATTGCCCAGGTTGCCGGGAACCTGTATTCGGCTTGCGACATAGAATGTGCAGTTGCCCCATGAGTAGCCGTTGCCATACGTTCCGTATGGCGCTACTCGGGAGGCTACTGCTGCTATGAGCGCTTGCCTGGCCTCTTCAGCCTTTCGAGCTGCTTCTGCTGCTTCACGAGCTTTACGCTCTTCTTCCAGCCGAATCTGCTCATCTCTTCTTGCCAGTTGTGGTTCAATCTCTTGATCCCACGTCTTTGGCTTCTTTTGTAATTCGCTTGTAATGTACTTTCCTGCGACGTAGTTATCGACTTCTGCGCCGTAGGCAGGTTGACTCATCAACCCTAGTGTCAAGAGCAATACTGCTGTTAGCAGCAAGCCCAGTGTTTGACGTCTAATACAAGATGTCCTGTTTAATGATTAGGGGAGACACCTGATTGATATAGACAGTTGACTGAGGCTAAACGGGTAGAAAGGTAAATATGGATCAAATTTACTGTTTAGCCCCAGAGCTGCCTATATCGTCCAGCTCAACCCGACTCACCTACTAGGAAAAGCGGAGATTGTTAACTTCTCTGCCAACCTAGCATTTGGGAGTATGGCTAACTCAGCCGTCCTGTGTTGGCGTCCCCGGAGTCTGTTTTTCCGCAGGACAACTTTCAACACGTTGTCGTCTTTGTCCATATCTCGCCATACCGCTAGGGCAATATCTGCATCTTGCTCGATGGAGCTAGAGCCCTTTAAGTCCTTCAGCTCAGGCGGCTTACCACCTCCGCTTCGGGATATGTGCGAAATAACGAGCATGGGTAGCTCATACTTCCGTGCGACGCGCTTTAACTCGTGGCATATGAGCGATAGCTCATTTGCCAGGTTAGTTACGTCGCGAGCGAACATGTGAAGGTGGTCTATGACCACGAGCACAGTGCCCGCTTGTTTTGCTGAACCTACTAAATTGTCAATGTCTTTGTAGCCGAGATCCATGTTGGCTGGGTAGAAGATGGGTAGGTTCGTGTTCCCATCGTCCATGTTCAGAAATCTTGCAGTATTCTCGGCGTTGCTCATCTCTAGCCCTACGAACAGAACTGGTCCAGAATGCTTTGAAACATTTATGGAGATGTTCTGTGCGAGCTGAGACTTACCATGTGAAGTATCCCCAAATATCACCACTATCTCGGATGGACCAATACCCTTGGTCATCTGGTCTAGCACCTTGTAGCCAGTTGATAGGCCAACAATCTGATCGCCATGGGCAATTAGTTTTTCTGCCTGTTTAACCGTGTCTACTAGGGGTATCAGTGGTGCTTCCTGTGGCTTGGTTCTGGCTGCACCTAGTACGTCATCGTCTAGCCCTAGCCGCTTCCAAGCTTCTAGCTTCTCCTCTGGAGTAGCTCTGTAATTTTCAATCGCTCTAATGATTGGATTTGAGTTTTTCACCTGTCATCTCCCAATCATGTTTAATGTGGTTATACCTGAATCTGTAGCCCGTAACTTCTTCGTCTTCCCTTATAGAGCGTGGCTTTTTTGGTATCTGTTTGAACCATTTTTCAAAGCCAGGTTCTAGGTAAGCCATTGGCCTAATCACTCTAGCCCTGAAGGAAGCATCAGCGTTTGTGCTGTAGTAATCCTTTAAGGCTACCAACGCCTCTACTGGTGAGTGAGCTAGTTCCAATGCCTTTGTGTAAAGCAAGATTGCCACCTTGCGTTCTTTTCTCCAAGCCGTTAAAGAGAGTTTCAAGTTAAGGTCTTGTAATACCCAGTTAAGAAGCCTCTCTGGAGGTGTTTTGCCAATTTTTGGCAGTTCCTTACTAGGCTTAATGTTACTTACTGCTAATACGTTAGTATTAGTATTGCCAATTTTTGGCACGGTAGGCTGCCATTTATCAAAATCCTTTTGGATTCCTAAGATAGTTCCACCATTTTTTAGGTGTTGGCAAAAGACCACGTTTTGTGCAATCAATTTTTCAAGGGCCGTTTCAAGTGTGTAGCGCTTTTCGCCGGTAGCGTACCTCATATCCTCGATACCGATTTCAGCCTTAGTCTTACCTACTCGGTAAGTCATAAGCATAATCGCCAGCAACATTCGTATTTGAACCGCGCTAAATTTGTTCCTGGTTATAGCAACCACTAGGCTGTCTGCTATTTTCAGGTGTCCGTTTTCAAGTTGAGGACTGGCCATTGGCCAAGCCTTCGTAGAGGTTCCACATCTCTATGTGGTATCGTTCTTTTTGCTTATCGCCGAACATTTTATGGATTTTTGCACAAGAGGCGTGAATCCTGGCCATGTTCTTTGCTAAGGGTTTGGAAATGTGTTCCATCTAAGCCTCCTTGCCATCAAAGATGGCGTCTAGCTCACTTTCTAACTCTTTATCGGTCAAGTTGCCGATTGCTTTAGGTACTTTTTGTTCTGGTGCTAGTGGCATGTAGGTTGCTACCTGGATCTTCTTGCCGTTGAATGTGTCTTCGGAGAAGATTACGTTTGTTCCTTTGCCAACTAAAACGGTTGGGTCAAACTCTTCTGCTAGCTGTGTGCCAAGTGCTGCGAATGCCAACTTGACGATTCCTGCTTTTGGTCCGGAAGCCTTGAGGTTAAACCACTTCTTAAATGTTTGGCCATCGTATTCTTTTGGCCCAAAGATTGTGAACTTAACTTCTAGTCGTTCGCCTTCGCCAAAGTCAGCTACGCCAACTTCATCTATGCGAGCCTGGAAGTATGTTCCATTTGGAAGCTCTTTCCGTTCGCTAGCCTGTGTGCTGATCGTAAGATCTCCCGGCTTTAACGGCGTTGCTTCAACTGTTTTCTCTTCGCTCATCTGCTATCCTCACTATTAGTTTGTCTGGCTTGTATTCGACGCTTACTGCACGAGATAGTTCGCCGATCGTTAAGATCTTTGCAAGCTCTGTCCAGTTGCGTACAATAACTGTTGTAATGTCACCCTCCTTTCATGGTTAATTACTGTCCGTGGCCAAGATCCGCACCGACTTAGCCGACGGACAACAAGCAATCAAAAAAAGACGTTCGTGAGAACGCCACTTGACAAGAGTAAGTATTTAATTATTTAATAATAGCGGTATTTACCACCAGGTAGGTGGCGTGAAATTAGGGCATTAGAAAGCTTTTTGTGCTTTTACCCTAAGATACATTGTGCGACTAAGTATATTTTAGGCGAAAAACGCCTATTCTTACCCTCCGCAATACCGCCATACTATGTCAATTGGCGTTGCTGCATTTTGTTTTCAACGAACTGACTGTTTAATTGAAACCTACCATAGTGCTAACGCTTCGTCAATAGCATTTTGTTAAATAACCATTAACATATTGCACGGTGGTAAATGCCACTGGTATAATTTATTGTACACGAACAGAAACCGAACACAAAACAATTAAGATGGGGGCATCATGGAAAGCTATCCAAAACGAGGGCGGGGTCGCAAAATGAGAGTCGGCAAGTGGGTGTTTGATGAACACACAGGCAGGTCGGGCATCTTCTTGGGCTACGTTGATGAGCTTGCTGTTGGCAACAAAATCATCGTAGATAGAGACTTTGTAACAGAAGTCACTAGATGGGTCCGTAAGGACAAGAGGACCTGGAGCTATCGTTTAGCCGAATGGATTATGCGATCCAGAATGCTCTAACCGCACGGCCCTAGCCCAGCCGGAGAGCACGCGCCCAAGGGAGAAGCGCTAACTGGACCAGGGCTATACGGTCAGAAAGTCCAATAGCTGTTGAGGTACTTCCCTACCCTTGGCAGATAGGACAGTAACGCATATCAGTGCGATAGGCATTGCTATCAGCTTGACCAGTGCAGTTACTACCCTATCAATACTCTTATACCTTGGATTAACCGAGTATTTTAGCTTGGCTATCTTATACTCGTGCTCTCGTTTTCTCTCCTCTGCCTCTTTTGCAAGGGCGATGTCTTGAAGCTCCTGGGCTCTCTCCATTTCAAGCTCAAACTGTGTTTTCCTAATCTCTGGCATATCTCTCCTTTCCCCTAGTTTGGGGTTTGTTCGCCTACTTGTTTGGAACGTCTGAACGTATGAAGTTGTAGATAGCGCTTAGTACTGGTGCGCCGAATACTAGGACCCATGCTACCTGGGGGTAATACTCTGCTACTCCCTTAACTACGTTGGGGTCTAACAGGAATGCAACTACGATAGCTGCTACCTGATAAGCAAGCACTCGAAATGCTCGTGCGACTGCTGAATCTTTTGCTGGAAGTTGAATACTCATTCTCTTCTCCTTACTTAAAAATCTTACTTAATATTTCTTTTATCCAATTAAGGATTGTCTCAATGCGGTTTAGTTGCTCCAGTACCTTGGGGTCTGTATTAACTGGTACGGGCTTGGTATCCTCTGGTTGCTTATCTGGCACGGCTGGAGGTGGTACAGGTGGCTCGAACTTAGCTTTAAGTTGAGCTGTAACACCATCGCCATTCTGGTCTTTAATAACCGAACCAGGAGTAGATAGGTATTTGTTCCAGGCATTAGCGTCAATAGTGTAGGCACCAACTTGTTTGCCATCCGCACCGAACACTCTGTAGCTGATAGTAACCGTTGGTGGGGTGGGTGCAGGAGGTTGCGGAGACGACGGAGCTGGGGTCGTAGGAACGGCTTGTGGCTGGAACTCTGGCCAGTCGTACGGAACGTTCGGGATTGTTACATTACCTAGTTTGTCGCGATATTCAACCACGAATGGGAACAGATTGTCGCCTGGGCAAGCCGTAGCAGAAGCTTCGCGGTGTCCATACACGTCATTTTGGTCGGCTGGGAATTCTTGGTGTTGGGTGCAAAGCTTGTTTAAAAGCTGTTTTAAAGCCTCGTATTGTTCTTTGGTTGGTACTTGATTGTGCGGAGCGTGAAAATAACCATCGAGTTTTACAGCGATTGATGTGCGGTTCCAAGGTAAATTACCGCAATGCCATAGTGTTTTATCGTGGTCTCTAACCCAGAAGATTTCTCCTACATTATCTATTGAGTAATGATACTGTAGCCCTGGGCCTAGCGTGTTGTAGTGTCCAGCTGCTTCTTGGCGCAGTCTAGCTACTGAATCGTAGTCGTGTGGACGTACTACCGCGTCGTGGTGGACTATTATCTTTGTAATATTGCCCAAAGGACGAGTCTCTGGTCCAGCTGGGTTTAGGTACTTGTCTCCTCGTAGGTCTGTTATGGGGTATGATTTCATTGCTTCTCCTTATCTAATGAATTTGATAACTTCAAACGTGAATACCGATGTTATGACTGCCGTCACAACACCAATAGTCCAGCGCACAATATTCTGAGTACGCTTGTATTGCTCAAATTCGTCCTTAGTGACAAACTTATCTGAAAGCAAAGCTTTTATCTCCTTGATGTCACCCTTCATCTCTGTGAGATCGTCGTGGAGAGTGCTTGTTTGAGTCTTAAGGACCGCTATTTCGGCTTCTGTTGACTGTTGTATATTCATTGTGTTTTTGTCTCGTTAGAACTATGGCTTCTTTATTTTGTCTACGTTAGCCTTCACCTCATCCAGCTTGCCCTTTAGTAGCTCGTTTTCAGCCTTGAGGTCATCTAACTCTTTGGCAAGGTTGCGAGGTTTATATTTTTTCACCTGTTCATCAACTGCTTTTATGTGGTCATCATATTCTTCGGCTGATATTGTCTCTATTACCTCGTCCTCTTTTGGCATAATCAGTAAGCCGGGAATGGTTGAATGAACCACCACAACTGGATTGCCGTTCTTGTCGAGTATTCTTTGTTTCATTACACTGACTCCGAGATATAGGCGAATACGAACTGGACAGTCCATGCTGATGAACCAGGGCCATCCACAAGGTCATACCCGACATTATCGAAATTAGGCGTGAAGTTTATCTTGAACATTGCGTTTGCTCCATTAGGGTCTGGGCTTATTTGTTGGAACCCTATTAGCCCGATAATAGTTGTCCCCGATCTAGTTGAAAGAGTTGGCAGTCCGACATAACCATTGGCGTCTGAGTTGCCATAAGTTGTGCTGGAAAAAGTTACTGTGCCATATTCAATATTCATGTTCTCGTTGCCAATCAATGAGCCAACCAAGAACCCATCGAATACGAAGGTTGAGTTTGTAGTTAATGAGTTATCTACGACAATAGTGATTATATGCTCTCCCTCTGGCAGTCTTGGGACATACCAAAGCAGCCGCCTCCATGCGATGTCGTAAGTTGTGTCTCCTTGCAACGCAATCTTTGATGCCCATGCCCAAATTGCTTTTGTTGAGTTGTGTGGGGCAGCCTGAGTATTCTCTTGTGCTCTTGCTACAGCAATAGTACCCCTGTTGCCGCTCAGGGATGTTCGGCCAAGGACCTGGATAACCTCATCATCAATAATGTAATACTCGCCAATAGTGAAGTCGGTTATATCATCGACATACCATGTGGTGTCGGTTTCTGATGGGCCGTAGTCCGGGTAGTCAGCATATGTGCTGTAGTCGAGATAAGAAAACTGTGGCACTTTGCCCCTCTGCCTAACCCCATCAACGTAGATTGTTATAGTGCCATCTAAGAACCCTGCGTAGCTTGTAGATGAGCCAACTCTTCCAAGTATGCCAATGGAAGTACCGCTGAACTTGTATTGAATAGCAGACCCGACCTCGCTTAAGTATGTGTATGTGCCACTTGAATCAATTCCGTTTGCCCTTCCCTTCCCTACAGTAATGAGCCCATCGCCCAAACCTTCATAAGACCCGTAGACAATTGCTGGGTCTTGGTCATCTACGACGGAGTTGATGGATTTACCGAGTACCGAGCGTGGTCCAAGGGCAGTACCACCAACAGTCCCTGCGGCAATACGCTGTTGAGCGCGGTCAACTTTCTGTGTCTGTCCTGAAATGCTGTGATTTGCCATTATGCGATCTCCGGCCTTGGCTTATTGGTATAAACTCTAATGCGCTCTTTGCCGGTGTTGTGCACTTTCACATCTATGCCGACAACTCTACGAGCCTGCTTTACATTTATGATGTGGTGTTTTATCTGAACTGTTATGATGTCCCCTACTGCATACACGCCCAACGGGTAGGCGCGCTCATTGAGCACTATGTTCATTTCTGAGTCTGGAGTTGAGATTTGACTCCCCTCTTCCCTGAGTCGGGCGATGAGTAGGTTCTTACTTTTCACATCAGCATATGCAGCGACTCCCCATAATTTGCCATAGGTCTTAATGCTGGTGTCATCCGTGTAGTCCACTTTTAGGATGGTGAACTGGTTGTCAGCGGCTACGCCAACAATCTGGTTTGCCATGCGCTCGCCAAGTCGTGGAACGTCGAAATCCTCGATTGAGCCTATCTGTGCATTGTAGTCGAACATGACATCCTCTCTACGTGAGCCAAGGAACTTCTTGAAGTTGAATACCAGCTTACCTGCGTCGTTTGGCACGAGTTCAAAGTCGCTCACGGCGTATAAGCCAAATGATTGCAGAACATATAGCACGTCGCGGTAGTCGTACTTAACCACAAAGTTGTTGCTGAATGTCCACTGTTGCCCCGACAGAGACGAGTTGTTCACATCCACAAAGCCTTCTGGGAATGTGGGGTTCTCTATTATGCCGATCTCTATATTGGACAAATGGTTGTTGGCGTCGTTCTTTGCCTCGGTCAGTACTGTCTGAATAGCGGTAGCCATTGTACCTGAGTTGAATGTGCGGTAGTTCGTGTCGCCATTTGTGTCGTGTCGTAGTCCAACTTTTGTGAGAAGGTACAAATACTCATACGCCTCTACCTCTATGTATTGGGAGGTACGGCGGGAGTTGTTTACTATTACCCCACGCCACACAATCGCATTGTCGCGCCAGATACGAACATGGTTCGCGTAGGGCTGTACAATGTCGCCGTGGGTGTCAAACAATGGATCGAGTACGGCAATTCGGAACTTAGCCTTACCGTAGTCACTAAGCCTGCTGGAGTACTCCAGGAAGTTGCCCTCTTTGTTAATTGGCACAAGAGCCTTAACCTGGGTGATTGGCTGGAGGCTGGAGTCTAGTAGCTCTACCTTGTAGTTCTTGGGAAGCATCTACGGCTCCTAGGTTATTGGATAAGTGATGTTCCAGCTGAAGGAGTCGTTGGTCGTCCACGTCATTGGCACTGTTGAGCTAAGCCCGGCGTGGGCGGTATATGTGCCCGATGCAATCCAACAAACTAAAGCAAGGGCGCTAGATGAGTCGGCCCTAAGAAAGGCAGGATATGCAGCGGTCCCGTCGTCCTGAATGTGGGCGACGCCGATGTCGTAGTTATCGGTAGTGAGGAAGGAGGAGTTTAAGTTTATTGGCAAAGCAATTGTAGGGCTTGACCCACCCATTGCAGATGTGCTCCCGAAGGTGAATGTCCCCCAATAACTCATTAACTTACCGTTTAGGCTGAATTTTGCCACCTTAGAACCATTCCCTTCTGTAACATTTGTAATTGTGGGGCTATAGTTGAAGTAGTGTGGAAATCCTGCTGGGCTAGAAGCTTGGCTGTAGTGGGCGTCGTATATTGCTGCGTTTGCTACAGTGTAGTCTGATCCACCAGTTACAGTAACAGTTGTAGTCCCGGTCGAATAGCTAGTTGCAGTGACGTAGAAGTACTTACTTGATCCGCTCTGCTTGAACCAGATCTTTGTCCCAATAGATAGCACATTTGTCCAGTCGCCAGTTAGGGTGAAGGTTGTGCTTGAGGCATATGCAGGCACTACGCTGAAGCGGTTCCAGCCGTTGTTGAAGGTGAGGTTGGAAACTATGCGGCGGTCGCTGATGTTAGAGTTGCTGATGCTCGAGGCTCCGTTTGAGACGGTGACTTCAGCTAGTAGTAATGAGTTCGATGGTGCACCGTTGCTGTCTACATACTGGGTGGTGCTGCGCTGTACAGTAAAGCTGGCAACGTCTGTGCCGGTAACTGCAGGTGCTGTGAGCTTAGTTGCGTCTAGCACGAGGTAAACGAAGTCGTAGCGTGTGCCACCTGTGCTGTTGGCTGAGATAGTGACGTTCTCTGAAGCATCCGAGGTGACTGCAAAGGTCTGCTGATTACCGCCTGAAGGTGTTGCCACCACATAGGCACTACCGGAGCTGACCGCGACAGTCATGTTTGGACTACCCTGTGCATTTACTGCATAATTGCCGGTTGAAGGAGCTACACCTGAGGTGTTGCCCAATAGCCCAACGATGCCCTGCCCGATGTGGTCAGTGATTGGCTGATTGAACTTCTCTGCCGGTGTGAGGTAGTTATTTGTTCCCGAAGGTATTACTGATACGTACTTATTTGCCATAATTTACTCCTATAGCGGTATCGCTATTACCTCCATGTTGCTGAATGTTCCTGTTCCACCAGATACCCTGTAGTTCATCGTCACTGTAGTTGATCCAGTAGAAAGCCCGGTGAACATATGGGATGTGCCATATCCTGTTACAGGGGCTGTACTTTGGTTGAGGGTACAATAGTTATCGCTTGCCGCTACTGTGTTGGCGCCGCTTAACGCAACTGAAGTATGGTTATTGTTTGCTCCGGAGTTTTGTGATTGAGCACGCCATATTACAAGCAATATCCCATTGGATCCAATAGTTACTGTTGCCGCTGGAGCTGTTGAGCCGGACAGGGTTGATGTATATGATGTGCTAGCGGTTGTGCCAGATGTTGTAACTTGGGTGTTAGCTGGATCAAGGTCTAGCTTACTTGGAGTGACTGCCCCAGCTGCAATGTCTATTGTTTGGACCGCACCATCTGATAAATAGGCGGCACCTGTGCTCGTTCGGCTATCTGTAATATTGCTGTTTGTAATGCTTGAAGCACCGTTAGCGACAGTAATAACCCCTAGCTTGTAGCCGTAAGTTGGAGGCGTACCATTGTCGGTTGCGCTGGAGGTTGAGCGTGAAGTAGTAAGAGTTACTACGTCGTCCTTATTGGCTCCAGGGTTAGCTAGAGCTGAGGCGCTAACAACTAAGTATAAGAAGTCGTATCTTGTTGAGCCAGTGGAGTTGGCGCTGATGTTTACATCCTCGTAGGTATCCATGCTTACTCGAATACGCTGGCTGCTTCCACCTGATGGTGTTGCTGTGATATAAGCCTGCCCAGCCGATACTCGTACCGTCATATCTGGTGTACCTTGGGCGTTTACCGCAAATGAGCCAGTACCACCCGAACCAGTGTTAAGGCCAATAGCACCAACTACACCATCGGCAATAAAGTCGGTGGCGATAGCGTTGATTTCTGATGCTGTAACGGTGGCGTTATTATTCCCACCTGTAACTATTGAAACTGTTTTAGTAGCCATATATTCCTTAACTCAAGCTGTAAGCACTCTGGAACGTAACCGTTGCCTTTGCCCCTGTACCCACAGATGATCCTGTTAGGGTGAAGGCGTTGGTTCCTGGTTTAACTTTGAATAGAGCCGAACCAGATGTTAGGTTGCCATATGCGTTCTGATTTAATGCAGTAATATTTAGACTGTCTTGGTCGTAGCTGATGATTGCCGAATCGCTAGTTGAGGTGAGGTTCACATTCAGCTCAATATACTGCCCCGTTGAGATGTTCGTTATACGAGGCTTA
>ERZ724514.1049-NODE-1049-length-12330-cov-5.086191_pt1 | contig 12330 bp, 16 predicted proteins | sample MGYA00376047_ERZ724514 | MGnify/ENA primary metagenome ERZ724514 (study PRJEB28724, sample SAMN07190883) | activated sludge metagenome | isolation source: activated sludge of sewage treatment plant in Hong Hong | place: Hong Kong | collected 2016-03-17 ...
GGGTGGCGCTCCTCACGATCCTGCTTGTAAGGCTTGTACATGGCCTGACGACGCGCCTTGGAGTTGCCTGTTTCCACCACGAAGATGATATCGGACGGAACGAGACTGAGTGCCTCGAGGCAGGTCACCAGGTTGTTGATGGCGCAGTCCACGCCCCACTGCGCTGAGTTGATGTAGATCTCTTTGCCGTTGTGCTGGATCTTTCTTCCGTTCTCCCCGTCCTTGCCAACAAGGAGGCTAGTCCACAGGAGGTTGGAGAAGTCCACGATTAGTCTTTTCATTGTATGTAGTCCCAGATAAATTTAACGGAGTACGTCACAACGTACCCCATAGCGACTAACAGCACCAAGCTCTTGACGTAACGCATGATTAGCGCCTGACAGCTAACCAACGAGAGCCGAGGAAAGCCACGCACTTCTTCCACTTGCGGATGTGGGCCTGCCGCATCTCCTCGGAGATGAAGCCGGTGTCCGGGAAAAGGCGCTCAGCCATCGCATCAATATCGTGCATAGTTCTTCTCCTTCTTCTCTTTGATTGACTGACAGGAAAAGCAACGAACCTTACCCATGGCAAGGCGTTGCTCCTCGATGTCTTCTCCGCAGTCAACACACTCTTCTGTTTCCCACGCCCCGCTTTCATCCTGCTTCTGCTCAGGTGCAGCCAGGAGGCTGTAGTGCTTCACAGCCTCCTGGTTAGCCAGGTCAGCGATGTAGTTGGCGCGGTCGATCTCGTCGCTGAACTGGTTCTCGCTCACTTAATAGTCTCCCAAAGCTCGTCAACCTTGTGGCGCAGTTCCTCGACGGACCCACTATTGCTGAGGTACATGTCTCCGTACCGAAACTTGATGCCGGCCTCGCTCACGTGAGTGGCGCTGTCGCCGTCCAACCCAACGCCTGGTCGCACGATGTGGATGATGGTTCCACCAAGGTGCCTGATGGCCTCCGCTTCAACGTCGAACCTGACGTCCGGGACCACGACGTGGTCCGTGTCTTGAACAGCGGAGTAGCTCAGGAACCATCGCTTGAGCCAGATGTCGTCCCCGAACACAGGCTTGGTGGCTTCAGTACCCAGGAGTTGAAGCATGCGTCGGGGGGTCATGCCCCAGTAATCAACGACTGTTTCTTTAAGTTCCCGGTCAATAAAGTTGACCTCCCCAAGGCCAAAGATGCTCTTGGCTGCAGCCCTCAAGGCGTCAGCGAACGCAATCTTGATCGCGCCCTCTTTCTCCCACAGGTAATCAGCCACCGTGTCTTTTCCAGCCCCCGCCTTGCCGGCGAGACCAATAAGTTTTTTTGACATACTTATTCTCTTTAGAAGCGCTAGTTGAACAATGACCGCCAGATCCGGCTGCGTTGATTTTGGTCTGGCTCCAAAACTCTACTTTCGAGTTTACCGAATATCTGCTCGAACCGAGAGGTTGTTAGCTTCTTCGGGACCATCTTTTTGTACAGCTCCCCCACGGGGTCGATGGATGTGTAGATGATCTCCCCGAGGAGATCTATGCCTGCCTCGTCGTTTGGAAACTTCACCCACCTGGCCATTGTTGACCACGGCGAAGACCTGTAGGCCCTCAACATCTCCAGGGCGCGCACTGCTTCGGGCTTCTCCAGTACCTGGGCACGTTTGTACAGCGCAACGAACCCTCGTTCTCGGCAGGAAGTCTCCACGGGGGTCATGGCCGCAGCAAGGTCTATCTCCAGGTCTGTGTTGACGTTGTACCCATAGACCTTGGTGCCATCTATGCCATACGTGTACTCGCCCATCACCACCATCCGATTAGCCTCGGCGTCGAACTCCAGTTCGCTGCCGTCCTGCGCTCCGGCCAGAAACATGAGCCGTGTTAAATCCCTGCCAATGAAAAGCCTGGTGGACGCCCCCAACTCAGATACTGGGTCAGCCTCAAATTCACCCCTGATACTCAACACCAGGTTGTCAAACGCCCGAGCTAGGGCACAGCTACTCTGTACCCCCGGGGGGAGCGCAAGTGCGGGGAGCTTCACCCCGCCGTACTCTTCATTAGTGAGCAGGCTTGGTGGGGTGAACTTGATAGCCTTAGGTAGCCCCTTGGGGTAGGTCCACCCATCGAGGTCAATACGCAGGGTCTTTAGAACCCTATTCACCTCAGGGGGCAATCTCATTTGAGCGCCTCCCGTACTGCAGAGTCTTCGGCCTCCGTATTCCTGTTGTTGGCGTGGTCGGCGTTAAACCTCAGGTCCGGGTATCTGGCCTCGAGCTTCTTGATGTTGGCCTCGAGCACCTCTTCCCACGTGATACCCATCTCCATCAGGATGAGGTTGAGGTACCACATGCAGTCCCCGGCCTCCTTGATCAGGACGCTCCTGTCGAACGGCTTGTCGTGGAAGAGGACCTTCTTCATGTAGTCGACCACCTCTCCAGTCTCACCGGCCAGGCCGAGGAGCCCATTCATGAGCGGGGCTTTGGTGCCGGCCGTGCGCATGGCCAGGGCAGAATAAGTATTGATGTCCATGTTGTTCTTCTCTTGTGATGGGCAAGGAAAAGCCCCCGGTAGAAACCAGGGGCTTTCTTCATGCAGGGAGAGGGCCTGGATCAGGCATTCTCGGCGAGCCAAAGTTCGATGGCCTTACGGGCGGGGCCGCGGCCGGCGTTCTGCTTGACCTTCTTCTCCTGCTCACCCTTCTCGTTCAGCTTCGGGGTGCCGTCTTCGTTGACGACCAGCTCCGGCGCCGGGATCGGGAAGTGGCGGTTGATGAAGTCCTCGATCTTGGCCTTGTTCTGGATGCCAGCTTCGTGGCGGGCGGCGTCCTGCTCGGACTCGAACACTTCGTCGTCGGAGGTGCGGAAAACGGTGACTGCCTGGACCATGGTGATTCCTTTCTGCGGGGTATTTATGGAGTTCCTGTGCTGCCCGCTATTTCAGCATCAGGATTACTTGAAACCGAGGTTACCGAGGCTCGCCCTGAGGTCAGGGTCGAGGTTGTCCAACTTGAGAAGCCAGGTTACGTAGCTCGGGGGAAGCTCCTTGAGCGGCGTCCCCTTGTGCTTGCCGAACGTCATCTTGGTCATCTGGATCGGAGTGTTTGCCGCCTCGAACAGATCCCAGAGGGTGTAACCGAAGTCCTCCGTCATCTTTCCGAGCAGAGACATGAGAATGATCATGTCCCCGTCCGCGGAGTGGAAGCGGCTTTTGTCCACATCCAACCCTAGGGCATATACTAGCGTGCCCAACTTATGGTTGTCAACATCCGGGTATAGCTTACGCGCAAGTCGCAGCGTGCACATCTGCGGCGTGGCGTCCGGGAGGTAGGGCCCGAGGTAGCGAAAATCGAAGGGGGAGTTGTGGGCTGTGAAGATGGCATCGACGCTGCCCAGCTTGTTGCCCAGGACATCGTAGAAATACTCGTCGGCGGTTGGGGCGCTCTCAACGTCTTTCATCGTGATCCCGTGAACGGCGCTGGCCCCGGCAGGGATAGGGCGCTCGGGGTTGATCAGGCTGTGGCCCTCGTCAAGGATTTGAAAGTCCTCGTTCGTGAGCAGCCAGGCCACTTCAACCATTCGGTCAGAAGGGCTGACCCCGGTCGTCTCACAATCCGCCAAAAAGTACTGTGCCATTTTGTAGTTCTTCTTGTTGTGTCAACTTGGCCTGCCCGGTAGGGATCGAACCTACGACCATCAGCTTAGAAGGCTGATGCTCTTCCAACTGAGCTACGGACAGAAATTGGTGCTGGCAGCAGGATTCGAACCCGCGACATCTTCATTACAAGTGAAGCACTCTTCCAACTGAGCTATGCCAGCATTAAAGGTTATAGGCACCTAGCGATTTGTTTTGTCACGCCATAAGTAGTGACTCGCAGGTACCCACAAGGAGTGCGCCTGAACATCGGCCACGTGGTAACAACGTGGGTTGTGCCTAATCGGCTGGCCCTTTCCGGCCAGGCGCCCTCCTTGTGGGCCCTCGAGGCTATTTGTTACGCGCCGCCTCAAGGTTCTGGGCGCGTGGCGGGGCTCTATCGCTTCAGGAAGTCCTTGAAGGTGTCTGTCCCATAGGTCAGCACACCGATCAGGAGGGCGACCAAGGCAAGGTCAGCGACCACACCGTAGAACCACATCACGGGGTTGAGCATGACGATGAAGAAGGCGATCAGCGCCGCCGCGGCCAGGCGAACCTTGTTCATGGTCACGCCTCGACGCCGTAGTCCTGCACCCGCAGGCCCAGCTCACGGCCCAGCTTGGCCAGCATCTTCAGCTCGGCGGGCTCGATCTCACCGTCCGCTTCCGCGATGGTCAGCGCCAGGACGAACACCTCTTCTGCGTCCTTGGCGTTGTTCTTCACGTCCGCGATCTCACGGAAGATCTTCATCTCACCGAGGCGGGGGCCCGCCTCCATGAACTCGACATACTTACCCATGGTCTGGGTGATCTCGCTGCCGAAGTGCGCGATGGAGTCATTGGCTGCCAGCAGCCGCTCGATCTTGTCGAGCTCGCTGCGTTCGCACTCGCCATCGGCGTAAGCCAGCAACACCATGGCGCCGACCACAGCCTGCATCAGGTCGCGGCCCTCGATCTTCTTCAGCTCCGCCTTAGCGTCACCGACCTTCTTGCCAAACAGTCCGAACATGATTTGTTTTCCTTGCCGTAGGTATGGAATGAGCATGGGCAGTGGTAGGGACACTGCCCATGCGAGTGGGCTCACTTGGCCGCGTGGAACGAGAAGTTCGTGTACTTGTTCGTACCCTTGGTACGCGCAACGGCTTCGATCTCCACAACGTCCGAAACGGACTTCACAACGCCCTTGGCCACGAGCACGCCCTGGGTCTGGCAGAACGCGGCGAACTGGCCGGCAGAGGTCTGGGACAGCTGCACGACCACCATCTTGCGCTCTTCCTCCGGGATGTCGCCCTTCTTCTCGGTCCAGGTCAGCATCCCGAACAGGTCGATGTACATCGACTTGTTGGCCTTGTCGTAGGCGTGGGTTTCCTTCAGATCCTGAAGGTACTCCTCCACCGTGACGTCCTTACCATAGACGGTCTGGTTGTCGTAGGTGTTGGCCAGGAACTGCTTGGACTCCTCGTAGCCAGGGTCCTTCGACTGCAGGCCAGGGCTCAGAATCCAGCGGTAGTTCCACGAGATGATCTCGACGCGGCAGCGGGCGCCAAGGTTGTCGTTGCCGATGTAGCAGGCGCCCTGTTCAGCCTTGATGCGCTCGACAGCCATCGAAAGACCGACGACGGTCTCGATGTCGAACGCGTCTTGCTTGTCGGCATAGATCGGGGGGAACTTCGCCGGGGTGCGGGCGGCGCCAACAGCGGTCGTCTGGGCGACGGCGGGGACGGAGGCCTGGGCGACCTCAGGGGCGGGGGCAGCAACAGCGGGGGCTTCGGCGGCCATGGTGTCAACTTCCTCATCGGTTTCGAACGGGGGCAGGGTCTGGGTCTGGGTCTGGGTCTGGATTGCGTCTTTGAGTGCCATTTTGGTTTCCTCAGCGGATTAAAATCCCGGTTGCCCGGGGGAAGCTCGCAACTTCTGCGAGGGAAGCTCGCATGAGTCTGCGAGGGAAGCGAAGGGCTGCGTATGACTTATTTGTCTCTGCAGCCCCTCTACTTTTTGTGGGCCTAGGCCCTATGGCTGCACTGTAGTACTGGCCATATCGTCTGTCAACTTTTTCTTGTTCCTTACATCTCGAAAGGCTCGCACCCGTCCTCGGCCAAGGTGTCGCAGTTGAACCTGAACAGGGGTTCGAAGGGGTTGCGGTAGATCGGCGAGTCCTCACAGGTCCTTGTGATGAGGCCGTTGTACCGCTCCATCGCTGCAATGAAGGCCTTATCAGTGTCGAAGAGCACCTCCTGCTTGAGGCTCAACTGATACCGGACATACTTGGCGTACGCGGGCCGCAGCTTGAGGTCCAGCACCATGCCGTCCGTCACGTAGTCGACGCCCTTCACAATCTGGTACTGAGCGTCCGTGTTGCGTGTAAGGTGGCCCATGACGTCAAGGACCTTGGCTGCCTCCGAGATGACCTTCTGGGTGCTGGTCAGCGCTGACTCGATCACCGCCTCTTTCATGGCCTCAATGTTGTCGGCGTACCTGTCACCGAACACCTCTGCGAGGACAATGCCCATAAAGTCAAGCCCGGTCAGGATGACGCTGTAGTTGTGCCAGGGTCGGTTCTGGTCCTCATAGACGCGGCGGCTCACGCGGGACTTGAACAGGTCCCGGTACTTGGCCACCGAGTCCCGCACGAGGTCGGGCTTGATTGCCAGTGCCGCGTCGATCATGGAGCGCCCGAGCCACGAGATAGGTCCGCCCTGACGCCTCGCGTAGCAGTACTCGAACTCGTCGCTGCGCCCGTCCCTATCCTCTTTGCTGAGCGGCGTGGAGACGCAGCGCTCCAGGATGGCGGACTGAGACTCGAGTGCCTCCCCAATGAACATGATCGGGGCGACGTTGTCGTAGCCGTTGACCACGGTCCCGCCCCCGGCCACGTCACGGTTCACTGACCCTCGCTCGAGGCGCTCACCGTTGTAGTTGGTGCGTAGCAGGTTCTGCACCTGGTCCAGTTGAAACTTGGCCATCTGACGTGGCTTCAGCTCCTCGAAGATGACAGGCAGGCTCGCGCTCTGCGTCACCGCCGCCACCATCGGAAAGAACGTGTTGCCCGCTGCCGAGATCTTCTTCGGCATTTTCAGGTGGTAGTGCATGTGGGAGAACAGCTCGACCGTCTGCGTCTTGCCGGCGCCAGCCTGGCCCCACACCTGCAGCAGCGGGAACGCTTTCCAGTGGAAGCGGACCAGCTGGGTCAAGAACGCCGCCGAGAACCAGCCAGCGATCTTGCCGATGTTCACGGGGGTGTTGATGCGCCACAACTTGTCGAAGAACTCCCGTGTCTCAGGGGTGTCCTCAAGTCGGGGGGCCGACAGGATGTCGGTTCGGAACGCCCCCATCTCATCGTGCATGCCCCTAAACCTGTAGCGGCGCTCTTTTGGAGACAGGCACTGCTCAGCGCAGGCGAAGATGATATCAATATCATCTACCGTTTTTGCTCCCGGGTAGATGACGAGGTCTACCCCTTCCCTCGATGTCACAATCATTTTCTTTGCCTTTGTATCAGTGCGGCGCCGGAAGGCCTCAAGCAGGTGACTGACAAGTAGGTCAGTGGCGTTCTGCCACGTCGCAAAGCCGTTGACCCAATCGTTAAAAGAAGCTTTGGTCCTGAGATTGCTCAAGGTCACGTAGGCTGGTCCGAGCTCTCTGCCATGCAGGAAAGCAGTGAACTCGAAGCCCACGTGCTTGCCCTCCTTTGTGACAAGACTGCAGGGCTTCGAGATCCCGATCGGGCAGATGCGCTTGGTGCCATCCTCTGTAACGGCGAAGATTCCGTTCGGCCCGAACTCCACGAGCGCCCCGGACTCCCCGTCCTGCTTGGCTGATTGATCGACCTCGGGATCATGGGCGTCGTCCTCGACATCAGGGCTGGCCTCGCCCCCTTCAGCCTCCGCTGTAGGCTCGTCCTCGACGTCAGGGGCGACGGCGCCGGCCCAGTCGAGGTCGGCGGTGTAGGTACCCTTGGCGAACAGGCTCTTGACCCCGCCCAGGCTGAACTCATACGATGGATTTTCGTGCTGGTATCTGTACTGATTACGTAATTCAGCTTCACGCAAACGTGTCGAACCATAGCGGCTTGAGTCCCCTTGGTGGGTCTCTATAAGCGCCCGGGACTCTTCTACGAGCTGGTCCTCCGTCTTTTCCAGGGCAATGGCAAACGATGCCAGCTGCAGGGCGATCTGGTTCCAGCCCACCCCGGGGCGCACGCCCTCGCCAGTCAGCAGCAGCTTGACGCTGTCCGGGAACTGGCCGGCGAACCGGGTCATCTGTTCGTGGTTGACCTTCTTCGACTTCCTGCGCTTGACGCCGACCTCGACCCGCTCCTTGGCCAAGGCGTAGAGCAGCGAGAGCTTGGCGTTGGTAGTGGGCGGCGTGACCGGCAGCGCAGCGCGGGGCGCTGAGCAGATGGTCTTATATGACTCAGGGGTCGCAGAGAAAAACTCATCAACCGTGACCTGGACCTTGTACAGCCCATTACTACGCTTAACGTTAGGTGTGGACCAGAGTCTACCGCGCTTCGCAGAAAAAACCCGGAGGTCTAGCGTGTCCACATACGTGGACATCGCTATCTCCTTAAAAATAGCTGGCAGGTTTGCTATACCTGCCGCGGGAATCTTGTGCGTGAAGCACAAAAGTGGGATTTCTATGTGACACCCGCGACTCCCTGTGAACCACAATCGAGCTTGGCTCAAATCAAAGTCGTGCTCGGACTGAAGCTTGGACAGATAGACACGAGCCTGTGTCAGAACTTCCTGGAGGTCTTCAGAGTCAAAGTCTGTATAGAACCCGTAAGGGGCGGAGTATTTTACAGCCGCTAACTCTTCAGCTGACAGAGTATCTGTAAAGCTATTGTCTACGTCTAGCACCGATACAAGGGCTGGGCGTACTTTTTCTACAATGTTTGTACGTTCTGAGGCCAGGGCGAGCTGCCACTGCCCCTTGGCTCGTTCTTGCTGATAAAAGAAGTACACGTTCGCCCTCTTATTCTTTTGGCGCGGTGGGTGCGAGGTCAAATCTTGCCACGGGCAATCCAGTCAGTCAGAGTCCGTCTATGTACTCCTAGCTTCCTGGCTAGTTGGGATACTGTTAGCTTTTCCCCTCCGTACTCTACGTAATGGCACGACCTTCGGTTGTTGTTCTGCTGTTCCGCCGTGCCCCACCTGCAATTATCAGGCGTATAGCCGAGGTTGTTGTCGACCCTGTCTATTGAGTACCCCGAACCAGGGCTGGGCCCCATGTCCGAATAGAACACCTCGAAAGACTCCCTCCACCTCTCACAAACAGTGATGCCACGGCCACCATAATCCTGGAAAGACTTGTGCTTTGGGTTTAGGCAACGACTTAACATAGCCCTATAGACCCTATACTCCCTGGAATTATACATCCCGTGTGTAACGTATTTAGGTTTTAATAGGTTCTCTCTATTGAGGCAGCCGCATGACTTCGTGGCGCCCTGCCGTACTGCGTAGAGCCTGCCAACCCACACACTTCCGCAATCACAAGAGGCGGTAACCGTGGGGAGCAGTACATCTTTGCCTCTCTGTTTAGAGTGAACCCTAACCCACTCGTCTCTTGGCTGAATGGCCAAGATTGTGAGCCTGCCATACTTTTTTCCTACTTCGTAGCTGTGCTCCGCATATTTGTGCGAGCAGCCACAGCTAGTTGTGTTGCCTGTCTTTAGCGCGTTCAGCTTTCCTCTCCAAACCCCACCACACTCACATCTCGCCTCGACTACCGGCCGCAAATACTTGGCGTTAGGCATAAAGGATCCCCACTCTGACGAGTGGAGAACCCCGGAGACAGTCAACTTTCCATAGCTTTTTCCGACCTCTGGGAGGTATCGCTCACTCTTGTCCACGCCGCCCTCCAGGATATTTTTGACTTTTCAGTCTACCTGACTAGGCGAGCTTCTGTCTACATCTTGGTTTAGCCTACAGGCCGAAGCTGTAGCTTAGTACACCCTGGGCTTTTGTCATCTTCCCTCAAGCGCCGCCCGGATGTCTTGAGCGCCGCGGATCACCGTGTTGACCAGAGAGTCGTTCTCTTGGAGGAACTCCCACACGCGAACCTGCAGGGTTTTCTGTGCAATGGCTACCCGGCAGTTCACGCCGCTCATCTGCCCGTCACGGTGCAGCCTGGCTATCGCCTGGTGGAACGTGGACGCCCTGTAGGGCATCTCCACGAACAGCATGTCTTGGCACACGTCCTGAAGGCCGTCAATGCCCGCCGATGCTGCTTGGATCTGGAGAATGATGACCTTACACTTAGGTTCCCTGACGAATGTGTCAATCGGCGCCTGCCGGTCTTTCGTCTCACCCCACAGAGCCACAGCATTGAACGCCTTCAGGTACTCGAGCAACTGCGTGGTCGTTCGCCGGTAGTGGCAGAAGATCACGAGCTTCCTACCGGCCAGCTCATCCATCACAGTGTCGATCAGGTCGAAGACCGTACTCCTGATCCTGCCCTCGCTGAAATACTCTGCGTTGCACGGCACCTGCTGCAGCGCCTGGTAGAGAGCACTCACGTTGGTGAGGTCGATCTTGCCCCCGTTCGTGAGCTTGACCATCTGCTCATCGACCATGCGGTTGTAGAGCTTGAGATGCTCGGGCTCAAGGTCGTAGTAGATCGGTGTGTAGGTGAGCTCGGGTAGATCCCTGAGGACGTCCTCCTTCAGAACCCTGTGCGCGACCAGCAATAGGTTGCGGTTGAGCATGTCGAGGTGAGCGTACGCCTTGGGCTTGTTGGTCCTGAAGTCCCGTTCAGTGACGTGGATAGATTCGAACTGGTACTGGGACTTGTAGACCTCTGGGGTAAGCAGCTTTATGTAGGCGTACCCATCCTCGGGGACAGATAGTGGGGTCCCTGTCAACAGGCACAGGTCGTTGACGAGGGAGAAGTCTCGGACAAACTTGAAGTTGTCCGATCCGGGGTTCTTCAGAGCCTGGGCCTCGTCCACAACCACAAACAATCTCGAAGCGCCAAGTTCTTCTTCGAACCTCTTGAAGTCCCTCTTGAACATCTGGATGCCGACGAGAATGAACCGCTTGTCGAACTTCAGCTTTTTGCGCTGGGCTGGCGTCCCTGCATAGACCATCACGTCCGTACCCGGAAACTTCTCGATGTTTCGCTTCCAGTTCTGGAGAAGCACAGGGGGCATGATCACCACCGTCTTCTCAATACTAGCGAAGAGCATCTTGTACATTGCTATGTGGATAGCTGTATAGGTCTTGCCACACCCTACATCAAAGTACAGGCCCAACCTTGGCATAGGCCCCAACTCATTAGCCGCCTTTTGTTGGAACTCATAGAGCTCTACGGGGAGTTCTATCCGTCGCTTCAGCTCCTGGTAAGGGAGGAAAGAGTCGTTGTTACCCATATTTCTTTTTGGATTTGAAATCCACCTTGTAGACGTTTGGGCCCAGACCTTCACATAGCCTGGTGTTGGCCTCTTTGGCTCGATCCCACATACGGTATCGAAAAGCCGTGGGGAAGCCCTTGCAGAGCTTGTCAATCAGCGCCCCATGGGTACGCATACCCATGAACATCTCAAACTCGCGCATCATCTCGATGGGCGGGCCCTTGAGCGCAGTCCTGAGGTCCTTGTACATGCCGTTGTCGATGTGCTCTGAGATCATGTCCCCGCCCCAAACCTTGTCGTGTAGGTTGTCAACGTCCGGGTGGACAAGCCACAGCAGGTTCATCTTGCATTGGTCGTACGTGAACGTGGCTGCGTCCCCGACCCACAGGCCGGGTGCAGGGTAAGGCGGGTAGACCACCTCGGCCTTCAAAACTTCATCATTCATAGTGCTGCCCTCAACTTAACAACAGGTACAACTGGGTCTGTAGATGTTACAGCATAGTCGCCGACCTGGCGTGTCAGGTGCCACCCGTTGCAGTACGGGCAACGGTAGACGCCCAGGACTTTGGCATTGCCGTTGCGCTCGATGGAGTCCATCGCCGCAGCCCTCGCGGTCAACTCGCAAGGGTATCGGCGCTTACTCGCGCAGGTTTTGTTGTGCCCCTTTAGTGGGGGTGCTGTCATTTATTGACCCCCCTCAACGCCTCTCTCATCGCAGCATAGAAGCGAGTCGTCCATAGCGTGCCGATATAGTTGAAGTGGCCCCAGTCACGAACGAAATCAAGGAACCAGTCAGGGTTTTCCGGGAGGGCAGACTGCCCTGGCAACACCTTTCTGTCGCCGTGCACGATGGCCCGGTGGATACGGTTCACGGTGTCCTCGGGCAGGCCTGTGGCCCGAAGGAACCTCAGGACGTCCTCGTGATCCTCTGAGGCGCCCAGACCTTCGAGTAGACCCTTGATCTGTTCGTTGACGAGCCACAGCGGGTGGTCTTCGTCCAGCTCGATTGTTCTCATCGTTTGTCAGCCCTTGAGTGCTTGTTACGCAGTTGATAAACCAATGCCATTGAGTCGTCAAACGCTTTCTTTAGCGCTGCTCTTTGTGCAATGATAGTTTTAAGTTCTTCCTCCGCCTCAGCCGGCCAACAAAGGTATTGGTATATGCAATCTTCAGCCTTGTGGTGCTGATCAACATAGACTAGATCTGCCCCAGAAACCTTTGTTACAGTTCCTTTGCGAACAGGACCTGCTTCGTAGTCGAAGCACCAAATGATTTGATCGCCGATTTTCATCGCTTGGCCTCCGGTGCTGCTTTGTATGAACCCATCCCAGTTAGACGACAACGGTCGTCATCCACCCTTTGCGCCTGTGACTGGATTGGTTTTCGTAGCG
>ERZ724514.1054-NODE-1054-length-12302-cov-8.303176_pt1 | contig 12302 bp, 11 predicted proteins | sample MGYA00376047_ERZ724514 | MGnify/ENA primary metagenome ERZ724514 (study PRJEB28724, sample SAMN07190883) | activated sludge metagenome | isolation source: activated sludge of sewage treatment plant in Hong Hong | place: Hong Kong | collected 2016-03-17 ...
GCCGCTGCACAGCAAACGCGGGATATCCGATTGCGGCGGCGTCGCGCTGCTGCTGACGCCCGAAAGAACCCAACGCTCGCTGGCGCGGATTACCGTGACACCCACCGCCGAGCCCGCACAAGCCTTCGCCGATGGCGGGCTGGAAGGCCTGCGCCAGGACATTCCCGCGATGCGCAGCCTGCCATTGCTGGCGAATCTGGCCCGGGGCGAGCCGGGACAGATCCGTCTCGACTACCTGCCGCCCATGCAACTGAACGTCGCTCTCGATCCGTGCTAGACCACGCCGCCATCGCCGCCCGTATCCCGCACCAGGGCAGCATGTGCCTGCTCGCTGCCGTGGTCGACTGGTCGCGGGACCTCATTTCCTGCCGCGCCGTCAGTCATGCCGATCCGGCCAACCCGCTGCGTGCCGAAGGGCGCCTGGGCGCTGCCACCGGCATCGAATACGCCGCCCAGGCGATGGCGCTGCATGGCTCGTTGCTGGCCGGGGTCGCGGACAGGCCGCGTCATGGCTACCTGACCAGCGTGCGCGGCGTCAGGCTGCATGTCGCGCGCCTCGACGATCTGCCGGGCGAACTCGAAGTTCGGGCTGAACGTCTCTCCGGCGACGCCGACCACGTCCTCTACCGCTTCTCGGTCAGTCACGCCGGGGATTGCCTGGTCGAAGGTCGCGCCGCCGTCATCCTCGACGCCGGAGTCCCGACGGAAGTCCAGCCATGAAACGCGCCCTCGTCACCGGCGGCAGTGGCGGCATTGGCACCGCGATCTGCAGGCGCCTCGCCGCTGCCGGCCATCACGTCATCGTCCATGCCGGCCGCAGCCGCGCGAAGGCCGACGCGATTGTCGGCGACATCCTCGCCGCCGGCGGTAGCGCCGAAGCCGTCGCCTTCGACGTCACCGACCGCGTCGCGACCGCCGTCGCACTGGCAGCACTGCTCGAGAAGGGAGCCATCCAGATTCTGGTCAACAACGCTGGCATCCACGCCGATGCAGTCTTCCCCGCCATGTCGGGCGAACAATGGGACAGCGTGGTCGCTGTGTCGCTGAACGGCTTTTTCAACGTCACGCAGCCACTGACCCTGCCGATGATCCGCACCCGCTGGGGACGCATCATCACCATCTCGTCGGTCGCCGGCATTACCGGCAATCGCGGCCAGGTCAATTATTCTGCCGCGAAAGGCGCGCTGCATGCCGCGAGCAAGGCGCTGGCCCTTGAACTGGCCAGCCGCGGCATCACGGTCAACGCCGTCGCGCCCGGGATCATCGCCACCGACATGAGCGAAGGCAGCTTCGACGCCGCGGCGATCAGGAGCCTGGTGCCGATGAAGCGCGCCGGCAAACCGGAAGAGGTGGCCGATCTCGTCGCCTTCCTGGCATCGGATCAGGCGGCCTATATCTCCGGGCAGGTCATCGCGATCAACGGCGGCATGATCTGAGCTTCCTTCCCGGGAAGCGCAGCCGATTCCGATTGCATGGCCTGGCGCGATGCCGGGTGGTCGGCATTAGCCCCATCTCTGGAGAAACGCCAAGCCGAGTTTCAGTCCGCGTCTGACGCAACAGGTTCAGCCCGACACCAATCCCTGGTCGCCGCTGTTTCATTACTTCCAGCACCCGTTATCCGCATGGCAGGCGGTTCAATTGCCGCTGTCCGGCGACGTCACGCAGGCGATCAACCCCTGGTCCAGGACATTCGGGTCGGCGACCAGCCAGATCGGACTGGCCATGCCCGCCCCATGTCGCATTGGTGCTAGCATCACGCTCGGCTTTCAGCCGTTCAAAGGTGCGCCAGTGCATTCCGTTGGGCTTCCAACCTTCGCTGTTCAGAATTCCCGTCTCCCATCCACGCCGGCGCCGAATAATATTGGCCGGCCTCGCTACCCGGTCATGATCAACTTCTCGCTGGCACGCATAGGCCAGCTTATGGCAATGCCGGCAGGCGAAGGATTGAACCGCCAAAAAGAAATGGCACGCGCCGCCTGCATAGTTGCGCCGGGCATAGGAACCATGCCCACCGCCCGCCAAGGTCTCTGGGCGGCCCCATTCCAGGTAGTCGGGGCATTCCATCGGTGCCACTCGCCACCCTTGCTTCGGCTTCGATAGGCCAGGTTGCGAGGGCTGGACGCGAGGCTATTTGCCTGGAGGCTGGACTTCCGGTGGCGCATGACCGGCCAGCGCCAGGCGACGCCTCGCCGTCATAGCTCGCGTCCCGCCCGTCGGAGGATCTGCGTTACCGGTTCGGCCAGGTATTGCAAAGGCGTCCGGTCTTCCCCCTTGACGTAAACTTCGGCCGGCATGCCGGCCTGCAACTGAATCTCGCCGGAACTGGCCAGCGAGGCCGGGTCTACCTCGATCAGGATGCTGTAATAGACTGCGTTGGCCGCTTGGTCGGTCAGTCGGTCGCCAGAGACATAGCTAACGCGGCCTTGTACCAATTTGGTTGTCCGGTACTTGAACGCGGTGAAGCGTATATCCGCGGCCTGATCCTTCCGGATGCGGCTGATGTCCTCTGTCCGAATTCGTGCCTCGATGACCAGGCGGGGATTATTGGGCACGATATCGGCAATTGCTTCGCGCGGTGCGATCACGGCACCGGGGGCGGTGAAGCGCAGGCCGATCACTTCGCCGTCGGCCGGGGAGACGATGGTCTGGCGAATGGCAGCGTCAGCCGACTTGCGCTGCTCCTGCTCTATTTCCGACAGCCGAGCTGCTGCAACCTTCAACTGGTCGCTGGCCTTCTGGCGAAAATCGTTCTCCATGCTGCGCAGCTTGATGTCGATTTCGATAATCCGCTGCTCGGCCCGCGCCAGATCAGTTCGCTTTTCTTCCAGCTTGACCCCGTAGTCGGCGACGCTGGCTTCCATGTGGTTGATGCGCGTCTGCGCGATGAAGCCGCTGCGCAGCAAATTGCGGTTGCTTTCCAGATCGGCTCGCTGATGCTGCAGGGAAAGTCCGGCCTGTGAGATTTGCGCCCTGAGAGCTCCAATTTCCTGTTGAACCTTCTCTCGTTGGAGGCGAAGTAGTGACGACTGACTGAGCATGGCTTCGCGATGTGCCTTGAACAGGGCGTGCTCCTTGTTCATCTGTTCGTTCACCCGGACGTCTGCGGCAGCCGCTGCCTGAATGTCGTCGCCAAATACCAGTTTGTTGGCCAGCGACTGTTCGGCATCAAGTCGGGCGATGCTGAGTCGCTCGGCGGCTACGCGGTAACTCAGACGGTTGTCGTCGGCCGCGATCCCGACGTCGCCGAGAATCATTAATGTCTCGCCCCGCCTCACGCTCTGGCCATCGCGCACCATGACTTCTTGCACGATGCCGCCTTCGGCATGCTGGACGGTACGCCGGTTGAGATCCACTTTGACGTAGGCCGGCGCGACGACCGCCGAACTCAGGGGGGCGAATAGCAGCCAGAGAAAGGCTGGCAGCAGCCCGGCAAGCAGCACCAGACCGGCGTAGCGGGCCAGCCGCTCGACATCTTGGTGGTGCAGCGCCAGCAGGCTGCCGGCTGTGGTTGTGTTGATCGCGTTCATGCCACCAGTCCCCCGCTGCCGCGATGCGGCATTACGACTACCTGTTGGCTGCTGCTTTTCTCCAGACCGGCTTGCAGAGATTGGAGCACTTGGTCGCGCGGCCCGAACTTCTGCACCTTGCCGCTCTCAAGCACGAGAATCTTGTCGACGTGCCGGGTCAGCGTGCTGCGATGGGTCACGATGACAACCGTGGTGCTGCCGCGCAGCGCCTGCAATGTGTCGGCCAGCGCCTGTTCGCCAGCGCCATCGAGGTTCGAGTTCGGTTCGTCGAGAATCAATAAGCGCGGATTGCCGTACAGGGCGCGGGCCAGCGCAATGCGCTGCCGCTGGCCGGGCGAAAACACCGCGCTGGCCGGGTTGACCGCACTATCGTAGCCCTCCGGCAACGCCAGGATCATCTCGTGACAATGCGCCAGCTTGGCCGCCTGAACTACCTTGTCGCCGTCCACATTGCCGAGGCGGGCGATATTCTCGGCCACGCTGCCGGCAAACAGCTCCACATCCTGGGGTACATAGCCGATATACGGCCCGATTTCCTCACGCGGCCACAAGTTGAGGTCGGCGCCGTCCAGGCGAACCGTGCCGGCGGAAGGTTTCCAGATGCCGGTCAACATGCGCAGCAGGGTAGACTTGCCGGCACCGCTCGGGCCGATGATGGCGAGCGATTCTCCGGGTTCGAGTTGCAGCGACACCCCGGCCAGTATCAGTCGTTCCGCCGGCGGTGCGCGGAATACCAGTTGCTGCGCGATCAGCAGCCCCTGCGGCGGCGGCAAGGTCATTCCCTCGCCAGGCGCGTCGCCCATGTCAAGCAGTTGGCCGAGGCGCATCCAGGCTGCGCGCCCTTCGGCCAGCACACGCCAGTTGCCAACGACTTGCTCGATCGGCGCCAGTGCGCGGCCAAGCAGGACTGTCGTTGCGATCATCAGGCCGGCACTCGCTTCGCCGCTGATCACCAGCCAGGCGCCCAGGCCGAGCATCATCACCTGTATCGACTGGCGGACGGCGCGAGTCAGCGCCGCCATTGCCACCGACTTGCGCGCGGTCGGCGCCTGTTGCGCGAGCACTTCCGCATTCAGCTTATGCCAACGGGCGATCAGGGCATCACCCATGCCCAGTACTTGCGCTACCTCGGCGTTCTGTAGCGAGCCTTCGAGATAACGTGTCGCTTCCGCCGAGCGCTTGACCACCGCTTCGATATCCTTGCGCGTCAGGCGGTCGTTGAGCACCGCCAGGGCAAGCATGAGCAGTGCAGCCAGCAACGCGGCAAGGCCGAGGGCGGGGTGGGCAAGGAAGATCGCCGCGACATAGATGACGACCCACGGCGTGTCGAACAGCGCGACCAGGCCTTGCGACGAGAACAACCCGCGCAGCGTGTTGACGTCACGCAGGCCTTCGCTCGGCGCGCGCCCGCTGCGTTGCGCGCCGAGTGCCAGCGTGATTGTCGCCACCGTCGGTGACAGGGCGTCGGTGACCAGGTTACCGACAACGCCCTGCAGGCGGCTGCGCAGATAGTCGAGCGCCAGCATCAGCACCAGCGCGATGGCAACGCCCAGCGTCAGGACCAGCAGCGTTTCGCCGCTCTGGCTAGCAAGCACGCGGTCGAACACCTGAAGCATGAACAACGCCGGCGCCAGCAGAAGCAGGTTGATGAAAAAGGAAAGGCCCGCGACAAGCAGCAACGGGCGTCGGAGAATATGCTGAAGTTGATGCATCGTAGTGTGGGTTTGGATTCATCAGCGCTGCCGGCTGGAAGTTTCTTCCAGTCGGCAGCGGGTCATTCCGTCACGGCCCTGGCGGCGGGCCGAGGATGAAGTCTGTCTCTGACAATGCGGTGGGTCGATTAGTCAACCCCGCGAACAGGTTCATCGCGGAACCAGAACCGGAACCGTCCGCGTCATAGTACAGTCCGCCGATTGACGGATCGTAGATGATGCGGGTGTCCGCGTCGATCCCTGCGGACCCATAGAGGTCGAATTGGTTCGCGGCAAGTGTTCCGCTGTCGGCCAGCGCGGCAAACGGGCCAAGTGCGTCGCTGACGAGAAGAATCTTGTCGATACCTGGTTCGAAGTCACGAATTACTGTTGTAAAGATTCCCAGATCGCCGCCAAATACGAAGGTATCGCTGCCGCTGCCACCCTCAAGCCTATCTGGAGTGTCTCCTCTTATTAGAAGTCCGCCGCCATATAGGACATCATCCCCGTCGTTTCCATAGAGCTGGTCGCCGTTCTTTCCACCGAACAGATAGTCGTTTCCCGCGCCGCCAATGAGTGTGTCCCTTTCGCCGTCGCCAAACGCCACGTCATTGCCCTCCTGGGTTGTGAATCCGTCTCTGCCGATACCACCGTCAACGTAATTATCTTGTTCGCTAACGGTCGTGCTCGTGACATTCGTTAGGTAGACCTTGGTACTGTGCGTTGTGGCATGACTTCCGTCACTGATCTGGACCTGCAAGCTATAGAATTTGCCGTCCCCATCGGTGGTGAGACCACTTCCTTCGTAATCAAGTAGTGAGACATCGCGCACTGTTACTTGTCCGGTCGTGGCATCAATCGTAAATCCGCCTCCGGAACTGTCCGACAGGATCGAGTAAGTCAGTGGGTCGCCATCCGGATCGCTCGCGAAGATAGTGCCGACGGTATCCGAAGTGAACCCATCATGGGTACTGTTGATTAGGTGTTCGCGAATGACGTTCATGGTGCTGCCGGCGACAACCGGGGCGCCTGTGCCAGTTATCGTGATCGTCACCAGTTGATTGACCGTTCCGCCATGGCCGTCATCGAGGGTGACAGTGAAGGACTCTTTTGCTTCCTGGCCTTCGCCGAGATATTGAGTTGCGCCGTTGACGACACTGTAACTCCAGGCTACCGTTCCGGCTCCTACCCCCGTCGCCGCGTCGGTAATTTCGGCGACCAGTGTGCCCCCAAGGAGGTTGCCGGCATTGCCGGCGACGCTAACGCTGTGAACATCGCTCAGGTCGACGTCCTTGAAGGCGAGCGTACCGTTTGCCTCCAGCGTGGGAGCACCGAAGCTGGTGTCGAGGCTGCCATCCGCATTGAAATTTCCACCGAGAATTAAGGGCGCGTCGTTGTCGCCGGTGATGCTGATGGTGACGGTCCGGTCGACATAGTTTGCGGTGTTGTCGCTGTCAGCGATGCGAACTGTGTAGGTTTCCGTGGCGACTTGCCCTTCGCCAAGGCTTTGGGCTTTGTCGTTGTTCAAGACGTGCGTCCAGTTCACCTGCCCGATACCGTCGCCGGTGCTGTCCGACGGGGCCAGGGCCAGCGTCCCGAAGGCCGAAGAAGGCTCGTCGACGATCTGGAACGTATGCGTGTCGCTTGCGTCGAGGTTGAAAAATGCCAGCGTGCCGCTGGCCGTCAGGATGCCGTCTTCCACCAGCGAGCCATGATCGGTGGTGTCGCCGGAATCGATATACGGGGCATCGAGATTCGAAAGCAATACCCCGTCCACTTTGACCTGGAGGTTTTCCATCATCGAGACGGTCAGCGTCGAGGTCCCGAATTGGAAGGTGAAATCGCTGGCTTGGCCGTTCGAAACCTCGCCCTGGCCAGACCTGCGCACCGTTTCGAGATGGCCGAAGTAGTAATTCAGTTGTTGCTTAACGGTGGCTGATTCCCACTCCAATGTCGTCAACTGAAGCTCGACGGTATCGATTCCCGAGCCGCCAGTGTACAAATCGGTGCCGTTGGCGTTCTCTGCCAACTTGTAGATCAGCAGGTCACTGCCCGAACCCCCGTTCAACGTGTCGCTGCCGGCATCACCGTTGAGCGTGTCGTTGCCCGAGCCGCCGGACAAGTTGTCGTTGCCGGCGCCTCCCAGCAGGGTATCGTCGCCCGCGCCGCCATTGAGGTTGTCGTTGGTGCTGGTGCCGTTGATCAGATCGTCACCGCTGCTGCCTGTCGTCGTTGCCATGATTGTTACCCCCTCGGAGATGATTTTCGTTCGTTAACCAGAAATGAATTTCGAGGCAAGCATCTTCACGCCCACCCCGGTACACTCACTCTTCTGCTCGACCCGGACTATCAACCCTCGGGCGACGAGTTGTAGCGGGCGATTCAATCCATCGAGTTCCAAGTTGAAAGAAATCTCGCTGCCCAAGCCAAGCTCGCTATGGCACTCGAAAAAAAGGCCGGAAGCGCTGAAGTCGCGGGTTGTGCCGGTGCTGCCGTCCGCCAGGGAAACCGGCAACTTCACGGGTTCGCGTACCTCGGCGCGTTTTTCGATTGTCATGGCACGTTTATACGCCGCGGCAAATCGTCGCACATGAGAAATATTTCCTTATTTTCTGGTAGCACGCGCGGCTACCCTGTGACAAAACCATGACAAATCAACTACGACAGGGTGACGGGCTGCTGGCCCCGATGGCAGGCTGCTTCACTCCAGCGATTAAAGGAGCCTAAGGCAATGGCTGCAAGCAGACTTGAAACGCCCATTCGCGTCCTGTTGGTGTGCGACCTGCCGGTCATTGCCTGGGGCCTTGCGCGGCTGATCGACATCCGTTCGCCCGGCATGCGCTGCGCCGGTGTGGCGGCAACGTCGGTGGATGCCCTGAAGCGGTTGCGCGAGGAGTCGGTCGACGTGATCCTGCTTGACATGGACGGTGACAACGGCATCGGAACCATTCCGCAACTGGTGGGGTCGGGGGGGGTGGTAAGGCGCGCGTCCTCGTGCTGACCAGCGGGCGCGATCTCGATCTGCAGGATGCCGCCGTGCTGGCGGGGGCGTGCGGCGCGGTGAGCAAGCGCGAGGCGGCGGAGTTGCTGCACAAGGCCATCGAAAAGGTGCATGACGGCGAATTCTGGGTCGATCGCTCGGCGACGGTGCGCATCCTGATGGCCGTTGCGCGGCAGAAGGCTGCCGCCCACCCGGAGCACGAGAGGTTCGAGCGACTCACGCGCAAGGAGCGCTTGACCGTGGCGGAGGTCGCGCGGGATGCTTCGGCCAGCGGTAGCGACATCGCCCAGCGCCTGCATATCAGCGAGCACACACTGCGCAATCACCTGACGTCGGTCTATGCCAAGCTGGAGGTGCATAGCCGGCTGGAGTTGTTTGCCTATGCCAACCGGCATGGGTTGAGCTGACGGCCGGTCCCAGCCGCTGCGCTGGGGCCGGGATTCGCTGGCCGAGCAATTGGCCTGGAATACCAACTCGCAACCCAAGTAAAAGCAACCAAAGCAATTACCCTTGCTACCAGCCCGGATGCTCTTCCGCACATCCCGCGCATCTGTGCTGTTGAAGGATTCGGCTTGCTGGCTCCAGGCTTCCCACACCTCAAAGCCGGTGTGGGCAAGCTCGGACTTGATCGCCATGCCCATGCTGCACCAGGTGTCGCGGTCGCTTGGGTCGATGAATTGCAGGGCTTCGCGGATGCGTTCCATATTGTTTTCCATGGTCGCCTTCTATGCCACTGGTCAACATCAACCGTGGCCGGAGCAGTGACCCCGAACTGGAACAGGAGGTCCTCGACGAGGTGGGTAGCTACGGGAAGCAGCTGGGTCGCACCGGCGACGCGCTCGCGGTGCTGATCAGGTACGTCGAGTTGGAAGACCTCGACGCGGGCGAACGCGATGCGCTCACCGCATTGCGCTTTCAACTCGAGGAGATTGCCCAGGTCAAGGCGCGGTACCGTTCGGTTTCCAAACCGACTTGAGAACCCGGAGGGTGGGTGCATGCGGCAATCGGCGCGAATGCAGGATGCTGACAAGTCCGATCCTCAGAAAATGAAAGGAACCTGACGGCAGGTAGGGAGTCGAAAAAACTGAAATTGCATCATGGCGGGGGAGGTTCGGAAGTCCCATAGGACAAAGGAGGTCCACCATGAATCAGCAACTGAAGTTGGCTACCGCCGCCGTTGTTTGCGGTCTGATCAGTGGGTATGCGCTGGCTGCCTTGTCGGAGGCCGATCTCGAGCGCTTGAACAAGGATTTGACGCCGACCGGCGCCACACGTGCCGGGAATGCCGACAACACGATTCCGGAGTGGAAGGGTGGCCTCACCGTGCCGCCGGCTGGCTGGAAGCCCGAGCAGGGCTATACCGATCCCTTCGTCGACGAGAAGCCGCTGTTCACTATTACCGGCGCCAACGCCGACCAGTACAAGGACAAGCTCAGCCCCGGCCTGCTGGCCCTGCTCAAGAAGTACCCGGACTTCAGGATGCCGGTGTATCCATCGCAGCGCACGGTTGCGCTGCCCGACACCGCCTATTACGTGATAAGGGTGGAAGGTCCGAAGATCGACATCAAGGATGGCCACATCACCGGCCGCGTCTATTCCAACGTGCCGTTCCCGGTTCCCGCGACCGGCGAGGAGGTGATCCAGAATCACATCCTGCGCCATATTGGCGGTAGCTACGAACGCGAAGGCAACTGGCTCGCGGTGCTCTTCAACGGCGAGGTCTACAAGGGTGGCCGCGCTGACCGCGTCGTCACAGCCGCCAATTTCGACCCGCCGCAGGGTGGCAACCTTGGGTCGGCCTTGATCGGTCGCTTCACTGCCCCGGCCATCTTCGAAGGAACGACACAGCTGGTCCATGAGCCGATCGACCAGGTCGCGGAACAGCGCTCGGCATGGATCTACAACGCTGGCCAGCGCCGTGTGCGCCGCGCCCCGGACCTTGCCTACGACCACTTTGCGGATGGCACCAAAGGCTTGCGCACGACCGACCAGTATCAGGCCTACAACGGCGCCACCGACCGTTACAGCTGGAAACTGGTTGGCAAGAAGGAAATGTACGTGCCCTACAACACCTACAAGATCGGCGACAAGAAGATGAAGTACAAGGACATCGTCGATACCCACACCGTCAGGAGCGACCTGATGCGTTACGAACTGCATCGCGTCTGGGTTGTCGAGGCGACGCTTAAGGATGGCATGCGCCACGCCTATGGCAAGCGCACCTTCTATCTTGACGAAGATAGCTGGATGATACTCGGCGAGGACGCCTACGACACGCGCGGCAATCTCTGGCGCGTCGGCGTGCACGGCTTGCGCCAGAACTACGATGCGCTGGTGCCCTGGTATGGTGTCCAGATCTGGCACGATCTGACCAACGGCGGCTATCTGGTCGACAATCTCGACAACGAGATCAAGGCGCCGATCGTATTCGGCAAGAAGGCCAAGTGGGCCGACTTCCAGCCGGAGCGCCTGAATCGCACGGGTGTCGCCGCTGATGCTGACAGTGAAAAGGCTGGCTTGAAGGTTTCGAGCAACGACCGGACACGTTGATGCCCCACGCTCATGAGTATCGCCCGGGGTGTCGCGGTACTCGGAGAGCTCTGGGAAAAAAGGGTTAGTGGAGGAACCATGAGCCAAAGACCCTGACTCCTGGCTCTTCGGCAGGAGGCCAGACGGGCGAGATTCCAGCCCGATGTGCCGGCCAAGCTCGCTGCATGGTTAATGACCGGCTTGCGGGCGGCGGGCTGTCAATACCGACACCGGTCCGTGATGAAGCGGTTTGCCGGTCGAAATGAATGGGCACCCGGCGATGAACGAAAGTTCGGTCCGCTAGCCGACTGCTGGTATGCTTCGTCCGCAGTCCCGGTGCCGGCGGAACGAGCGATCGCCAGGCCCGGGCGGGCAGGCTCACGGTGCCACCCCCGGGGATGCTAAAGGGTTCGGTCTCATTCAACCGCGATGAAGAAAGTTGATGATGCACACACATGATTTGGCTGCCTGGAAGCACAACCATATATTCGATACGGGCAATCCGGCTGCCGAGAAGGGCACGCGTCTGGTGATGTGGATCACCCTGGCGATGATGGTGATCGAGATCGTTGCCGGCTACGTGTTCAATTCGATGGCGCTTCTGGCGGATGGCTGGCACATGAGTTCGCACGCCTTGGCCATCGGCCTGTCGGCATTCGCCTACGCCGCTGCCCGCCGTTATTCAAGCGACCCGCGCTTTGCCTTCGGCACTTGGAAAATCGAGATTCTCGCGGGCTATACGAGCGCGATCTTCCTGGTCGGCGTGGCCGGGTCGATGCTCTTCCAATCGGTCGAACGGATTCTCGCGCCGGAACCGATCCACTATGCCGAGGCGCTCGTCGTCGCGGCGATCGGCCTGGTGGTCAACGTCGTGTGCGCCATGATCCTCGGGAAGGCCCACGATCACCATGATCATGGCCAAAGGCACGATCATCACGCGGGCCATGATGACCATCATCATCACGGCGACCTGAACCTGAAGGCCGCCTATATCCACGTCGTCGCCGATGCCGCGACCTCGGTCCTGGCCATTGCCGCGCTTGCCGGTGGCTGGTTTTACGGCTGGTCATGGCTGGATCCGGTGATGGGCATCGTCGGCGCCATTCTCGTTGGCGTGTGGGCGAAAAATCTGATGATCGACACCGGCAAGGTGCTGCTCGATCGGGAAATGGACCATCCCGTGGTCTCCGAGATACGTGAAGCGGTCGAAACAGGGCCGGAGATCAGCGGGACGCGCTGTACCGACCTGCACGTCTGGCGGGTTGGCAAGGGATCCTACGCCTGCGCGATCAGCCTCGTCACTCACGATCCGGCGCTGACAGCGGCGCGGGTTCGCGGGCAACTGGCGGTCCATGAGGAAATCGTCCACGTGACGGTGGAGATTCACCAGTGCGCTTGACTGGCGCGCCAAGGCCCTGATTTCCAAGGCAAGCGGACGCTCCTGCCGCGCTGGCCGCGTTTTCTGCAAGAATCCCCTTTTCGAGAACCCCCGGCACACTGGATTCCCCATGACCCACAAAGTTTTTGTCGACGGCCAGGAAGGCACGACCGGCC
>ERZ724514.1055-NODE-1055-length-12301-cov-6.793402_pt1 | contig 12301 bp, 9 predicted proteins | sample MGYA00376047_ERZ724514 | MGnify/ENA primary metagenome ERZ724514 (study PRJEB28724, sample SAMN07190883) | activated sludge metagenome | isolation source: activated sludge of sewage treatment plant in Hong Hong | place: Hong Kong | collected 2016-03-17 ...
CGCACAAAGGTGTCAGCGTCCACGACCTTGATGATGTCGCTGATCTGCGCCTTGTCGAGGAGGGCTGCCACGCGTGGTGCAACGCTCTTGCCGTACGCAGTAGCGGGGGCGAGGATGTGGCTGTAGCTGCCAGCGACGGCGACGATCTGCGCCGCTGCGTTTTCTGGCAGCAGATTGGCATGCGCGGCACCGTCGGCATGCAGCACCTTGCTGACGCCAGCGACTTGCGCTGCGGCGGTTGCAGCTGCGCCCGCGTTGTTGCCGGCCACCAGCACATGCACATCGCCACCGATCGCCGCTGCGGCCGAGATGACGTTGAGCGTTGCTGCTTTGAGCGAGCCGTGATCGTGTTCTGCAATAACGAGATTGGCCATGATCAGATCACCTTCGCTTCATTCTTGAGTTTGTCGATCAGGGCGGCTACATCGGCCACCTTCACACCGCCCTGCCGCTTCGGTGGCTCTTCCACTTTCAGCGTGGTCAGACGCGGCGTGACATCTACGCCGAGGTCCGCCGGCTTCACGTTGTCGAGCTGCTTCTTTTTCGCCTTCATGATGTTGGGCAGCGTGGCGTAGCGCGGCTCGTTCAGGCGTAGATCAGTGGTGATGATGGCGGGCAATTTCAGGGCGACGGTTTCGAGACCACCGTCGACTTCGCGGGTCACGGTTGCGGTGTCGCCTGCAACTTCCACTTTGGAGGCAAACGTCGCCTGGCCCCAGCCGAGCAGCGCAGCCAGCATCTGGCCGGTCTGGTTGGCGTCGTCGTCAATCGCCTGCTTGCCAAGGACCACCAGTTTCGGCTGTTCCTTGTCGACCACTGCCTTGAGCAGTTTCGCCACCGCCAGCGGTTGCAGATCGGCGTCCGTCTCGATCAGGATGCCGCGATCAGCGCCGATCGCCATCGCGTTGCGCAGCGTTTCCTGGCATTGCGCCACACCGGCAGACACGGCGATGATTTCGGTCGCCACGCCCTTTTCCTTCAGGCGAACCGCTTCTTCAACGGCGATTTCGCAGAACGGATTCATCGACATCTTGACGTTCGCGATATCGACGCCCGAGTTGTCGGGCTTGACGCGCACTTTCACGTTGTAGTCCACAACGCGCTTGACCGGGACGAGTATCTTCACACCTGCTCCTGAGGGCGGAAATTGCGCAACCACGCGTATGGACGCATGACGCACCGCCGGTTGACGTTAACGTTAGCTTGCCATTATAAAAACTGGCGCACGCGGGCGGCGATTCTTCGCGCAGTGCTTTGAGCCGTGGCTCTAAAGCCCGGCCCGTGACGACGTGGCGGGGGGGGACGCCGACGATGGCCGCTTCTTCGGGTACGCTCGCAGAATGGAAGCCAGTTTCACAAAACGCCGTGGCCGGTGGCATGCAGGAGCAATGCTGCTGTTGCTGGTATTAACGGCGGCTTACGTGCTGGCGGTGGCCAATGGCATCGTGACGATTGACGTTGCCCGCGACCTGTTCTGGGCCATCGAAATCGCCGACGGGCGCGCCTTGCCTTTGCTCGGTCCGCCGGTGGGATCGGTCGAGCTGCTGGCCGCGTGGTGGTACTACCTCGGTGCGCTCGCCATATGGCTGGGCGGCTCGGTGACGGCCTATTTTGCGCTGCTTGGCCTGCTCGCGGCCAGCAAGTACCTGCTGATCTACCTTACTGGCCTTCGCATCGGTGACGCGCGATTTGCCGCATTGCTGTCAGCCGCTGCCGCAGCGCCCGGGATTGCGGGCTATCAATTGTTCGGCGTCGGTCACACCCAATTGCTTGAAGCCGCAGTCTGGGGATGCGCGCTCCTTTCACTTCGCCTGTGCCAACCGGGGGCCAGACCGTCTCAGCGCGCGGTGATTGCCAATGCAGCTCTCCTCGGTGCATGCGCTGCACTCGCACTGCACGCTCACCCCACGGCGGTGTTGCTGTCGCCCTGGTTGATGGCGGCGCTTGTTGCCGTGCCACGTCCGCATCGCCTGACAGCGGCGGTGGCTGCGATGATCGGTGGTGGACTGATTTTCCTGCCTTTGATATTGGCTCATTGGATGCCGGGCCTTGCCGGCGACAGTGCCGCGATCAACGCGCCTGGCGTTTCCGGTCTCGGCGGCACCCTCAGCGGCTTCACGCCGCTGTTGGTGAACCTGCTCTGGCAGCAGCCGCTGGCGGTGCTGGATACTGCGTTGAACGCAGCGGGTGTGCTGGTCGCCGCCACGCATGTCGTATGGGGGGCGCTGCTGGTTGCCGCTGCGGCAGGCGGGCTGCTTGCCCTGAACGACATCCGCTGGAGGAAGCAGCTGGTCGCGGCGGCCGCGACGCTGATTGCAGTGCTGGCAGCGACTGCGCTGCTGCGTGACCACACACCGTTCTACATGCTTTACGTGGCGCTGCCGCCTTACGCCCTGGTGTTGGCTATCGGCTGGCGCGCCCTCGAGCGAGTTCGTGTTTTGCCGACGGCGATTGTTTTGGCGGCGGTCGTGCTGCATGTTCTCGTCGTGGTGGGGCTGGTCAACACGGCACAACGCGGTCTTGTCCACTCGCACCTGCCGTTGCACTCGAACATGCGTGATACCAGCACTACCGCGCACGATGAATCTGTGCTGTCGGCTCCCGCTCGCGACGAGGTTGCCGCCCGGTTTCTGTGCAGACATGAGGGCGATGCGTCATTGCATGGCGACGTCGCTTCCTTCGCCATGGGCCTCGGCCACGAAATGCGCTTGCATTGCGCTGGGCGGAAGTCGCAGGTCCATATTGGCGGATTGACGTCGCCGTGGATATGGCTGCCCGCCGACGCCTGGACAATCCTGAACGTCAAGCCGACCGTGAATTTGCGAGGCGGCGGGCTCGCTCCGGCCAGTGCAGTCGTTGCGCCCGCAAGCCCGCTGCCCGCGGTGTCTGGTCGGAACTATCCACCGCGAATGGACCTGATGCTGGCGGCGGCCAGGGCAAAGACCTGGTCAACGTCGCTGACGACCACTGCTGATTCCATCCTCGTCGTCAGCAATCTGTTGCCGACTTCGCCTGCCTTTGCAGTTCGTGTTTTGCGCAACGATGTTGTGCAGCCGGCGGCGCTGCGCTTCGCGAACACCAGTGCTTATCGCTGTACCGCCTGCGCCGACGGCGCCGCACATTGGACAGTGGAGGTGCTAGGTGGGCTACCCGAGACAACCTCAATCGCTGCACTATCGCCGCCGACTGCTACGCTACCGCGATGAGTAATGACGTGGAGCAGCAAAAGCCGGCCGTGCGGGAAACTGCGGGGCAGGCGGGTCGCTATCTGATTGGGGCGTTCATTGCGCTGGCAATTGACGCAACCATCGTGTCGGTCATGGTGAGCATGGGGGCCCCCGTACTGATTGCCCGCCTGCTGGCGATGCTGGCTGGCGTGACCACGACCTATGCTTTCAATCGTCGCTACACCTTTGCCCCCAGCCATCCGGCATCATTTGCCGATTGGGGGCGCTACGTGGCAGCGCAATCAGTCGGCTCCGCCATCAATTTCGCACTGTCGACAGGTTTGTTGTGGCTGTCCGACCGGTCTGTGCTGCAAATTTGGGGCGCGGTGATAGTGGGAGCAGCGGCCGGCTTCTGCGTGAATTTCTTCACAGCCCGCCGCTTGTTGCATAACTCCGATACGGCGCAGCAGAAATCGGGCCGCTAGTCGCGTCCGTCTGGTCGCCGGCCGCGAATATCCACCGCCGTCGTCGGATCGAGGCTGGCTGGAGTGATGGGTGGCACCAGGGCCGCCGACCGGCTTACGCGGCGCATATAGCCGAGCGCGGTCAGCGGAACGCCAATCGCCCACAGTCCGGCGACGAGTGCGACAGAGCGCCAGGAAAACTCGGCGAACAGCATGGCGACGCCGGCAATCAGCATTACCATCGTCGTGACCGGAAGCATCACCAGCAGACTCATGCGATAGCGTTGCCACCAGCTCTGTCGCGACCACTCGCGCAGGGTGTCCCACGCCTCCTGCGGTGGCGGCACGTTGCGGTCGATGATGCTCATCGGCCGCTCCAGGCCGGCATTGGCCGCTTGGCGATGAAAGCGTCAATGCCCGCCTGGGCATCGCCCGACTGCATGTCGCTCGCCATGTTGCCCGCGGCCAATTGGTAAGCTGCATCAAGCGGATACCCCTGCCCTTGCCGTAGTTGCCGCAGCAACCGTTTTCCGGACGCCAGCGCGTAGCGGGACTTCGATGCCAACTGATCAGCCAAGCTCTGTACTTCTTGCATAAGGCAATTATCGTCTACGCAGCGGTTGACCAGTCCCCACGCGGCAGCCTGCTCAGCGTCAACAAACTCACCGGTCAGCAGCATTTCCGCTGCGTGCTTCGGCGCCAGGCTTCGGCTGAGCGCAACGGCGGGCGTCGAACAGAACAATCCCAAGTTGATGCCGCTGGTGGCGAACCGCGCCGAACGGGCGGCTACGGCGAGGTCGCAGGAGGCGACCAGCTGACAGCCTGCAGCGGTTGCAACGCCCTGCACGGCAGCAATCACTGGCTGCTGCAGCTCAGCAATGGTCAGCATCAGCCGCGAGCAACGGTTGAACAGTTCGTTCTGCCAGCTTTCGGCGGGGTTGGCGCGCATCTCGCGCAAATCGTGGCCGGCGCAAAACGCCTTTCCGCTGGCGGCAAGCACCAGCACTGAGCACGCCGGATCGCGCGAGGCTGATTCGAGGGCTTGCTGCAGGGCTGCAAGCATGTCCGATGAGAGGGCGTTGTATTGCGCCGGCCGGTTCAGGGTAAGGGTTACCACGCTCCCGCTGGCGGTCCGCAGCACGGGAGCATCTTCTACACTACCGGGTTGTTTTACATCCATTGGCGCGCCAGCAGCAGTTGAGCTATGGGCCATCGACTCTCCAAGATTACAACGAAAACCGGCGACGGTGGCACCACTGGTCTCGGCGATGGTTCGCGCGTACCGAAAACGCATCCGCGGATTGCTGCGATCGGCGAAGTCGACGAACTGAATTGCGTGGTCGGGCTGTTGCTGACGGAGACGCTCTCGGACCAGCTTCGCGAGTCTCTGGTTGACGTCCAGCACGACCTGTTCGATCTTGGCGGCGAGCTGTCGATTCCGGGCTACACCGCGATTGGCGAGACGCATGTGGCTCGGCTCGAAGCGTTGTCAGAATCGCTCAACGCGGAGCTGCCCATGCTCAAGGATTTCATCCTGCCTGGCGGTTCGCGGGCAGCGGCTTACGCGCATCTGGTGCGAACGGTGTGCCGCCGCGCTGAGCGGGCGGTGCTGGTGCTGGCGGCGAGCGAGACGGTTTCTGACTATGCCCGCGTCTACCTCAATCGCCTCAGCGACCTGGCTTTCGTGCTGGCGCGCACACTTAACCGTGCTGCCGGACAGCCGGACGTGCTGTGGCGCAAGGATCGCCGCGCCAATGCAACTCCCGCCTAAGACAGTTAAAGGCGCTCACTATCGTTAACCCCGGCCGCTGCGATCTGCTCATCCTGCAGTACGCGGCACCGACGAATCTGGCGCCTACCCGGCGTCATCAGCATCAGTAAGGTCCCCATGCACAACCCGCTTCTTGCCACCTGGAACGCCCCGTACGGTCTGCCGCCTTTTGCGGAGACGCGTCCTGAACATTTTGGCCCGGCCTTTGCTGCCGCATGTGCAGAGCATCATGCCGAGCTCGACGCCATTGCTGGCAATCCCGAGCCCGCGACGTTCGCCAACACAATCGCCGCGTTCGATCGTGCCGGCTGGAAGTTTGTCCGCTTCGGCGAAATGTTCTGGAATTTGAGCGCTGCCCACACCAGTCCCGCGCTGGAAGCAGTGGAGCGCGAGCTGGCGCCAAAGATTGCCATGCATCAGAGCGCCGTTTACATGCATCAGACGCTGTTCTCGCGCATCGACACCGTCGTAAATTCTGCCGAGATGCAGTTGCTGGCGGACGAGGACCGTCGCCTGGCGGAGCGCGTGCACCTCGACTTCGTTCGTCAAGGCGCACGCATTGCCGCCGCCCAGCGTGAGCGTTACGCCGCCATCGTGGGCCAGCTGGCAACGCTGTGCACGCAGTTCTCGCAGAATGTGCTGAAGGACGAAACCGACTGGGTGCTCTGGCTTGAGGACGAAGCATCGCGCGCCGGATTGCCAGCCGATGTCCTCAACTCGGCGCGCGCCGCAGCGGCAGAGCGCGGGCGAGCTGACGGCTGCGCGATCACGTTGTCGCGCAGCTCGGTGGTGCCGTTTCTCACCTTCTCCACGCGGCGTGACCTGCGCAAGGTCGCCTTCGACGCCTGGGTCTCGCGCGGTGCGCATGATGGTCCGAGCGACAACCGTCAGATCATTGTCGATATCCTCAAGCTGCGTCAGGAGCAGGCCGAGCTGCACGGTTACAGAACATTTGCCGATTTTCAGCTGGTGGATCGCATGGCGAAAACGCCCGAGGCCGCGCGCGCGCTGATGCTGCAGGCGTGGGAGCCAGCGAAGGCCACGCTCGTTCGTGAGGCCGCGCTGCTCAACGCAAGCCGCATCGCGCACGGGCAGACTGAGGCACTCGAACCCTGGGACTGGCGCTTCTACGAGGAAAAGGTGCGACAGTCGCACTTCGAGCTTGACGACGCGGTAGTGAAACCCTATTTCGAGCTCGACCGCATGATTGCCGCGATGTTTGGCGTGGCGGGACGGTTGTTTGGACTCAGTTTCAAGGAAGTCACGCAGGCGCCGGGCATCAAGCTTTATCACCCGGATGCACGGCTGTTCGAAGTGCATCGTGAAGGCAAGCTGAAAGCGCTGTTCATCTCCGACAATTTCGCACGTTCGTCGAAGCGCGGCGGGGCGTGGATGTCGAGCTATCGCGTGCAGGGCAGGAATAGCGTGCATGGCGAGGTGGTCCCGATCGTTGGCAACCACAACAACTTCGCCAAGGCACCTGCCGGGCAGCCCAACCTGATCTCGTTCGACGACGTGCGCACGTTGTTCCATGAATTCGGTCATGGCCTGCACGGCATGCTGTCGAATGTCCGCTACGAGCGGCTGGCAGGGACCAATGTCTATCAGGACTATGTGGAGCTGCCGTCGCAGTTGTTCGAGCATTGGGCCCTTCAGCCCGAGGTGCTTGCCGAGTTTGCGCGTCGCTTCGATACCGGCGAGACAATTCCGGAAGCACTGGTCAAACGTATCCGCGCGGCCGCGAAGTTCGGTAACGGCTTCGAGAGCGTGCAGTATGTGTCGTCTACGCTCACCGATCTCGCGGTGCACTCACGCAGCAATTTCGATGGCTTCGACGTGATGGCATTCGAACAGGAAGAGCTGGCCCGCATCGGCATGCCGCGCGAGGCGCATCCGATGCACAGATTCACGGGCTTCCGGCATCTGTTCTCTGATGCCGCCTACGCTGCAGGTTACTACGTGTATATGTGGGCAGCAGTGCTCGACAACGACGCCTTCGAGGCGTTCGAGGAGGCTGGCAACGCGTTCGACGCCCCAACGGCGAAACGCCTGCACGACTACATCTACTCCGCAGGCAGCTCGATCGAGTCTGCTGACGCCTACCGCGCGTTCCGTGGGCGCGATGCGAAGGTGGAGGCGATGTTGCGCAAGCGGGGGCTGGTGGAGACGGTGTGATTGCCCGGTCGCCGTTCGTCGCATACACGTAGCCCGGAGAAACGCAGCGCGTCCGGAAGTTTCTCTACATGCGCTAACGGCACGAATGAATCGATCGACCGCGTTAACAACTGCCTTGACGCGCTTCGCTTCTCAAGGCTACGGCCTCAAGCCTTTGCCTCAATCAACTCAATCTTGTACCCGTCCGGGTCCTGCACGAAGGCGATGACGGTGCTGCCGCCTTTGACCGGGCCGGCTTCGCGGGTGACATTGCCGCCAGCGGCGCGTACGGCATCGCAGGCTGCGGCGGCGTTGGCCACGGCGATGGCGATGTGGCCGAAGGCGGTGCCGATCTCATAGCTCGGGACGCCGTAGTTGTAGGTCAGCTCGATCGTTGCGCCGTCCTTTTCATCGCCGTAACCAACGAACGCCAGTGAGTACTTCTGCTCGGGCCGATCCGTCGTGCGCAAGAGCTGCATGCCCATCACTCGGGTGTAGAAGTCGATGGAGCGTTGCAGGTCGCCGACGCGCAGCATGGTGTGGAGAATTCGCATGGGGTTACCTCTACTCTAAATTTCGAACTGGGTGACGCGGTGGTCGCCTCGGTGTTGTTGGCTTTTCTCTGGAAACCCCATTCAATAAGGGCCCCTGCGTATAAATGGCTATAAGTCGATTTCTGTCATTTTCACGGTATTAGCCCATATAAATTGAGCTTCTTCGGGAAAAGCCAATACCGAAATCGACTCGCAACCATCCCGCCAGACGCATCTGACCACGCCAGCGACGCTGACTACTGCACGCGGCGGAACCGTTGCGCCCGCTTGCCGGTGTCAACCTCGCTGGTGTACACCGATCCTTCGGAGTCGATCGCAATGTTGTGTACCCAGTGGAAGTCGCCGGCCTGGCGTCCGGGGCGGCCGAACGATCCTATCTTTTCGCCGGTCGCGCGCTCGACAATGCGCACTTCATTGTTGGTTCCATCGGCAATCAGCAGGTAGCGCTGCGCCGCGTCCTCGGACGGCACCAGATCCCAGGTTGAGCCGGAGCCTTGCGTGGCGGCGTCGTAGACGAACTGCTTCAGGAACTCGCCCTTCTTGTTGAAGATCTGCACGCGGTTGTTCATGCGGTCGCAAACGTAGACCAGATTGTCTTTCGTCATGCGCACGCAGTGCACCGGCATGCCGAAGTGTGCCGATTCCGGGTTGTAGTTCGGGAAATTGCCGTCCTCCGGCTTCTTGCCATAGGCGCCCCAGTGCCGTTTGTAGGCACCGGTGGCAGCGTCGAACACAATGACGCGACGATTGCCGTAGCCGTCGGCAACAAACAGCTCATTGGCATCGGCATCAAGCTCCATGTGCGCGGGCCGACTAAGTTGTGTGGTCGAATTGCTGCCTTCGCTCTTGCCCGGCTTGCCGATCTGCATCAGGAACTTGCCGTCGGGCGTGAACTTGAGCAGCATGCCGTCGGTGTTGGCATTGCCGCCGACCCAGACGTCGCCTTTCGGGTCAACGTAGATGCCGTGCTCGTTGGCGGGCCAGTCGTAGCCAGTACCCTTGCCACCCCACGAACGCAGCAGATTGCCCGCGCGATCAAACTGCAGTACCGGCGGCGCCGCCACACAGCACTTCGAGCGCGGCGGCGTCAGTGCCGCGCCTTTCTCGTCGTCGGTGAGGGTCAGCGGCCGGTGAATCAGCCAGATGGTGTCGTTGCGGTCAACCGCGATGCCTGCCACCTGCCCAAGAATCCAGTTGTTGGGCAGCGGCTTCGGCCACAGCGCGTCCACCGCGTAGCGCGGCCCGCCTGCAACAGTCGCGCCTTCCACCCTGGCGTGGACGTGCGAATGGTTCCCTGCGGACTGCGGGCCGTGTGCGCAGCCCGCGAGCAGCAGCAGCGAACCCACACTGGCAGTGACGACAGACAGCGAGCGAAGCAATGACATGATGACTCCCCTTCTTTGCGCTCTTGATAATGCGCGGACGAGACTATTGCAGATGTTCGGCCAGAACGCGAATGGCATGTTTCGCTTCACGCGCTGCGCCGTCGTGAATCTGGTGCCGGCAACTGGTACCGTCGGCAACGATGATCGCGCCGGGTGAATTGCGGACGGCCGGTAGCAGCGACAGCTCGGCCATCTGCATCGAGATTTCGTAATGCTTTGAGTCATAGCCAAACGCGCCAGCCATGCCACAGCAGGAGCTTTCGATCAGGTTTGGCTTGACGTCCGGGATCAAGCCCAGCAGCGAGAGCGTCGGGGTCATTTCGCCAAACGCTTTCTGGTGGCAGTGGCCGTGCACGAGGATCGGTGATGCTGCAGGCTTGAGCTTGGCGCGCAGTTCGTCGAGTTTGCCCGCTTTCTCCTCGCGTTCGAGGAAAGTTTCGATCAGCATGGCGTGCCTGGCGACGACGTCCGCTTCTTCGCCCAGGCGCATGGCCGGGATTTCGTCGCGCAGCGTGAACAGGCAGCTGGGTTCCAGGCCGACGATGTCGATGCCCGCTTCGGCAAATTCGAGCAGGGCCGAGAGCAGATAGTGCGCCTGCTGCTTGGCGGCTTCCACCATGCCGACGGCGAGGAAGGTGCGGCCGCAGCAGAGGTTGCGCTCGTCGCGGTCGCCTTGCGGCGTCCAGCGCGGAATGTGAACTTTGTAGCCTGCCGCACCGAGCACTGCAATTGCTGCGTCCACGTTCTCGCGCTCGAAGGCGCCGTTGAAGGTGTCAACGAACAGCACCACCACACGCTCGCCCGCGGCATGGGCGTCGAGCAGTGCGCGGCCACCTACCAGCACCGGGCCGGTCGGCGGCTTGGATAGTGTTGCCCATACCGTGTCGCTGCGCCACTCCGGCAGTGAGCGTTTTGCTGAAAAGCCGAACATGCGCTCACCCAGTTTGGCAAGCCACGGCATGCGATTGCGCGCGTTGAACCAGCCAGGATGCTTTGCTGCAAACGGCGCCGTGATTGGCAATCGCGCGATCAGATTGTCACGAATCGAGAAGCCGTGCTTCTTCTTGTAGTGATGCAGGTGCTCCACCTTCATCTTCGCCATGTCGACGCCCGTGGGGCAATCGCGCTTGCAGCCCTTGCAACTGACGCAGAGATCCAGCGCGTCGTGAACTTCGTCGCTGGCGATGCCATCGCTGCCGATCTGACCGGAAATCGCCAGCCGTAGCGTATTGGCCCGGCCGCGCGTGGCATGTTGCTCATCGCGAGTCACGCGATAGCTTGGGCACATGGTGCCAGCGTCGAACTTGCGGCAGTGGCCGTTGTTGTTGCACATTTCCACGGCCTTGGCAAACCCTTCCGCCGGGTCGCCACCGGTGCCAGGCCCCGTGGTCTGCTCGGTGACCGCATCGTTCTGCACATTCCACGCACTCCAGTCGAGTGTCGTCTGGATCGGAATTACCCGGTAGTCTGGCTTGAAGCGGAAGAGGCTCGCGTCATCCATCTTCGGCGGATCAATGATCTTGCCGGGGTTAAACAGGTTTTGCGGGTCAAAGGTGCGCTTGATCTCGCGGAACGCCGACGTGATGGCCGGTCCGAATTGCCATTCGACCCATTCGCCACGGCAGAGGCCGTCACCATGCTCGCCGCTGTACGCACCCTTGTAGCGTCGTACCAGCGCACTTGCTTCATCGGCGATGGCGCGCATTTTCGCTGCGCCACCCTCCGGGCCAGCGTGGCGCATGTCGAGGATCGGGCGCACGTGCAGCGTGCCCACACTGGCATGCGCGTACCAGGTGCCGCGGGTGCCGTGTCGGGCGAACACTTCGGTCAACTGCGCGGTGTAGTCAGCCAGATGCTCCAGCGGCACCGCGCAATCCTCAATGAAGCTCACCGGCTTGCCATCGCCCTTGAGGCTCATCATGATGTTGAGCCCGGCCTTGCGCACTTCCCACAGGTTCTTCTGTGGCGCATCGTCGGTCATCTGCACCACGGCACCGGGCAGGCCGAGTGTGCCGATCAGATCAACCAACTGCGAGAGTTTGCGCTTGAGTGCATCGCGATCATCGCCGGAGAACTCCACCAGCAAAATCGCTTCAGGCTCGCCCACCAGCGCCGTGCGGATCGTCGGCGCGAAGGCCGGGTTGGCGAGCGAGAGCTCGATCATCGTGCGATCCACCAGCTCGACGGCCGTCGGCCCGAGTTTCACGATGTGCTGCGCCGAGTCCATCGCCCGATGGAAAGTCGGGAAGTTGACCACGCCGAGCACCTTCGCTTTCGGCAAGGGCGAGAGTGCCAGCGTCAGTGATTTGGTGAAAGCGAGCGTACCCTCCGAGCCCACCAGCAGATGCGCGAGATTGACACTGCCGTCAGCGGTGTAGGGCCGTTCGCTCTGGTTGCAGAAAATGTCGAGGTTGTAGCCGGCGACGCGACGCATGACCTTGGGCCACACACGCTCAATTTCCTCACGATGTTTCGCAGCGAGGGAAGCCGCCAGCGCGCCCAGTTGTTGGGCAGGTCCGGTCGCATCCGCTTGCGGGCCAAACGACGTGACGCGACCATCCGCCAACCAGGCGTCGATACCCAGCACGTTGTGCACCATGTTGCCGTAGGCGATGGAGCGTGAGCCGCAGGAATTGTTGCCTGCCATGCCGCCCAGTGTGGCCTGTGCGCTGGTCGATACGTCCACCGGAAACCAGAGCCCGTGGGGCTTGAGGTAGGCGTTGAGGTGGTCAAGCACCATGCCCGGTTCAACCATCACGGTGCGTGCTTCGGCGTCGAATGCGAGCACGTTGCGCAGGTACTTCGA
>ERZ724514.1057-NODE-1057-length-12283-cov-7.770854_pt1 | contig 12283 bp, 9 predicted proteins | sample MGYA00376047_ERZ724514 | MGnify/ENA primary metagenome ERZ724514 (study PRJEB28724, sample SAMN07190883) | activated sludge metagenome | isolation source: activated sludge of sewage treatment plant in Hong Hong | place: Hong Kong | collected 2016-03-17 ...
GACGAGCGGGAACAGGTTGTGCGCAAGCACGCCGTCCGTCATCGCGATGTCGACGTGGCTGCCGCGCCCGCTTGCCTTCGCGCCGATGACAGCGGCGAGCAGGCCGACCAGCGAAGTCAGCGTACCGCCGAGCAGGTCGCCGATCTGCAGGTTCGGTATTGCCGGCGCGCCGCCGGCCGTGCCGATCTGGTCGAGCAGCCCGGCGGTGGCAAGGTAGTTGATGTCGTGCCCGGCATGCTCGGCCCAGGGCCCGGTCTGGCCGTAGCCCGTGATCGCGCAGTAGACGATGCGCGGGTTCAGCGCACTCACCGTGCCGTAGCCGATGCCAAGCTTTTCGACGACGCCGGGACGGAAGCTTTCGACAATCACGTCGGCATCGCGCGCGAGGCGCAGGAAGGCGTCGACGCCGGCCGCCTGCTTGAGGTCGAGGCGCAGACTCTTCTTGTTGCGGTTGACCATGCGGAAGAACAGGCTGTCGGTGCCCGGCCCCGCCCCGGCGCCCATGGTCCGCGCATAGTCGCCAACGCCGGTATCTTCGATCTTGACCACCTCGGCGCCGAGATCGGCCAGATGCATCGTCGCCATCGGTCCTGGCAGCAAGCGCGTCAGGTCCAGCACGCGCAGTCCGGCCAGCGGCCCGCGCTGGGACGCAGGCTCAGTCATACTTGCGCGCGTCCTCGATCACCTTGCCGTCGTTCGGCAGGCTGCCCGGCGCCACCAGGCGAACCTCGGCGCGCAGCTTGGTGACGTCGCGCACCGATGCCGCGATGGCCTCGGCCAGCGCCGCATCGTCCACCGCCTCGCAGTTCAGGGTCATGAGGTCGGTGCTGTCGGGGTTGGTCACCACTAGGCGCGCACGCGCGATCGCCGGATGGCGCTTGATCACCGCCGCGACCTGCTCGGGATGGACGAACATGCCCTTGACCTTGGTCGTCTGGTCGGCGCGCCCCATCCAGCCCTTGATGCGCATGTTGCTGCGGCCGCAGGGCGAAGGTCCTGCGAGCACGGCCGAGAGGTCGCCGGTGGCGAAGCGGATCAACGGGTAGTCGGCGTTGAACGTGGTCACCACGACCTCGCCGACCTCACCTTCCGCCACGGGATCGCCGGTGCCGGGCCGCACGATCTCGACGATCACCCCCTCGTCGACGACGAGGCCCTGCCGCGCTTCCGTCTCGTAGGCAATGACGCCGAGTTCCGCGGTGGCGTAGGCCTGGTAGCCTGCAACGCCACGTGCCAGCAGCGCGTCGCGCACGGGCGGCAGGAAGGCCTCGCCCGATACCAGCGCCTTGGTCAACGAGGGCAGCTTGATGCCGAGTTCGTCGGCCTTCTCGAGCAGGATGCGCAGGAAGGACGGCGTGCCGACGTAACCCGTCGGCTGCAGGTCGGCCATCGCCGCCACCTGTTGTTCGGTCTGGCCGACGCCGGCTGGAAACACCGTGCAGCCCAGCGCGTGGGCGCCGGCCTCGAGGATCCAGGCGCCCGGCGTCATGTGGTACGAAAAGCTGTTGTGGATCAGGTCGCCGGCCCGGAACCCGGCCGCGAAGAGTGCTCGTGCCGTACGCCAGTAGTCGGCGGCCCGACCTTCCGGCTCGTAGATCGGGCCCGGCGAGGAAAACACGCGCCCGAGCCGGCCCCAGCCGGATGCGGCGAGCCCGCCGAAGGGGCGCGATTTCTTCTGCAGTTCGATCAGATCGCTCTTGCGCACGACGGGAAGCCGGGCCAGCGCGGACCGGCTCGTCACCGACTCCGCATCGACATCGCGCAGCGCATGCGCGAACCACGGCGCGTTTACCTTCGCATGCGCGATCTGCCGCGGCAGCTGCGTGGCCAGCGCCGACTCCCTTTCGGCGGCACTGCGGGTTTCAAGGGCGTCGAAGTGTTTGGACATGTTTGCTCCGAGTAATACTGAATCGGCACCGCGCGGCGTCATGCAGAGGCTGCAAAGCGGGTTGCAGGGCAAGGCGCGAGGGGGCGCCGTTTAGCAGCGCTAAACAAGCCGCCGAGCAACACCGCCATGCGGCCCGATCTGCAGCCGATCAAGCGAGCCAGCGCTTGCGGCGGCGGTAATGCTTCGTGTCGCGGAAGCTCTTGCGCTCGCCGGAGGAAATGCCGAGGTAGAACTCCTTGACGTCTTCGTTGCTGCGCAGTTCCTCGGCTTCGCCCTCCATGACGACGCGGCCGTTCTCGAGGATGTAACCAAAGTTCGCGTAGCGCAGCGCAACCATGGTGTTCTGCTCGGCGAGCAGGAAGGAAAGGTTCTCCTTCTGGTTGAGGTCGCGCACGATTTCGAAGATTTGCTCGACGATCTGCGGAGCGAGGCCCATCGACGGCTCGTCGAGCAGGATCATCTGCGGGTTCGCCATCAGCGCACGGCCGATCGCGCACATCTGCTGCTCGCCGCCGGAGGTATAACCGGCCTGCGTCGCGCGGCGGTCCTTGAGGCGCGGGAAATACGAATACACCATCTCGAGGTTGCGCTTCAGCTCGGCGCGGCTCAGCGAGCGCGTATAGGCGCCGGTCAGCAGGTTTTCCTCGAGCGTCAGGTGGGCAAAGCAGTGGCGCCCTTCCATGACCTGGATGACGCCGCCCTTGACCAGGTCGTTCGGCGTGCGCTGGTCGATGCGCTCGCCCTTGAACTCGATGCTGCCCTTGGTCACGTCGCCCCGCTCGGCACGCAGCAGGTTCGAGATCGCCTTCAGGGTCGTGGTCTTGCCCGCCCCGTTGGCCCCGAGCAGCGCCACGATCTTGCCCTGTGGCACCTGCAGGGAGACCCCCTTCAGCACCAGGATGACGTGATCGTAGATGACTTCGATGTTATTGACGGATAGGTAGTTCTGCATGTTCGGGGCTCGCCGGAATGGCCGCCGGGCGGCCGATGCGGGTTCGGTCCGGCCAGCCGGACCGAACCCGCGGAAGGCTACTTCTTCGCGGCCTTGGCCGGCGCCGCCGCCATATCGACCTTGGAGCAGTCGCGCGGCGAGATCTTCTTCTCCTCGGCGTACTTCTTCGCCGAGGCATCGAGCAGCTGGCGCACCAGCTTGCGGTTGCCCTCGATGTAGTCGGAGATCTTGTGCCACTTGGTGCCGTCCCACTGCTGGAACATCACCTTGCCGGAACCCTCGTGGTCGGAGCAGGACACATTGACGTCGGGCATCATGCCTTCGGCGCCCAGTTCCTTCAGGCGCTTCTGGTCAACCTTGAGGTGCTCGAGGCCCCACTGGATTTCCTCGCCGGTCAACACGCGGTTGCCGAACTTGGCCTGGGCCGTGCGGATCGCCTCGACGGTGAGGATGCCATGCAGCACGCCGCGTACATAGAGCACCGAGCCGATCTTGGACTGGTCCTTCATGTCGCCCTGGCCGGAGCCATACACGGTCTTTACGATTTCCTGGACGACGGGCAGTTCCTTGCCGACCAGTCCGAAGTTCGCGGCGATGTAGCCCTTGGCGCCGGGGCCCGCCGGGACGGTGTCCTCCTCGGCGCCGGCCCACCAGACACCGATCATCTTCTCGCGCGGGAAGCCGACCTTCTGAGCCGCCTGCAGGCCGGCCGAGTTCATCGCGCCCCAGCCCCAGAAGATCACGTAGTCGGGCTTCGCCTGCCGAACCTGCTGCCATTGCGCGGTCTGCTCGATGCCGGGATGGGCGACCGGGATCTCGATCACCTCGAACTTGTTCAGCGCGGACTCGGCGCGCAGCACCTCCAGAGGCTCCTTGCCGAAGGCGGAGTCATGGTAAATGAAGGCGATCTTCTTTCCGGCGAGGTCAGCCGTCTCCTTCTTGCCGTCGCGCATGGCGATGAACTTGAGCATCGCCGACGCCTGCATCTGGTAGGTGGTCACCAGCGGGAAGGCATAGGGGAAATAGCGGCCGTCGATGGTGTCGGTGCGGCCGTAGCCGATCATCACCAGTGGTACCTTGTCGGCCAGTGTCTTGTCCAGCAGCGAGTAGGAGATGCCGGTGGAGACGGGGTGGATGATCGAACCCTTGGTCGGCGACTTGCCCTTCAGGCGCTCGTAGCACTCGACGCCGCGGGCGTTGTTGTACTCGGTCTCGCACTCTTCCCAGGCCAGCTTGACGCCATTGACGCCACCCTTGGCGTTGATCAGCTTCATGTAGTCGATCCAGGCGCCGAACACCGAGATGCCGTTGTTGCCGTAGGGGCCAACGCGGTAGCTCAGCAGCGAAATGAACTGGTCGGCCGCCTGTACCGCCGGCGCTGCCGCGAACAGGGCGCCAGCGCCCAGCAGGACTGCTATCGATTTCTTCATCTTCAACATGGTGGGTCTCCTCCTCTAATTGAACGACTATCGGGCCCCCGCTCAGTGCGGGAAAGGCCAAATCCTGAGCTTCTCCTTGCCGATCTGCCACAGGCGGGCCAGCCCGTGCGGCTCGACGGCGAGGAAGAAGATGATAAGACCGCCGAAAATCATCAGTTCCAGGTTGGAAACGACGGCGGTCGAAATCTCTATGCCGAACAGGCCAAGCATCGGATGCATGACGATGTTCAGGAAGATGGGGAACAGCACGATGAAGGCGGCGCCGAAGAAGGATCCGAGGATGGAGCCGACGCCGCCGATGATGACCATGAACAGGATGCGGAACGACAGGTCGAGCGTGAAGTAGTCGGGCTCGACCGTGCCCAGGTAGCAATAGGCCGCCAGTGCGCCCGCCACTCCGCAGTAGAAGGAGCTCACCGCGAAGGCGAGCAGCTTGGTGCGCATCAGCGGAATGCCGATCACCTCCGCCGCAACGTCCATGTCGCGCACTGCCATCCAGGCCCGCCCGGTGTTCGAGCGCACCATGTTCTTCGCCAGCAGGCCGAGCAGCGCAACGATGCTCAGTGTCAGCATGTACTTGGCGAGCGGGGTGTTGATCGCCAGGCCCAGCACGGAGATGTCCTGGGCGGTAATCACGCCGGAGCTCGAATGGTTCGAGAACCAGCCGAACTTGGTCAGCGCCCAGACGACGAAGAACTGCGCGGCCAGCGTGGCGACGGCGAGGTAAAAGCCCTTGATGCGCAGGCTGGGCAGGCCGAACACGATGCCGACCAGGGCTGCGCACAGGCCGCCGAGGCCGAAGGACAGGACCGCCGGAATTTCCGGGACGCGCAGGATGAAGTTGTAGGCGCCGAAGGCACCGACCGCCATGAAGGCCGCAGAGCCGAGCGAGAGCTGTCCCGCGTAGCCGGTGAGGATGTTGAGGCCCATCGTCGCCAGCGAAAAGATCAGGAAGGGGATCAGGATCGCCGACAGCCAATACTGATCCGCGATCAGCGGAACGACGACGAAGGCGAAGACGACCATCAGCGCGATGCCGATGCGGTCCTGGCGGATCGGGAAGATCTGCTGGTCGGCAGCGTAGGTGGTCTTGAATTGCCCGGTTTCGCGGTAGAGCATGGCCTAGGACCTCAAACCCGATCGATGTGCCGTTCGCCGAACAGGCCTTCCGGGCGCACCAGCAGGAAGAACAGCGAAAGCACGTAGGGGAACCAGTTCTCGATGCCGCCGCCGACCATCGGGCCGATGTACACCTCGGCCAGTTTCTCGGTGGAGCCGATGATCAGGCCGCCGACGATGGCGCCGAGCACCGAGGTGAAGCCGCCGAGGATCAGTACCGGCAGCGCCTTGAGGGCGACGAAGGTAAGCGCGAACTGGGCGCCATTGCGGGCACCCCAAAGCATGCCGGCCACCAGCGCGACGAAGCCTGCGACGGACCAGATGATGGCCCAGATGTGCTGCAGCGGAATGCCGATCGAGAGCGCGGCCTGGTGGTCGTCGGCAACGGCGCGCAGGGCGCGGCCGACCTTGGTGTACTGGAAGAACGCAGCCAGCGAGATGACGAGAATCCCCGCGATGGTCGCGGCAATGAGGTCGAAGGAGCTGACGACGATGTTGAAGTTGTCGAGGATGTAGGGGATCGGCTCGTCCTGGATGGCGAGGTCGATGCGCCGCGTGGAAGCGCCCCAGGCGATCTGCGCCAGGCCCTCGACGAAGAAGGTGAGGCCAATGGTCGCCATGAACAGCGTGATCTGCGGCTGGTTGACCAGCGGCCGCAGCACGACGCGCTCGGTGACCACACCGAGCACGGTCATCGCGGCGAACGAGCAGACGAAGGCGATGGGCAGCGAGGCGCCCATGTCGACGACCCCGGCGAAGGTGAGCGCCGCCAGGTAGACCATCGCTCCCTGGGCGAAGTTGAACACGCCGGACGCCTTGTAGATCAGCACGAAGCCGAGCGCCACCAGGGAATACATCACCCCGGAGAGCAGGCCGCCGATCAGGACTTCGAAAAAGAACGCCATGGACGCGACCCCTTCAATGATGCGTACCGAGGTAGGCGGCAATCACCTCGGGATTGTTCTTGACTTCCTCGGCCGTGCCGTCGCCGATCTTCTTGCCGTAGTCGAGCACGACGACGCGGTCGGAAATGTCCATGACCACGCCCATGTCGTGCTCGATCAGCACGATCGTGGTGCCGAAGTGATCGTTCACATCCAGGATGAAGCGGCACATGTCCTGCTTTTCCTCGACGTTCATGCCCGCCATCGGCTCGTCCAGGAGCAGGATCTCCGGCTCGGCGGCCAGCGCGCGGCCGAGTTCGACGCGCTTTTGCAGGCCATACGGCAGGCGCCCCACCGGGGTCTTGCGAATGTGCTCGATCTCCAGGAAATCGATCACCTCCTCCACCTTGGCGCGGTTTTCCAGTTCCTCGCGCCGTGCCGGCCCCCACCAGATCGCCTGCTGGAGGAAGTTCGTCTTCATCTTCAGGTTGCGCCCGGTCATCAGGTTGTCGAGCACCGACATGCCCTTGAACAGCGCGATGTTCTGGAAGGTCCGAGCGAAGCCGGCACGCGCGGCGGTATTGGCTTCCATGTCGTGGCGCTTCTCGCCGCGGAAGACGATGGTGCCTTCCTGCGGGTGGTACACGCCGTTGATGACGTTGAGCATCGAGCTCTTGCCGGCGCCGTTGGGGCCGATGATGGCGCGGATCTCGTGCTCGCGGACATTGAAGGAGATATCGGTCAGCGCCTTGACCCCGCCGAAACGCAGGCTGATGTTCTGCAGGTCGAGAATGACCTCGCCGATCTTGCGTCCGCTCATGCTGCCTTCCTCACGGCAGGAAAGACCTTGGCGTCGGTGATGACCAGGTCGGCAGCCACCTTGCCGGTACGGCCGTCCTCGAACTTGACCTGGGTCTCGATGAACTGCGAGGCCTTGCCGTCGTAAAGCGCGTCGATCAGCACCTGGTACTTCTCGGCGACGAAGCCGCGTCGCACCTTGCGCGTGCGCGTCAGTTCGTCGTCGTCGGGATCGAGTTCCTTGTGCAGGATCAGGAAGCGATGCACCTGCGTATCCGCCACCATCGCATCATGGGACAGCTCGGCATTCACCTGCTCGACGCACTCGCGCACCAGCTCCTTGACCTGCGGGTTGGTGGCGAGGTCGGTATAGCCCGAGTAGGCGATGTTGCGTCGCTCGGCCCAGTTGCCGACGGCGCCCATGTCGATGTTGATGAAGGCGCAGACCATGCCGCGGTCGTGGCCGAAGCAGACGGCTTCCTTGATGTGCTGGAAGAACTTGAGCTTGTTCTCGATGTAATTGGGCGCGAAGATCGCTCCGTTGACCAGCTTGCCGACGTCCTTGGCGCGGTCGATGATCTTGAGGTGGCCGTCCTCGTCGAAGAATCCGGCATCGCCGGTATGGAACCAGCCGTCCGCATCGATCGACTCGGCCGTCGCGTCGGCCCGCTTGTAGTATTCCTTGAAGAGGATCTTGCCGCGCACCTGCACCTCGCCGTTTGCTGCGATGCGCACTTCGACCCCGGGCGCCGGCTTGCCGACGCTGTCGAACTTGATCTCACGGTCGGGCTGCAGGCAGACCGCCGCGCAAGTCTCGGTGGAACCATAGAGCTGCTTGAGATTCACGCCGATCGAGCGGTAGAAGCGGAACAGATCCGGCCCGATCGCCGCACCCGCCGTGTAGGCGACGCGAATCCGCGACATGCCCAGCACGTTGCGCAGCGGTCCGTACATGACCAGGTTGCCGAGCGAGTAGAGCAGCCGGTCGAACAGCGGCACGTCGGGCTTGCCGTCGAGGATGTCGGCACCACAGCGCTTCGCCACCGCCATGAAACGGTGGAACAGCCAGCGCTTGATCGCACCGGCATCTTCCATGCGGATCATCACCGTCGTCAGCAGGTTCTCGAACACCCGCGGCGGCGCGAAGTAATAGGTGGGGCCGATCTCGCGCATGTCGGTCATCACCGTGTCGCCCGACTCGGGACAGTTGATCGTGAAACCGGCCACGGTGGCCTGCGCGTAAGAGAACAAATGGTCGCCGACCCAGGCCATCGGCAGGTAGGAGAGGATGTCTTCGTTCTCGGTCAGGCGATCGAACTCGATGCCGCACTGCGCCGCCGCGATGAAAGTCTCGTGGGTCTGGCACACGCCTTTGGGCCGACCCGTGGTGCCCGAGGTGTAGAGCATCACCGCGACGTCGGAGCCGCGGCCCTTGGCTACCTCGGCGGGTATGAAGTCCGGCTGGTTCCTGTCATGCACGCGGCCCATGGCGATGGCCTCGTCGAGGCCCTGCAGCCAGGTCTGCGTGTAGTGGCGCATGCCGCGCGGGTCGTCGTACAGGATGTGCTCGAGGGCGGGGCACTGGTCCTTGATTTCCAGCAGCTTGTCCACCTGCTCCTGGTCCTCGACGATGGCGAAGCGCACTTCGGCATCCTGCAGCACGAACACCATCTCCGCCGCCACGGCATCCTGATACAGGGGAAGTGCGACGCCACCGAGCATCTGCGCCGCGCACATCGCCCAGTACAGACGCGGCCGGTTGTCGCCGATGATGGCGAGGTTGTCGCCACGCTTGAACCCGAGCTCGGCCAGGCCGCAGGCCATGGCGCGCACTTCGGTCGCCACCTCGCCCCAGGTCCAGGTCTGCCAGATGCCGAGGTACTTTTCGCGCGTGGCCGGCCGGTCGCCACGCACGGCGGCGTGGTTCAGCAGCAGGCGCGGAAACGTATCAAGGGCGCCGGGCACCGGCCCGGATTGGGGTGCAAGCATGCGAGATCTCTCCTCCAACTTCGGCGCTGCGGGCCCGCTTTCTGGGCGCGAGTCCCGTTGCCGAGCCGGCGAGTCTACGCCAGCGGACGGCCTATAATTGTCGCGTGACTGACAATTCGCAAAAAAACCCGGAAACGCTGGAATCCATGCTGCGCCGCACAAGCTGGGCAGGCGCGCTTGGCGAGGAGGAGTTCTACCGCGTGCTCGAAGGCACGGCGGAGCGCTTCGTTGCCGGCGGCGGTTTCGTCTGCCGCCGGGGCGAGCCGGTGGATCATTGGTACGGCGTCATCGAAGGCCTGGCCAAGATGTCCAGCGACTGGGCCTCGGGCAAGACCTCGAGCTATACGGGCATTGCTGCCGGCGGCTGGTTCGGCGAGGGGTCGATGCTCAAGGACGAACCGCGCCGCTATGACGTCGTCGCCCTGCGCGACACGCGGGTGGCCGGCATGAAGCGTGAAACTTTCCACTGGCTGCTCGACCACAGCATCCCTTTCAACCGCTTCATCGTCACCCAGATCAACGAGCGGCTGGGCCTCTTCATCGGCCTGCTCGAATCCGAACGCCTGGCCGACGTCGATGCGCGCGTCGCGCGCGCCATCGCGGCGCTTTTCCATCCGGTGCTGCAACCGGGCATCGAATCCCGCATCGCCATCACCCAGGGCGAGATAGGCAACCTTTCCGGCGTCTCGCGCCAGCGGGTAAACCGCTCGTTACGCACGCTCGAGGATGCCGGCTTCCTCGTCGCTGAATACGGCAGCCTGACGATCCGCGATCTGGAAGGCCTGCGCCGCTTTGGCGGCTAAAGACCGACCCAAGCGCACATTGTTACGCCACTTACTCTGAAGTTACCGGCTCCAGGGAATCCACACGCGCAGCAAATATCTACTGACCAGCGCGGAACATAACCCGTCCGTCTCCGAAAACCACCTGCGTGGCATTCCTTTGGTTACGGCCTGCCGCAAGAACGCCCGCCAGCCCACCTTTCTCGGTAGCGGTCGTCAAGTTTTCCAAAGTCGTATGATCGATCACGGCAGGAGTCACTTCCACCTTGACGCCCGGCGTTCTCGAATCAGTTATCGCAAACTTGATTTGCCCTGCAGTGGCAGCAGGACTTGCCGGCGAGGCACCGGCAGTGCTGGCGCGCAACTTGCCATCAATAGGCAAAACGGTGATCACAACTCCGCCTGTGTTCAAAACGCCTATTGCACTCTTACCAATCTGCACAACCGAGCCACCAGGTGACAAGGCGCCAGTGACTTCCGGCATCTGTACCGCCCCTACGCGATTCAGTTGATAAGCGCCACCGGACGAAACAAATCGAGACGCTTCGCCTGCACCGATATTGAATCGCTCCCAAGTAATACTGTTCTGCCCTGCTGGACTTAACACTGGCAGCGTCGCCTTTCCGGCAACCACTTGTGGTTCCAAAGGTACGCCAACAGAAACCAACGGCCATCCCAAAGCCCAAGCAAGACACATAGTAATCAACGGCCGGAGCGCTCTCACCTACGTCTCATCCAAGGCAGATGAATCTAACCAAGTTGAACTAGATAGATGCTATTCCAATCCGATAATAAATGCAATTGTCAAGCCATGCCGACTGAAAACTCAGGGTGCATCTAAGAATAGTTGTAGAAGCCCCGCCCGGTCTTGCGGCCGAGGTAACCCGCCGCCACCATCTCCTTGAGCAGCGGCGCCGGGCGGTACTTGGAATCGTTGAAGCCTTCGTAGAAGACGTTCATCACCGCCAGCATGGTATCGAGGCCGATCATGTCCGCCAGCGCCAGCGGCCCGATCGGGTGGTTGCAGCCCAGCTTCATGCCGGCGTCGATCTCCTCGGGACTGGCCAGCCCCTCGGCGAGGACGAAGATCGCCTCGTTGATCATCGGGCACAGGATGCGGTTCACCACGAAGCCCGGGTTGTTCTTCACGGTGATCGGGCTCTTGCCCAGGGCCTTGGCCAGGGCCTCGACCGCGGCATGGGTTTCGTCGGTAGTCTGCAGCCCGCGGATGATCTCGACCAGCGCCATCATCGGCACCGGGTTGAAGAAATGCATGCCGATGAACTTGCCGGGACGCCCCGTCGCCGCGGCGAGTTGCGTGATCGAGATCGAGGACGTGTTGCTGGCGATGATGGTTTCAGCGCCGATCACGGCCTCGACGTCCTTGAGGATCTTCAGCTTGAGCGCGAGGTTTTCCGTTGCCGCCTCGATCACGATGTCGACGCCGGCAAAATCGGCCATGGCCGTGGTCGGCTTGATCAGCGCCATCGCCGCCGCCTTCTGCTCGGCCGTCATCTTCTCTTTCTTGACCAGGCGGTCGAGGCTGCCCGAAATTGTCGCCACGCCCTTTTGTACCGCCGCGTCGTTGATGTCCAGCATCACTGCCGGAATGCCCACTACCGCGCAGGCCTGCGCTATGCCGTTGCCCATGGTGCCGGCGCCGATGATGCCTACCTTCTTGATCGTCATGTCGCGTATCTCCGGGAATACTTGGTCAAAGGATGAATTTTATCGCGCGGCAAGGGGGCTCGACGGGCTCCGGCGACATCCGCATGGCGGCGCCACTCCGCTCGCCTGCTCGACATTCGAGTTCTCCGCCTGACGACCGCTACGGCAGCCGCCCAGGCCCCGCAGCAGGAGTCGGCACTGCGGCACGAGGCCGATCCGGGCGGGCCCGCGAGGTTCCCATGTCGGTGAGGCCTACATCGAACGCCGGTACTGCCCCCCAACCTCGTACAGCGCGCTGCTGATCTGCCCCAGCGAGCAGTGGCGCACGGCTTCCATCATCACGGCAAAGACGTTGCCATTCTCGATCACGGCCTGCTTCAGCCGCTCGATCGAGGCCGGTGCCTGCTTGGCATTGCGCGCATGGAACTCACCAAGGCGCTGCAGTTGCGACTGCTTTTCCTCCTCGGTCGAGCGCGCCAGCTCGATTTCGGTGGCAACGCCGGAACCATGGGGATTGAGGAAAGTGTTCACGCCGATGATGGGGTAGGAGCCGTCGTGCTTGCGCCGCTCGTAGTGCATCGACTCCTCCTGGATCTTGCCGCGCTGGTAGCCGGTCTCCATGGCCCCGAGTACGCCGCCGCGCGATGCGATGGCTTCGAACTCCTTGAGCACGGCCTCTTCGACGAGGTCGGTCAGCTCATCCATGATGAAGGCGCCCTGGTTCGGGTTCTCGTTCTTCGCCACGCCCCACTCGCGGTTGATGA
>ERZ724514.1058-NODE-1058-length-12280-cov-3.294888_pt1 | contig 12280 bp, 12 predicted proteins | sample MGYA00376047_ERZ724514 | MGnify/ENA primary metagenome ERZ724514 (study PRJEB28724, sample SAMN07190883) | activated sludge metagenome | isolation source: activated sludge of sewage treatment plant in Hong Hong | place: Hong Kong | collected 2016-03-17 ...
GACACGCTGGTGCAGGTACCCAGTTGGCCGGCCCTCACGGCCCTGTTCAGCATCAACCCGAACTTGGACTGCGTGCCGTTCGAGGATCGTACGGTGGCGCTGATCGACCTGAGCAACAACGCGGTTTCGGGTACATGGACGATCGATACGACCAACGTGCCGTACGTGCTGGGCGAGAACCCCACTTGGACGGCTCCGGGCGCGGGTTCCTTCCCCGTGAGCCTGTTCGTGCAGAACATCGGCGGTTGCGTGGATTCGATGGCCCTCGAGTTGTGCATCGCACCGAGCACGGACATCTTCATCCCGGATGTGTTCAGCCCCAACGGCGATGGCAGCAACGACCTGCTCTTCGTGCGTGGCGGCGGCATCGCCGAGATGACCTTCAACGTGTATGACCGCTGGGGCGGTCAGGTGTTCAGCACAACCGACCAGTCCCTGGGCTGGGATGGCCGTGCTTCCGGTGGGCCCGTGCCCAGTGGCGTTTATGTGTACACCCTGCAGGCCACCATGCGCGATGGCGCTTCCGTGGAGCTGAGCGGGGACATTACCCTGGTGCGATGATGCGACGAACCTTCCCCATTTCCCTGACGGGCCGCAGGGGCACGGTGCTCGGCTGGCAGCTCCTGCGGGTGCTGTGCATCGTGCTCGTGGCGCTGCTGATGTCCATCGCGGGCGCCTTCGCACAGGACATCCACTTCTCCCAGTACCACAATGCACCGCTGGTGCTCAATCCCGCACTGGCCGGGGCCATCGAAGGCGATCAGCGCGCCGCCCTGCTGCACCGGTCCCAGTGGCAGAGCCTGGGTGCTCCGTTCCGCACGTTCGCGTTCAGCTACGATGCACCCATCCTGCGCGGAAAGATGAAGGGGCGTTATGTGGGCATCGGTGCCAAGGCCTTCAGCGACAAGGCGGGCCGGTCGGGCTTTGGCGACGCACAAGCCGACCTCAGCATCGCTTATGGCCTGAAGGCGACCAACGATGGCCTGATCGCCTTCGCCCTGCAGGGGGGCTTCGGACAGCGCAGTGCCGTGCTGGATGGCCTGCGGTGGGATGCGCAGTACGACGGCTCCGGGTACGACCCGTCGCGCCCTACGGGGGAGGCCATACCCAACCTGGTGAGCTCCTACATCGATCTGGGTGCGGGGGTGGTTTGGCAGCAGTGGCGCGACCGCCATGTGCAGTGGACCGTTGGTGCCGCTGTGCATCACCTGCACGAGCCGTTGGTGGACCTCACGGGCAACGGACGCGACCGGCTCCTGCGCAGGTTCACCGTGCACGCCGCCACGCGCATCGACACGAAGCGCTGGGTGGTGCTACCGCGGTTCTACGCCAGCCAGCAGGGAGGAAGCCGGGAGCTGGTGGTGGGTGGCCTGCTGCACCGCCGGCTCGGCGTTGACAGCCGATACACCACGGACAAGACGTCCTCCGCCTTCTACATCGGTGCCATGTACCGCTGGGGCGATGCCATCGCACCGATGTTCCAGTTCGAGTACAAGCGCCGGCTGAACATCGGCTTCAGCTACGACGTGACCATTTCCGCGCTCAACGCGGTGACGCGTTACCGCGGTGGCATGGAGCTTACCGTGCAATACATCGGCCTCTTCAAGGACAAGCGCATGCGGCTGCCGGAAGGGAAGGCCTACTGATCCGCGGCGACCCGGTCCGGCCGCTGTTTCATCCGCTTCACGAACTCGTACCCGCCCTTTTCGGCGCCCCATACCTGTTCTCCTGCATCGTTGTAGCCGCGGTCCCAGCTCACCATGCGGTCTGGGCCGATCACCACTTCGCTGGTGGCATACGTCGCCTTCCCCCAGGCATTCGTGCAGTCGCGGTCGTGGGTGCTGCCCACAAAACGACCGTTGCGCCAATGCAGCACGAGGTCGCATCCGGGCAGCGGCTTCGCCTCTGCCGGCTTGATGGCGCCGAAACGGGCGATGTCCCGGTAGGCGCCGGCGAACAGGTGCATGCTGTCGAGGGTGCAGACCGTGCTGATGAAGGTCGAATCGTCCTGTTGGGTGAGGTGGTAGATACGCTGCCGGTAAGGCTTGTCCTTTTTGGCGGCCGTGGCCTGCTCCACGTAAAGCCAGATGCCGTTCGTGTCCTTCAACCAGATGCGCACCATCTCCAGCTCGATGTTCAAGTAGGTGGTGTCGCGACGGGCCTGCAGTGCGCTGCTGTAGCTGCCGACCATGTACTTCTTCAGCAACATCAACGACGGCCGTTCGTCTTGTGCATGTGTCGGGGGGACCTGAATACCCAGCAGGGTGATCGCAAAGAGGAGCGTTCGCATGGTCATGTGCGTTCGGGTTCGACCCACATTTCGTGTTCCTTGATCAGCGCGATCAATTCGTCCACGGCGTGTTCGCTGGGCACGTTGCGCTTCACCACTTCCTTCTCGCGATAGAGGGTGATCACGCCAGGACCCGTGCCCACGTAGCCGAAGTCGGCATCGGCCATCTCGCCGGGGCCGTTCACGATGCAGCCCATGATGCCGATCTTGACGCCCTTCAGGTGGCTGGTCCGCGCGCGGATCCTGGCCGTGGTCTCCTGCAGGTCGAAGAGCGTGCGGCCGCAGCTGGGGCAGCTGATGTACTCGGTCTTGCTGGTGCGGGTGCGCGTAGCCTGCAGGATGCCGAAGGCCGTGCGGCAAACGAGGTCTTCGCGGCCGCCTTGCTCGTCGGCGATGAAGACCCCATCGCCCAGGCCATCGATCAGCAGCGGACCCATGTCGGTGCTGCTGTGCAGGACGAGCGCATCGTTGCTGATGGCGCCGTAGGCCCGGCCGATGATCACCGGCACCGGGCATTCCTTCGTGATCAGTTCAAAGAGCAGCCGACGCTGTTCGGCCATGCCGTGCGCGTTGTGCGTGTCGATGAGCAGCACGGCGGTGGGGTCGCCCTTCAGCGCGGTGATGAAGGCCTCGTCCAGGTCCGGCAATGTGGCGTACACCAGGTTGAACTGCGGGTGGCGCTCCGCCCCGCCGAGGTAGTCCTGCTTGGTGAAGAACGGGTAGTGCCGCTCCTTGCCCTTGTTCGTCAGCCAGGTGGCATGCTCCTGCACGATGCCCAGTGTGCCCGGGATCTCGAAGTCAATGGTATGCTTGCCGATGAAGGCATAGTCGCACGCCTGGTCGGTGATGTTCCACTTGTCCAGTGGCACGCTGTAGCGGTAGCCCCACGCGAAAAGCGAGGCTTGTGTGATTGTCGTGCGGTTGCTGAGGTCGGCCATCACCACGGGCACATGCCGCGCGCCGATGTTGAGCACCTCGCGGCTGTGGCGGCGCTGGTGGCTGAAGGGGTCCACCGGCACCTGCGCCACTTCGGGGATGGGCGCATGGTTCCGCCGGTCGTTGTAGCGGTCCACCAGCGCGCGCGCCACGGGGATCTCGAATTCGGGGTCCTCTGTGAGGCTCACGCGCACGGTGTCGCCGATGCCATCTTCCAACAGCGCACCGATGCCTGCGGCGCTCTTGATGCGGCCATCCTCGCCATCGCCGGCCTCAGTGACGCCGAGGTGCAGCGGGTAGTCCCAGCCTTCGGCCATCATGCGGTGCACCAGCAGACGGTAGGCCTGCACCATCACCTGCACGTTGCTGGCCTTCATGCTCAGCACGATCTCGTGGTAGTTCTCGTCGCGGCAGATGCGCAGGAACTCGAAGGCGCTCTCCACCATGCCCTCGGGCGTGTCGCCGTAGCGGTTCAGGATGCGGTCACTGAGGCTGCCGTGGTTGGTACCGATGCGCATGGCCGTTCCGTGCTCCTTGCAGATGCGGACCAGCGGGGTGAAGCGCTCGCGGATGCGCTCCAGTTCCTCTGCATATTCCGCATCGGTGTACTCGCGCACATCGAACTTCTTCTTGTCGGCGTAGTTGCCGGGGTTCACGCGCACCTTCTCCACGATGCGGGCGGCCACTTCGGCGGCGTTGGGCGTGAAGTGGATGTCGGCCACCAAGGGGGCGTTGAAGCCCGCCGCACGTATCTGCTTTTTGATCTCGGCCAGGTTCTCCGCGTCCTTCTTGCTGGGCGCGGTGATGCGCACCAGCTCGCAACCGGCCTCGATCATGCGGATGCTCTGGGCCACAGTGGCGGCCGTGTCCATGGTATCCGTGGTGGTCATGCTCTGCACCCGGATGGGGTTGTGGCCCCCGATGCCGATCTCGCCGATGCGCACCGCGCGCGTCCACCAGCGTTCGTAGCGGGTGAGGCTGGGACAATACTGCCAGGGGGCGAGGAGGGTGGAGGACATGAGCCGGTGGCCGCTATTATCGCTGCGGCGAAGATACCCGGGAACACCCGGCAGGCGCCTTCGGTTCAGTCCTTCAGTCGGGTCCGGCCATCCCTGGGCGCGGCCTCGTCCACGAAGGACCAGCCGGCATTCTCCACCACCGCTCGCAGCAAGATCAGGAACTCGCCCTTCTGCTGTTCAGCGCTCATGAACAGGCCGCTTGCGGCCACCTTCTCCCGGATCAGCTCCTTGGCCTGTGCGTTCACTTTGGTGAGGTCGGCGGCGGAGAACCCGTTGAAGGTGCCCTCTTCGATGTTGTAGTAGTCCACATCGTGTTCCAGGGAGAGCAGTTCGGGCTTGCCCATGCCGGAGAAATGGACCGTGCGGCTGGCCTCGTCGAACACAAGTCCAAGGCCCTCCAGGTCGTAGCCCACGCTGGCCCGGGCCTTCACGCGCAGGATGGCCTTCTTCTGGAACGGTGAGAACTGCTTGAGCCAGCTGAAGGAGGCATCTGCATCGGTGTAGGTATAGAGCTCGCTGAAGTCGCCCTCCACCGTTACGAGCTTCATCACGGGACGGATGCGCTCGAGCAGCACGTCGCTGGTCACCTGCCCGGCAGGGGCTTCCGGTCGGTACAGCTCCCGCGTGATGAAGAAGACAAGGAGGCAGGCGCCCAGCAGCAGGGCGATGCGTCCGACCGTTCCGAAGCGGTTCATGGGAGAGGGGCGATGGTGGTGGCCTCCTGCCGGCGCCGTTCACGGGCCTGGAACCAGCCGTTGGCGAAGAGGCAGGCGAGGATCAGGGCGATGCCGAGGTACGAGCCGTTGTGCATGCGCTCGCCCGCCCCCCAGATGAAGAGGGCGATGAGGATGGTGTACACCGGCTCGAGGTTGACGGCCAGCACCACGGTGAAGGGAGAAAGCTCCTTCATTACTGCGATGCCGGTGACGAAGGCGAAGGTGGTGCAGAGCAGTCCGAGCAACAGCTGGTACAGCAGGTCGCTCCGCTCCAAGGTCCACGGTAGCTGCGGCACCTCGCCGTTCACCGTCACCCACACCACCGCGCACAGCATCACGAAGAACAGTTCGTAGAACCCGATGCGTACGGGGTCGCCCCGCTTCACCAGCACGCCGTTCACGATGTTGAACCAGGCACTGAGCAGCGCACTGAAGACGCCCAAGGCGATGCCCAGCCGGTACTGCGTCTCCAACCCGAACATCAGCAGCAGCGCGGCGATCACCACCACGCCCAGCACCACCTCGTAGGAACGGATGCGCCGCTTGAACCAGAAGGGCTCCATGAGCGCGGTGAACATGGTGCTGGTGGACATGCACGCCGCACCGATGCTGGCGGTGCTCACCTTGATGCTGCCATAGAAGGTGAGCCAGTGCAGCATGATGAGCACGCCCATGAAGAAGTAGTTGCCGATGTCCGGCGTGCGCGGATCCAGCGAGCGACGCGTGAAGAGCGCGAACAGGGCCAGCCCCGCCAGGGCGATGAAGGTGCGCGTGAAGACGAGCTGTGCGGCGTTCTGCGAGATGAGCTTGCCGAAGATGCCCGTCCAACCCCACAGGAACACCGTGAGGTGGAGCAGCAGCAGGGCGTTCCGGTACGCCGGCGTCATGCGCCGAAGGTAGGCGGCGCCCTTTCACGGGACCGCCGGAGGCTCAGTTGATGCCGGCCAGCTTCGCGGCCAACTGCTCCACCACCAGCTTCTGTGCAGCGATCTCCTTGCCTTTCGCCTCCTGGTCCTGCAGGTTCTTCTTGATCGCGAATTGCAGGTCCTCGATCTTCTTGCGACCACCCTCGATGTCCTTGGTGAGGTTCTCGGACCTCCGCTTCAGCTTCTCCTGCTCCTTCAGCAGCGTCTGCAGCTCCTTGGTGTTCGCCTCGCTCGGACTGGTGGACACCTCGGTCTGCTTGGCCTGTACACGGGTGTCGAGCGTGGTGCGTTCGCCTTCCACGGCGGACTTTTCCTGTTCATCCTTCACGATCCGGTCCTGGGTCTTCTCGATGCTGCCCTGGGCCCGGTCCTTTTCGCGCACCAGCATCGCCAGGGCGTTCTCGAGGTCCTTCTGGTGTTTGGTCGCGGCGTCCAGCGCCTCCTGCGCCAATTCCTTCTTCAGGGTCACGGCGGTGCGGTACACCCAATCGCGGCAGCCCTGGATCTGCTGCTGGTCGCTGTCCGGCCCTGTGGCACGCCCGGCCAGCAGGAAGGCGATGTACACGGTGGTCTCCTCGCTGCGCTTGGGCTTGTCCGCCTTCACCAGCACGCGGAGCGTGTCCCCGCTGATGTCCGGGATGCGGGTGCCCACCGCGACCACCTCCTTCTTGTTGCTCACGTCGGCGCTGATGTCCTTCAGCCGGGCCTTGTAGAAGGACTCTACACGTTTTGCGTCCGTCCCGGTGAAGGTTGCGCTGAAGGCCGAGGCCACTCCCGTGGAATAGGCCCAGCTCACGTTCCGCACCTCGGTCTGGGCGCAGAGCATCAGCGGGAAGAGCAAGGAAAGGAGAGCGGAGGAGCGGGTCATGTCGGTCATGGATGCTGGCGGTTCATTACAAGGGACGTGCCGCGCGCCGCAGGTCACTCATCCACCTCGGCCACCCCCCCGGAAACGATGAACTTCATCACGTCGGCGGCCTTGGCGTCGAGCGGGGTCACGTTCTCGGCCGGCACGATGTAGAGGTTGCCGCTCCAGGCGAAGCTGTGGGGCAGGTACACGGCCACCTTGTTGCCTTCCACACCAAGGTGTACCAGGTCGCGAGCGGTGATGAAGCCCAGCTTCTCCAGGTTGCTGCCCTGCACCATGCGGACGAGCACCGGCTGATCGAACTTCTTCTTGCTGCCCACCAAGGCCTCCATCATGTCCGTCAGCGCATCATAAATGGTCTTGAGAAAGGGTATCCGCTGCAACACTTCGTGGCCGAAGTCCGCAATGGGCTGGTAGAGCACCGTGCTGCCGAAGTAGCCGATGATGGTGATGCCGGCCAGCAGGGTGAGCAGGCCCAGGCCCGGCACATCGTAGGGGATGATGCCGTCCAGGTAGGTGAGCGAGCGGTAAAGGACGTAGATGAGGATGGTGAGCGGAACAGTGAGCAGCAACCCCCGGAAGAAGTAGCCGAGCAGGATGCGGCCGAAACGACGCGTGGACATGCCGCAAAGGTATCCCCGGCTCACCCCTCCAGCGCCTCCCGCACCTTCTTCGGCAATGCGGCGCGCACCAGTGCGTAGCTGTGGTCCACCAGCTCCAGGATCAGGCGGTCGGGCACGGAGCCGTCGCAGGCCACGGAGTTCCAGTGCACCTTGTTCATGTGGTAGCCCGGCGTGATGCCCGCGTGCTCGGCGCGCAGCTCCACCGCACGCTCGGGGTCGCACTTCAGGTTCACGAAGTCGAAGTAGGCGAGGGGTGCGAGCGCGAACATCCTGGCTTGTCCGTCCGATGCTTTGCGCGTTGGCGGACCCACCTTGAACACCAGCGCATCCGGCCCGAACGGCGTTTCCTCGGTGACACCCGGCAGGCGAAGGCAATGCTGGCGGAAGCGGTCGAGGTCCATCACAGCATCGCGTACAACACCGGGCGGCTGGGCGCGGCGTCGTTGATGAAGTGCGGCAGCTGCAGCTCCAGCAGGTAGCGCCCATCACGCGCTTCGTCGGGCACGAAGATCATCTCGGTGATGGTGCGCGTGAGGTCGATGGTGTTGGGGAAGTCCCAGAAGGCATGGTGCGCGGCCAGCACGCCACCGTCCTCCTCCCGGTCCACGCTCGGCAGGTCCAGCAGCAGGTGCCGCACGCCGATGCTGCGCAGCCAGGCCGCAGCGGTGCTCTGGAGGTAGGTGGCGTTGGCGCCGCTCCAGTTGCGTGTTCGCTTCCCGGGGTTGTTGGGCAGCGTGCGCAGCACCACCGCCTCGGGCGGCTTCTCGTCGATGGCGCTACGGAACTGCTCCAGGGTGATCACGGTATCCACCTTGCCATCGGGCGCGCGGCGTTCCTCCGGGCGCAGGCTGATCACCTGTGCGGTGAAGAAGTAACGCTTCAGCAGATCCCCCACCGGTTCGATGCCTGGCGTGATGTGCCCCACGCTTTCGGTATGCGTTCCGTGCCCGTGCGGGTTGAAGTGCACGTTGCGGAAGTTCACGGGTGCACCATGCTGTACCGCGTACACGTTCTCGCCATTGCGCACGGGTTCCATCGCCACCGGATCCACGTACCACGCGCGTACATGCCCTTCCCCCGGCGCCAGCGGCAGTGACAGGTCGATGGGCTTGGACAGGTCCACGCGGAACTGCTGGCCGTGGTGGTGGATCTCAGCGATCATCGGTGAGGAACAGATCCGAGGCGATGCGGTCGGCGAAGGCCCTTCCCGCTCTTGTCAAAACTAACCGCGAGCCTTGCTGCTCCAACAGGCCTTGTGACCGGTAGCGCGCGATGATCGATGAAGCGGCCTTTCCAAGCTCCAAAGGCAATGCGGCAAGGTCCACGCCGGCGGTGGTGCGCAGGCCCGTGAGCAGGGCCTCGTTCACGACCTGTGCGGACGTGAGCGTCTCCTCCTCCCAGTAGCGTTCGCCGTTCCGCACGCCGTGCGTGTAACGGAAGTTGTGGGCCACGTTCCAGCGGCGGCGGCGTCCGTAGAACGAATGGGCGCTGGGGCCGATGCCGAGGTAGGGCACGCCGGCCCAGTAGCTGCTGTTGTGGCGGCTGTGGTGACCGGGTAGCGCGAAGTTGCTGATCTCGTACTGCGCGTAGCCTGTGTTCTCCAGTCGCTCGATCAAGCGGTCGAACTGCGCGGCCTGGTCCACATCGCCGGGCATGGACACGATGCCCTTGCGAACCTGGTGGTCCAGCGCGGTGCGGTCCTCCACGGTGAGGCAGTAGGCGCTGATGTGCGGGGGCTTGTAGCTGAGCGCGGTGGTGAGCTGCTCATCCCATTCCTCCATCGTCATCCCGGGCAGACCGTAGATCAGGTCCATGGTCCACGAGGCTAAGCCGGCGGCGGCGATCAGGCCGAGGCTCTCGCGGCTTTGCGTGGCATCGTGCGCGCGGCCCATGAAGCGCAGCCGTTCCTCGCGGAAGCTTTGGATACCGATGCTCAGGCGCGTGATGCCGAGGGCCTTCCAACCCGCGAGCCGTTCGGCGCTCACATCGTCAGGGTTCACCTCCAAGGTCACTTCCGCATCGGGTGTCCCTGGAAGAAGCCGTCGCACCTGATCGAGGAAGGCCCGCAGCTCCGCATCGCTGAGCTGGCTCGGTGTACCACCTCCGAAGTAGATGGTCTCCACCGCCGCGCCAGCCAATTCCCCCGCGCGCTGCTCCAGTTCGGCGTGCATCGCCTCGAGCACAGCGGGCTTGGTCTTCAGCGATGTGCTGAAGTGGAAATCGCAGTACGTGCAGGCCTTCCGGCAGAAGGGAATGTGGATGTACAGGCCGGACACGATGCAAAGGAACCGCAGAACGGGGAACGCTGAAGGCAGAGCCGAAGAACTCCGTGCTCCCTTCTACATTTTTTCGGTTCAACATTCCGCGGTTCTGCGGTTCAAGCGGCCTTCAACGAGATCCTGAACGTCGTTCCCTTGCCGGGTGCACTGCGCTTCACGAAGATGCGCCCGCCGTGGTACTGCTCGATGATGCGCTTGCTGAGCGACAGGCCCAGCCCCCAGCCGCGCTTCTTGGTGGTGAAGCCGGGCTGGAACACGGTGCGGTGCTGCGCTTGTGGGATGCCTTTGCCCGTGTCCGTCACATCCACATGCACTCCGCCGTCGTCCTCATGGATCTCGATCGTGATGCTGCCATCGCCCTCCATCGCGTCCACGGCATTGCGGATCAGGTTCTCGATCACCCAGCTGAAGAGCGCACGGTTCAAGGGCACTTCGCGGTCGATGTTCACGGGTTGCACCACCTCGATGCGCGCACGCGCCGGTAGCCTGCCGCGCAGGTACAGCACGGTGGCGCGCAGCATGTGGTACAGCTTTTCGGGTACCAGGTCCGGTGCCGAGCCGATCTTGCTGAAGCGCTCTGTGATCACCTCGAGACGGTCCACGTCCTTCTTCATCTCGTTCACGGCCGTGGGGTCCGCGCCGCCGCCGCCCAGTACCTCCACCCAGCCCATCAGGGAGCTCAGCGGCGTGCCCAGCTGGTGCGCGGTCTCCTTGGCCATGCCAACCCACACCTGGTTCTGCTCCGCGTTGCGGAAGAGGCTGAAGAGGGCGTAGCTCACCAGCAGGAAGAGGCCGATGATGCCGAACATCACGTACGGGTAGTAGCGCAGCTGCTTCACGATGCGGCTCTCGTCGAAGTAGATGTGGTTGGTGCCGCGGCCGGCCAGGCTGATGCGGATCGGTGGGTTCACCTGCTCCATGGCAGCGATCAGTTCCCGGGTCCGCGCGCTGTCCTTCACCAGGGCGCTGTCCACGTTGCTCACCAGCAGCACCTGCCGGCTCGCGCTGTCGGTGAGCACTACGGGCACGGCCGCGGCGTTCATCACCGTTTCGCTGATGAAGTTGCGGATGATGTTGTCCATCACCTGCTCCAGCTCGGTCACGATGCGCGAGTCACGGTAGTACAGCAACTGCTTCTTGGTGTCCGTGATGGGGATGGTGATGGGCTTGTAAACCGCGCTCATGGCCTTCACCTCCTGCCGTATGCGCGCCGGATCCTGCTCCACCCCGGCATCCAGGTTGCGTTGCGCGATCACCATGCCCTGGTCGTCCACGATGATCATGGGCACGGTGGTGTTGTCGCTCACCACGCGCAGGTAGAAGGCCAGGTCCGTCGCATTGTTGTCCGCCAGTGCGCGCATCGCATCGGCCAGCAGTTCCACCTTCTTGCGCTCCTCCTCCCGCAGCCGCCGGAAGAGGGAATCGGTGTAGTTGACCAGTTCGGCGCGGTTGCGCACGGCTTCGGCCCAGAGCTGCACCTTGCGGCGCTCCTAGCTGCGCACCCGCTCCACCATGCGGCTGCTGTACCACAGGCTGGCGCCCACGATGGCCAGTGCCACCAGGGCGAGCAGCAGTTTCCAGCGCTGTTTGCGCGAATAGAGGTCCATGGTGGCCGTGCGAAGATCGCCGATCGGCGCTGCCCTACTCCAGGATGATGGTCTCCTTGCCCTCCTCTTCCTCCTTCTCCAGCAGGCGGCCCAGTCCCTTGCGTCGCTTCACCGGCTGCGCCGCAGGGTCCTCTGCGGGCTTTTCGGGAGCCTCCACGGTGATCAACGGGGTGTTCGCGGGCATGGTGGCGGTCGCCGCACCACCGCCCCGCCAGGCGTCCGCCAACAAGGTCTTCAGCGTGGCCGACTCCTGCTTGATGCGCTGCTTCCGGCGGGCCGCAGCGGCCGCACCGTCGTTGCCGAAGCGCAGGTCGTCCGTGGTGCCGTACATGTGCAGGAAGATGCGCAGACCTGTGCCGTCATCGGCGACGGGACCGAATTCCTCCTCCTCCGCAGCGCCCACGCGGAACAGATCGCCCAGACGGAAGTTCAGGTGGTCGTTCACACCGCCATCAAAGGTCTGCGCAGCGCTCACCTCGATGTCCATGGCATTGCTCTGCACCAGCATCTGCGGCACGTGCACTGTGCGGTCCTTGATCTCCACCTGGTTGCGCAACGAAGCGAACTTCACGTGGCGGAGCCGGCGTCCCAGCTCTTCGGTATCCACGAACGGAGCGATGAGCTTGTTGGTGCGGATGTGCTCCGCCACCGCCATCATGGGTGCGTGCCCGATGAGCTCACCATCGTCGATGGCCACGTCCGCGAGCACGTGCAGGCTTTGTTGATCGAGACGTAGCGACGGGAGCAGGTCCGCATGCAACGTGAGCTGGATGTCGCTGCGCCCGCGGATGTGCTGGGCGGTCAGGAAGGTCTGGCCGAAGTCGCGGAACTCGCGGAACAGCCGGGTCACATCGATGCCCTTCACCTGCGCAGCGATGTTGAGCGGATAGGCACCATCCGGTCGTCCGTCCAGCAGCAGGGATCCGCTGACCGTGCCGTTGGCCGAGCGCAGGGCGATGGGGGCCACCTCCAGCACCTGGTCGTTCAGGCGCACGGCGCCACTGATGTCTTCGGCA
>ERZ724514.1063-NODE-1063-length-12246-cov-6.893528_pt1 | contig 12246 bp, 10 predicted proteins | sample MGYA00376047_ERZ724514 | MGnify/ENA primary metagenome ERZ724514 (study PRJEB28724, sample SAMN07190883) | activated sludge metagenome | isolation source: activated sludge of sewage treatment plant in Hong Hong | place: Hong Kong | collected 2016-03-17 ...
TCGCTACAGCGGGGACGTGGGTCGCACGCGCCCGAATCGGAGCCTGGATCGAAACGGGGCTCTGTTACTGCGTAGCGCCGCTGCGAACCCAGTTTACAAACTGACACAGCGGGGTGTTTCCAAGCCGACCACTTAGCGGCATATAGCCTGAGCTACCGCCTGGAATCTGATCGCCTTCGCTGGTCAGACGGAACAGCACATAGGATCGCGTGATGTCTCCGGGCGTCACCAGCTTCATCTGGGCCAAGCGAGCGTTTTTGTCGACGAGGTTGTTGCGCAGATCGAGCGCGCTGGCCATGCGCGGTGAAGCGTTGCTCTTGTGGCAGCTACAAGACGCTGAAACGACACTGTTGTAGAGCGTGGTCGCTGTAATCGTTTCCGTCGGACATGATGGCAGCTTCGTGGATGTGTACGAAAACGATGCCAGGTCCGCACCTTGCAGATCGGTATTGGCCGGTAACAGCAAGTCCGGGCGCGCAGGCACGGTTCCTCCCGTCGTTTCGGGCTCACATGCGGAAATGGACAATAGGCAAACGATAAGCCAAGGAGTGTGCTTCACGTCTATCCCCCGAGAGAGTAATGATCGCAAGTAAGTACAAGGCCGCTCAGCCCATGATAGGGCAGGGCGGTCCATTCGCAGCCACTGGGCGGACTACTTCGAAATCTTGAGTGGGAACTTGGCGGTATACGCGGACTTGTCTTTGGCTGGGAACTTCCACTTCTTGAGCGCTTTCTGGATGCACTTTTTGGCTTTGTCATCCAGATCGGCTCCCGAAAGAGCGATCTCGCCGACCTTGGCTTTGTCAGACACGTCGACGGAAACGGTCAGCTCTTTGCCCTCTAGATCGGCTTGCTTCTTGAGCGCTTTTTCAAAGCAGCCCTTGACCGCGGACTCTCCCGACGACCACAGCGAGTCAAACTCGGCCTTGGTGATGCCGGTGATCTTGGGCGGATCGGGCTTTTTGACTGGCTCTTCTTTGGGCTTTTCGGGGGCTCCGGCATCTTGTCCCGCGTCGACCACTTGCACGGTCTTTCCACCGGACGATCCCACGGTCAGGAAGTAGCCAGCCCCCGCGAGCACCGCGACCAGCACCGCGATGCCTGCAAACAGCGGCGTCTTTGACTTGGCTTCCGGCGCGGCGCTCGGTGGTTCCGCTGCAAAGCCGGCTGCGGGCTGTGCGCTCATTGCAGCATCGGGCTGCGCCGGACTTCCGCCATACAGGTTTCCGTACGGACTGCCAGTCGGTGCTTGTCCGTAGTCGGCTGCGGGCTGTGGCCACTCTCCGGGCGCGGTGGCGGGCGCGGGATTGACCTGTGGCTGCTCCAGTTGCTGCGGTGCGGGCTGCGCTGGCTGCTGGGATTGCTGCTGCTGGGCCCACTCGCTCGGGCTCGGAATGTGCGGCGCAGAGCTGGCCGGAATCGTGGGCTCGGACCCAAGCGGTGTCGCAGCCGGTGCCGCCGCTTGCGCAGGGGGACTGACTGCCGCGATCGGATCCGCAGCCGGAGTCGCCACAGCCGGTGCTGCCACAGCCGGTGCCATCGGAGGCGCTTTCATCGCAGGCGGCTTCGGCGGCGGTGCCGGACGACTTCCCTTCGGTGGAGGCGCAGGCATCGCGATGTCCATCTCGATCGCATCTACCGATTCGAGCGCATCGTCTTCGAGCAGATCATCGGCATCGTCTTTGGCAGCGGCCTTCACATCCGGCTTGACCGGCTCTTTGGCAGCGGCTTTGGCCTCCGGCTTGACCGGCTCTTTGGCAGCGGACTTGAGCGGCTCCGCCTTGATGCCGTCTTTGGAATTGGTCGCCGACTTCGCAGGCTCTGCGTCTTTGGCCGCCAGCTTGCCCAGCGCGCCCTTGGGAGCCGTGTCCTTGCCCGCGCCCTTGGCGTCTTTGGCCGCGTCTTTGGCCGCCGCTTTGGCTGGCTCGGACTTGGCACCGGACTTGGGCGGCTCGACCTTGGTCTCGGGATCTTCCCACGACGCTTTCGCATCCCCCAGACCGAGCGCCGCAAAGTCAAGCGAGCCCATCTGCGTCTTGTCGCCGCCCTCGTCTTCGTCATCGGCTGGCTTCGGCGCAGGTGCGGGCTTGGCTTTCACTGGCTGCGGGTTTTTGCGCGCTTTGTCCACCGCCGCGCGCACTTCGTCGATCGAGTCCGGTGGCAGCCAGTCCGACTGACCTTCTCGCCACACGAAGATGTCGCGACCCGGCGTGCCTTGCTCGCTGAGGATCCGCTGCGCAAGCTCTGCGAGCGGCATCGGATCGACCACATTGCCATCGAGCGACAGGTGCCACTCATCGGGCGCTTGCTGCGTCGGTCCGCCCAGCTTGGAAAAGAAGTCGGCCATTCCGCCGATCATCGTCGAGTCGCCACCCTCGCTCTCGTCGCCGCCGCCACCGCCGCTGTGACCGCCGCCGCTACTGCCGAGCAGTCCGACCGACGCCCGCGAGCCAATCATCGTCGCGTCCTCGGACTCTCCTTCGCCTTTGGCAGTACGGACGCCGCCTTGGCTGACCGTGATCTGGCAGCCACACTTTTTGCAGCGAATCTTGAGCACCTTCCCCCGGACTCGGTCGTCGGGAAGGTTGTACTTGGTTTGGCACTGTTCGCAGGAAAACTTCATGTTCCGGGGGCTCCCCAGGCGCGCGATTCTGTTGGGCCACTTGGGTCAGGCGGCGCAGCTTCCGCCATCGTTCCCAGCGGTGGGATCAGTACGGGCAGTGACACGACTCGACGATCGGTTCTCACTATACCCGAAGACAGCGCGTCTAAAAAGCCGGTCAGATCGCGTATTTTCAGTAACTTGCGCCACATAGCTAGGTGCGATGCGGATTCCTGCGCAGGCCGTGCTACGGTGCGCTCGTGCCCATCCGACATTGGTTCCGTTTCGTCGCTGTGGTGGTTTTTTCTGGGACGACGCTGCTGACGGTTCGTTCCCTGCGCGCACAGCCTGCGGCTTTGTGTGACCCGGCCCTCTCTGCGACCCGGCGAGCGCTCATCAGCGCAGGACAAGCGGTCGTGTCGGTGCCGGTGGCTCACTTGTACGAGCGCGCCGATCCGCAAGGTCCGCTCGCGGATCAGGCGCTGTTTGGCGAGCGCTTGCGCATCGTGCCGCAGCCTGATTCCTGCCACGGTCCGGCGGATGCGCTGCTGCTCGTGCAGACGGCGGCTTCGTATCAAGGCTATGTGCCGATTGATGCGCTGGCTGTCGGTCCAGGTCCGCAGTCCACCGTGTCGCTGGTTCCCGGTGGAGCGCCAGTGCGGCTGCGGGTCACGTCGCGACTCGCCAACCTGTTTCGCAGTCCCGATGTGACGGTGGCCAATCCGCGCTGGGTGCTGCCGCTGCAAAGTGAGCTGGCGCTCATCGAGGTTGTGTCGGCTCGCTGGCTCAAGGTGCTGCTGCCCGATGCCAGCCTCGCGTACATTCAGCGCGGTGATGTCGAGCCGATTCCTTCCGAGCAGCCGACGATCGCGTGTGTGCTGGCGGCGGCGCAGCGGTACGAAGGAACGCCGTATCTGTGGGGCGGACGATCGACGCTGGGCGTGGACTGTTCCGGGCTGGTTAGCAGTGCGTTTGCGGCCTGCGGAGTGATTCCGCCTCGCAATGCCGCACCGCAGATGGCGTGGTCGTCGGCTGTGCCAGTTGCCGAGCAGGCTGCGCTGCGACCCGGTGATCTGGTCTTCTTTGCCAGCGCCGAGGCTCCAGCGGGCAGCCCGCCCAAGGTTGCTCACGTTGGCATCTTCGTCGGAAATGGCCGCTTTTTACACGCCACCACCAGCGATCGTCCCGTCGTTCACGAAAGCGCGCTGAGCGAGCCCGAGTGGCAGCGACGATATCTGGGCGCCCGTCGCTACAAGACCTTCTAACCAAGCGTGATCTGCGTGAAAGCGAGACTGGTTAGCGGCAGTTTTCGTCGACCAAGTGCGTCAGGTCATCGAGCGAAAACGGATCGGGCAGGTAGTCTTCGAAGTCGAGCATGCTCGCCGCCTTCCAGTCCGCTTCCTGATCGAGCAGCGCGATGATTGGCAGCCGTCGCCGAGGACTGACCGCTCGCAGCGCCGCGAGCAGCTCTTTGCCACCCAGCTGGGCCAGCAGTCGATAGCGCAGAAGCACCAGCGCCACATCGGGCTGCTCTGCGCCGCGCACCGCTTGGTCAAACGACGACACCGTCAGCGTGCGATAGCCGCGCTCGCCCAGACAAGACTGCACCGAGTCGATCAGCGTGGATCGGTCCTCGATGAGCAGCACACCGCCGCCCCATCCTGGCTGGATCTCGTCGCCCGCTGTAAGCATGTGCGACAAGTACCCCCATTTACCCTCATGGTCAACCAAAACGCAGGACGTTTTGGATATTTGGGGTAATCGAGCTACGGCACCAGCACGCTCGGATCATCGACATAGGCGGTCAGCGTGCCGCTCGTGTTGATGCGAAGCTGGAAGTTGCCGCCGCTTGGAACCGGCACCGACAGCTCGAGCTTTTGCCAGTCCGCCGTGCTCTGGGCGATGGTTGGCGACGAAGCGATGACTTTGTTGGCACCCAGATCCCAGATGTCGAGCCCGATCTTGGCTCCGGCGCTGGCTTGCTGCACAAACACATAGGCTGAAGCCGTCAGCGTCTTGCCTACTTTCGACGGAAGCTGGAGCGACTGGTTTAGGACGTTGGCCGTGGCGCTGGTGCTCGTCACTTGCAAGGATCGCAGGCCACAGCGCGGCGTGCCGAGGCTGACCATCCAGGTGGTGCCGCCGCCGGACTGGTTGCAGCAGCCGTCCCACTTGCCGGGAATCGAGCTGGCGGGGCTGCCGGTGTTCACTGCCTTGCCGTTGCCGTCGGGCTCGACGCTCGGAGTCTCGAAGCCAGGGTTTTGCAGCAGGTTCTGCGAATCGATCGGGCACATGCCCATGTCGCGGGCCTGCATGGCCAGGTCCGGTGTTCCACCTTCGACGTTGCTGGTTGTCGGACTGCACGCCAAACACAGAGCGAAGAGGCTCGCTGCCCATCCTGCCGTGAGCTGTCGTCGTACGCTGCGCATGTTTTCCCCCAAGAGCCGGTTGCAGCAAGCAGCATATCAGGGACAGGCTCGCTTGTTCGATGCCGTCCGGTCGACAGGATCGCGTGGCGGCGCGCGCTCGTTTGGCGCAAACGTGATACACCGTCATCCCGAGCGAGATGGTCCAGATGAAGCCCGTTGAGTCCGTGCCGGTTGCCGTCGTCAGTCGGCCCAAGTCGAAGTATCCCGAGCTGCCGCCCTTTGATCCTCCCAATCCCGTCTACGAGCAGGTGGAAGCGGCGCTGCGTGATCTGGGGCTCGACCGGGCGCGCAGTGGAACGCCGGACTGGAACCCACTCGGGGACTTGATTGCGCCGGGCGATCGCGTGGTGCTCAAGCCAAACTTCGTCGCGTCGAAGAACTTTCATCAGCCGCTCGTTGGGGACAAGCTGCTGTGTAGCTCGACGCCGGGATCGGTGCTGCGGCCCTTGATCGACTACGCGCTGCGAGCGACGGGACCGACCGGACAGGTCACGATCGTCGATACGCCCGTCGAAGGCTGCAACGTCCAAGACGTGCTGGCGGGCCTGGGAATCGATCAGCTGATTGCGTATTACCGTCAGCGCGGGCACTTGGTCGAGTTTCTCGATCTGCGCTACTTCCAGATCGTGCCTCGGATGGTGCTCGACGATGTGCGACGACGTGGACGATCGCTCAACCTGGGCATGCTGGTGCGAGAGTCGCTGCCCGGAGATCCGCTCGGTTATCGGGTGGTGGATCTGGCGAGTCGCTCGCGCTTTGCCGACGTGGAGCGACGGGCTGGACGCTATCGCTTTCATCGCTCGCACAAGCACACGCCGCATCCGCATCACTCGGACGGCAAGCACGAGTATTCGATCCCTCGGACGGTGCTGGCTGCCGACTGCATCTTGAACCTGTGCAAGCTCAAGACGCACAAAAAGTCGGGCGTGACGCTGGCCTGTAAGTCGGTGATCGGGCTGACCAACGAAAAGTACTGGCTGCCGCACTACACCGCCGGGACGCCTGCCGAGGATGGCGACGAGTTTCCGTTCTGGCCGCCGCTCGCGGTGCGGATGGAAAACCAGCTTCAGCGTCTTCCGCTGCCGCTTGGGCACTCGCTGGTGGCGCGCGCACCGAGGCTGCAAGACCCGCAAAACGGGATGGTCAAAGGGTTCATCCTGGAAGGCTCGTGGGAAGGCAACGACACGATCTGGCGCACGATCTTGGACCTAAACGAAATCGTGCTGCACACGGGCAAAGATGGCGTGCTAAGAGACACTCCGCAGCGACGCTATCTGACGCTGATCGACGGCATCATCGGGGGCGAAGGGGAAGGGCCGCTTGCGTCGACGCCGCGTCACGCTGGGCTGATTGTCGCCAGCCAAGATCCGGTGCTGGCCGATCTGGTGGCGACGAAGCTGATGGGCTTTGATCCGTCGCGCGTGAAGACGATTACCGAAGGGCTGCGCAGGCCGATCCTGCCGTCGTCCAAAGAAGGCGCGCTGGTGGTGTCGGTAAGCGGAGTGCCGCCGAGCGGTGCGTTTGTGCCGCCTTCGACCTGGCCGTCGCTTGTGCGCAAGCCGCAGGATGTGAAGCCATGAGCACGCTTCGTCTGTCCGAGAGCCGAGTCTTGGTGACGGGCGGCGCGGGCTTTCTTGGCTCGTTTGTCGTCGAAAAGCTACAGGCTCGAGGCTGTACGCAGATCTTCGTGCCGCGCTCTTGCGACTACGACTTGGTCGACGGACACGCGATTCGCAGGCTGCTTTCCGATGCCCGGCCCGATCTGATCCTTCACTTGGCCGCGCGCGTCGGTGGCATCTTGGCCAACCAGCGAAATCCGGGTCGCTTTTTCTACGACAACCTGATGATGGGCGTGCAGCTCTTGGAAGAGGCGCGCCGCTTCGGGGTGAGGAAGCTGGTCGCGACGGCGACGATCTGCGCGTATCCCAAGCACACGCCGGTGCCGTTTCGCGAAGCGGATCTGTGGAATGGCTATCCCGAAGAGACGAACGCTCCGTATGGGCTGGCGAAGAAGATGCTGCTGGTGCAGTCGCAGGCGTATCGAGCGCAGTACGGCTTTTCATCGTCGGTGCTGTTTCCGGTGAACCTGTATGGACCGCGCGACAACTTCGATCTGGAAAGCTCGCATGTGATTCCGGCGCTGATTCGCAAGATCGCGCACGCGATGGCGCACGGTCACGACGAGGTCACGATCTGGGGCGACGGCTCGCCCACCCGTGAGTTTCTGTACGTCGAAGACTGCGCCGAAGGCATCGTGCTGGCGGCAGAGCGCTACGACGACAGTGAGCCGGTCAACCTGGGCTCCGGTCAGGAAGTGTCGATTGCGTCGCTGGCGCAGCTCATCGGCGAGCTGTTGGGCTATCGCGGACGCTTTGTCTACGACGCAAGCCGTCCCAACGGGCAGCCTCGGCGAGCGCTCGACTGTTCGCTGGCGCTGGCGCGCTTTGGCTTTGCCGCGACCACGTCGCTTGCGGACGGACTTGGCAAGACCATCGACTATTTCCGTCGAGAGATATCCTTATGACCGCAAAGCGCGCGCTCATCACCGGCATCACCGGACAAGACGGCTCGTACCTGGCCGAGCTTCTTTTGCGCAAAGGCTACGAAGTTCACGGCATTGTCCGTCGCTCGTCATCGTTTAACACCGGGCGGCTCGACGGGATCTATCAAGATCCGCACACGCCGGACTATCGGCTGAAGCTGCACTACGGCGACATGGTGGATGCGACCGGGCTTTCGCGGATCTTGCACGCGGTCCGTCCCGACGAGGTCTACAACCTGGCCGCGCAGTCGCACGTTCGCGTCTCGTTTGACATGCCCGAATACACCCACGACGTGGTGGCGCAGGGCACAACGCGGCTGCTCGAAGCGGTGCGCGAGCTGGGCAGTCAGACCCGCTTTTATCAGGCGTCGTCGTCGGAAATGTTCGGCTCGTCGGCCCCGCCGCAGTCGGAAATTACGCCGCTGCGTCCGCGATCTCCGTATGCGATTGCCAAGGTTGCGGCCTATCAGACGACGGTGCTGTATCGGGAAGCGTACGGCCTTTATGCCTGCAACGGCATCTTGTTTAACCACGAAAGTCCCCGTCGCGGAGAGACGTTCGTGACGCGCAAAGTGACGCGCGCGGCGGCGCGGATCAAGCTCGGGCAGCTCGACAAGCTGTACCTGGGAAACCTCGATGCGCGACGAGACTGGGGCTTTGCGGGCGACTACGTCGAGGCGATGTGGCGAATGCTTCAGCTCGAACAGCCCGAAGACTTGGTGATCTGCACCGGCGAAAGTCACTCGGTGCGCGAGCTGCTGGATGTGGCGTTTGCGCGGCTTGACCTCGACTGGCAGCGCTACGTCGAGATCGATCCCCGCTACTTCCGTCCGAGCGAGGTCGATGATCTACACGGCGACATGACCCGAGCCCGCCGCGTTTTGCAGTGGGAACCCAAGGTCCGCTTCCGTGCGCTCATCGAGATGATGGTCGATCACGACCTCGCCGACCTGCTCCGGCACCGTCACTAGCTCGCGGACTTGATCGGCTTGCCTTGGTCGGGCTTTTTGTAGTCGCAGACGCCTTCGGGGAAGATCGCCTTGAGCTTCTGAATCTCGCTGAGCGAGGGCTTCCACGATCCGTAGGTTCCGTCGCGGAGCGCCGCATCGACCGACTTGAGCGCGCACTTGAACACGCCGCCTTCATACGGTCCACCGGCCAGCCGACGCGACGTGCTGTACATCGGGAACTTCTGCGTACACGCGCCTGCAGGCTTTTGGTCGAGCACGCCGCTCCACACCTCGGGGCCCTTGGCGATGAGCGCGCCGCTTGTGTCAAAGCAGCTATCGACCGCACGCTCGGGACGGTTCTGCGCGACGCTTGCGCTCGGGGACTTGCGGATGTTTGCCATCCACTCGTCGATGACTTCCAGCGCCATCGGCACTTGGTCAAAGTCCATCGACGACACGTTGGTGGTGTCGGTAAACCAGATCGCTTGGTGATCGGCGCTGCCCAGCTTAGCGGCGATGCGCTTCCGAATCGCGAACGACTGGTGGACGTTGTGCATGTCGAGCCGCTTTTCCAAGTACGGATGCCAGTCGATCGTCGGGATCGTCGTCTGTCCTGAAAACGTCAGCCCTGCGTCGTACATCGCCGCCATCGCTTCGACATCGCCGTGCGTACGCGGAGCCGGAACCGTCGGCGTCAGCGGATTCCAGCGGTTCATGTTGCGGCTGCCCCACGGATCGAAGTAGCTCGCGTCGGCCAGCACCTTGGCGACCTCACTGGCTCCCGTGCCGTTGTACGGAAAGCCCTCGGGCACCATCTCGCTTGACTGCTTCCAGCCGCCCACCTTGAAGTTCACATCCAGAAACTCCGCCGGCGAGATCTGTCCCTTAACGAGCGACTCCAGGCCGTACTGCACCCCGACGTTGTCCCAGGTCGATCGCGCGTAGCCGTCCGCTCCGACGCCGTAGATGTTCTTTAGGTCTTCAAAGTGGGTAAAGTGAACCGGCCCAAACGCGGCCAGGTTCATCCGCGCCGCTGCCTTGGGAACGATGTCGTCCGCGTCGTAGACCGGGTTCATCGCTCCGGCGGTCAGGCCCATCCAGGCCTTGCGACACTCCGTCGAGCCCTTCGCCATCTTCACGTTCGGCAGCGCCGGCTGTAGCGCCAAAAACGGGTTTGCCACCGACTCTTCCGCGTTCAGGCCCACGAGCAGGCTGCGGTTTTTGACATCGCTCGACCACTTGGCGTTCGCCCGGTCGGTGACATCCATGTAGTACTCCAGCAGCTCGCAGTCCCCAATGTGAGGAATCTGTCCCACCATGTCGGGATACGGCTGCTGCGCCACGGCGGCATCGATGATCTGACCCGGATGGTTCTGCGGATAGATGTACTGCTGGATGCCTCCGCCCGAGGCACCGAGCCCGACGGTGTACAGCGGCACGCCATAGCGCTTTACGAAGCCTTCCTTGGTCATCAGCGCCGTCTCGCCGCCCAGGACCAGGTTGTAGTGCTCGCCGGTGCGGTTGCCGCTGGAATGGACGATCGCGTAGCCCTTGCCAATTGCGTACGCCAGCCCCGCCCGCGTGTCCGGTCCGCCCTGGTAGTGGCCAAAGCCGACGCCGCCCTGGAAGTGATAGATGAGCCGCTTGTTCCACAGGCTCAGGTCCGGCTTGGTCGGGTCTTCCCCAAACGGAGCCAGCATCACGTACTGGTAGATGAAGCGGTTGATGGTGCCGCGCTCCCAGCGAACGATGAAGTCCACTTCGCGACCGTCGAGCAGCTTGGTCTTGGCGATGTCGCTTGGCCGCGTTCCGTCCGTCGGCAGTGGCTTGTAGTCACGGTGGCTCAGCTTGCCGACCGGCATGTAGTAGTACGTCACATACGAGTCCATCGAGCAGTTCTTGCTATAGCCCACCGTCTTGCCGCTTCCGTCGTGGACCGCGTAGTACTTCGCGTCGGTCGTATCGGGCAGCGGCTCTTTGCCCAGGTCCGTCAGCACCGAGCACACAAACGGCTCCTGCTGCGGACCGGAAAACATCGGGCCCGTGATCGGATGGTTCTTGAGCGCCACCCACGCAAGCCGTCCGCGCCGCAGCGAGCGCACTTCCAGGTAGTTTTCCCCAAGCTGAAGCCCGCCGAGGATTCCTTCGATCCCGCTGTCCGTCACCGTCTGCTTGCTCAGCGACACCTTCTGTCCATTGAGCCACAGCTCCAGCCCCGGCTGAAGAGACTTGTCGGCTTCAATGGCAATCCGCGCATCGCCGCCCGACACATACTGCGGCAGGCTCGACAGCACCCGCAGCGTCACCTTCGGCGTGTCGGTCATCTGCGGCACGTCAGTCGGTGGCGGGTTGATACTTTCCGTCGGAGAACAGGACACAGACAGCACGGCGCAGGCCGCAAGGACGTTCCATCGGTTCATCGGCAAGACTCCTACACGATGTCTACACTGAAACCCTCGGCGCTTCGGCGGCAACGTTGCGGGCGGCAGACCGGCGGTCTACCGAATTCGCCAGCGATCCGAGCGTGGCTTGATCAGGCAGATGGCTTCGACATGCGTGCCTTCGGTCGTCGATCGAATCAGCAGCGTATCGACCAGCCGCACCACCGCCGCCAAGCCGTGATCCGTGGCCGACAGCACCGGCTCGGGCCGTGGCACGCTCTGTTGCCAGCGCTCCACCGTGGTCAGCATGTGCGACGGAATGCCCGGCCCGCGATCGACCACGCGAATCTGCACCCCGAGACTCGGCGGCACCAGCTCCAGCAGCTCCAGCCGACCAAAGCCCGCGTGACGGACCGCGTTTGACACCAGCTCGCCCACCGCAATCGCCACCGCGCTCGCTGCGTGGGGATCAAAGCCCGTCTCTTCCGCAAAGCGCCGCGCCACCGTGGCCGCCACCACATGGTCGGTCGCGTGGGCGCAGTCAATGCGAAGGGGCGACGGCAACCCTTACCCCAGGCCCGATCCGCCGCTGTCCTTGGACTTGCCGCTGCGGCTCGAAGGGAAAAACGCCGCCGGGGACTTGGTCTGGCTGCGCGAGGTCATCGGTGCGCCGCTGTCCCGCAGCCGCGAGATACACAGCTCCAGCGCCTGCTTGAGGTTCCGCGTTGACTGAAGGCCGCTCAGATCCACCCCGAGCGCCACCAGCGTCTGCGCCACCGCCGACTGAATGCCCGCGATGATCGCCTCGGACCCGAGCAGCTTCGCCGCCCGTGCGAGCTGAAAGAAGCGATTGGCCGTGCTCGTGTCCAGGTTGCCCACGCCGGTCAGATCGATGATCACAAAGCGCGCCCGGTGTCGCTCGATCGCATCGAGCAGTCGCGTCGTCATCTGCTCGCCGCGCTCGGTATCGACAATGCCCACGATCGGCATCGCCAGCACCGAGTCCCACACCTCCAGCACCGGCGTCGTCAGCTCGCTTACCGCGATCCGCAGGCGCTCCACGAGCTGCGCGTTTTCCTGCGAGCTTTGCAGCAGCTCCTCGTTGCGCTGGACCATCTCGCTGCGGAGCTGTTCCCGCTCGTACTCGGTGCGCTGCGCCTGCGACACATCGCGGACCACGCACGACACCCCGATGACCGTTCCCTGCTTGTCGCGCATCGGAGAAAACGCGCTCTCGAACGTCTTGCGCACCAGGTGATCGTCGCCGTACGCCTCATACGACACGATTCGTTCCCCGCCGAGCGCCCGATCGAACAGCGCCTTGGCCTTTTCGCGATCGTCG
>ERZ724514.1065-NODE-1065-length-12219-cov-4.640990_pt1 | contig 12219 bp, 7 predicted proteins | sample MGYA00376047_ERZ724514 | MGnify/ENA primary metagenome ERZ724514 (study PRJEB28724, sample SAMN07190883) | activated sludge metagenome | isolation source: activated sludge of sewage treatment plant in Hong Hong | place: Hong Kong | collected 2016-03-17 ...
GTGATTTTTCCGGACCTTTTTTGGTGAAAATACACAAAAAGATCAAATGATCAGCCGAACACCGCCCAGTTCGGATACCTGGTAGGGGAAACGGTCGCCGGGCGAGCCGATGAACATAAAGTTTTTGGGGATGCCCCAGCGTGTTGACAATTCCTCGATGAGTTCGGGGCCGAATTGGCCTTCGATTTCGAGGTATTCGATGCGGACTTCCGGATAGGCGCGGTCCAGCACTTCGAGGTCTTTCCGGAGCGGTTCGTTACAGGTTTGTCCGGGCTGCATGATGGTCACGATCTTGAGTTTTCCCGCCTTTTCATTGTTCTCCACGTACTGCAGTACCCGGTTGAGTACCGCCACGTTGTCGCCTTTTGTGAAAAATACGAACTCCTGAGAGTTGATCTTTTCGAGCATTTTTTGCAGGTAATGGCTGCTCACCACGACGAAATGCCGCACGGGGCGGTACAGGTATTCGAGGGTGTACAGCAGCACACGCACGATCCGCCCGCGGTTGAGCATGATCACGATAAAGCCCAGCGCCGGCAACAGGTATTGGAAAAATACCAGCAGCGAACTGGGGTTAAGCAGGGCATTTCCATAAAAAGCGGCCACCACGAAACCGATGGCGGCGACCACCGCCAGGGGATGGGCACGCACCGGGCGCGGCAGTTTGGCGCGCTTGATCTTCAGGAGCAGGTTGCCCAGCCCGAAAAGGGTCATGACCGCCAGAAATGAAAAGGTATAAACGCCGGCAAGGGCGCCCAGGTCGCCCCCGGTGGCAAACAGTACCGACACACAAAGGATGAAAAACCCGATCACGATCCGGTAATTGACCCCGCGCCGGTTTTTCGCCAGGAAGAAATTGGGTAACACGCGGTCGAGCGTGATGCGCTCGACAAGGCCGGTGACGCCCACATAGGAGGTGAGTACCGCACCGCTCAATACCAGCACGGCATCCACCGAGATCAGCCACCCCAGCCAGTTGCCGCCGGCGGTATCGCCGATGAAGGCCAGCAGCGACTCCCGGTGCTCACCGACATGTGCCAGCGGGATAATGCAAAGCGCGAGCAGCGCAATAACCGGGTTGAAAAAACTCACCACCGCCCACATGTTGCGCAGTGTTTTCCGAAATACGCCCGCCTGCTGTTCTTCCACAAAATTGGCCGAACTTTCAAAACCCGAAATACCCAGCATGGCTGCCGAGAAGCCGAGGAACAGGGCAGTCGTGAAGTTGCCCGAAACCACCGGAAGTTCCCAGTTGGCCGTAAAGATAGCCGTACCGTTGTGCAGCAAAAACCAGCCGCCTGCCAATACCAGCAGCAGCAGGGAAGCGAGGTGGGTGATAAAAATAACGACCGCCACGATGGCCGACTCGCCGATGCCGATCAGGGCCAGCCCCATGAATGCCGCCAGCAATGCAATCGTGGCCGCTTCCACCGGCAACATGGCAGCCATGCGGTGCAGGTAGTGCATGGCCTCATTGGCGGAAATAACCGCCGTCGCCATGTACGACAGGATCGTCAGGCAGGCGGCGGCCGATGCCATTTGTTTGGAAGTGGTGTTCAGCAGGGCGTTGTAGGCGCCGCCGTTGAGCGGCAGTGCGCCGACCACCTCTCCGTATATCCGCCGGAAGAGAAACAGCACGAAGGCTACCACGAGCAGCGAAATCCAGGCATACTGGCCGGCATACAGGATCGTCAGCGCCGATACATACAGGCAGGACGAACTGATGTCGTTGCCACAGATAGCCGTGGCTTGCAATTCACTGAGTTTTTTGGGATGCGGAACGGAGGTCATAATCAAGAATAAACGGTTGGTCAAACAAAAAGCCTGGGTATACGCTGAATAAACCGGCTGATCCGCTCATCCCGGTTGGCCCCGTACACGTCGATGATAATACCCTGGTCCAGGCCGTTTTGGTGCTCCAGGACGTATAAAACGGCATTATCCGACGGGTCGGAAAACCCTTCGAAGCGGTGGGTTTCCACGATGATCCATTTTGCCGGAGCAGTTGAACCGTCGGAGAAGTCGAACGGAAAGGTATAACCCTGATCCGCATAATGGTTCACCGCCTTGCTCAATGTTCTGAAATAAAGCCTGCTCATGGCGTTTCGACGGAAGATATCATGCCGGCGCCTGTATATGGAAGGCTCAGTCCGGGGACGGCGGGACCATAGTCGGCCCGGATGGTTTGTAGGGCCTGCCGGGCGTCGTTGGGCAGTGGCGCCGGGCGGATGCTGAGTACGGGTACTTTGGCGTGGTTCACGATCTGCTGCGTATACGGCCCGATGAAAAAGTCCCGGATGTCGTAGTCCAGGCTGGCCGTGATGGCAATGAGGTCGGTCTCTTCGCGCGCCGCCGTTTCCAGCACCTCCGAAGCGGCCCGGTCGGTGGCTTCCAGTATTTCTGTTCGCCAAATCACGCCGTCGTACGACAGGTCGCTTTTTAGCCTGCGCACGTTGTCGTCCACCCAGTTTTTTGAGTCCGGCCGGCTAGTTTCGGGCAGTCCCAGCACGAGGAGCGTGGCGTTGTTGCAGCGGATGATCTTGCGCAGGAAGGCGTATTTCTCCAGGGCGCCGACGGTGTTCCGCACGGGGAACAGGATGTTGGAAAACGATTCCCACTTCCGGTTGGGCGGCACGGTCAGCACGGGGCAGGGTGCGTGTTTTACGACTGCAAAAGCATTGGTGCCGATAAAAAACTCCCGAAACCCAGAGGCGCCGTGCGTGCCCATCACCATCAGGTCAGCCGATGCTTTTTCGGCATATTTGCATATCTCCGGCGGGACAAAACCATGCGTCGTGTCGCAGATCACCTCGATACCGTACTTGTCTTTCACCCCTGCCGCGATTTGGGTCACCGTGTCTTTGGCCTCGTCGTGCATGATCTCCAGCACGGGAGAAGTGATGGGCAATACCTCAAAATGACCGTAGGAAAGCAAGTTCTCGTTGATAACGTGGAGCAGGGTCAGTCTGGCGTCGTGGCGTTTGGCCATGGCCGCCGCCGTATCCAGCGCATTGAGCGATGCCTCGGAAAAGTCGATCGGTACGAGGATATTATTTATTTGCAGTGTATCCATTGTCGTGTGTGTTTTGTTAAAGCGTTGTCACAAAAATCGAGGCAATGGCCGAGATAAAACCTGACGGTTATCAGGTTTTGGCAGTTTTTTCGGAATTTTGGCTTAATATTTCAAAAAAATACCCTCCGGGTTCGAAGAAGCACCCGGGCCGGAGGATGCTGACCACGCGATGAACGACGAACAAAAGCAAGCCGAACTGCACAAGTATTTTTTCAGGCCGCCGCCGTTTTGGGAGCGCTTGCCGGAGGCCGTCTGGGCTGAGATAAAGGCGACCATCCGCCCGCAGGCCTATGCCAAAAAAACGCTGATCTACAGCGAAGGCATACACCCGCGCGGACTGTACATCATGCGCAAGGGCCGCGCAAAGGTGTTTATCATCGACAGCGAAGGGGTGGAGCAGATCATTTATTTTCTCGGCAAAGACGAGGTATTCGGCCACCGCTCCATCGTGTGCGACGAACCCAGTCCGGTATTTGTGGAAGCCATCGACGATTGTGCGGTAGATTGTATCCCCCGCCATGATTTCGAGCGTTTCCTGCGCGAGTCGCCCGAACTGAACGCAGCCTTTTTGTACAACCTCGGACACGAATTCCGGGTATTTGTCAACAAGATCAGCTGGTTTGCGCAGAAGCCCGTCAGCGAACGGGTAGCGCTCGCCCTCCTGGTGCTCCATGAAAAATTCAACGAGCACCCGCACTATGTCATGGTGCTGAATTTCACCCGGGAAGACCTCGCGTCGTATATCGGCACCGCCACGGAAAGCCTTATCCGGCAATTGAAAATACTCAAGGAAGCCCGCGCGATCATCATCAGGGGCCGGAAGATCATCATCGAGGAGACGGACCTGCTGTGGGAGCGGGCGCGGATGACCTGATCAGGCAAGGTGCCCCAGAAACCAGTCCTTTTCCAACAAATGCGCTTCCCGCTCCACGGACGATCGCAGTTTTTCCACCGCATTCCGGTCCGAAAAATTAAGGGTCAGCAACCGGGAAGCGTACCGGATCAGGTTCACGTAGTTGGTCCGGTGGTATCCGATGATCCGTTTCCGGGTGATGTAGTTGTTCATGGCATCCAGGTGCGACTGGAGCAGATCGAATTCGTCGAGTTCGTAGTACGTTTTCAGCAGCAGGGTTTTGATGGCGAGGTTGACGAGCACATCCCGGTAGTTGGCTTTTTGCAAAAGGTCGAGCACGGCGCCGTATTGCTTGCGGGCAAACGCCAGACGGGCCAGGTTAAAACTGAACGCACTGTCGCGGTACTGTTTTTCAAGGCTGTTTTTATACCGGTGGATAAAAAACTGCACCCATTCCAGGTCGCCCGTTTGTATGCCAGCAGCCACCACATTGTAGTAGGTAAAGCGCGGCAAAACGCCGTTTTCCAGCAAATAACCGCTTTCGAGCCCGGGTTTGTAAAGATCGGACACTTCCCGGTAATAGCGCTTTTCACCCGCATTGAGCCGCCGGATACAGTAGTTGACCGCCCAGATGTACAGCCCGTGCATTTCCTCGCCGGAGAAGGTGCCGTTGTCGCGGAGCAGCAGGGTCTTGAACTGCTGGAAATGTTGCTCGTCTTCCGGGAACCGCATCATGCGGTAGCAGTGCAGGTATATCGCGACCGCCGTGTGGGCCTGCGCATAGTTCTTTTCGGCAAAATCGACGACCTCGGCCTCCCACGTGACGTCGTGGCCGACGGCATACAGCGTCCGGTGCAGGGTAAGCAGGCAGATCAGGCGGAGTTTGAGGGTGAGATAGGCCACGTCGGCGGCAACCGATGCCGATTGCAGGTGCTCGGGATCGGTAGGGTTGCGCGCGTGGATCAACTGGTGGGTTTCCCAGTGGAGCCGGAATTGCAGTTCGTGGTATTGCGTGTCGCGCAGGGGGCTGTTGTCCATGATTTTTTCGATTCCTTTGCGTACCCGTTCGAATTGAGGCGCCAGTCCGCGTTTGCGGTACCCTGTTGCAAGGTGAAGCCGTGCGGACCAATCGTCGGCATCCATTTCTTTCTGGGCAATGAAGCGCTCCAGAAGCCGGTGCAGGTAAGTCATGCGCAGGCGCAACTCCTGGTCGTCGACAGGGGTTTTGCCGAACAGGTGCCGTTTGGCGGACGACGCTTCGTGCGTGTCGTTGGCACAAAACCAGTCGAACAACTGAACCACATCGCGCCGTTGGTTGAAGTAGGGCGACTCCAGGAATTTTCGCGCTTCCCGCTTTTCAGCAGCCGAGAAAGAAAAAATGAGTTGGCGCAAATGGCTTTTTTCCATATTTATTCAATTGCTGCAAAAATAATAAATTAATAATCAAATGATTAAGTAAATAAAATCTGTAAATTGCTCAATAAATGTATTTTTTTGATTTTGGTTGACAGGTAACGTCCCCGCACTTTTGCAACGTGAATTTGTGTACATGCGACCACGCTGCCGGACATTTCCAAACAGATACCGGAATGCCCGGCAGTGTGATACGCAGCAACCGTTCTTTTTTCAGTATCAACGAATTTAATATCTTATGAAAAAATCTGCCTTTTACTCAAAAACTGCGGCGATAAACCTGTTGGGCCTGATGATACCGGCATTACTCTTCCTGTCCGGTCGATTGTCCGCGCAATGCAACCCCGATGTGACGCCACCGGTTTGTACGCCACCGCCCGATATGACCATCACCCTGGCCGTTTGGGATTCGCTCGACATCGATATTATGAATATGCCCGACGAATTGCCCAAGGTTTACGCGGCTTTCGGCATCGCCACACACATCGACAACTGCGACGGCGCCAACAGCGACCTCCAGGAATCGTTTTACCTGTTTGGCCCGATGTCGGATCCCCTTAAGTTGCAGCGCCGTTTTTTTGCTACCGATGCGGCGGGAAATACCGGCGAGGCGGTTCAATACATCTGGATTTTCAACGGCAACTGCGCACAGGACAACATCCCGCCGGTATGCACTGCCCCGCCCGACATGACCATATCCAGCGCCATGTGGGATTCGCTCGATATCGATATCCTGAACATGCCTGCCGACCAGCCCAAGATATATGCCGCTTTCGGGATCGCTACCTACACAGACAATTGCGACAGCAGCAATGTGACGCTCCAGGAATCCTACTACCTCTTTGCCAATCCCGACGGTTCGCCGAAAAAACTCCAGCGCCGCTTTTTCGCCACCGACGGGTCGGGGAATACGGGCGAGGCCATCCAGTTCATTACGATCGTCGCCACCTATGTGATTCATGTGCCCGCCTGGCATTACCTCGGGCAGCCTTCCATCGATTCGATGACCCTGGCGGGCGGCTTTGCACAAGTCCTTTACGACCCTGAAGATGCCGTATTTGCAGCGCCCTGCGCCGGCGGGTATTCCAAAATCGAACGCGACTGGTATTTTATCGACTGGCTGTACACGCCGCCGGGTGGCAATGCTCCGGGCGCCACCTTGCCGGCACTCGACCTTGACAACGACGGCATCGTCGGCGATGCCTACGACATTATCGCGCTCGGCGATACCATTTGGCTGTATCAGAACAATGTCCCCACACAAGCGCTAATGCCGCGGGATATGGCGTTGACTTACCGGCAAAATCTGTACAACAGCTATGTGCTGCGGGGAACGGTGCACCTCGATACCCTGCAAAACTGCGCCCTCGATACGGGTGAGCCGGGTCTCGCCGACTTCAAGGTCAAAGCCATCGGGCAAACCACCAATAACGTTTATACGGCATTCACCGATGACCAGGGCGTGTATGAACTGCTGGTCTGTGCGGAAGACTCCCTGGCCGAAGTTGGCCTCGACCTCCCGTACAACTACGGCGGCAACTGCCCCTCTACCTATATGATAACCCCCGGCGCGATACCCGTTACCCTTCAGAACATCGCCGTACCCCTGAACAGCAGTTGCGCCCTGCTGACCGTCGACATCGCTACCTGGCGCCTGCGCCCCTGCATGAGCGGAAGTTACTGGGTCAATTACTGCAATTACAGTGACCAGACCATCGCGGATACCTATGTGGACGTGGCGCTGGATACCTTCATTCTGTACACCTCGGCAACCATTCCCGGCACGCTGCAGAGCGGCAATACCTGGCGTTTCGAGACCGGCGACCTCACGCCCGGCAACTGCGGGCAGTTCCGGATCGACTTCACGCTCGATTGCGACGTGCCGGCGGGCATGACGCACTGTACCGAAGCGCACATCTTTCCGACCGACGATTGTCCGCCGCCCGCCCCGTGGTCGGGCGCCGACCTGCGCGCAAGCGGCTATTGCGACGGCGACTCCATCCGGTTCCAGATCAGGAATGTCGGCGGCGGGGCAATGGCCAACCAACTGGATTTTGTGGTAACGGAAGACCTCATCATGGCCAAAACATCATCCTATCAACTCGACGCCGGCGGCACCCTTTCCCTGGCCGAGCCTTCGAACGGCTCGACCTGGCGCCTCGAAACGCCGCAGGAACCCGGGCATCCGTGGGGTGGCGTTGTCGCAGCCGTCGTGGAAGGTTGCGCGGGCCTGAACATGCCGGGACTGGTCAACATTTTCCCCATCAACGACCCTGATCCCTTCAGTTCGGTCGATTGCACGGAAAACACCTCCTCATACGACCCGAACGACAAGCAGGCCTTCCCGACAGGCTACGCCGACGAACATTTTATCCGTCAGAATACAGACCTGGAATACCTGATCCGCTTCCAAAACACCGGCACCGACACGGCCTTTAACGTAGTACTGCTCGATACCCTGTCGCAATACCTCGACGTGCAAAAGGTGCGCCCCGGCGCTTCCAGTCATTCGTACGACTTCGATGTCGTGGACGGCAATGTGTTGCGGTTCCGCTTTGACAACATCCTGCTGCCCGACAGCAACGTGAACGAAGCGGCTTCCCACGGTTTTGTCAAATTCCGCGTCGCGCAGCAGCCCGACAACCCGCTGGGTACCGTGATCAATAACCAAACGGCAATCTATTTCGACTTCAATGACCCGGTGATCACGAATACGACCTGGCACACGGTCGGGGATAATTTTATCCTGGTGAGCACAGACAACCCCGGTATTGCTGCGGGCCGCCTGCTGGTGTACCCGAACCCGGCAGCGCAAAGCGTTTTCTTCGAATTGCCGGAGGCCGGGGAAAACAGCCGGTTCATGCTGGTCGACGGGCTGGGGAAAACCGTCTCTTTGAAACATTTTACCGGAAAAACCTGCCGTTTCGACCGCGGCGCCTTGTCGTCGGGAATATACTATTACCGGATATCGGACGACCGGGGCATGCTGTATAGCGGCCGGATTGTGATCGAATAAAACGAGGTTTGTTGTTTACCGCGCGATATCTGAAAATCAATTCGCTTAAAACCAATGTACAATCCGGCCTTATTCAAATCCCGATTTTGTGCCATTGGAGGCGGTTGTGAGCGCCCATGTTTGAGCCCCGACGAAGGAGGGGCGAGTTTGGGCGTGAACCCGCCGGAAATGGCAACAAAATCGCAGGATTTGAATACAGCCTTGATTTTTTGGTTCTTTTGCATCAAGGCAAAAGAACAAGTATAGCACGATGTTTTACTGCATATCCTGATTTAGAACCCCCGAATTCGTTCTAATACTAATAAATCGTCTCATGCTGCGTTTCTTCCTTCTTTTTTTGCTTTTCACCGTTACAGCAAGCCTGTCTGCCCAAACGGAAACACTTTGTAACAACGGCCTCGACGACGATGGCGACGGCTACATCGACTGCTACGATCCCGATTGCGCCTGCTTTTCGACGCCCGAGTGCCTGGGCACGCCGTCCGCGCAGATCGCGGGCCAACTGGATTGGCGCTCCGCGCAGCGACTGTATTCCCCGCGGACCATACCCCTTGTCGCCAATATGAATCCGCAGACAGACGATATCCCGGAGATCATCGTCGTCAAAAGCGGGATCAGTTATCCCGGAAGCATCGCCCGGACAATTCACTTTTACCGGGGCGATGGCGCCAACGCCGCGAATCCCGACACCCTTTACATCGAAGGCGGCATCGACTCCCATACGTTCTGGATGACGCACCCCGTTGCGGGCGACCTCGACGGCGACGGCATTCCCGAACTGGTCGTGATGACCTTTGAAGGAAACATTCAGGTATACCGTAACTATACACCCGGCGCGCCGCAGGCCATGGAACTGTGGATGGAAACGGCCCCAGGCGGTCCCGGCACTAGCGGCGCTGCCTTCATAACGCGCAGGTTGAGGCCCCAACTGGCTGATCTTGACGGCGACGGCATATCAGAGATTGTCGCCGGCAACAGCATTTTCAAACTGGACCTGTCCGACCCCGCCAACCCGCAACTGAGCCGGGTACTCTTCGGCGGCACTAGCCTGCCAAGGGGAAAATTTCACGACGGGTTTGTCAGTTCGGATGTTTTCACCGCCGTCGGGATAGCCGACATGGTATCGGTGGCCGACTGCAACGGCGACCCCGATTGCGACGGACTGGAAGTGGTGGCCGGCCCGGTCATCTACGCCGTCGACCTCGATCCGAACGACGGCGACGGCCTGCAAATGAAGGTGGTGCGCAACCTCAAACAAATGACCTCCAACATCAACTGGGGCGACGGCTTCACCGCCGTGGCCGACGTCGACCTCGACGGCATCCCCGACGCGGTGGTCATCTCCCGGACGGAATCCTTCTTCCTCGAAGAATGGGGGCTTTACATCTGGAACAAAACCGGCCTCAAACGCTACATAACCTTCCCGACACGTACGGGGAACGGCATGCCCTGCATCGCCAACGTCTACGACGACACCCAAAGCGGCTTTGCCAAAGACCTGCCGGAAATATTGCTCGAAGTGGAAGACCGGCTGACCTGTTTCAACCTCAACGCCGCATCGCTCAACCCGAACCAACCCTGGTGGTGGACACAAAAAATAGCGATGACCGCTGCGACCATGGCCCCCACGGTGTTCGATTTTAACGGCGACGGGCTGTCGGAAATCGCTTTTCGCGACCGCGACAACCTGCGCATCATGTATGGCGGGCCGGCGCCCTTCCCGCCGGGTGTGGACGCCGAACGCAACTGGTGGAAAACGCTCACCGGCGTGTTTATCGGCGATGGCTACCCCGTCGTTGCCGATGTCGACAACGACGGGCAGGCGGAAATCGCCCTCGTCGGCCGCGACGACAAATACACGACGGCCTCGGCGGGGTCCGACGACCGGGCTTTCCTCCGTGTGTACGAAAGCGCCACCGCGCCCTGGGTCGACTGCCGCAAGGTGTGGAACCAATTCAACTACAGTATGGTCGGCATCAACGACGACCTGAGTGTTCCCGTGCAACAACAAAAACACTGGCTTGAATTCCCCGGCCCCGGCGGCGGGCAATACCCGTTCAACAACCTGTTTACCCAGTTGCCGCCGGTGGACGGGAATTTCCAGCACCTCTATCCCGTGCCGGACGCCACGATTGCGCTCGACTCGACGTATTGCGATCAGCAGGACCTGCACCTGGTGCTCCGCATCTGCAACCAGGGCGGCGCCACGCTCCAGGACAGCACACCGTTGCAACTGTACCGAAGCGACCCGACGACCACGATTGCCGCACCTTTCGGCAACCCGTTCCGCCTGCCCCAAAAAGTGAAGGTCGGCGCGTGTATGCTTTGGGATGTGGCGATCCCGTTTCCGGCAGACGGCCCCCTCTGGGGATCGCTGAACGACGACGGCGACCTGCCCACGCCCTTCAATCCGGCAACCGACCTTCCGGCAGCCTGGATACAGGAATGCGATTACGGGAACAACCGCTTCAACATAGACATCACCGCATCCGGCGCCATACCCGACCTGGGTTCAGATACCAGCCTGTGCGCAGGCGACACCCGAACACTGAGCCCGGGCGCCGGTTTTGTATCATATTTATGGCCGGACGGCTCGACCGGCGCTACGTTCACGGTTGGCAGTCCGGGCAAATACTGGGTGCAGGTGCGCGATATTTGCGGCAATGCCCTTGCGGATACCCTCGACATTGAGGCGGCGCCCACCCCCGTCGACAGCCGCACCATCGACCTCCTTCCCGGTCAGTCGGTCACCCTGAACGGGCAGGTCTACACCCAGCCGGGCACGGTGATCGTCACACAACCCGCACCGGCGGGCTGCGATTCGGTGATCACTTATACCCTGGTGGCAGCAGGACAGCCCTGCGACATAAAAACGCCCGCCGGCTGCATGCGATATGAACTGCTCGGTATCCGGCTGGACTCCCTCGGCCAGCGCCGCTACCGGCTGCGGCTGACCAACACCTGTGCGAGTCCGCTGCAATACGCCTACATCCAGTTGCCCGCCGGTTTAGACGCCGTCGAGCCCGATGCCGGCCTGATATACACCGTCCCCGGCGGCAACACCTACACCGTGCGCAACCCGAATGCCTCGCCGTTCCATTCTGTTCGGTTCAAGGCCCTGGGCGGCGCCCTGAACGACGGCAACAGCGACATTTTTGAATACACCCTGCCGCAGCAATCGGCACCTTTGTATATCCATGTGGCCGCAAAACTGGCGGATGGCAGCACCTCGGAAGCCCATTTAAACACGTTTAATTGCCCCGTTGCGCCCTGGGATGGCGCCGCAAACCGGGAAGCCCACACAACCGGCGAGCCGGGCATTTCCCTCCGGCCCAACCCGACGAACGGACTGCTGACGATCGACCCCGGCGCCTGGCAGGACCAGCCGCTGCGCCTTCAGGTGCTGAATGCACAGGGGCAACCGGTCATGGAGCAGGACTATGCCCCCGAAAGCGGGCCGCTGTCGCTGCAAATGCCCGGCGGCCAGGCAAACGGGCTGTATTACCTGCTTGTCCAATCTGTCGACGGAACACGCAAGGCCTTGCGGTTTGTGTTGGAGTGACCTACAACATGGGGCATGTAAAAAAGATGGAGCCTGCCCGCTTTATGATTTGGATATTTGGACTTGCGGCAATACTTTTGAATCATCGTCAAACCAACTGCCCCGCTTCATGACTGCCAGACACCTTTTATCCATTGCCGGCCGCCGTGCTGTGCCTGATTGCGTAAAACCTGCCGGAGCCGGTGGTTTTACGCAATTGTTATTTTGGGGGTGGGGGTGCAACCGGAGGGGAGACAAAGCGAATATACCCGAAAACGGATAAGTAAAAAGGCGCAATGCGGGTTTTACTTAGTCGCTTTCGG
>ERZ724514.1066-NODE-1066-length-12217-cov-4.830784_pt1 | contig 12217 bp, 9 predicted proteins | sample MGYA00376047_ERZ724514 | MGnify/ENA primary metagenome ERZ724514 (study PRJEB28724, sample SAMN07190883) | activated sludge metagenome | isolation source: activated sludge of sewage treatment plant in Hong Hong | place: Hong Kong | collected 2016-03-17 ...
GTAAGGCCCCGCTCGCTGAAATGGTGGTATTAACAGGAAACAGGAAACAGGAAACCCGAAACTAGAAACTAGAAACTAGAAACTAGAAAACCCCAACCTCCCCGGCCAGGCTTTTTACCATTGCCCGCTCAAACCGATCTCCTTTGTAGCCTTGTCCGAGCAGGAACATGGCTTTGGTAATCGCGGCTTCGGTGGTCATGTCCATGCCGCTGACTACGCCGATCTCCTGCAGGTGCAGGCTGGTTTCGTATTTTCCCTGCTCAACCGATCCTCCTGAACATTGAGAGATGTTGATGAGGGTGATGCCGCGGTCGATCGCTTCCTTCAGGACGCGCAGGAATCCGGGATCCGTCGGCGCATTACCGCTGCCGTAGGTTTCGATGATCGCCGCGCGCAAACCGGGTGTAGAAAGAATGGCTCGCATGGCTTCAGTGTGGATGCCGGGATAGATCTTGAGCAACGCCACTTCGGTATTGAAACCATATTTCACCCGAAATTTTCCGGTGGGTTTCTTCCGGATCTCCGGTTTGTCGAAGACGATGTGTGTGCCCGCTTCCGCTAATACCGGATAGTTGAGCGAGTGGAATGCATCGAATTTCGAAGATGTATATTTCTCCGCACGGTTGCCGCGGTAGAGTTGATTGCTGAAGCAGATGCACACCTCCGGTACGAGTACATCGCCGGCGATGATCTCCACGCTGGTGATGAGGTTCCTGCGTGCATCGGTACGAATGGCGCCTAACGGCAACTGCGAGCCGGTTAACAACACGGGCTTGTCCAGATTCTGCAACATATAACTCAGCGCGGATGCAGTATACGCCATCGTGTCGGTGCCGTGAAGAATGACGAAGCCGTCGTAGCGCGCGTACTCGCGTTCAATCACCCGCGCAAGGGTACCCCAGAATTCCGGCTGGACATTCGAAGAATCGATGGGCAAGCCGAAAGCATGAAACCCGAAGCTGCAATTCAACTGACGCAGTTCGGGCACTTGTTCAACGATCGCGCTGAAATCAACGGGCCGCAGTGCTCCGGTATGGTGGTCTTTCATCATACCGATTGTTCCTCCGGTATAGATGAGCAGGATCTTTTTGCGGGATGAGGTTGTCTTGCGGGACATGGGGCGAGGGACGAAGAGCTATTTTGTTCCGGGTTCCGGGTTTCGCGTTTAACTTATGGTCTTGGGTTTTCCGCTTTCTATTGTAATCTGTGGTTCTAAATGAAATATCTTTTTCAACCTGCAATCTGCAACTTTCAACCCTAATCAGGAATTAACAATACCAAACTCGGAACCCGAAACTCGCCTGCCTGCCGAAGCTTCAGCGAAGGCAGGAAACTCGGAACTCGAAACTTTCAACCCCCATTTCATATCCCGAATATCCTGTTGGCATTCTCCGTCGTCACCTTAGCCACCTCTTCAATCGTCACACCCTTGATCTCCGCGATCTTTTCCGCTACGAGATAGACGTACTCGGGCAGGTTGCGCTTGCCGCGGTGCGGGGTCGGTGCAAGGTAGGGAGCGTCGGTCTCCAGTACGAGGTGTTCGAGCGGAATTTGTTCCACCACCGCATCCAATCCGGATTTCTTGAAGGTGACAACACCTCCGATGCCGAGGTAAAAACCGCGGTCGATCGCTTGTCGCGCTTGTTCGATCGTTCCGGTGAAGCAATGGAAGATCCCTTGTGGCGATGCCTTCGGCTGTCGGTCGAGCAGCTCGATGATTTCCGCGAAGGACTCCCGGGAGTGGATAACGACCGGTAGCTGTCGTTCGTTCGCCCAGGCCACTTGTTGCAAAAATGCCTGCTGCTGCTCGGCAAAATAGGTTTTGTCCCAGTACAGGTCGATGCCAATCTCCCCGATCGCCACCCATTTTCGGCGCATCAACTCCTCTTCTACCCTTTTCAGCGCCGCCTGCCAGTCCTGCTGCACATGACAGGGGTGCAAGCCCATCATCGGGATGCAGACACCGGGGTACGCGGCTTCCAATTCGAGCATAGGACCGATGGATGCGGCATCGATGTTGGGCAGGTAAAATCGTCCGATGCCCTTTGCCATCGCGGCTTTGATCAGGTCCGGACGGTCGGCATTAAAAGCGTCGGCGTAGAGGTGGGTGTGGGTATCGACCAGTAACATTCGGGATGACAAAGGACGGAAATTCCGGCTTCATCCTTTCTTCCAAGTCGAATTCCGGCGGATCGGTATCTTTGAATGCTGCGTGTCAAAATTTCTGCTCCTTCGGTTTTCTTCCATTGGCGACATCGTGCTCACGAGCCCGGTGATACGTTGCCTCAAGGAGCAATTGCCCGGCGCGGAGGTACACTTTCTTACCAAGCGCTCCTTCGAACCGGTATTGCAGCACAATCCATACATCGACCGTTTACACCTTACCGGAACAGGTGATCAACTGCCCTTGCGTGAGCTGAAAGCAGAGCGTTTCGATGCCATCATCGACCTGCACCACAACCTGCGTACCCTCCGGGTTGCAGCCGCCCTTGGGGTGAAGCGCTACGCGTTTCGAAAACTCAACGTGGAAAAATGGTTGCGCGTCAACCTGAAGGTGGATCGCCTGCCCAAACTTCACATAGTCGATCGTTACCTGGAAACTGTCGCAGATTTCGGGGTGCGCAACGACGGTAAGGGGCTCGACTACTTCATCAGCGAAGACGAAGAACAGGAAGGGCTTTCGATACTGCCTCCCTCCCACCGCAACGGCTACATCGGCTTCGTCATCGGTGCACGACACGAGACCAAACGAATGCCCGATCGGAACCTGGTAACGCTTTGCGGCATGCTCAAGCGTCCGGTCGTGTTACTGGGCGGAAAGGAAGATGCCGAGCTGGGCGAATTCATTCGTCACCGCGTCGGAGAAACGGTCTTCAATGCCTGCGGCAAAACCGGACTCAACGCCTCCGCCGCGCTCGTGAAACATGCCGACTCCATCATCACCCACGACACGGGGCTGATGCACATCGCAGCAGCCTTCGGTAAGCGGATCGTATCGGTCTGGGGAAACACCATACCGGAATTCGGTATGTATCCTTACAAAAAACAGGGAAGCACCGAACCCATTTTCATCGAAGAGGTCAAGAACCTCTCCTGCCGCCCCTGCTCCAAAATCGGATACGGCAAGTGTCCAAAGGGACATTTCCGGTGTATGCGGGATCAGAATCTCTTTGCAATCGCGGAGCACACCCTCGGGCGCGACACCTGAGCCCTGTTGAAGCGGGGCCGTGCCCGGTCCTCCTCAGGGAATCCTCCGCAACGACAACCGCCCGATTGGGTTCACGATCATCGGCACTTTCTCACCACTTACCGCGCTGGTGACAAGACTGTATGACCGTCGTTGGGGAAGCATGATTCGTTTTAAGTAGAAAGAGGCTTCCACAAAGGTCTTCTCGATCAAGGAAAGTACTTTCATTTAAAATAGACCTCCTTCAATTTTTTGAAATGGGGGTGGTCGTTCCCTGCCTAATTCTTATAAAGAAATGTGCGATCTTTATCTTGAAATCAAATGCTTGTCTTCCCCCTTTAATCTTATACACGTTCGCGCAATGAAATACTGGTTAGCCTGGTTCATCTTATTGTTTCACGTATCTGCCACTGCGCAACTAACCTGGACGACTTCCGGAGATGTTGCGCCGGATACCTGCAGCAACATGCACCCGCGACTTTGCCTCGATGGGGCGGGAAATCCTTTGGTGGTTTGGGGAAGAATGAACGATCAGACCGTTTTCTTTTCCCGGTGGACGGGGTCCGCGTTCAGTGCTCCGGTGATACTCAATCCGCCCTGGATGCCGGTGGCTACGGCAAGCTGGATGGGTCCCGATATCGCTTCACATGGTGATACCGTGTATGTTGTGGTTAAACGCATTCCCGAATCCGCGGACTCTAATCGTATCTTCTTGTTTGCTTCATTCAACGGCGGCGTGTCGTTCAGCAACCCGGTGGAACTCGGATTCATCGCCGACAGCATCTCACGCTTTCCGGCCGTTACAACCGATGCGACCGGCAATCCCATTGTTGCATTCATGAAATTCAATTCGTCATTTCTGGATAGCCGCTGGGCTGTCCTGCGTTCCTCGGATTATGGTAACACGTTCACCACTGATACGAAGGCCAGCGGTTGGGGTGGCTCGGCGGAGGTGTGTGATTGTTGTCCGGGTGAGATCATCTCGGAGGGCAATACTTGTGTGATGCTCTATCGCGACAACAACGCCAATCTCCGGGATAGCTGGGCGGGCATTTCAGCGGATAATGCCATTTCTTTTACAAACGGTTGTGCGGTAGATGATAACAATTGGGTGATCGCAGCCTGTCCGGCCAGCGGGCCGGATGGGGTCATCGTGGGGGACACCCTGTATGCCACCTTCATGAGCGGAGGAACCGGAAGCTACCAGGCCTACTTGAGCAAAACCTGCCTTGGCTCCAATACACTCTGCAGCATTGAACCACTCACCGGAAACATTCCCGGACTGAGTCAACAAAACTATCCGCGCATTGCAAACGATGGGTCAGCCATCGCCATCGTATGGAAGCAATCGGTGAATGGTGATGCTCAACTTCCTATTCTGCTAACTCCCGATATTACCAATGGTTTCCCCGCGTCTTATGACACCGTTGCAGTGAACAATGTCACCAATGCGGACGTGAAACTGAAAAACAGTCGGGTCTGGGTGGTATGGCAGGACAACGCCAGTGGTACCGTCCGGTACAAAACGGGAACTTACTCCGCCCCTACCGGCCTGCGCGAGGAATTCGATACAAATCCATTTTCAGTCTTTCCGAATCCGGCGGGCGAAGAATTGAATGTTGCTTCAGATTTAAGCAGCGTTTTTACAATTCGCGTTTACACCGTGCTGGGGAAACTGGTCTATCAGGAAACCGTACAGGGAAAAACAACGGTTTCGTTGACTGATTGGAGCGAGGGCTTGTATTTGATGGCGCTGGAGGCCGGAGACAGGGTCTATCGTAAAAAATTCTTCAAGCACTAATTGTTTTTTCTGATCGGCTTTAATAACCCGTGAAATCACGGACTACACAAGTAGGTTATGATCCCCGGTGAGCGTCGACTACCGGAATCCTTCAACTTTATTATCCAAGGCGTCTCGAATACGGCTGCTGCTCTTTTTCCCCTTCAACTTTCAACCGGCACAACCGATCGCTGTCAAACCAAAGGTTCGCTTACGTAATCCTCCGCAACGACAACCGCCCGATCGGATTCACGATCATCGGCACCTTCTCCACGGTCACCGAACTGGTATCGAGACCGAAGGCCCGGGGTTCGGACAAGGAGATCCGCTTGAAGAAGAAATAAATGTCCATGATGATCTTCTCGTACGCGGATAGCTCGTTCTCATACGAGAGGAATTTCTCCATCACCACGAAGCGGAAATCCCCGATCATGTTCTTTCGGCTGAGGGACTCGTAGCGCGAGGTGATGTCGACTTCGAAGTTCTTCACCATGTCTTCGACCACGTTGCGGAACATCAGGTTGATGCGCGGCTCCACCCGGAACCCGAGGCGGAAGTCGACGCGGAAGATGTTGCCCTTGATCAGCTCCGTGACTTTATAATCCATCGTGAACGGCTCGTCCAACACATCGACGTGCACGAACCAGTAGATATCGGCGCGTTTCGGCTGTCGCTGAAGAATGGAGTACACGACCTTGGATTCGATCTCCTCCGGGAAGTTGGCGCTGGTCAAATAAACCAGGTGCGTGGAATATTTCGGAATAGAAAAATCGTGGCTCAGGTCGCGCAGCATCGGCAGGTAGTCCTTGAGCTTGATGAACTCCACGAAGCGGTTGCGGATCTTCCGCGCGGCATACCACGACCACATGACCCCGATCAGCATCGACGCGATGATCAGCGTCAGCCAGCCGCCGTGCGGGAACTTTTCGAGATTCGCCACGAGGAAGGATAGTTCCACCGTGAGGAACAGCACCAACAACAAGCCGATCACCACGTACGAGACCCTGCGCAGGTACAGGTAGTACATGAGCAGCAGCGTGGTGCTGAGCATGGTGATGATGATGGCGAGTCCGTAGGCGGCTTCCATGCCCGACGACTCCCGGAAGTGCAATACGATCCCGATACAGCCCGCAAGTAAAAGCCAGTTCACCGATGGAACGTATAGTTGTCCGCGAAGATCCGACGGATATACGATCCGCACCTTCGGCCAGAAGTTCAGCCGGATTGCTTCGTTGATGAGCGTGAACGATCCGCTGATCAGCGCCTGGGATGCCACGATCGCCGCGGCGGTGGCGATGACGATCCCCGGCACCAGCCACCAGGAAGGCATGATGGCATAGAACGGATTGACGTCTTCCAGCATCTGCCCCTGATGTTGCATGAGCCAGGCGCCCTGTCCGAGGTAATTCAGCACCAGCATGGTCTTTACAAAACCCCAGGTGATGCGGATGTTCTGTCGACCACAGTGACCGAGATCACTGTACAAAGCCTCCGCTCCCGTTGTGCAGAGAAAGACCGCCCCCAACACCCAGAAGCCGTGGTGATATTGCGTGAGCAGGTGAATCGCGTAGTACGGATTCAGTGCTTTGAATACCGAAGGAAACTGGGTGATCTCGGCAACGCCCAACGTACCCAACATGAGGAACCAGATCATCATCACCGGACCGAAGAAACGCCCGACGAACTTTGTTCCGAACTGTTGAATGAGAAAGAGCGCCGTAATGATGCCGATCACGATCGGCACCGTAGGGATGCTGTCGTTATAAACCCGCAGACCCTCGATCGCGGATGCGACCGAGATCGGCGGCGTGATGATCCCGTCGGCCAACAGGGCGGATCCGCCAATGATCGCGGGAAGCAGCAACCACTTGGTCTTCGTCCTCCGCACCAGGGCATACAACGAAAAGATGCCCCCCTCCCCTTTGTTATCGGCCCGCAGGGTCAGGATCACATACTTGAACTTCGTCTGGATCGTCAGCGTCCAGAAGACGCAGGAGATCCCACCCAGCACCAGATCGGGGTCGATCGGATTCTTACCGATGATCGCCTTGAATACATACAGCGGCGAGGTTCCGATATCGCCATAGATGATCCCCAGCGTCACCAACAGGGTGGCGAAGGAAACGGCGTGAGGGGCTTGTTTGTTCACGAAGGGGATGAGGGTTAGTTGTTCCGGGTTTCGGGTTCCGGGTTTCGCGTTTAACTTCTGGTCTTGGGGTTTCCCCTTTTGATGTACGCTATGGTTCTAAATGAAATTTCTTTTTCAACCTGCAACCTGCAACCTTCAACCCTGGTCAGGCATTGACAACCTGAAACCCGAAACTCGAAGCAAACAACTCTCTCAAAGGAACAGCGCCTTCAGCTCCGTGGCGTCGGCTGGTTTCATTTTACCGGCGAGGATGAGGGAGAGTTGTCGGCGACGAAGGGCTCCTTCGTAGCGGCGTTTTTCTGCATCCGTTTCGGGAATCAATTCGGGTACATGGATCGGGTTGCCAAGCTGGTCGACGGCCACGAAGGTATAGATGGCCTCGTTGCACTTCTTCTTCTCTCCGGTCGCGTTGTTCTCCACCCATACGTCGATGAAGACTTCCATGGAAGAATTGAAGGCGCGCGACACTTTCGATTCCAGGGTCACGATCTCGCCCAGTCGGATCGGCTGGTTGAAGGATACGTTGTTGACCGAGGCGGTTACGACTACGCGGCCGCAATGTCGATGCGCGGCGATGGCGGCGGCGATGTCCATCCAATGCAGCAGGCGGCCTCCCATGAGGTTGCCCAGCGTATTGGTGTCGTTGGGCAATACGAATTCGGTCAGGATCGAAAACGATTCGCTGGCCTTTTTAGCTTTGAGTGACATGAGGATGTTATTTAACCCGTTTGAGCGGGATGTCTCCGACCGGATTCACAACCATCGGAACTTTTTCGATGGTGACAGAACTGGTATCGAGCCCGAATGCCCGTTCTTCGGAGAGCGAGACGCGTTTGAAGAAGAAGTAGGTGTCGAGGATGATCTTTTCGTAGAACGGCAGGTCGTTCTCGAGGCTCAGGAACTTTTCCATTACTACGAAGCGGAAATCGCCGATCAGGTTTTTCCGTCCCAATGATTCGTAACGGGAGGTAATGTCGACTTCGAAGTTCTTCACCATGTCTTCGACCACCTTCCGGAACATCAGGTTGATCCTGGGTTCCACGCGGAAGCCCAGGCGGAAGTCCACGCGGACAATGTTGCCTTTGATCAACTCCACCACCTTGTATTCCATCATGTACGGCTCATCCATAACATCCACGTGTACGAACCAGTAGATGTCGGCGCGCTTGGGCTGTTTCTGCAAGATCGAATACACCACTTTCGCCTCGATCTCCTCCGTGTAGTTCGCGCTGGTAAGGTAGACCAGGTGCGTGGCATATTTGGGGATAGAGAAATCGTGGCTGAGGTCGCGCAACAGCGGCAGGTAATCTTTGAGCTTGACGAATTCAACAAAGCGGTTCCGGATCTTCCGCGCCTGGTACCAGGCCCACATCACATAGATCATGGCCAGGCTGATGATCATGCTCACATAGCCGCCGTGAATAAACTTGTCGAGGTTGGCGATGAGGAAAGAGAATTCGATCGTGGCATAGACCGCGATGAACAGGAAAATGATGAACGAACGATAACGACGCAGGGAGAGGTAAAACACCAACAGCGTCGAGGTCATGATCATGTCGATGTTGATCGTCAGGCCGTATGCGGCCTCCATGTGCGAGGATTCGCGGAAGAATAAGACGACCCCCACACAACCGGCATACAACATCCAGTTGATCGAAGGAATATAGATCTGCCCTTTCAGGTCCGTCGGGTACTTGATGCGTACGCGCGGCCAGAAGTTGAGGCGAATCGCTTCGTTGATGAGCGTAAAGGATGCGCTGATCAACGCCTGACTGGCCACGACCGTTGCCCCGGTGGCCACGATGAGTCCGATCCAGCGGAAGCTGTCGGGCATCATCGAATAAAACGGGTTGCGGTCTTCGAGGAAGGCTCCCTCCTGCCCTACCAGCCAGGCAGCCTGCCCGAAGTAGTTCAGCAACAACATCACTTTTACGAAGCCCCAGCTCGCCCGGATATTTTTGCGGCCGCAGTGACCCATGTCGGAGTACAGGCCTTCTGCACCGGTAGTACAAAGGAAGACTGCGCCCAGCAACCAGAATCCATTCGGGTGTTCGGCCAGCAGCCGATAGGCATAGAGCGGATTGACCGCTGCCAGGACATGCGGCGCGTGCACGATCGACAGTATCCCAAGCACGCCGATCATGAGGAACCAGGTGAACATCACCGGACCGAAGAACCGGCCGACGAACTTGGTGCCGAACTGTTGGATGAGAAACAATGCGGTGAGGATCGCAATGACGATCGGTACCGTGTTGATCGCGGGATCGAAGTAGCGAAGTCCCTCGATGGCGGAAGAAACCGAAATGGAAGGTGTAATGACTCCGTCTGCAAGCAGCGCAGCGCCGCCGATGATTGTTGGAAACACCAGCCACGGTACTTTCGTGCGACGCACCAATGTATAGAGTGAGAAGATGCCGCCCTCACCCTTGTTGTCCGCGCGCAGCGTCAGGATCACATACTTGATCGTGGTCTGCAGGGTAAGCGTCCAGAAGATACAGGAGATCCCGCCGAGCACGGTCTCTTCACTGATGGCTTCCTTGCCGACAATGGCTTTAAGCACATACAGCGGCGACGTTCCGATGTCGCCGAAAATGATTCCGAGCGTAACCAGTAGGCCACCGACGGTAACCTTGTTAAGCGAAGAAGAACTCAAAGCCTGGCGTTAGGTTCGCAAAGGTAGCAAAGGACATACTCCTTCATTCTTTCGCGCAATGATTCACGTGGAACATGAAATCAGTTCGAAAGGTTGCGCTAAGTGGCTGGTGGACTGGGGAATTCTTATTACTTACCTTTGCGGCCCCGAATGTCACTGCACCCGACATATGATGTTATAGTAGTAGGCGCCGGCCATGCCGGTTGCGAAGCTGCGGCAGCGGCTGCCAACATGGGCTCCAGCGTTCTGCTGGTCACCATGAACCTGCAGACCATTGCCCAGATGTCGTGCAACCCGGCCATGGGCGGAATTGCTAAAGGTCAGATTGTCAGGGAAATAGATGCGCTCGGCGGTTATTCCGGCATCGTTTCCGATCGTTCCATGATTCAGTTTCGCATGCTGAACAGGTCGAAGGGGCCTGCCATGTGGAGTCCGAGAACACAGAACGATCGTATGCTTTTCGCTGCTGAATGGCGGCGCTTGCTGGAGCAAACCCCGAATGTGGACTTCTGGCAAGACATGGTTAATGGCCTGATTATCAATAATAATCGGGTCGTTGGCGTTCGTACCGGCATGGGGCAGGAGTTTCACGCCAAAGCGGTGGTGTTAACCAATGGAACCTTTCTGAATGGGGTGATACACATTGGTGAAAAGCATTTTGGCGGAGGACGCAGCGGCGAAAAGGCGGCAACGGGAATTACCGAGCAGTTGGTTTCGCTGGGCTTTCAAAGCGGCCGTATGAAAACCGGCACCCCTCCCCGACTCGATGGCCGTTCGATCGATTATTCGAAAACAGAAGAACAACCCGGCGACACCATTCCCGGGCGCTTTTCTTACCTGGACGCACCATTACCCGATCGTCAACTTAGTTGCTGGATTACCTATACCAATGACGCGGTACACGATATCCTGAAAGAGGGATTCGATCAATCCCCCATGTTCGCCGGACGAATTCAGGGACTTGGTCCGCGTTATTGTCCTTCGATCGAAGACAAGATCAACCGCTTCGCCGATAAAGAACGGCATCAGTTGTTTATCGAGCCGGAAGGTTGGGACACCGTGGAGATCTACTTGAACGGATTTTCGACCTCATTACCGGAAGAAGTACAGTACAAAGCGCTTCGCCAGGTACCCGGTTTGGAGAACGTCAAAATGTTCCGTCCGGGCTACGCTATTGAATACGACTACTTCCCGCCCACCCAGTTGAATCTGACGCTCGAAACCAAGGGTATTGAGAATCTCTATTTCGCCGGACAAATCAACGGAACAACCGGTTACGAAGAAGCCGGCTGCCAGGGCCTGATGGCCGGCATTAACGCACATCGCAAGATCAACGGACTCGAACCGGTCATCCTCAAGCGGTCCGAGGCCTATATCGGCGTGCTGATCGACGACCTGGTCACCAAGGGCACCGATGAGCCTTATCGGATGTTTACTTCCAGGGCCGAATTCAGGACCTTGTTGCGACAGGATAATGCTGATATCCGACTAACCCCGTTGGGATATTCCATCGGTCTGGCAAAAGAAGAACGAATGCGCAGGGTAGAGCGCAAGATGCTCGAAACTGATCGGATTTTGGGCTTTTTAAGACAAGAATCCGCTTTCCCGGATCAAGTGAATCCAATGCTGGAAGAGCGTAACACTTCCGCTATTTCTCAAAAGCAAAAGCTCTTCAACCTGCTTTCCAGACCTCAATTGGGGATGCAGGACCTTTTGGGATCGGTTGATAGCCTCACCTCCTTTGCTGCTGGAATCGAAGAGGATTTTAGGGCAATGGCACTGGAGCAGGCCGAAATAATGGTGAAATATGAGGGTTATATTGAAAAAGAGCAGGAAATCGTAGAAAAGTTCGCGCGTTTGGAGGAAATCAATCTACACGACGAGTTTGACTACGAATCCCTGAGCGCACTCTCAATGGAGGCCCGAATCAAACTCTCGAAGATCCGTCCGCGCACACTGGGGCAGGCCTCCAGAATCAGCGGTGTATCGCCGTCTGATATTTCGGTCCTGATGGTCCATTTGGGCCGCTGATGTTTCACGTGGAACATATTCTTTATGGAAACCCTAAACGCCTGTCCGATCTGCCAATCGGGTTCTTTTTTACCCGAATTAGTAGCAAAGGACTACACCGTATCCGGAAAAGAATTCCAAATCGTCAAGTGTGCGGAATGCGGACTACTCTTTACGAATCCTCGTCCAACGAAGCTCGAAATCGGGCCCTACTACGAGAGCCCAGACTATATCAGTCATTCCAACAGCAAAAAGGGCCTAATCAACAATATCTACCAATGGGTACGTAATCGTGCGATTAAGGAAAAATTGGCGTTGGTACATAAATTCTCGGGGAAACGCGACACCATTAAGCTGTTAGACATAGGCTGTGGCACCGGAGAGTTCCTTGCCAGTGCAAAGGCTTCCGGAATGCAAACGAAGGGGATAGAGCCCAGC
>ERZ724514.1072-NODE-1072-length-12192-cov-4.702398_pt1 | contig 12192 bp, 13 predicted proteins | sample MGYA00376047_ERZ724514 | MGnify/ENA primary metagenome ERZ724514 (study PRJEB28724, sample SAMN07190883) | activated sludge metagenome | isolation source: activated sludge of sewage treatment plant in Hong Hong | place: Hong Kong | collected 2016-03-17 ...
TCAACTCCACCAAGCAGTGTCAACCAAGAATCATGCATTATTCTTGCAAGATTTTTATCCTACGCAGATCAGGCCCCTTTGGCACGACGGCTCGCGCCATCGGACATTCAGCGGCGGGATTTGTGGCGCGGAAAACACGCAGTGTGGATTTTTTTCAACTGTGCCGCATCGACATGCGTATAAATTTGCGTCGTCGCGATGTCGGCGTGGCCCAACATCGCCTGCACAGAACGCAAGTCGGCGCCCCGCTGCAAGAGATGCGTGGCAAACGAATGGCGCAGCATATGCGGCGACGGCATGCGCGCAATTCCCGCTCGCTGGGCTCGTGCACGCAGCAGCTTCCAGAAGGCCTGTCGTGTCAACGGCGTGCCGCGGCGGGTCACGAACAGAAAGCGCGAGGATCGGTGCTTCAACAGCATGGGTCGCGCACTCATCACATAGGCCTGCACTTCCGCCACCGCGGGCCTGCCGATGGGGACCACCCGCTGTTTGTCGCCTTTTCCGGTAATGCCGACGTAGCCGACCTCAAGGTTGCACTGATCCATGCGTAACGCGATCAACTCCGACACTCGCAGACCCGCGGCATACAGCACTTCCACCATCGCACGATCGCGATGATCTTCCGGCGCGCCGCGATGCGGCAGATCCAGCAAACTAGTCACTTCCTCCAGGCTCAATGTCTTCGGTAGATGCCGCGCTCGAGAGGTGCTCCGCAGACTGACCGTCGGATTCGCGGCAACGACGCCTTCCTGCTTCAGGAAACGAAACAAACTACGCACTGCGGCCAAGGCTCGCGCACGTGACGAAGCCGCAAGACCACCACGGTGCAAATGCTCGAGAAAGGCCGCGAGCAATGGAGGAGACACCTGAGCAGGATCATGGATCTGTTGATCGCGAAGATAGCGCTGAAACTCCGTCACATCACGCTGGTAGGCCGAGAGCGTATGCCGCGAGAGTCCCCGCGCGATGCGCAAATCATCGCAATACCGCGCAACGAGCGGCGCCAAGGGAAGCGAATCCGATTCCTGCGGAGCGTGACTCGCCGCATCACGGCTCTTCAACAATGCCCTCATCGGTGATGGCGGGAAGCATGTCTCGTCGACTATAGCCAAGCCTCTCTGTGAACACAACGCAAACGCCTCGACTTACCTTGACACCCTAGCACCTGTTTCCTATAGTAGCCTCCATTGCGGCGAGAGCGTTCGCCATGCACAGGAGTCAATGGTTCCTCGTTCAGTATCCCGCGCCCCGCATCTCCGCGCGTGCAGTGTCGCCCTCGCGGTGGCGCTCCTCGTAGGCTTTGCCACGCTCGGCGAAACAGCTCCGGCACCCAAGACTCCGGCCGCACCCCGTTCGAATCAGGCGAAGCCACCTGCGAATACCGGACAATCCGCCATCGACCAGGCCAAGCGCTTGATCGACGCCGAACAACCGGAGGCCGCGGCCGTCATGCTGCGACGATTCATCGAAGGCGGCCCCGGTCCGGATCTCCTCGACGACGCCTATCTGCTCATGGCCGCCGCCATGTACGGCATGAAGGAACATGCGGAAACCATTCGCTACGTCAACCAGCTACTCGGAGAGTTTCCGAACTCCGATTTAGTTGACCGGGCCAAACTCCTGCTCGCGAAAACCCACGCCCGAGCCGGCAACCTGGATCTCGCACTGCCCCTGCTGTCCGAAGTGCGCAGCCTGTCCGCCGATCCGGCCATCAAACGCGATGCGTTGCGGCTGACGGGCGAGTTTCAGGTTCAGAAGAAAGACTTTCTGCGGGCCATTCAAGCATGGCTCGATGAGCTGCCGCTGGATGTCGGCGACCAGTCGCGCGAGACGGAAACTCAAATCCGAGAATTGGTCAATGACAAACTGGATGCGCCGACGCTCATGCGCGTCCGCGATGCGTACCCGAAGACCTTCCCAGGAGACTTGGCCTCCATCAAGCTCATCGAACTTCATACGGCGGCGGGAGAAGACCACTTAGTCGAGCGGGACGTGCGCCTCTTTCTGAGCCGCTTTCCCAACCACCCGTATGCCGCGAAGGCTGCCGACCTGCAAAGCGTGGTGCGGACCAAGTTTAAATCGCACGCGTACTCGATTGCGGCCATTTTCCCGATGTCCGGAAAACTCGCGCCCTTCGGCACCGAAGTGTTGAACGGGATTCAACTCGCGCTGGAGCGAACGAAGGACGGCGGTGAAACTCCGTCGATCGGGCTCATCGTGAAGGACACAGAATCCGACCGCGCGGCATTCCTCGACGAACTGTCTGCTGTCTTGTCGGACGACCGCCCGCTTGCCGTCATCGGGCCGTTGCTGTCGAAAAACCTGCCGGTCATGGCAGAAATGGCCGAACGCACCCACATTCCCTTGATCACCCCCAGCGCGACCGTCCCGAACTTACGCCGCTTCGGCAACTACGTATTCAGCACCGCACTGACGTACGGACATCAAGCCAAACGGGTGGCGGACTATGCCGTCAAAGAGCAGCAGTTCAAACGGTTTGCCATTCTCTATCCCGATACGCCCTATGGCCGCGACCTGGCACGCCTCTTCGCGCAAGAAATCCGGCAGCAGGATGGAGAAGTGATCGTCAGCGAAGCCTACAAAGAAGGCGACACCGACTTCCGCGCGGTGATCGGGAGGCTGAAAGCCGAAGATCTGAAGAAGTACGGCGTCGAGGTGCAAGTCGACAACGATCCGGCCAAAACCGGGATCAGGCAGGGCGCAGGCAAGAAGGGAAAACGCCTCCTCTACTCGCCCGGATTCGATGCGGTCTTCATTCCGGGACGTTCGTTAGACGTGGGCCTGCTGGCGGCCCAGCTTGCTTTTTACGACATCGCCGTACCACTGCTCGGCACCAATGGATGGAACACGCCGGATTTCGCGCGCGTGGCCGATCGCAGTGTCGAGGGCAGCGTGTTTACCGACGGATTTTTTACCGATAGCACCAGCCCGATCGTACAGGAATTCGTGGAACGGTATCGCAAACGGTTTCAGGCGACGCCGTCACTCTTTGCCGCCCAAGGCTATGACGCCGCGCGACTGGCCGTGGAAGCGATCCGGCGAGGCGCGACCAGCGGAGAAGCGGTCCGCGACTATTTGATGATGCAACATGACCTGCCGACCTTGAGCGGCCCCAGCGGATTTAATCCCGACGGCACCCTCAATCGACACGTCTTTCTTATTCAAGTGAAACAAGGCAAGTTCGTCCCCCTGGAGTAGCCCTGCTGCTCGGGGAGACAGCAAGACATCGGTTCGGGATATGGGAGTGACGGCATGACGACGACGCGTAAGCGAGTGCTCAGCGGGATGCAGCCGAGCGGGCTGCTCCATCTCGGTAACTGGTTGGGGGCGCTGGAAAACTGGAACACGCTCCAGGCTCAATACGAGTGTTACTTTTTCGTGGCGGACTGGCATGCGTTGTCGTCCAACTACGCCGACACCAGCCGGCTCCGCGAATATGTGCGGGAGCTGCTCATCGACTGGCTGGCAGCCGGCATCGACCCGAACCGGGCCACCGTATTCGTGCAGTCACAGGTGCCGGACCATGCCATCCTTCATCTGCTGTTCTCCATGATCATTCCGGTGTCCTGGTTGGAGCGGAATCCGACCTACAAGGAGAAGCAGGAAGAGATCAAGGAGCGCGACCTCAGCACCTACGGGTTTCTCGGCTATCCGGTCCTCCAGGCAGCGGACATTCTTCTCTACAAGCCGGATTTCGTACCGGTCGGCAAAGATCAATTGCCCCATCTCGAACTGACGCGCGAACTGGCGCGCCGCTTCAATAGCCTTTACGGCTCCGTCTTTCCCGAACCGCAGGAGCACCTCACGAAATTCCCCAAAGTCCTCGGCACCGATGGACGCAAGATGAGCAAGAGCTACGGCAACGCCATCAACCTCTCCGATACGGAAGCGGTGGTCCGCCAGAAGCTCAAGACCATGATCACCGATCCCGCGCGCGTCCGGCGCACCGACCCCGGGAATCCCGACGTCTGCCCCGTCTACGACTTTCACAAGATTTTTTCGCCGCTGCCGGTGATCGAACAGGTGAATCAGGATTGCCGGAAAGCCGCCATCGGCTGCATCGATTGCAAGAAGCTGGTGGCCGATCGCGTGGTGGAACGCCTGGCTCCGATGTGGGAGGCTCGTGCGAACCTTACGCAACATCCGGGGCGCCTTGATGACATTGCAGAGGACGGGCGACGCCGCGCGACCGCCGTTTCTTCTCAGACGATGGCCGAAGTGCGGGAGGCCATGAAGATCTAGCCACGCCTATCCGATTTGGGCAACTCACTTCTGGAATAACACTCGACTAGCAGCGCGTTGATCAACTGTACGCGGCATCCGGAAGAGGATCGTTGCGTGAAATGCGCAGTTGCGTCTGGCGCCGTGCAGGCTGTTCAGAAAGGCCGTCCGGCAAGGCCGAAGCGAGCGAAGAGGCGAATCGTACTCGCGCCGTACGGTGAGCCTCTGAGCGAGGTGAGAACGCCGCTGGCGCGCCTGTATCAACAGCCTGCTAAGCAGGCTTCGCCAACTTGCGCCACACGTCGGTCAATTGGCGCTGGACCGGCCCTCGAATCTTGGTGATCGACAACCCGAACTCGTTGGGTCGGCACCACCGTACGGTGGCCGCATCGATGAGGATGGGATTGGCATTGTCACCGGGGAAAATACAGAGCTCCACTTCCGACCCGACCAGCACTTCGACAGGGCTGATAATCCGGCAGCCGCCCGGAGAGAGATCGGTGAGATCTCCATCACCAGCCAGCATCTTGCCTTTCATCGAAAAATGACTGCGAAACTGGACGTGCACCCGCTCATGCTTGCGTTGGTTTTTCATGGAAACGTGGCCTCCGTACCTGTGACAACCTCAGGCCTCTGCGCATCAGCAGTACGATAGGATAGAACCGGACAAAAGGCCAGCACTGTATACTTCTACGCGACTCGCGAGAGTCCCGCGATGTTCCGTCGGGCGCGAGCTCAGAGTGATTCGGGCTTCGGCTCCAGCGAGGACTTGCCCACCGCATCCAGCATGTCCCGCGCCACCAGAATCGGCGCGTGAAAATGAATCGCCAGGGCGATGGAGTCCGAAGAACGACTATCGAACACCTTTTCCTGCCCCTGAAACGCCACGGTCAGGCTTCCGTAATAGGTGCCCGCCTTGAGCGTAATCACCGTCCGGACCACCCGTCCGCCGAGCGATTCTAAAATCGTATGCATCAGCTCGTGGGAAAGCGGGCGCGGAAGCTTTTCACCGGTGAGTGCGGCCTGAATGGACGCGGCGACGGTGTGGTCGACAAAGACGGGAATGGTTTTCCCGTCGGCTGATAGCAACACCACCGGGCCGTGATCGGACAATCCCACCCGGACCTGACTGATCGTGACCTGGGGAGAAGACCCAGGTTCGTCGGCATACACGAGCACATCGGCAGCGGAGAATCCCAGCAGGAAGGACATCAGCGGACATACCAACCAGCGCCGAGCCGTCGCGATCATAATACCCTCCTGTGTTTCCGATGGAGGCCCGTTCATGAGCGGCTATGACAAAGGCTGTCGGGGAACGATCTCGCGCCCCGCAGAAGGTTCACGCACCGTGAAATGCCCACCTCTCCGCTAGGCGCGCACGAATGAATTCGTCTCTCGCTCAAGGCCGATCTCGGTCTCAGCCCCATGTCCGGTTACGACGGCCGTGTCCGCATCGAGCGTGTAGAGCCGTTCCCGGATCGATTGCTCGATGGCATCGAAATCCCCGCCCCACAAATCGGTGCGGCCGATGCCACCGCGAAACAGCGTATCCCCCGCCACCAACAATTTTGCAGCGGGAAAGTGAAAACACATGGATCCAGGCGTGTGTCCCGGCGTGTGCAAGGCCACGCCTTCCATCTCGCCGACGGCCACACGCTCCTCATCTTTCAGCCAATAATCCGGCTGCGGCACCGGAACATAGGGCACGCCGAACATGCGGCATTGCATCTCCAAAATGTTCCAGAGCGGCAGGTCATCAGGGTGCAGACACAACGCCGCACCGGTCGCCTGCTTCATGGCGCCGGACGCGAGAAAATGATCGAAGTGTGCATGCGTATGGACAATACTCACCACCGTCAATCCCATCGCACGCACTTCCTGCAGGATGCGCTCAGGCGCGCCGCCCGGATCAACCACGATGGCCTGCTTGGTGACGGGGTCCCCGATGATCGAGCAGTTACACCCGAGTGGTGGAACAGAAAACGTCTTACGAATCATGCGCACTCCTCAGTGAATCGAACAGGAACCTGAACGTCTCAGTCATCCTACCGGCGGCCTGATTGACCTTGGTCCGGCCGTGAAACCCACAACACTTCTGTGTCGTGCAAGGACCAGACCTTCTGTTGCCGCACAAACCACAGCAAAAAGCCCGCACCGGTCCCATCGGGACGCGGATTCGCGACATACAGCAACGCCTGATCGGCTCGCAGGTTCAGACCCACCCGCGAAAAGGCCAGATGGTCGATGACGTCGGGGGCGCCGCCTTCTTCTTGAACTAACCAGGTGGCGGGAATCAGAGGCACAGAGGCTTCGGCATCGCCGCCTCCTTCGCCCATCATAAACCGGTAGCGCACGCCGAAACTAAATCGTGTATCAAGCCGCGACGGCCGCTGATTCTTGCCCACGAAATCCCGCACCAGGTCCTGGGGCAAACGGCCATCGAACCATTCGCGCTCGGCAAACCAGGCGAGGGTCGGCAGCTGCGGCTCATCCGGCTGGAGATGCGTCGCCGTCATCCGTTCGATGACGATCAACTTCGTGTGGGACGTCAGAAACTTGTCCTCGACCGCGAGGTCAAAAAACGCATAGTCCTCGGCAGGCACGGGCTCCGCCGGTTCAGCCATCGCTGCGATCGAAACCGCCGCCGCGGCCGGCTGAAACAATGCCAGACTCATGAGGAAAACCGCCTCGTACCAGTACCGCATGAGCACAGAATAGCCGCTCCATTTCCCATGGTCAAACCGGCGAGAAAGTGATTGAAGATAGACAAGGGGGGCTCAACTCTGATACTAGTCTGATTGTCTTACCCAAACTATGATCAAGGCCTCCCAGCGATCGCTCGCCCCCCTCTTCAGCCTCGCGGTACTATCGTGGTGTGTCGGGTGTACCCCCGACGAATCTCCATTCCGGCAGGAAAACGAAAATCTCCGGAAGCAACTGGCGAAGCAGGAATCGCTGCTGAATTCGCTGCAGGACGGTAACAAAGTCATGCAGCAGCAGATCGATCTGCTCAACCAGGAACTCCGGGACGCGAAGAAGCAGACGGAGCATGCCCAGGCTGAGGCCAAGTCGCTGCAAACCGAAGCGAAGACGCTCGGCACGAAGCTCGATGCGCAACTGGCCGAATCGAAAAAACTCTCCGGAGAGATTCAACGGACCGCCGCCAAAGCCGCCCAGGCGACGGACAGTATCCGGGTGGAAGAAAAAGGCTCGCAGGTCGAGGATCTCCCGCGTCCGCTGCCGGCCGTTGCTAAAGCTGCTGAAGAAGCCCTGACGCGAAACGGGTACCGGATACGCGTCACAGTCAAAACCGATCAAAAAGCGGTCTTCGTCACCGAGCGAAAAATTTCCATCCCAACCTCGGTGGAAACGGCCGGCTCCCGCAATCAGTATGTGGTATCCCTTCAAGCCCTCCCCTCGAACGTCACCCGGTTGAGCGTAAAAGCCGAGTTTGAACGGGTAGCCCAAGGCGGGCGCGTCCTGGCGGTGGATGCTGAGGAGATCGCGGAGATCGAACGGCGGCTCATTGCCGAAATCGGAAAAGCCGTCGCCTCGCCGAGTAAGTTGTAATGATCCCTCGCACGTTGTTCCCAGGAATCGCCTCACTCCTGCATGCGCTCAGTCTCGTGATCCTGAGCGTTGCGGCCACATGGCTCAATCCGGCGCTCTCCATCGCCGCTCGCGCCCCGACCCCTCCGCCAACAGCGGAGCTGGCCAAACACCTGACGTCGATTGCGGAATTAGCGGCCAGCTCACCGGCCGTTCTCATTCCTGAGGGACCGTTCTTACTCGGCAGCATTCGAGTGGACGACGACCCCTATGGCATGGGCACACAGTTCGACGATACGGAGCTCCCGCAGCATCGCGTCTGGTTGGATGCCTACGAGATCGATCGTGATGAAGTCAGCCTCGGGGAATATCTGACCTATCTGCATCAGCGAAAGATCCACCCGTCCAAAGATCTCCAGCATTTGATCTGGCACGTCATCACCGTGCACTCGGTCAGCGATGAGACCTTGGCGCAGTGGCCTGCCCTGTATGTCACGTGGAAGGAAGCCGACAACCTCTGCCGTGCCTCAGGCAAACGGCTGCCGACGGAAGCCGAATGGGAAAAGGCGGCGCGGGGGCCGGACGGGAATCGTTTTCCCTGGGGCGAGTCGCTCCCCGACAATTCCCTGGCCATGTTCGGGCAGCATCATGTGCACGAGATTCCGATTCTGGCGCCGGTGAGCAGCGGCGAACCGGGCAAAAGCTACTATGGCGTGCATCACATGGCAGGCAACGTCGCTGAATGGGTCAATGACTGGTTCGGTTTCGACTATTATGCCTACATGCCGGAGCGTAATCCTCCCGGCCCGACCAGCGGCCGATACAAAAGCCTTCGCGGTGGTTCCTGGAAAAGCCGCCCGATCATGCTGCGAACGGCAACTCGCAGCGGCGCACCTGCCGATCAGCGTTCTGCTACCGTGGGGTTCCGTTGCGCGAAATCCGTCTCCGGTTCAGCCGCACGATAATAGGCCACGCCTCCTGCAAACTTCCTGGCGAGACACAAGTCGGCCACGGCCCAACACTCCAGGCCGAACGGCAGATAACCGGCATACCCAAGCAACGGCATGTGGAACAGGGTCACTCCCTGCACAAAGGGTACGGCATATTGCCAATGGGCCAGGCTGTAGAAATTCCACATCTCCCAGAACCACCCGCAGACTAACGCTGCCAGCGCCACCGCCCAGAGTGTTCGCCAATCACCATGCGCCGTCTCGCTGAAGATCGTCGGCTCGTTGCGAATCAGTTGCAGCGCCGTGATCACCAGGAGCGGCGCCACCCACACCAGCGGAAACAGATAGTCCGGCCACAGACCGATGCCGAGCAGACCGGCAGCAGCGCCGCATAACAGCAGCCATCGCCATACCCGGCGACTGAAATTGATCGTGACAACATGGTCCAATCCCGCCGAGAGGCGCGGGCAAGCCGTGAGCCACTCCGCCGTGCTGAGGACGGCCGGCAATACCGTCGCAAACGGGAGGGTCGCGCGAACCAGGTACTCCCCTGTCGTCAACGTGCCGCCACCTACGTAGTACCAGTTCTGCACAAATCGATTGAGATACTCGAAGAGCCACCAGAAGCAGGCGCTGAGCGGGAAGAGTGAGAGCAGATACCGCGGACGATGAGTCAACATGCACCGGCCGGTGCTGCGATACGTCAAGGCATTGACCACGACAATGTAGCCCAGCCACAGCGGAGTGAAGGTATGGGGCTGCCACGGCTGCATCCACTCGAAGCGGGTCCAGGCCAGGAACCATGCACAGATGGTCCAAGCGACAGCACCCCAACCCCACCAGGGAAAAGCATGGGGCAAAACACACTGCCGGCGAACGGAGCCATACGGCGTGCGCTCTTGCCCAGCTACCGTCGATACACCCCTGCTGTTCGTTCGTGCCACGCGCACAATAAACGGCGCAAGCAGGCAGACAATCAGCGCGGACAGACCGACAAAAACCGGCCAGGAAAATGCGACCTGCGTCACGACACCCGTGCTGAGCGGCGGAAACTCCAGATAGGGTCGAAGCGATTGACCGCTGAGCCATGGGCCCATCAATGGAAGCGTCACGATCGCAGACAAGGCGAGTGCGACAGTTATTCCGCCCGATTCCGAACCTGGGAAGGATGCATCATCCTGCGACATTTGCGCTGCTTTTCCATGGTCCGAGGAGAGGACAATATGTCCCGCAGGGACAACTTGCGCGCCGGTTCGTCCGCACTCGTCAACCTTCCGCGACGTTACCCAGCGAAAACATGATAACTCCCTGCCATATGCATTGAGTAGCAATTCAGGCCCGCGGTTTGAAAGCGGTGAGTCATTGTTCGCCTGCCTTTGTCACAAGGAGGATGACATCATGAAATCGATCATCGTGATCGGCAGTCTAGTATGTGTCCTCGCCATGCCGATTGTTGCTCCCCTAGAGAGCCAGGCTTCATTGACGTACACGCGCGTGAAGGTTGAATCCGTCGACCAAGCGAGCCAGAGCCTGACATTCAAAACCGCCGAAGGGGAAGTCTGGACTCTGGCCGCCCTTTCCGCTGACATGCTCAGCGGTCTACACAAAGGCGACACGTGTAGCCTGGAAATTGACTTCGACAACCGTGTGACCAAAATTGTGAAGATTGACTCACCGTAACGGAATCGTCAGTTGATCACCTTGTATTCTATCCCTAACAACAGATGAGGTATCTATGACACGCGTATCATTGGCCGGCTTGCTGATCCTGTGTGCTATCGTCCTGCTGAGCCGTCCTCTGCATGCCCAAACAGGCTCCCCAACCATCGAAGACGGTTCAAAAGTGACACTGCAAATGACCATCACCCTGCCCAACGATCATGTGATGATCCCTCCCCAAACCAGTGAATACACCCATGGGGAGAAGCAACTCCTTCCAGGGTTGGAAGAGGCCCTTGTAGGTTTGCATTCGGGCGATACCAAGCGCGTTGAACTTGATGCAGACCATGCCTTCGGACAATATGACGCCGGAAAGAAGATGACCGTTCCGCGCGCTCAATTGCCGCACACCATTGCCCGCGGGGATATGGCTACGACTGCTGAAGGCCGGCCGTTTACCGTCGTATCCTTATCGGATGAGTCGGCTGTCGTCGACTTCAATCATCCCCTGGCGGGAAAACACATCGTGCTGGATATTGTCGTGCTCAACGTCAAACCGAAAGCATAAGTAATGACTGCAGCGGGCGGGGCCTGTGGCAAGGTTGCACGGTCCCGCCTTTTCTTCATGTTCCTCTGCACCGCTGACCTCACGCACGTCCCCGCACAAGTCCAATCTTCGCTTATGCCTGACGATGTGTTAGGGTAACGCATCGAATGGGAGCCAGCCTGTTGCATCGATCTATCGCCCTATTGCTGTTCGTCATAACCACTTCAACCGCAAGTCTACTCGTGACCGCCGAGCCTTCGCACGCTCAAGGCGGAGGCAGCCAGGTCACCATCACACCAACCGACAGCAAAGTCATTGCCTGGTCAGCTGCAGGGGGCGGCGTTGAAGAATCCTTACAGCCGAATGAAACGGTCATCAGTTCCGCAGCACGCGGACACACCGGATTCGTCCAGACCTCGAGCAGGTTGTTAGGGTTTTCTGCCGGCCTGCGGCAATGGCGGGAAGTGTCGATTGGAGTAGAAGAACGGATCGGACGGCATCAACTACTGCCGTTTCTGATTCTGGCGCACAGCAACCAGCAAGTATTTGGGTTCCAGGAAACGCGCGGGCACTGGACAACCATTGCGCTGGGACCGAATGAGACCGTCTCACAGCTTCGCGGCCAAGGGCACGTCGCCGTCGCCATCACCAATGAGCGGGCACTGGGATTTTCGACCTATACGGGAGGCTTCTTCAACATTGACTGGACCCCGAATGAACGGGTGCTGTCGGTCGATGGCAGTCAGAACGGCATGGTCGTCCGCACCTCATCACGCACCGTGATCTTCAAGTCGCAATCCACGGGCTGGACCGAAGTACGATAGTCATCGCCCACGATTCACTGTCGTAAGGCTACATCCGTTCTTCGTCCAGCTCGATTACATCAGCCCACGTCGTCACAGGCGGCAATGAGGTCAGCGGAACGCCTCGCTTGGTGGCGATGTCCTGCACCCGTCCCTGGAATCGCTGCTTCGCCGCATCGTCCTTCGGGCCGCCCGCCAGAAGACCTTTCGACCATTGCGCGATTTCTTCCTCGGAATGTTTCCGGCCGTGGGTCTTCACCCAACTCAACAACTTCTCATCGCTCTCGCCCGCCAACACCTGCTGCTCGAAGGCCTTCGCATCGATCTGTAAAAAATCGATCAGATACTTATCGAACCCGACGGTGATGTAGTTGTAGTCCTGAATCTTGCCGGCGTGGCGCAAGCGGACTTTATCGATGAACCGGCCCAGGTGGGCGATGCC
>ERZ724514.1081-NODE-1081-length-12166-cov-4.349104_pt1 | contig 12166 bp, 14 predicted proteins | sample MGYA00376047_ERZ724514 | MGnify/ENA primary metagenome ERZ724514 (study PRJEB28724, sample SAMN07190883) | activated sludge metagenome | isolation source: activated sludge of sewage treatment plant in Hong Hong | place: Hong Kong | collected 2016-03-17 ...
TCGCCTTATCAACCAGGCAAAGGACTGGAATAACTGTAAAAGTTGGGAAAGCGCCGCGGAGAACAATGGTCTGGAACGTCAAATCTTCTAGATAATCACGCCATTCCGACAAGATTCCACCTTTCTTCCCTCGGAATGGTCTTGGATTCACACGAGAATCAAACGAACTGGATTTCACTTCGATCAGCCGTAAGACATTTCCTTCCCGTTGAAGGATATCGGTCCGAGCTAGCAGGTTTCCGTGAAGGATCGTTGCCTCGAAGAGTGTTCCATCGCCAACCTGTACAGCTGTCGACGTCTCACGAAAGGCTTGGTGAGGGTCCTCGCACTCTGGGAGCACCCGCCCATCAGAAAAGAGTAATTTGGCAATTGCCTCCACCATGTACCCGCCATCTCGTAAAAAATCCAAATAAGGATTGTCTTCCAAGAGCGAGGGATAGTGATTCTTCTTGTAGTACAGCTTGGTGGGACACGAGCGGCTAACAATAAAGTCATTCTTTGTCAAAAACATGGTCAACACCTCTGTGAAGTACTACCGACTTAGTGCTGCCTGCTTCTTTGCCCACTAATTCGCCAAGCTATACAAATACTGCATAATTTGGTGCTTGGTTCACGTTCGTGTCGGCCATTGATCAGGCCGAGACAAGTGCGTTTCTATTTTGCTCAATGTGTCTCCTGACCTTATCCGGCAAAGCCTGTTCGGCAAGACGCAACTCATAGGTTTTCTGCAAGTTCATCCAAAATTCGCCAGTGGTATTGAAAAACGCTGCCAGACGCACGGCCGTGTCGCCCGTAATGCCCCGCTGTCCCTTGATGATTGCCGTAATTCGGTTTGCCGGCACCTCAAGTGCCTTGGCGAGAGTGTTGGCGTTGATGGCGGGATCGGACGCCTTCATGAATTCTTCCAGCAAAATTTCTCCTGGATGCACTGACCGCATGCCGTTTTTCACCATGGCTGTTCTCCTTCAGTGATAGTCTGTAATCTCGACATCGTGGGGTCCATCAGTCATCCATCGGAAACAGATGCGCCATTGATCGTTGATTCTGATGCTGTGCTGTCCCGGGCGATCACCTTTTAGTTTCTCCAAGCGATTGCCCGGAGGCGCCAACAGGTCCGTGAGGTCGGCGGCACTGTCTAACATCGTGAGCTTCCGTTCAGCCACGTTTCGAATTCCAGAGAAATCCTTGACGGACTCTCCGGCGAACAGGCGCTCTGTCTTCTTATCCCGAAAACTTCTAATCACGGATCTTACTCTACCATTGTTTTACGCTTTACGTAAAACGGATGTGCTAAATTTGTGCTAAAAATTCTCAAAAAGGACTCGATTCACTAAAAATCATAGAATCAATGGAAGTGACCTAACTTCTTGATTCGACGATAAAAACGGGGAAACCTTCGCAAAATCAAGCCGCTAGAAAAATGCCACTTGCCGAACTTTTAAGGCGAGGGTCCTGGGTTCGAATCCCAGCCGACTCACCACCCTTACTCGAAACAAGCCTGTAGTCCCTTTCGAGACCGAGACGATTTAGTTTTTTCACTCCTCGTCACCATAAACAAAAGTCGCCGCTTCCTCGCCTTCGCCGGCCCTTACCAGCGCGCCAGAGGGTGCCATGTTTCGCTGCTCTACGTCGGCTCTCCGTATCACCAGGGAACATCCTAGCTCTCAGTATGTAGATGTGCATGGCATAAGAGAGCATGAGATGGAAACGCTTACTGTTCCTACTCATGATAGCGGTTGGGTGTTCCCGCCCGGTCGGGGGTGCGTGGCTCGCTTGGGCGCAAACCGGATTAGGTACTCCTCAATCGAGCACTCCAGCGGCGATCTCTCCTATCCAACCTTCATCAGCGCCGACGAGCGGGCTACCGGCTAACATTCTGACACCCTCGACCACCTCCCAGCTCGCGCCCAGCTCGGGGCCTCGCGCGAACAGTGGCCCTCCGCCTTTCACCAGCGCGGGACGCGGCTTGCCGGGTATGCAGGGAGGGCCACCACTGAATGCGCCGATGGGAGCACAAGATCCTTCCCGAGGTTATATGCAGCCCCCGACTGTGGGGCCATTGTTCTGTGATCCTGCCCTGAATATCCAATGTTGAACGGCCGCGCCTATGCTTTCCTCACCGACATGCGAAAAACCATGAGTATTTTTCTGAACGCAATACAATCCGGGATCTACACAGGAGTCAGCATGGGGTAGGAACAGCTGAAGAATCAGTACGGCGGGCGGGATCGGACGAACCAGTCATGGTCGACGTGTCCTGCCTGATATGCGGAGGTGTCTATCATGAAACGGTCGCGTTTGCGGCAGAGATCGCCGAACAAAAAGAGCTGCTGCGAAGGTTTCACCAACAGCGCCAACGTCAGGACGCGCAGGCGGACCTCAAGGACCGAACCACATTCTCGCAAGACTATTCAACGGAGGTGGTCCGATGTCTGACGTGTGGATTTGTCTATCGTAATCCTCGGCCGACGCTTCGATCCGTCACCGCTCAGTATGCAGACGACCAGTATGGCGAAGAGCATCTCGAGGCGGAGTTTCAGGCTCAGCAAAGATGGGCGGAGTGGAAGATTACAGCCTTCGCGCAACACTGTCACTTCACTTCCCGTCATCCGGTAGTCGTCGAAGTCGGAAGTTTTGTCGGGGGTTTTCTTGCCGCTGCCCAACAAAGAGGGTGGTCAATCCTGGGCGTTGATCCGGGGAAAGAGGTGGTGAATTTTTGCCAGGCCCGAGGATTGCCGGTCTTTCATGGCACGCTGAACGATGCCACCATCGCCGCCCGATCGGTTGATGCGGTGGTCATTTGGAATACCTTTGATCAGTTGGTGAATCCCGACACGACGCTCAGTGCAGCGCGCCGGATCCTACGGCAAGATGGTCATCTGGTCCTGCGGGTTCCCAACGGCGCGATGTTTCAGCAAGGCGTGCATTGGTTGAAGGCCGGTGGTAGTCGGCGTCGTTGGGCTATCGTGACCCTTGCGTGGAATAATCTTCTGTCTTTTCCCTACCTCAACGGATATTCGGTTTCGACTCTGGATCAACTGGTCGCACGCCATGGTTTCTCTCGCGTGGCGGTCGAAGTGGATACGCTCATGACATTGTCAGACCAGCACACGACTCTGTGGGGCCAGTGGGAGGAACGAGTTGTGAAATCTTCCTGCCGAATCCTGGCCGGCACCACCACCCTGCTTCCTTCCCTTCACAATATGGTCAGCCCCTGGTTGGATGTCTACTACGCCGTCAGTGGTGATGCCGCCCCGTCTCCGCCCATTGCCTGTCCTGCCTGAGCAAACGTTTGTAAAAATTGTTCGCTAGGGGCTTTCCCAGATCATATGGGACATGTTCGCGCGTATAAGTGAGGCGAATACCTCTTTCACGAACAATGACTATTACCCGCAATAGCATCGAGGATATTTGGGGCCCGCGCACGCCCTATCGCGGACAGTGGCCGGAGCGGTCTGACTGTAATGTGGAAGGAACTCCGGAGAAGTGGGTGCCTTCCGCATGTGTGTTGTGCTCCAACGGGTGTGGAGTGGAAATTGGGGTGAGAGAGGGAAAAATCGTCGGTATCCGGGGACGCTCAGACGATCGGGTCAATCGAGGACGGTTAGGCCCGAAGGGGCTGTATGGATGGAAGGCCAATGCGAGCCCGGACCGGCTCACACACCCACTGATACAGAAAAAGGGCAGGTTTCAGGAAGTCAGTTGGGACGAGGCGATGGATGTGATCGTCCGAAAATCTCAGGAAGTTCGTCAGCAGTATACGGCCGGGGCTATCGGCTTTTACACCAGCGGGCAACTGTTCCTTGAAGAATATTACACGCTAGGCGTCATCGGAAAAGCCGGTTTAGGTACTCCACATATGGATGGCAATACACGCCTCTGTACGGCCACCTCATCCGCGGCCCTCAAAGAAACGTTCGGCTGCGACGGTCAACCGGGTTCGTACAACGACATTGATACGACCGACGCCCTTTTCAATTTCGGCCACAATGTCGCGGAGCAACAAACGGTCTTATGGATGCGCATGTTGGACCGGCTTTGCGGTGCGAATCCGCCGAAGCTTGTCGTCGTGGATCCTCGGCCCGTGCCGGCTGCCTTGAAAGCGGACGTCCATCTCGCGCCTAAACCAGGCACAAATGTGGCCATTATGAATGGCCTACTGCATCTCCTCATCAAACATGGATGGGTCGATTACTCGTACCTCAGTGCCCATACCATGGGGTTTGAGCAACTGGAAAACGTGGTGGCTGCCTGGCCGCCCGCACGGGTCGCGCAGGTGGCGGACATACCGGAAAGAGGCCTGCGAGAAGCCGCTGAAATTCTCGGCACCACGCCGACGCTCGTATCGACCGTTCTCCAGGGCGTCTACCAATCCATGCAGGCCACGGCAGCAGCCTGTCAGGTGAACAATCTCCATCTTCTCAGGGGACTACTGGGGCGTGATGGCTGCGGAATCTATCAGATGAATGGGCAGCCCACGGCGCAAAATACGCGTGAGTGTGGAGCAGACGGGGATTTGCCAGGTTTTCGCAATTGGGATAATCCGTCACATATCGCCGACCTCGCCAGGCTCTGGAATGTCGAGCCTCATATCATTCCACATTGGGCGCCCCCCACACATGCCATGCAGATCTTCCGCTATTGCGAGCAAGGTTCCATCAAATTTCTCTGGATTTCGGGAACCAATCCTGCCGTGTCACTGCCTGATCTCCGGCGTACCAGGCGTATTCTGGGTCAGAAGGATCTGTTTGTGGTCGTTCAAGACGCGTTTATGACCGAAACGGCCTCGCGGGCAGATGTCATTTTGCCGGCAGCGATCTGGGGCGAAAAAACCGGATGCTTTACCAACGTCGACCGCACGGTCCATTTGTCCCGGAAGGCCATCGAGCCGCCAGGGGAAGCCCGTCCGGATCTCGAGATCTTCCTGGATTATGCCGAGCGGATGAACTTTCGAGACAAGGACGACCAACCTCTCATCAAGTGGCACACAGCGGAAGAAGCATTTGAAGCCTGGAAGGCATGCTCGAGAGGGCGCCCCTGCGACTATAGTGGTATGACGTACGAGCGGCTCTCAAGCCGCTCCGGCATTCAATGGCCCTGTAACAGCGAGAATCCGGATGGGACCTCGCATTTGTACGTCGATGGGCATTTCCCCTCCGACGCCGAATACTGTGAGACCTACGGGCATGACTTTGACTCGGGTGCCGCGGCGACGCCGGAACGGTATCGGGCCCATAATCCGCAGGGGCGGGCGGTCATCAAAGCCAGCGACTATCTAGCTCCGTTTGAAGAACCTGATGAGCGATTTCCGTTGTGGCTCACCACGGGACGCGTGGTGTATCAATTCCACACGCGCACAAAAACCGGGCGCGTCGAAGAGCTCCAAGCCAAGGCCCCAGAGCCGTTTGTGGAGATCTCAAGTCAGGACGCGGCAGATCACGGCATCGCGGACGGCGAGCGCGTGGAAGTGCGGTCCCGTCGCGGATATGTGCAGATGCGGGCGAAGATAACCGGGATACGACCAGGGGTTCTCTTTATCCCGTTTCACTACGGCTATTGGGACGAGAACAGTCATCCTCGCGCCGCGAATGAATTGACGCTGGTGGAATGGGATCCGGTGAGCAAACAGCCGCATTTCAAATGTGCCGCCGTTCGTATTGGAAAGCCCGGCAAGTCCGGCCTTGTGCCGAAGCTGGTGAAGACATTTGTCAGAAAGACATTCGGATGAATATCGGCGTCTATGTTCGTTTAGCTCACCACAGCGAAACGCAGCTGGCTGAGGCCTTTTTGCAGGTGTCCGACCATCATCGGGCCGAGCCTGATGTGCAGGAGACCTGTCGCCTCCTGTCATCCTGGTCCAAAGAGAAATCGAACGGGATCCGTCCGTTTATCGCCACCTACGGGGAACCGAGGGTGAACGAGCCGGAGACACTCTTCAGTGATCTGTTTCAAGGCCCTCGAACCGGAGGGCTCGCGCTCCTGAGAGACTTGCATGACCTCTGGCTCCTGGCCACCGAAGCCATGATTTCGTGGACGGTGCTGCTGCAGGCGTCGCGGGCATTACGGGATGAGGATTTGGAGCATCTCTGCACTAGGCATATAACTCAGACCGATCGCCAACTCGCTTGGCTGCAGACACGTACCAAACAAGCTGCTCCTCAGGCGCTGGTGGTCGCCTAGTTCCCCCTCAGCTTCGTGCCCGCCCAAGGGGCGCTCCCGAGCAGACTCGTGATGCAGCGACGGCATGAGCACGGTTTATGGGGCAACCGTTCTACGAATCATAATTTCCTGTGAGGGTGGTCGCAGCAATGGAGCTTCCGAATCAATCCGCTGAGTCAATCGGGGGCAGGTCCGGTCTTTCAGACATGGCCCTTCTCATCATCGACATGATCAACCCGTTCACCTTTCCCCGTGCGGAAGATCTCTTTCCGGCCGCCTACGATGTGGCGGTACGCATCTGCCGCCTCAAGCAGAAGGCGAACCAGGCTGCAATGCCCGTGATCTATATCAACGATAATTTCGGGACATGGCGCCATGATTTTCAGACCCTCGTCCGGCAGTGTCGCGATGAACCATGCAGAGGACGGGGTATTGCTGAGCTCTTGGCTCCATCGCAGAACGACTACTTTGTGTTGAAGCCGAAGCATTCTGCGTTTTTTGCCACTCCGTTGGAGATCTTGCTGCAATCGCTCAGCGTTCGGCGTCTGATCCTCACTGGAGTCACCGGCGACCAGTGCATTCTCTATACGGCGGCCGATGCGTATATGCGTGGGTATGGCTTATTCGTGCCTTCTGACTGTACGGCATCGTTGAGTGCTCAGGTGAACGAGCAGGCGCTGGAGCATATGCGTACCTATTTTGACGCGAACACCTGCCTCTCCGAGCAACTGATTACGACAGCTCCGGCGGAGGCGCTCGCCAAGTGTGGGACTCCTCAATGAGGAAGAGGCGCGCACCATCCCGCTTTGCCAGACAATGCGGGCTAGAACCAGGATAGCCATGAACCGCGACGCGAAGGGGTGGGATGTCATCATTGTTGGAAGTGGGCCAGCAGGTCTTTCTGCCGCGCTATACCTCGGTCGAAGCCGGCGACGCACATTGCTGCTGCACTCTGGTCATTCCATGGCCAAATGGGAAGTGAATGTCCAAAACTATCTCGGATTTCCGCAAGGTATTGCCGGTACAGATCTGCTCGAGCGAGGGCTGACACAGGCGATGCAATTTGGCGTAGAGGTGATCGAAGACACCGTCGTCTCGCTCAGTGTTGGCGATCCGTTCCAGCTCGAGGGCGGAAAAACCCGTTATGAAGCCGGGCGGATTCTTCTGGCCACCGGCCTAACGCATGTGCCGCCGGATATTCCCGGCGTGAAGGAATGCCTGGGACACAGCTTGTTTTTTTGTAAGGATTGCGACGCCTACCGGGTGCAAGGTCAACGAATTGTCATTATCGGATGGAACAATGAGGCGGCAGAGTATGCCTTGGGCATGTTGACGTTTTCATCGAACGTGAAAGTATGCACGAACGGCCGGCCCGCGGCGTGGGATACGACCCATGCCGCGTGGCTCAACGAGTATGGCGTGAGCATATCGTCTTCGCGCATCCGTACCGTCCATCATGAAAGCGGATTCATCAGGTCGTTCACGTTGGAGTCCAGTGAACAGTTCGAGGCCGACGCCGTATTTACGACTCGCGGCGATGTCGTACACAATCGGCTTGCCGCCCAGGCCGGTGCTGCCTTGAATGAAGAAGGTCAGGTGGTGGTGGATCATTGCATGCAAACCAGTGTCCCGGGCTTGTATGCCGCAGGGTGTCTGACACCGGCGAATTGCCAGATGATCATCGCCGCCGGACAAGGGGCCACTGCGGGGCAGGCGATCAATCGCGATCTGTTTGAAGAGAGTTTGCGCCGACATGCACTCCCAATGCGAGCCTCGACGAGGGATTGCCGGGAGAGCCATCGGTTGATGTGCTAGAAGGCGTGAGGTTGTATGGCGATGTTGAAAAGCCATTCCGCTCCGAATCTCCCTCAACCTGAGGCCGCTTCCGAGGTCGCCTCACATCTCCTCGAAGAATGCCGCATGGTCCTCCCCGGTATTCAAGCGCTATTCGGGTTTCAGCTCATCGCGGTGTTCAATAACAAATTTGGCGAGATGCCGGAGGCGCATCAGACGTTGCATTTGCTCGCTATTGTGTTCGTCACTATTTCGATCGCCTTCGTCATGACGCCGGCGGCCTATCATCGGCAGGCCCATCAGTTCGCGATCAGTCGTACCTTCGTCCAGCTCTCGTCTCTGCTGCTGTTGTTGAGCATGATCCTGCTGAGCGTAGGTATCTGCCTCGACGTCTATGTGGTTTGCGCGCTCATCACGGGAAGTGACGCGATCAGTCTGATGGTGGCCCTGGCCGCAGCTTTGCTGTTCGCATTGCTCTGGTTTGTCTTTCCGCGCTGTATTAGGAACCCATAAAGTCCTCTCTTTGCTCCCTGCATCGTCCTCTTCTGTGACGACCACATGACGTGGCTCCCTTCACGAACTAGGGATGACACGAGCTCTCCTGATGGAATCTGTTTGATAGGCTGTTGCGAGAGTGTGAGCCGATTTAACCCATAAGGAGGCCGTCATGGCAGGGAAAACCGCATTTGCATCGGGGGTTGTTGAGATGCTGAAAGAGGACCACGCCAAAGTAAAGGGGTTGTTCGAGGAATTTGAATCTGCCGACGGCCAGGAGCAAGCAGAAATCGCCGCGACGGCCATTTTTGAATTGGAGATCCATGCCGAACTCGAAGAGAAGCTGATTTACCCCGCGATCCGTGAGGCGATTGACGACAGCGACATGATGAATGAAGCTGTGGAAGAGCATCACCTCGTGCACGTGCTCATCAAAGAACTGAAGAAGTTAAAGCCGAAGGATGAAAAGTTTCATGCGAAGTTCAGTGTGTTGAGCGAGCTCGTCAAGCACCACATTGAGGAAGAAGAAGGCGAGATGCTGCCGGAGGCTGAACGTCACGACATCGATTGGGATGCGCTTGAAGTGGCGGTCATGAAACGCAAAGAGGCGTTGATGGCAAAGTCCTCGAAGAAATCCGGGTCGAGATCAAAAGCCACTCCCAAGTCAGGGCGAAGCTGAGTGTCTGGCGGCGGGGTACAAACCGGGGGGATCGTCTCTAATCCTTCTCTTTGAGAGGAGCATCGTATGAGGAACCACACAACATTGGTGATCGCTTGTCTGACGGGAGGTGTTCTCGTGTGTGCTGCGCTGCCATCCGGCGCACAACATTCAAGCGGCGGCACGCCGCCGGCTGTCACTGAAGGAAAAGCGGGGACTCATGGCGGGTCTGGCAGCCAAGGCCAGGGACAAGCTGGGCAGACTCAGGCTGGGCAGGGCCAGACAGGTTCAGGGGGAACTCAAGGCAGTAAAGGAAGCACAGGGGGAGGGTCATCTTCCTCAGGGTCCGGGATGGGGTCGGGGTCCGGCATGGGAGGTGGGACAGGAATGGGCTCCGGAAGCGGGGGAAGCTCGGGTGGCAGCGGTTCTGGAGGTGGCGGCGGGCGGTAACGCCCAGAGGTGGGCCACCGAAGGGCAAAACTGAGATGTATTCGTATCGACGGTGAGCAGGCGGCAGCGAGTGGGGCATGCATTCCTCATCCGCTGCCGCCATAGGATTGAGATAGGCCGGCAAAGGAGGACCATGCCCTTACTCAAAGAAATAATGACACCGAGTGTCGAGGTGATCGCTCCCAATGCGACGGCCGCTGACGCCGCGCGCAAGATGCGAGACCTGGATGTGGGTGCTATCCCGGTATGCGATGGAGAAAAACTGTTGGGGATGGTGACGGATCGCGATCTCGTTTTGCGTGTTCTGGCCTTGAGTCGAAGCCCGGTCGATGCCTTAGTGAGTGACGCGATGACGCCGGGGTTAGTGTACTGCTTCGAGGATCAGGATGCCGAGGTCGCCGCGGAACTGATGGCGGAGAAACAGATCCGCCGGATACCGATTCTGTCAAAAAACAAACAACTCGTCGGGATCGTCTCCTTAGGCGATCTGGCTATCGATGGATTGGATCAGCACACGTCGGGTGAAGTGATCCATGATGTCTCTGATCCATCACGAGGAGGCCATTAGTCGGACGATTCACCGGCAGGAATATTCTCGTTTGCCACAAGGAGGCGCACAATGGCCAGGTACAGCAAAGGCTCGCAGAAAACCGTCCAGGAAGCCATGCACAAGCGTAAGAAGGGGACGCTCAAAAGCGGCAGCGGGAAAAAGGTGAAAAGCAAAAAGCAGGCAATTGCCATCGGGTTGTCCGAGGCTCGCAAAAAGGGCAAGAAAGTCCCCGCCAAAAAATCTGCGAAATAGACTGACGCGTCCGCAGGACTAGGGCGTCAGCACGATCTTCATGCAGTGGTCTTCCTTGCGGTTGAATTTTGCAAAGGCCTGCGGCGCTTCGTCGAGGCGCATCCGATGGGTAATAATTACACTCGGATCGATCTTTCCGCGCTGAATTCTCTCCAACAAGGGCGCCATGTAGCGCTGCACGTGGGCCTGTCCCGTTTTGATCGTCAATGAGCGATTCATGATGGACCCGATGGGAAACTTGTCGATAAACCCGCTGTAGACGCCGATGATCGAGACGGTACCGCCGTTTTTGCAGCTCATGATGGCTTGTCGCAAGGCATACGGTCGATCGCTTTCCAGCATCACGGCCTGTTTCATCCGATCATAGGCGGCAAGGACGCCGGGGCCGTGCGCTTCCATGCCCACAGCGTCGATACAGGCGTCGGGACCTCGCCCGCCGGTCATTTCCATCAACCGATCATAGACCTCTTCTTCCTCATAGTTCATGGTGTCGGCGCCTCCATCCCGTGCCATCTGCAGGCGATCAGGAAACCGATCGATGGCAATGACACGTTCGGCACCCAGAAGAAACGCGCTACGGATGGCAAATTGTCCAACGGGGCCGCAACCCCACACGGCGATCGTGTCACCGGATTGGATCTGGCAATTTTCGGCGGCCATGTATCCGGTGGGAAAAATATCGGAGAGGAACAACACTTGTTCGTCGGGGATGTCCGAGGGAATTTTAATCGTCCCCACATCCGCGAAGGGAACCCGGGCATACTCCGCCTGCCCACCGGCGAATCCGCCGAGCATGTGAGAATAGCCGAATATGCCGGACGGAGAATGCCCTAACAACTTTTCCGCCATCCATGCGTTGGGGTTGGAATTCTCGCAGAGCGAAAATAATTCCTGCCGGCAGGGGAGACATCGCCCGCAGGCAATCGGAAACGCCGTGACGACCCGATCCCCAACGCGCAAGTTGGTGACCTCGCTGCCGACTTCGACCACCTCACCCATGAATTCGTGCCCGAGAATATCTCCGGCCTTCATGGTCGGCATCAATCCATTGTATAGATGAAGGTCCGAACCACAGATGGCCGTCGAAGTCACCTTCAGGATGGCGTCACGGCGATTGAGGATCGTCGGATCGGGAACCTGTTCCACGCGGACATCGCCCGCACCATACCAACAATTCGCCTTCATGGGGATCCTCCTTGCTTCCGTCGTTCAGGCAGATAGATGCACGATGGGTTTAAGTGTGACTCCCGGCTGGTTGCGCCGGCCGTTGCTGGAGAATCCCTTTGCCATGTAACGATCCGTCCGATTTCAGCACTTCCCCGACTTCAATCATTTGCTTGAGCCGGCGAAGATCACTCTGGACCTGCTGGCCGGGTTCGCTGCCGAACAGTTTCGCAATGGAAGCACCCAGCACCCCAGCCGGCACGTTGTATTCCATCACCACTCGCACAAGAGTCCCCCGTCCGCCGGGCGACGGTGTGAATTCCACCGAGCCGGTGTGGTGGATGTCCGCCTGCGATGTCGTTCGCCACGCGATCTTTCGGTTCGGTTCGTCGTCGGTGATCTCCGCGTTCCATTCAACCCGATACCCGGCCGGTCCTTTCACCGTCCAATGAGAATGGTGCCGGTCGTAGATGGTCACCGATTCCACGTGCTCGGTGAAGCGAGACAGGTTTTGGAAATCGCGCCAGAAGAGATAGAGCGCTTCGGGGGAACTATCGATCATGATCGTTTTTTTGATCAAGACGGCTCCATCGTCACTCGTCCAGCCCACCATCCGGCTCAAATGCCGGCTCGCAAAACAATCC
>ERZ724514.1098-NODE-1098-length-12084-cov-5.932746_pt1 | contig 12084 bp, 8 predicted proteins | sample MGYA00376047_ERZ724514 | MGnify/ENA primary metagenome ERZ724514 (study PRJEB28724, sample SAMN07190883) | activated sludge metagenome | isolation source: activated sludge of sewage treatment plant in Hong Hong | place: Hong Kong | collected 2016-03-17 ...
CGCCAGCGTTCTTGATCTGCGTCTTGATTTCGTCGGTAATGTGCGGAATCACCTGCACCGTGCCGCCAAGGTAGTCGCCGCGGCGCTCCTTGTTGATCACGTTCTGGTAGACCTTGCCGGACGTAAAGCTGTTGCGCGTCGTCATCTTTCGCGACACGAAACGCTCGTAATGGCCGAGGTCGAGATCAGTTTCGGCACCATCCTCGGTCACATATACCTCACCGTGCTGATACGGGCTCATGGTGCCCGGATCGACGTTGATGTAGGGATCGAGTTTGACGAGGGAGACTTTGAGGCCGCGCGATTCAAGAATCGCGGCGAGAGAGGCGGCGGCGATGCCTTTTCCGAGGGAAGACACCACCCCGCCGGTCACGAACACGTATTTGGTCATGGCTAACCTGACGGGAAAGAGAAATTCTACCGGAGCGCCAGACTCCCTTCGTTGCCGTCAGGGGCACGGCGGCGGGTTTGCGTTGGCTTTCATCTTTTTCATGAAAACCTTATCCAATCAGGGCTCCATACAGAAAAATATGGGAAGTCGACTAAACGTCAATTTCGCGCTGAGCCCTTGATCATCAATGGTTTCGCCAGAAAGTTGATTAGTTCCTGCAAGTGCCCCGGTCGCCCCCTCGCGGCGTTATGCTGACCGTCATGCAAGACACCGCATCAACAACCGCTGCCGCCACGACAGTCAGCAGCGGGCTCAGCAGTCACGACGCCGCGCAGCGCCTGCACCGCGACGGCCCCAACGCACTGGCGACCGATGGCCGTCGGGGCATTCTGGCGATCATTGCCGACACCGCCCGCGAGCCGATGTTCCTGCTGCTGCTCGCCGCCGGGACCTTGTATCTGCTGTTCGGCGAGGCCATCGAGGGCATCACGCTATTCGCTGCGGTGCTGATCATGCTGGGCCTCACGCTGTATCAGGAGGGCAAGACCGAGCGGGCACTGGAGGCATTGCGCGACCTGACCAGTCCGCGTGCCCGGGTTATCCGCGACGGTCAGGCGCAACGGATCGCCGGTCGCGATGTGGTTGCTGGCGACGTGCTGCTGCTCGCCGAGGGCGACCGGGTGCCGGCGGACGCCATCCTGATCGAAGGCCACGACCTGATGGCCGACGAATCGCTGCTGACCGGCGAGCCGGTGCCGGTGCGCAAGATCACCGCCCCAGATGCCCCGGCCTCCGCTACGGGCACGCCCACCCCCGGCGGCGATGACCAGCCGCACATCTACTCCGGCACCCTCATCGTGCAGGGGCAAGGTATGGCACGCGTCACAGCAACGGGTCCACGCAGTGCCATTGGCCGCATCGGCACCTCGCTGGCGACGCTTGCGGTCGAACGCTCGCCGCTGCAAATGCAGACCACCGCGCTGGTACGCAATCTCGCCGCACTGGCGGTTTGCCTGAGTCTGGTACTGGTCGGCATCTACGGCCTGCTGCGTGGCGACTGGCTGCAGGCGCTGCTGGCCGGTATCGCGCTGGCGATGGCGCTGTTGCCCGAGGAATATCCGGTGGTGATGACGGTGTTTCCGGCGCTCGGCGCCTGGCGGCTGTCGAAGGAAAAAGTGCTGACACGGCGAATCACGGCCATTGAGACGCTGGGAGCCACCTCGGTGCTGTGCGCCGACAAGACCGGCACACTGACCGAGAACCGCATGACCGTCGCCCGGCTGCGCGCCGGCAGCGAGGCCAGCAGCGCCACGCTCGACATCGACTACGGCGAACGCGGCGAACTGCCGGAAGCCTTTCATGCGTTGGTCGAGTACACCATTCTCGCCAGCGCGCCAGACCCGTTCGATCCGATGGAAAAGGCGTTTCACCGCCTCGGCGAGCACTTTCTCGCCAACACCGAGCACTTGCATCGAGACTGGACGCTGGCGCACGGCTACGGGCTCACGCCCGAGCTGCGGGCGATGGCACAGGTGTGGAAGGCGCGCGACGGCGACGATTTTGTGGTGGCCGCCAAGGGCGCGCCAGAGGCGATCGTCGATCTTTGCCACCTCAGCCCGGCTGCGCGAGCCAGTATCGCAAGTCAGGTGGACAGCATGGCGAGCGATGGCCTGCGCGTGCTGGCCGCCGCCCGCGCCCGCTATCGCGGCACGACGGATTCGCCGTGGCCAGCCGGTGAACACGATTTTGACTTTGAATATCTCGGGTTGATCGGACTGGCCGACCCGATCCGGCCGGAGATACCTCACGCCGTCGCGCAGTGCCGTTCGGCGGGCATTCGCGTCATCATGATCACCGGTGACTACCCGGCAACGGCGCGGAGCATCGCCCAGAGTGCGGGTCTGCTGGTCGGCAACACCGGTGACTCCGCCGTGCTGTCAGGCGACGAGCTGGCGCAACTGAGTGACACGCAACTGCAGCTGCGACTGCGCAGCGTCAATGTCTGCGCCCGCATCGCGCCGGAGCAGAAGCTGCGTATCGTGCAGGCGCTGAAGGCGCAGGGCGACGTCGTCGCCATGACCGGTGACGGCGTCAACGATGCGCCAGCGCTGAAGGCTGCGCACGTCGGCGTGGCGATGGGCGGCCGCGGCACCGATGTGGCCCGCGAGGCAGCATCCATCGTGTTGCTTGACGACAACTTCAGCTCCATCGTGCGCGCTGTGCGGCTCGGCCGCCGCATCTTCGACAACCTGCAGAAGTCGATGTCCTACCTGCTGGCCGTGCACGTGCCGATCGCCGGCATGGCGCTACTGCCGGTGCTGCTTGGCTGGCCGGTGATGCTGTTGCCGCTGCACATCGCCTTTCTGGAGCTGGTGATTGATCCAGCCTGCTCGCTGGCCTTCGAGAACGAGCCCGCCGAACGCGATGTGATGCAACGACCACCGCGTGACACCGGCGCCAGCCTGTTCGGCGGTGCCACGCTGGCCATCGCCCTGCTGCAAGGCGCTGGTGCGCTAGTGGTGGTACTGGCGGCCTATGGCTGGGGATTGCAACAGATGCCTGAGGAACAGGCGCGCGCCTTTGGCTTCTGTGCCCTGGTGGTGGCAAATCTGGCGCTGATACTGTCCAACCGCTCGCATCACGTCTCGCTGCTGGCCAGCTTGCGGCGACCCAACCGCACCTTGTGGGTCGTCACCCTGGCGACGGTCTGCTTGCTGTTGCTGGTAGTTGCCGTGCCCGCGCTGGCCGGACTGTTCCGCTTCGCCGCGTTGCCGTGGTCTGCGGGCCTGATGTTGCCTGCGCTGGCGGTAGTCGCAGCGCTCTGGTTCGAACTGATGCGGCGCGGCTTTGCGCGGCATCTGCGTCGTGCGCGCTAGCCGCTGCCGTCGGCGCCGTGAGCGGCCTGCCGCCGCATGTTTTCGGTGGTGGGACCATTGCCATCGGGCTGCCAGCCCGGCGGACCAAGCAGGTAGCCCGCCACGTCACGCACCGACCGGGCCTTGCGCAGGTCAGCAATGATGTCGATCCACGGCTGAAACACGATGCGCAGCGGGTTGTTGGACGTCAACGGTTTGACCCAGCCGTAACGCGGCTTGAGGTCGTCGCGCTCGGGGACGTAGGTGCCAAACAGGCGATCAAAAATTACCAGCACGCCGCCGTAGTTGGCATCGAGATATTCAAGATTGGACGCGTGGTGCACCCGGTGCGCCGACGGCGTGTTGATGATGCCTTCAAGAAAGCCAAGCTTCGGGATCCACTCGGCGTGAATCCAGAACTGATAGAGCAGATTGATCGCAAACGCCACCAGAATGACCTGTGGCGCAAAGCCCAGCAACGCCAGCGGCGAAAAGAACACCAGCGACAGCGTGATCTTGCTGAACCAGCCGAGGCGATACGCGGCCGAGAGGTTGAACTGGTTGGGCGAATGGTGCACGGCATGATTGGCCCAGAACCAGCGCACGCGGTGACTCGCGCGGTGAAACCAGTAGTAGGCAAATTCGAGTGCAAGAAACAGCACCGCCCAACTCAGCGGATCTTTCATGTCCCAGTTGAGCACCCGATGTTCGTAAAGCCATGCCGCACCCGGCAGCGCCAGGAACGCCGGAATAAAGTCGGCAAGACGGCGCCCGGCAGCGACCGCGAGCGACGCCATCGCGCCGCGCCAGTCGTATTGCCTGCCTGCCGTCAATGTCAGCACCAGCCCTTCGATCATCGCGCTGCCGACCGCGAGGAGCGCAACCACCACGTAGACCTTCTTCAGCAACACTGCGTCCAAATGCTTCCTCCTGATCCCGTTATCTCGGTGCGATTGAACGCAGTGACGCCACGTTCCCTGACGCGGCCATTCAATTGCAACCGGCCGTAACCAGCACCAGTTGCGCGAGCCAACCTTCAGCGACGCACCGCCGGGTTGATGCGGGTACCGTCGACAATCCGGTCGTCAGGCTGCAACACCACAGCATCGCCATCACTCAGGCCCTCCAGCACTTGCGCCGCCAACGCCGTCCGGATGCCGGTTTTTACCACCACCCGCCGCGCCCGCCCGCCGTCGAGACGGTAGGCCGCCCAGCCGTCGCCAGCGCGGAACAGCGCAGTCGCCGGTACCTGCAACACATTCTCGTCGCGTTGCAGCAGGAACTCGATCTCGACGCGGAAGCCATCGCCCAGCGCGGCCCAGCGCTCGCGCGGCGTCACCAGATCGAGAATCACCCGGGTGCGCTGCTCCTCCACGCCAAGCGCCGACACTTTGGTGAACGCACCGGGTTCGACGCGCGTGACTTTCGCGTCCAGCACCCCATCGCCCCCCCAGCGTGATAGCCGAGCCGGGAGCCCGGGTCGCAATCGCACCGCGTCGGCCGACAATACTTCAGCTTCGATTTCGAGCGCCGCCGGGTCGCCCACTTCCAGCAGTGTCTGCCCAACCGCCACCGGCGTCGCGCTTTCGAACGGCCGTTTCAGCACCACTGCGTCCACCGGCGCGCGCACCGCCACCACCCGCCCGCGCCCGACGCGCCCTTCCTGACCTTCCTGACTCAAGGTGGCGCGCGCCATCTGCAGGCGCTGGGCAGCGCTGCCCTCATCCGCCCGCGCTGACTGCTGTTCGGAGCTGGCAGCCGCAGCCCGCGCCCGCGTCGCTTCGACGTTGGCGTCAGTGACAAATCCGGAGCGACGCAATTCTTCGGCGCGACGCAATTCACTTTGCGCCAGCGCAGCCGCTGTCGATGCGGCCGACACCCGCGCTCGTGCCGCGCGCACTGCGGCGTCCGCTGCGCTCACCTCCGCCTGCGCCTGTGCCCGCGAGCGAGGGTCGAGCAATCCGCTGCTGGCCGGCTCGATTTCGGCGACCACCTGCCCTGCCTTCACCGCGTCACCCGGCTTCAGTTCGATTCGATGCACCAGGCCGGCTACCGGTGCGGCGAGCACGTAGCGGGTCTTCAGCCGCGTCTTGCCGTCCTCAGCAATCACTTGCTCCAGCGCGCCTTTTGTCACGGCACCAATACTCGCAATTTGCGCCGGCGCCCGCAGCGCAAACCACGCGACCCAGGCGACCGCGAGGGCTGCCAGCAGCCAGTAAAGCCATTTGCGTTGTAACAACGGATTCATCGGTCACCTGCTCAAGATTGATTTCATTGTCATGATCGACCACTCCTACTCCCGGGTTTTGAGCACCGCAATCATGTCGAGCCCGGCGATACGACGCCGCACAGCAAGTGCGGAAAGCAGCGCCGACACGATGGTGACCAGCGCGGCGAACGCATAGGCGCCAGGCGGCACGTGCACGGGCACGCGATACAAATCAGATTGCATATTGGTCGCCAGAAACCACGACAAACCATAACCGGCGACAAAGCTGAGCGGGATTGACAGCAGCACCAGCACCGCCTGCTCACCCAGCAGCACGTAGCTCACCTCGCCCTGCGTGAATCCGAGTACCCGCAGACTGGCCAGCTCGCGTCCGCGCTCAGCCAGCGCGATCCGAGCCGAGTTATAGATCACACCAAAGTTGATGACGCCGCCCATGATCACCGCAACCCAAGTGAAAGTGTCGGTCATCTGGCTGATCGTCTTGTACACGGCGTCGATGGCTGCCAGCCGCAGCTCCGACCCGGCAACGCGCGGTCGCTTGTCGAGCGCCCGCGCCACTGCGGCACGGGAATCCTCGTCGACGGTTAACGACGCGCCGCTCAGCACGTCACCGTCGCCCAGTCGATCATTCAGCGCATCAAGCTCCATGTAGGCCTGCACGCCCATGTATTCGCGGGTCAACTGTGCGACCGGAATCTCGAACCGCTGCAGCTCGCCGTCCAGTACTTCGACCCACAGCCGGTCACCCACCACCACACCAAGTCGCTGGGCCAGAAAATCGTTGATCAGCAGGCCCGACCCCGGCATCGGGACCGGCCGCAAGTCAACGTCCACCGGACGTCGCAGCACACCATCTCCAGGCAGCCCTTCGATCATCGTCTGCACGCTATGGTTTTCGCGTCGCAGCCGAACCGGCACCGCGCGGAACCCTTCGACCCGACGCACGCCCGGCAAACCGCGCAGTTCACCGAGTGCGTCGCGCGACGCCAGTTCGGTGAAAGTCGCGGTCATGTCCTGCTGCTGAGCGAGCCGGTACTGCATGTCAGTCATGTAATTGATCGCGTTCAACTGCAGCTGAGCCATCATCATGATCGCGCCGGCAAGTGCCAGCCCGACGATGGTCAGCAGCGCCTTGAAAGGTCGCCGCTCAAGTTGCCGCAGCACCATGCGCGTCGTCTGCGCCGCATGTCGCGCAAACCACAACCGTTCCAGCCGTGTCTTCACGTAGCGCTCCGGGGCCGGCGGTCGCATGGCCTCGGCCACCGGCTCGCCTGCTGCGCGAAAAACGGCGTACCCGGCGCCCGCCAGCGCGGCGATCATCGTCAGCCCAATACCCAACAATGCCACACCGGGGCTCAATGAAAAGTCGAGGAAAGGAAAGCGGAAGTTGAGCTGATACAGCGCCGCCAGCGCCTTGCCGAGCCAGATACCGCCGGCCAGACCAATCGCTGCACCGAGCAGGCAGATCAGCACCACAAGCAGCGCGTAGTGCAACACCACATCGCGCGTGTGATAGCCGAAGGCTTTCAGGACGGCAACCTGATCACGCTGAATACCGATCAGGCGAGTGAACACGACATTGAGCAGAAAGGCCGCGACGGCCAGAAAGATGGTCGGAAACAGTTTGGTCATCGTGGCCAGTTGCCGGAACTCCTCATCGAGAAAGCGTGCCGACAACTGGATGCCACGACCATAGGCACCGCGACTACCGAAGCGTTCGAGTTGCCGGTCAACGGCGGCGATCACGTCACTCTCGCTGGCACCGGGCGCCAGCCTGAGCACCAGCTCGTTGAATGCGCCATGCATGTCTAGCGCGGCCTCCAGCGCACGGCGGTTAAGCCAGACAATGGCATAGCGCTCGTAGTCCGGGAACATCGCGCCGGGCTTGATCTGGTAGAGAAACTCCGGCGATGCCACCACCCCCACCACGGTGAACACTTCGCTGTGTCCGGCCACTGTCAGTGTGATGCGCGCGCCGGGGCGCAGCCGATGCGCCTGAGCAAACGCGTCGCTGACAAGCATTTCGTCGTCAGCCTGAGCGTCGAGCAAGCGCCCCGAGCGCAAGTAAAGCCGGTTCTGCCCGCTCTCTCCGGCTTCCGACGCCGACAGTACGGCCGCCTCGATCGAATCGCCGAAATCGGGCAGGCGCAGCTTGCCAGCGGTACGCAATCGGGCCTCGACCGCGTTGACGCCACCCAGTTCAGCGATACGGGCAGCACTGCTGTTCGGCGCTCGCTTCACGTTGGCCCAGACATGCGACAGACGGTAATCGCTGTACAACCTGGCGCGGGTCTCGCGCAGCGATTCGAGCGTTGCCTGCGACATCACCAGCATGGCAATGCCCGAGGCAATCACCAGCGCAATCGCCAGCGCCTGCCCGCGCATGTGCCAGAGATCACGCAATGCCTTGCGGTGTATCGCTTTCACCAGCGCAGCTCCGCAGCGCTGATGCGCGCGGTGTTGCGCCGCTCCTCGACAATGCGCCCGTTGGCCATCGTCAGCACCCGGTCCGCCATCCGGGCGATGTCGGCGTTGTGGGTGATGACGACCGTTGTCGTCTGCAGATCGCGATTGGCTTGCTCCAGCGCCTGCAACACCTGCACGCCGGTCGCCGAGTCGAGCGCACCGGTAGGCTCGTCGCAGAGCATCACCACCGGGCGCTTGGCGATGGCGCGCGCGATGGCAACGCGCTGCTGCTCGCCGCCCGACAGCTGCGACGGGAAGTGATCGAAGCGCGCGCCCAGCCCCACCAGTGTGAGCGCCGCCTCCGGGGCCAGCGGCTTTTCCGCAATTTCGGTGACGATGGCCACATTCTCGCGGGCAGTCAGGCTCGGGATGAGGTTGTAGAACTGGAACACGAAGCCCACATGCTCGCGGCGGAACTGCGTCAACTGCGTGTCGTTGGCGCGGGTGATGTCTTCACCGTGATACCACACGCTGCCGCTGGTCGGCACGTCGAGCCCGCCAAGAATATTGAGCAGAGTCGATTTGCCGCTGCCCGACGGCCCCAGCAGCACGACAAATTCGCCGCGGTAGAGCTGCAGATCAACGCCGCGCAATGCCTGCACTTCGACGTCGCCCATGCGATAGGTCTTGGTCAGTCCCTCGGCGCGAAAAATCACGTCGTCGCGGCTGGTGGGTGTGGCTTCGTCGGCGATCACCAAAGCATCCTACCAGCCGCAGCGTTTGCGGCGTTGACCTGCCGCAACAACGCCCGTGGCCTGCACGCTGCCGGGTGAACTACCGGGCCCTACACGACCCATACATGCGCGATACTTCACAAACAGGAGGAAAACCATGATGTACAGAAAACTTTCCCGCGTCGCCGCCGCAATCGCCACCACCGTCGCCATGTTCGGCGCGCCGAATGCGCAGGCGCAGCAGCTCAACCTGCTTTGCAACGCCGCCATCGACTGGTGCGAGCTGATGAAGAACAAGTTCGAGGCAGAGACTGGCATCAAGACCAACATGACACGCCGCAGCTCCGGCGAGTCCTACGCGCAGGTCCGCGCCGAATCGGCCAACCCAAAGATTGACGTCTGGTGGGCCGGCACCGGTGACCCGCATCTGCAGGCGGCAGCCGAAGGGCTGACCGAGGTCTACAAATCACCGACGCTGCCGAAGCTGCAACCGTGGGCCAACAAGGTGGCGGAGGCCTCGGGGTTCCGTACCGTCGGTATCTACCTTGGCGCGCTGGGTTTTGCTTACAACAACCAGACGCTGGCCAGCAAGAAGCTCGCTGCACCCAAGTGCTGGGCGGACCTCGCCGACCCGAAGTTCAAGGACGAAGTGCAGATGCCGGACCCGAATTCGTCCGGAACCGCCTACACCATGCTGGCCACGCTGGTGCAGGTAATGGGCGAGGAGAAGGCTTTTGCCTACTTCAAGAACCTGCACAAGAACGTGAACCAGTACACCAAGAGTGGCATCGCGCCGTCACAGGCAGTGGGGCGCGGCGAAACGGCGGTCGGCATCTCGTTCATGCATGACCTGATGATCGCCAAGGTGGGCGGCTTCCCGGTGACGCTGGTCACCCCCTGCGAAGGTACCGGCTATGAAATCGGCTCGATGAGCATCATCAAGGGCGCCCGCAACATGGTTGAGGCGAAGAAGTTCTACGAGTTCGCCCTGCGCCCGGACATTCAGTCCCTGGCACCGCAAGCCAAGAGCTACCAGATCCCGTCGCACACCGAAGCCAAGGTTCCCGCAGAAGCGATCAAACCGAGCGACGTCAAACTGATCGACTACGACCAGGCCAAGTACGGCTCCAGCGAGACCCGCAAGCGCCTGCTTGCACGCTGGGGCAGCGAAGTGACGAGCGCGCCGAAGTAAAACCCGCCAAACCTCCCCTGCGAAGTAGGGGAGGTGCCGCGCAGCGGCGGAGGGGTGTGCGTTGCGACGACTGCCGCGCCCTGCCGCCAACCCCTCTGTCGCCCTTGGCGACATCTCCCCTGCGGTGCAGGGGAGACATCCAACTTGGCAATCGCCACCAGCAGATTTCAATGCAATCCTCCGACATCGCTGCCCGCTACACGTTTGCCCGGCAACTAGCCCGCGAGGCCGGCGAATTTGCCCACACCTATTTCCGCCGCCTGGACGAAATCACGGTCGAATCCAAGGGCACGCAGGATGAGGTGAGCGTCGCCGACCGCGATACCGAGGCCTTCATTCGGCAGCGCATCGGCGAGGCCTTCCCCGGCGACGGCATCCTCGGCGAAGAAGGTGGCGACGACCGCGCGGGCAAGTCCGTCATCTGGGTCATTGACCCGATCGACGGCACCGCCTGCTTTGTCAATGCCATGTACACCTGGTGTGTGTCGATCGCCGTCGTGATTGATGGCGCGCCCACCATTGGCGCGGTGTACGACCCGAACGCGAAAGAGCTTTTTCACGGCGTTGCCGGTGCTCACGCCAACGTCTCCGCAGGCGCCTGGGTCAACGACAAACCGGCCAAAGTAAAAGACGTCACCGACTTCAAGGGCGGCGTGCTGGGCGCAGGCTTCTCGCACCGCTCACAGCCCGACGAGTTCACGCCGTTCCTGCACCGCCTGCTCAGCCAGGGCGGCATGTTCTATCGCAATGGCTCTGGCGCGCTGATGCTCTGCTACGTCGCGGCGGGCCGTCTGATCGGCTACTACGAGCCGCACATCAACTCGTGGGACTGCATTGCGGCTGTCGCCATCATCAACGCGGCAGGCGGCCGCTGCAACGACTTCCTGGCCAATGACGGCATGACCGAAGGCAATGCCATCCTTGCGGCCGGGCCCACGCTTTACCCCAAGCTGCTGACCATCACCGGGCACGCCCGCGCGTAACGCGCCGGGCGGCCTCACGCGTGACGCCCGCCGCGCCGTTCGCAGGCGGCGATGGATGCAGCGCAATCATCTGCGCTGCCAGCGCGCGAATCTCCGCACACAGCGCCTCCGGCGCCACCGCCACCACCTCGGGCGCGAGTCCGAGCAGCAGCCGCGCGGCGTGGTTCGCACTCTCAATGGGGAGCGTCAACGTCGCCCAGCCCTGCGCGTCGGGTGCATCTGCTGTCGCTACGGCTTTGGCGGCGAAGGCACCGAGCTCCGCCAGACGTCGGCGCCCTTCCCTGCTGGCCCGCAAGGTCGCGGTCTCCGGCCGCAGGCTGGCCTCAAAACGCATCACCGATTGCTGCCAGTAAGTGGCGAGATCAAATGCTGGTGGCCGCGTCACTGCCTCGTCGAGCACTTTGAAGTCCAGTATGTTGGCCACCTTGAACGAGCGGATCTGGCTGCCACTCGCATCCGAAGTGCTGTTGGCAACGAGATACCAGACACCCGCCTTCAGCACCAGGCCAAGCGGCCCCACGCGCCAGTCACGCTCGCCGGACCAGCTCTCGTAGCGCATCGTGAGCATCCGGCCGTCGAGCACCGCACGGGCAACCGGCGGCAATTGCGGCAATGGCTCGTTGTCGCGATACCAGTCCACCGGATCAAGGTGAAAGCGCTCGCCAATGCGCACGGCGCCAGCGCGCCCGTCCTCCGGTAACGCCGTCAGCAGCTTGCGTTGCGCCAGCGCTGCTGCTTGCCCGATGCCCAGCGCCCTCGCCGCTTCCGGCAAGCCCATCATCAGCATCGCCTCGGCTTCGTCGGCGGCGAGCCCGGTCAGTTGTGTGCGATAGCCACCGGTGAGCGCAAATCCGCCGCCCGGCCCGCGATCGCTGATCACCGGCACGCCCGCAGCCGCCAGCTCATCGACATCGCGGTAAATGGTGCGCACTGACACCTCGAACTCGGCCGCCAGCGCCTCGGCCGTCTGCCGGCCGCGCAGTTGCAACAGCATCAGGATGGAAAGCAGCCGGCTCGCGCGCATGGCAGCACTTTACCGGAAATACCTGACACACCTTGGCAGGATTATTGGCAGACACTGGCAACATTCATTCGCAACCGATGAAGAACCACCATGTCTGACCCAACCGCCGACACCGGCAACACCACCCGTCGCCACCTGCTGCAGGCCGCAGCTGCTGGCGCCATCGCGCAACTCACGTGCGCCGGTGCCCACGCGCAGCCCCCTTCGGCGCCAGCAGCGCCGCCTGCCACACCGGTACCGCCGAAGACCACACCCGGCAAGCCCGGTGA
>ERZ724514.1099-NODE-1099-length-12084-cov-5.920858_pt1 | contig 12084 bp, 10 predicted proteins | sample MGYA00376047_ERZ724514 | MGnify/ENA primary metagenome ERZ724514 (study PRJEB28724, sample SAMN07190883) | activated sludge metagenome | isolation source: activated sludge of sewage treatment plant in Hong Hong | place: Hong Kong | collected 2016-03-17 ...
AAGGCTAGTCCATTCAGACCACTTGCCGGATTGGACGTTATAGACGACCGTGATTCCGGTGTTTTTGAGCGTCAGGACATAACAAACAGCCCCGCCAATCTTCAAGCCATAAGCGGCGAGACTCGAAAGCGTGTCTCGATTCAAAATGCGTTGAATGCTTGGCGTCGTAATGTCCTTGGACTCAAGGCCAATCATCATATGAACGCCGCGCCCGTTCTGCTTTGTCTGAGATACCCAGAACAGCGTTCCATCCACTTCTGCAAGAGATTCCCCGGAAGCGCACCCAATAAGCGAGAACCCGTTATCGACCGGAGACAACGGGGAGCCGGTTGCATTGCCTGCGTCAAAGAAGAATTCCGTACTCCATTCCTTGAACGCAATCACATAGTTTTGTGACTTGGCAAGTGCTACGCCGCTGCCAGGCTCTTTAATTGCAGTAATGAAGTTCAGCGCATTCCACGCTGCAGGGTTGTTCAGGTCGCTTCCGTAGATTCTCGCCGTCGAATCCATGACGTAAAACGTACCGTCAAGCCATACAACGCCCGGAACGGTAGAGGCCGGATAATCAACATCCGTGATTTCTGAGAGCGTCAGCGTACTATCAAGAAGAAACCCTTGTTCCGAATTCTTCAGAAAGAGATATTGCGAAGACGCAGCGGCACCGGAAAGGCTATGCCATAGCTCAAGGTCTGCCGTGGCCGGAGAAAGGGATAGCGAGTTTTGTACCGTGACCGTTTCAGTTGAAACGAGTTGGTAGCGATAAATCGTTGCATCAACAAGGCCGCCGCCAGTGAATCCAGAAAACAGACCATGCTCAAAAGATCCGATGAACACAGACCCTTGAACTACATCAGGGAATTGTGAAACGCTCCACGAATAACCATCGCTAGAGCTATACAAATTTTCTCCTACATCAGCCTTTGCCCAGAAAAACCCGTCAAAAAATGCGGCTGCAGGTGCAGTTGATTCTCCGGTTACATAGGCAAGCGTGTAGTCAAGTCCGTTGCCTGAAACATATAAATCAGACCCATCATTACCGACGAAAACTCCATTTCCATAAACATATGGGCCAGCACTTTGCGTTACACCATATGCCGACCAAGACGAAGCATCAGTGGAGTAATAGATGACGCCTTGATTTGATCCAACAACCCATTTCCCGCCACCATAAACGACTGTCCTGTATAGGTCATTTGTGGTAGAGATGGTTCTATTCGTCCATGATGATCCGTTTGTCGAGGTGTAAAGAACGCCGTTATAACCAGTAATAAAGAAATACCCACCGGCAAAAGATACATATTTGCCAGCTATGTTGATAGTTGCGCTGTTCCACGTTGCTCCGTTGTCTGTTGAGTAACGCACATCATTGGCAACAGCAGTTCCAATTACGGCAACAAAAACCCCATTACCAGCAGCAACAGAGCTAAACATGTTGCCGCCAACATTCAACGATGCAGAAAACGAAGCGCCATAGTTCGTTGATCTGTAAAGGTCATAATCAAACGCAGCAACAGCGTATTGGCCGATAGACGCAACACCCCAACAAGTCCCTTTGCCGGAATAGCTTTGCAATACGCCGCTTTCCGGTTCTCCGGTCGTGACGATGCTAGAGGTAATCAGATCGCCGGCAACGCCAAGCAATTTCCCTTGCCACGCAGCAAGAACCTGAGCAGAACCGGCACCAATGGAGCCAGCGTCCTGCATTCCGGGGCGCTTGCGTGTTACGGCTTGATCCCCGTTAATCTCAACAAGACCATTCTTCAGAGTTGCATCGCGGTCAGTCGTCCCGTCCCTGCTGACGAGTTCAGAAACAAGCGGGAGTCTCATTAGCCCACCTGAATATCAAAAGTAACGCGCTGCGGGATTTCTGCGTCAAACGACATGACTTCCGGCGTATGGTTCGCCCGCTTGATTCCTGCCTTTGCCTCTTTCGCAAGCCCGTAAATCATCTGATTCTGCACGCCGTATTCCGGCATCAGTTCAACCGCGAGATTAAGCCTTAGTGCGCGTTCATAACCATTGGGAAGGGAGACGGCCGTGGAGAGCGTAGAAAACGCCGTGAGGGGCTTCCACGAGTCGATATAGAGCGTTCCACCAGTGGGCGCGTGAGAAAGCCGGATAATGGATTTTGGATAGCCTGTGTCGTAATACAGACCGGAGGGAATGTCGGAGGAATCCGACTTTGACGCGATGGATTGATATTGATCGCGGGTGAGGATTTCTAGCGGGTCGTCGATTCCGTTCAGGCGAATGAATGCCCGTTCGATACGAATCGGCATGGAGGTGTTCAGCGAAGTGGCACCGACGCCAATATCATAGGCGGATTGACCACCAACAAGCGTGATTGTCTCTTGGACAGTCTGATAGACCATCAAACGCTCATTGCCCCAAGCTGAAAGAAGGTCGTTCAGCGACACAAGCCCGTCGCTCAGTTGGTCAGCGTCAGGAGTCTCGCCCTGTGCGACAACCTGCAAAGAGCGAAGGGCGCGAGTGATAATGTCTTGTGCTGTACTCATTGCGACACCTTCTTAGGACGACCGGGCTTCCGCTTCACTTCTTCGGCGGTTTCTTTTTCTTGCATCCCATAGATTTTCTCCTCTTCTGCGTTAAAGACGACAACGCCCCCGTCTTCATGGCCTGGAACGTTTATCCACTTGGGGAATTCTTGGAATTGCATGATTTGCTCCTGCGTGTTTAGAAAAACCCCCCGCCTTTTGAGCGAGGGGCTTGCGCTAAACAGACTGGATTAGCCGTCAGCGTGCAGACGTGCCGCGAGTTGCGGACGGATACACTTGTATCCATAAAGCACATCAAGACGAGTCGGGAACTTGTCGTTGTTGATGTCGTACTGGCGGACGATACGCATCGAGATGCCGTCCATGACTTCGCGCGAAGCGAAATCAACACCACCCGGCAGCAGGAGGTCGGCGGTAGCGAAGGCGAATGCGTTCTTGTGGAACACCAGATCAGCGTTCAGCAGTTCCGAAGCGCCAGCACCAACCTTGACGATGGCCGAGCCGTTAGCCATGCCAGCGGCAACGACGTTCTGGCGACCGCCCGAGGTGTAGATGGCCGGGGCAAAGTTCAGCGTACCAGCGCCGCCAGCGTAATCCGCAGTGACCACGAACTGTTGCAGTGCGCCGGTAGAAACCTTGGTTTCGTGATGGACGCGGTAGCAACCGGCAACCGTGAAAACGTCGCCCTGCTTGAACGTGGTAGCGCCTGTAGCAACGACAACCGAAGTCGAGCCGTTCGTGGTCACTGCGCCGTTGACCGTGTAGGTCGTGGCCTTTACGGCGGTGCCGGTGGTGTGCGGAACCAGAAGGGTGTTTTCGTAGAAGTCGAAGCCAGCCGAGCGACCCATCATGCCTTCCTTGTACTGCTTGCTGATTTCGCCAGAGTCTTGGAACAGACCCTTGAGGGCATCGACCAGCTTGACCGACGAGGAAGTCGAGAGCAGGCACTTGCGCTGATTATCCATCGGCGCGAGGTTGTCGTTCAACGTCTTGCGACCGTTAAGAACGGTGTTCCAAGTGAAGGCGGTAGTGTCCTGATCGACAAGGTTGTAAACATCCTTGTACATATTCAGGGCGTCGGCTTCGATGTTCGCAGCGAGAACCGACATGGCCGGGTCAAGGATGCGCTTGCTGAAGTCATCCAGCGACATGGTGAGGTCGGCACTGGTGAAGTTCAGATCAACGCCCTTCTGCGTCGAAACTTGCAGGGTCGTGCTGGCTTCGGTCGTGTCCTGAGTGCTAAGAGTCGCGCCAGTGCGGACGGTGTATTCGTTCGGCAGACGAATCTTGAGCGAATCACCGATCTTCGCGCCTTCCTTGGCGAAGGACGAATCGTATTCGCGGGTAATGTTACCGACGAAGTTAAGCTTCTGGTGCAGAACGCGGAGGGATTCGCGCGTTACTGCGGTGGGGGTAAGAAGGGTGTTAGGCATTTGATGCTCCTAGAAGGATTGCAGCGTCATCGCGACGCGGCGAGGGATTTACGCCCGTTTATAGACTTGGGCATTCCTGCGCTTCAGCCATTCATCCGGGGAAAGGTCGTCACTCAGCCCATTGCTAGGCTGCTTGTTCGTATTCACCGGCGAGATGGGTTTGGGCGCGTTCGTTTTTGCTACCTGCGTAGCCGAAAGCTTCGTTTCGAGCTTCGTGAGTTCCCGTACTTGTTGGACGGGGGAAAGGCTTGCGATACGGTGCGCTTCGTCGCGATGGGTGCCGAGGTAATACGCCACATCACCACCCATGTCCGAATCTGCAATGGCTTCCGCCATGTGCTGAGTAATCGGAACGGAAGGATCAAGGGCAACTTCCTCGAAATCCTCATACTTCGACGCTGCGCCGCTGAGTTTTTGCTGTACCTTGCTTGCGCGTTCCTGTGCTTCACGTTGGCGCTGTTGCGCTTCCGATTCGGCGCGGATCGTTGCAAGCTTCTGGTCTGCTTTCCACTCGGCAACCGCTTCGATATAGCTTTCGTAATCCTGAAACTGCGAAGGTACGGGCTTTCCTGACGGCTCCTCTTGTCTCGGTCGCGCCTGTTCCATCTGCTGTTTCAGCATCCGGTTTTCGGCTTCCACCTCTGCAAGCTTGGCAATCCGTCGCGATTCCTTGGCAAGACGCTTCTGCACGATGGAATCGAGTTCCTCCTGCGTGAAAGTCTTCTCCTTGGATTCCGGCTTCGTTTCCTGTTCCGATTCCGCCGTGGTTTCGGTAGGTTGGGCAGCACTTTCGGGAATGACTTCCTCTGCCGGTGCTTCGGCAATCACTTCTTCTTGCATGTTTTCATCCCATAAGGATTGCGCTGTCTCACGACAGTGCGACCTAGCTTCCGGCTAGTCGGTTACTACGCTGCTGGCTTATCCACCTTTCCAGGAACTGCGTGGATAACGCCTTCAGTCTTTTTGCCACAGCACTCAGGGCGATTGTTGATGCGCTCTGCTACCGTGGCCTTGAATTCATAAACCTTGCCGCATTTGGCACAGACGCTTGTGTAGGTCGGCATAATCTTTGTGCAAGAGGGGATTAGAACTTTCGGAATCCGACCCTGCCAAATCGCGTCGTGAAGGAAGCAGACGCAGCAGAGGCATATGCACGGCCATAAACACGAAGACCGGCCGAATCGGCCTTGATCTGGAACGGAGGTGTCACAAGAACGCCACTGGTCTGCTTCTTGGACAGTGCCGTGTAATCACTGCTGGAAATGAACCCATTTCCAAAGACGTTCATTGTCGGCGACACCCGCACCATGACGGCAGCACCAGCGAAATTGACCGGACTGGCGTCCATCTCAAACTCAAGGAAGCACTGCACCGTGTCACCGATGGAGATTCCTGTCGGAAGAGCCTTGTCAGCGGTCGAGCCGAGTTGTGCGTAGTCGCCTAGTGCACCACCAACCGGGCCTGAATAGGCAATCTGCGCCCATTGCCCCGGCTTCCCGTCAGTCCGTGCGACAAGCGAACCAGTTGCCGTGCCTGATGCTCGCGTAGAGGAAAGCGTTAGGCTTGTCGGGCATGATCCTGCGGCGTTTGATCCGATAGTCCCGCCGCTGCCAGTCATGAAGGGGTTGACATGCATCCCAGCAACGCCAGCGTTTGAAGCGTTGAAGTGTGACGGGAACGGGTTGATAGGTGCTACATCGTACAACTGCGCTGCAATGCGCTCCCCTAGCAACTGGCATGCCTTATTCACCGGATGCACAGACGCATCAGTCCAGCCAGAAAGCGGTTGCGGGTAGGTTGCAGTCAGGTCGACATACAGGTCGCTGGCCTCAAATACCCTGACGCCCGGATAGGTGTAAGGAAGGGCGCGAATGTATGCGGCTACAGCGTGAAAGTGGTCCGCCTTGGCTTGTGAGTTGTACGACAACGAGACTAGCGGCGTTCCAATGACAGGAATGATTCCCGCCGTGAGGAGTGTCTTTACCAACGTCGTGATATTGCTGATGGTGTCCGTCGATGTGAGCGCACCGCCGGTAAGCGTAGAGACTCCGGTAGCAATATCGTTTTCAGGGATGAAGCAGATGGCGTATTTCGGTTTCTGCGCCACAACATCCGCGATATGGCTCAGAATTTCGTCCGAGGTCTTTCCTGAGTAGCCGCAGTTCGTCAGTCCGTACAGCGCGCCGTTAAGTTGCTGGTTTGCCCACACAATCGGAGAAGTCTGGTATTGATATAGGTCATTCGAGACATAGCCCGGCATGTCCTTCACAGCCAGCGAGTTCCCAAACGCGACATAGGTCGGCATATTGCCAATGGCACGTTGAATCTGGAATGCCGTGCCGCTTTGAACAAAACTAATCTCCCCGGTGACGGGATAAATCCGAGACGTTACAACTTCCCCTGTCTCGTCATTGTCAAGCACAAAGCCAGCGCCAGATGCAAGCAACTTAGTCGCAATGGCATCATCTACCGTCTGCTTTTCCTTCTCAGTCCAAGTGACAATCCGACCTGTGTAAGGATGTTCTTGAAAGTTGCCGGTTCCCCAGTATTGAAGAGTCTTTGCCATGTCATAGCTCCATCAGCATCATGATTAGCGCCTGTTCGTCGTCTTCCTCTATCTGCTGATAGATCCCTAGCAGTTCCAGTTGCAGGCGGATTTGTGCGTTTCGCTGCTCCTCTATCTGCTGCTGAAGAAGATCAGCGTAGAAGCGTTTAAACGCGATGTTTTCGCGCTCTAATAGGGTGATTAGGGAATCAACCCAATCGCTTGATACAGACGATTCCTGCGCTTCCTTTGGGGTGTCTTGCGTGGTTTTCTGTACGGCTTGACGGGCAATCTTGTTGATTACCTTTTTGACCTTGGGCGCAAGTCTTTTCTTGTGGTACTCAGGGTCTAGGAAGTCGTAATTACCGCCGCCTAATAGCTCAACTTCTGGCGCGGTTGGCTCTACAGGTGTCGTAGCGCCTGCATATGCGAATAGAAGCAGCAGCATGGCTAGATGTAAGCCGTTGCGACCTTGATTTCGTTCGCTGCAACAGCGCCCGTATCGCTATCCGCTGCGCCGGTCGTGATCGCAAGAGCAATGCCCGTGGCAAATCGGTGTCCGGTTGTGCCAAACGGTATATTGATTGCGCCACCGGCAGGAATCGGAATGGTGATAACCGGAACATCTGTGCCGACTGTCGGCGCTGAAGCTTTGTTGTAGAACTTTAAATACCGAATAGCAGCATTGATATTGCTTGCCGTCACCGAATACACCGTACCCGCTGACGCTTTGACGCTAGTGGCGTTAGTAGTCGCTGCGCTGTTGATGTTACTGGCAGTCGGTGCAGTAACGCTTACAGGCTGAGTGCCGCTAATCTGTGCGCCGGGGATTGGTTCAGTGGCGTAAGTTCCGGGGACAAACGTCCATGCCTGGGTGCCGGATGTGTAGGCAGTGGCACGAATGCGGAAATACTTCAGCGCATTGACTGACAGTTCCCAAGCATAAGCCGGAGTAGCGGAAAGGTTGCCGGTCGTCGTTTCAATCGTGTTTGCGTTAGACCGAATGGCTTGAACCCCGAACCAGCTTCCATCGGTTCCGTTCGTGCTGTTCAGACTGCCTTCAAACGCCACGTTAATAGTCGAGAAGGTTCCCGAACAATGAATCATCAGGTTAGAGAAACGCTGACAATCAACGAAGATAGTTTGTCCGTTCGCCGTGATATTCCCGGTCGTGTCAGAGTAACTAGCTGGCTGAGTGGCAACCTTGAGTCGGCCAGCTTCATCAAGCTTCAGCGTTGCGTAGTCACCATCATTGCTGACAGCAGTTGTATCAGAGTCCCTGCGTTGGGCCAACAGAACCATTCCCAAATCGCCGTCAGCAGATGCGCTATCTTCGGCTTTGAACGCAGCAAACATTGACGCAAGCGTGGCTTCGGTCGCAGCACCAACAGGCAAAGGAAGAGCAGAAGCGCGAAGTTGCACATCAGTCAGCGGATTGAGGCCGGTATCAACAGGAAGCCCGCTGCCGCTTGCTACATCACTGGCCGAACCATCCGCGCCAAAGGCGAGTTTGACACGCTGATAGAGAACGCCTGAAACGTCATCAGCGGCAACGGTTGCGCCTGTGCCTGGCGTATATCCAATGTTGTCAGCCATTACATTTCACCTTCCGGCAGTTCTTCGATAGCAACAGGCATCTGCGGGGCAGCCTCTTCGACCGATTCCATAGCCCACGATCCATCAGGCTGCTTCACGGCTCTTGCACGCTTGACCTTTGCGGTCTGCGGCGCAACGGCTTGCATGGATTGCAACGTCTGAGCTATTACCTGCTGCATCTGTGCGACCTGTGCAAGCGTTTCATTAACAGCACTGGACGACTCCGAGCTAATGGCTTGTTCTACGTTTGCCTTGTCAATCTCAACCTGAGCGGCTTGCGCTTCCAGTTTGACCTTCAGGCGGTCGGTTTCAGCCTTGTAAGCGTCAATCTCAACCTTCTTGGCGTCGATAGCGACCTTCGCTTGGTCGTTGCCTTCCTGCGCCTTGAGCGATTGCAGTTCCTGCATAAGCTGCTGAATCATCTGCTCACGTTGTTGAATCGCTTGTTCCATCTGCTGCATTGCTTGCTGAACCTGCGGCGGGATTTGCTGCTCTTCCTCGTCCTGTAGCTCAGGCGGAATGGTCTTCTTGAGACGTTCAGCGAGTTCGTCAGCCCCCGGCCAATCGAGGTTTTTCACCAACAGATCACCGGCAACCTGCATCAGTTGCGGAGCGGCTTGCAGGATTGCTTGCATACTCGCAGCGGCTTCCTGTCGCTGAGTCGAGTAAGACGGGCCTGCAGCGCATACAACATCATATGTGCCAAGACCAAGGTCATAGATGCGCTCAACCGGATTGCCTTGCTCGTCCTTCTCAATGACCGGCTGATTGACTTGGCGCATTTCTTCCGTGCCGTCTTCGCCAAGGATGCGGACAACTCGCGGGGTGTCGTAAATCGCGGGGATGTACTGAACGAGAATCCGGCCAGCCTGCCGAATCGCTCTCGTCATGTTGTCGATGAAGTGGAAGGTGGAAACGTCTCCTTCCTTCTGGCGTGCAAGAATCGCCTTGCCGCTCGTTTCGTTCGATTTAGCGCCTAGTGAAGCGTCATAGATGCCGGTAACGCTCTTTAGATCAGACTCAGCGTTAAGCGCACCCTGCAGAACACCAGAAGGAGGCGCGGCGAATCCTTGGCGCTGCGGTGCAGGAACCTGATTGCCATTGACATCGACGGGGTTGTACGTGAGATAGGCGAAGTTCTTTGTGTTGGCCTGCTTCCACTCGCCTTCGTAGCCTTCTAGTTGGCCTTCTGCGACAACAAACGGGGCTTTGGGCTGTAGTGCTACAAGTTCCGTTTCGGTCGAACGCCAGTAATTGAGCATTCGCTGAGGATCTTTGGCGAAGCGGATCAGGGAGATTAGTTCCTTCTTCCCATCAATGATTACTTCGTCGCCATAGACCGGAATGACAGGGATGTACGTTCCCGGAAGGTCGGTCTTGTCGAGTACCTTGTCGCCACCTAGCTTTGCCCAACGGACAACGCGCTTCTGTACCTCGCGCTTGTCCAGGTCGGGGAACATCGGGTCAGTGCTGGCTTCCTCAGATACGGAACCATCGGCGTGGAGGTAGATCGTTACCTTCTCTTGCGTGACGTAATAGTACTCAGCAACGCGGACGGTATCTTTCGTGACCCATCCGCCATCGCCGCCTGTTCCCTGTTCCCAATCGGCTACTTCTTCCTTGCCGTGTTCAGCCTCGAAAGCGTCGCGTGGCACTTCTTCCACGACAAAACAATAGTTCCAGTCGCTGCCATCCGGTTCGTTAGAGTCTGCATCCCCATAAACAGAGAGCGGGTTTGCAATGCGGCGGATAAAGATTTCCTGCTCGAAACTGTTGTCAGAGGCGTAGTCCGTAACGATGCGGAAATAGCCGAACGAACCAGTCACGGCATAGAAAAAGGCGTTGTCGTAAGCCTGATCCGCGTTGCTGTTGCTCTCGATGTGACGCACAAGACCTTGAAGAATCTCGGCGGTTTCGGGGTCGGCGTTGTCGTCAGCGGGGCGAATCTTGATGCTAGGCCGGTTCTGACGCTGGTCGTTAGTGACCTGACGGACGAACTGCGGCAGGCGATTGACCGTCAGGCATGGGCGCGAATCAAACTCACGGCTTTTGCGGATTTCGGTCGGCCATTGTTCGCCGGAATAGAACTGAACGTCATCAATCCAGTTCTTCCGGTTTTCTGCTTCCGCCTCTACGGACTTGGCGAATCGCTTTTTTGCTTCTTCAATAAGTTTTTCGTCAGTCATTCGGAAAGGCTCCAGCTACGGGAAAGCGCGTCATCACGACGGGCGTTGTTAGCCCATCCAGCCTTGGGAGACTGGCGGGGCATAACTCGGTGTCTTGGCTTCGACCTTTTTTGCTGCCTTGGTCAAGCCTGGGAATAGTTCTGTCAGCGCCCAAATCATGGCGTCTGCACGGTTCGGACTGCGTTCGCCCATGTAACCAACGGTAGAGAACGCTACAAGCTCGTCTTCTAGCTCGGGGAATTCGCCAGCGTGCCTGACCTTGCCTTGTTCGTACAGGGCAGAGATGGGTTCAGCACGAACAACCTTGCCACGAGTTGCGGAAACTGCTTTGTATGGCGTTCTTGGTCTTGCGGTTTGGATGGTGTGCCTGACCATCTCGCCGCCGTAGTTCGTCTCACCGACGATCACATCGGCAGAGTGACGTTCATAAGCATCAGCAGCGATCTTGCCCCAAGTCGCAGGGCCAGCCTTGACGGTGCAATCTTCCAAGAGATAAGCATTCCCGTCCGTGCCGAGCGCACAAACGACAATGCCGATTGCGTCGTTATCGGCGTTATCCACATCGCCAGAGCCGGAAGGATCAACCGCTACCACGACACGGACGAAATCAGGCTGTTTGCCATCCAGGCTGCGCCACTTGTCTATGTCTTCTTCGTGGAAGAGTGCGTTAGGATTGGCGTCTGCAAACTCACCCTTCAGAAAGCGTTTCTGCAGCCTGCTAGACAGGTTCTGTAGAGTCTCTAGATACCCTGCGCTGATGTTCTCGGCGTTGTCCTGCGGGTTGATCTGGAAACATGCGTAGTCTTCAGGATTGGCAAGACTCTTCTTTGTCTCGGGGTCGCGCTTCTCTACAAACATGCGATACGACCAATGCACCTTGCTAGGCGGGTTGCAGTCGTAATACATGCGAGGCTTTAGCGGCCTGTCCTGTCTGTTGCCAATGACCTGCGTGACCTGTTGCGCCAGTCGGGTCACTGCAATGTCCCTAGAACCCTGCGGGATCTGGCTGCATTCGTTCAGGTAGATCGTGGCGAATTCCATGCCGAGAATCTTCTCGGTGCGCTCCTTGTCATCCAGCCCGCCAAACCAGATTTGGCTGCCGTTCTCCAGTTCTGCAAACCAATCTGTCTTGCTCAGGGTGTAATTGACGCCATGAAAGCAAATGGACATGACCTTGGGGAATGTGTCCATCACAATCGACGCTTTGATAGCGTTGAAGCGGAAGCGGAGGATTGCGTGTCTGCTTTGTGGAGCCTTTAGCGCACGCATGACTACATTGCGAGTCAGGAGGAATGTCTTGCCGCTTCGTGAGCCTCCAAACAGCATCAGGTGTGTTGCGTTGCCTGCAAGTACCTTCTGCGCTTCTTCCTGCTTTGCGGTGAGCTTCACAGTGCTTCGTCAATATCCGATGCAACAACGCGAACAGGGCCGCCGTCTTTGCCGGTAAGTTCTACTGCCGCAAGCTTGGAATGGCAGTAAGGCGCGGCAGCTTGAGCCGCTTGCATTCTTACGTTTCGCTCTTCTCCTGCGTCACGCATCACAGACAACAGGTATTCAAGAGGCGTCATGCCGGTTGCCTCTACTGCCTCAAGAATCTCTTGTGTCTTCTTGTTTCTGACGCCAGGCTTTCTGCCAGCACCTACTCGCTTACCGCCTTTGTTAGACGTTGATTGTTTTTCAATGCCGGACATGGTTAAGCCTGCTGAAAAACGATTTCTACGTCATGCTTCAACATCAGATCTGCAAACCGCTTGCGGTATTCATCTGATTTCATGACGCGGCCAACAACCTTGGGAGCCATTTCGTTA
>ERZ724514.1118-NODE-1118-length-11987-cov-7.283775_pt1 | contig 11987 bp, 5 predicted proteins | sample MGYA00376047_ERZ724514 | MGnify/ENA primary metagenome ERZ724514 (study PRJEB28724, sample SAMN07190883) | activated sludge metagenome | isolation source: activated sludge of sewage treatment plant in Hong Hong | place: Hong Kong | collected 2016-03-17 ...
CCAACGATCCTGTTCTTGGCCGGGTCGTCATGAGCTATCGAATTGATCGATTGATCGGTCGTGGTGGCATGGGAGCTGTATACAAAGCGATCGACTCAACGACAGGGATGGTTGCCGCCGTCAAAGTCCTGATTCCGGATTTGTCAGCCAATCAAGTCGCCATCAAACGATTTCTAAATGAAATAAGGGCTGTATCGAAGCTGAACCACCCAGGCCTGGTATCATTTAAAGGTCATGGATCATTTTCCGATGGCACAACCTATATCCTCATGGAATTTGTTGATGGTCATTCGCTGAAGACAGTTTTGTCCGATTGTAAGAGCAATGGGCAACTGCTACCGACCGACCATGTTATTGACATTGGTATTCAAATCTCCCATGCAATGATATCTATGCACAACAAGGGTGTTATCCATCGCGATCTAACGCCTGCTAATATTCTATTGATGAGTGAATCGGCTGGCGCGTATAGACGAGTGAAAATTGTGGATTTCGGTCTAGCTCAGCTAGACGAGGGCGACGCTGGCACTGGTCGAACAACCATTGGTCGATTTGTGGGGACGGCGCTGTACGCTTCCCCTGAGCAATGCGAAATGTCTGGCGAGGTGACCAGCGCATCTGACGTCTATTCTCTCGGAGTCACCCTGTTTGAGCTGGTGGCTGGCAGACCGCCTTTTATGGCTGAAAAGCCGGGCATCATCATAGCGCAGCACCAGCTACAAGAGCCGCCTGCATTGGCGAAATTAGTACCAAATGCGCCGAGGGAACTTTGCAGCCTAATCCATAGAATGCTCGCAAAGTCGGCCAGCCAACGCCCAACGATGCGTGAGGTCCATGAGTGCCTGACGCAGGTACAGGCAGATGGTGGAGGTGGGCACAGAACAAACAACCGACCACTTGCTCACTATGGCGTCCTGGTAGGGGGCGTTCTTGTTGCGTCGGGGGCTGTTGCGCTGCTGTGGAACTTCTCCGTCCGTTCCCGTGGTCATTCACCTGCGCTCGTGACTACGGATGCCGCTGTTGTATTCGATCAGGGAAACCGACCGGACCTAGCCGCTGACTTGGGGCCACCGCAATCGGGTCCGCGCACCTCAGATCCCCTCCCTACTCGACCGTCTCATCCGAGTTTGCCGAAACCCGATGGCGGCACATCCAAACAGCAGGGACCGCGCGCCAGCGTCGGCAAGCGCCGAGACACAGGGCCCCAAAAACCAACCGCCAGCCGGAAAAAACCGCAACCGGCCCAACCAAGTCTTGTGGATGATCCCAATGATGTCCCTCGCTAAATCTAGCATAGAAATGAGTTCTGACGAGTGTTCCAGATGCTGGTCGATGGTCACAGTCTTACTACTTGTATTAGCATTTTTATCTCCCTCTGTCTCGCTAGCTGATAACATTCCTACTGCAACAAAAAACTCTAAACAGGCAAAATCGAACCAAAGAAATCAAAATATAGAATCCAGCGAGAACCAAGCCGAACCTGACGAAGATACTAATTCACATCGATTCAAATGCACCGAGGAAGACATAGCCTCCTCCAAAGCATATAAAGAATCAGGAAAGTTACTGTGGCAGTCAAAAAAATTTGAGGCAGCCGCTGCTGATTATCAACGAGCCTATCAGTTTTGCCGATTGTCTGTCAGTAGTCTCTTCGGCGCTGCTCAATCGTATAGATTTGCGGAGAAAACTGACACCGCGATACGGCTCTACGAGAATTTTCAAGAGGTTGCCTGCCTCGATAAAACAGAAAATACTTCCAAAGTTGGAAGCACCCCTCTCTACAGCAATCTATGCGCTGAAGCATCCGGGTACTTACAGGATCTCTATGTCATTCAGCAGAAAGAACGTCAATTGCGACGTCCAGTATGGAAGAAAGGCTGGTTTTGGGGAGCTCTCTCTGGTGGTGCCGTATTGGCTGCAACCGCGATCACGCTGGGTGTTGTTTTTGGTACTCTGGATCGCCGTGAAGTGGTAAGATTCTGAAGAATATTATTTCAGCGCATGCAGAAGAGTCGCGATAATCGCCCAGACCAATATCACAGCGCCAATGAACATCAATGTTCGCTCTCTGCCCGTCCATTTTGCTGGGATCGCAGGTATTATCGTCGATGACTCGGGAACCATTGCCGTCGGCTCGCCAGCTTCGCTCGTCAGTCTAGTTGGCTCTTCACTTATGTGATTCCGCTTGGCCAAATCATGTAATTTTTTCCTGACCGCTCTCATATTTGGACGGGCATTAGGCTCCTTTGCAAGCATCTGCATGATAAGTTCACCAAGCTCACTGTTGATATCTCTCGGCAGTGGCGGTGGGACAGCAGCCGTATGAAGCTTATAGTATTCTGCCGCAAGCTTGGCAGAGGGTAGCTTCTCGGCTTCGGGAACATTGAATGGGAGCTTTCCAGATATCGAATAGTACAACATGACTCCCAGGGAATACACATCTGTCTGTGTTGATATGTCGGCAAGGTTTGTGAACTGCTCTGGAGACATATACTCATATGTACCCAGAATATTTCCGCTGTTTTTTGTCTGAATCGCCGTGAATTCAGGTCCAATTGCCTTCGCAATGCCGAAATCGAGTAGCTTTATGTTTGGCACCTCTTGTGGTCCTGGCTGCCCAATAATCATCACATTGCCTAGTTTCAGATCTCGATGGATAACTCCGTTTTCGTGTGCATAAATAATAGCATCTGAAATCTGCTCGAAGATTCTGACGCACATGGTGTCAGGGATGCGCCCACCGATCCGCCTAATGTACTTCTTGAGAGACTCTCCTTCTATCAACTCCATCACGATGTAGGCAGTGTGTTCCGGGTGCTCGGCATAGCCGTACTCGATGACACTTGCGATTCGTGGATGCACCAGCTTTTGCCCGACGTTTGCCTCTCGTCGAAATCTGGCTGAGATTTCTGGATGCGAGGAGAGTTCTTCGTGCAGGGTCTTTATTGCGACTCTTTCACTCGGATCACTGAGCAAAGCCGCCTCGTAGACGGCCCCGTGCCCGCCCACATTCAGCAGGCGCACGATCTTGTATGCACCAAGGACCTGTCCAGAATGAAGTGCTGCCATGTTGGCATGTTACAGAATTTTGACGACGGATCAGTGAGAAAGTTCTCGGACCGTGCGGGGCTGTCGATGCTGTTGCGACGGCCCCGGTGACGACGGTGGGGTTTCTCGGTTCAGCGCAACGGCATCGCAGGTGGCCGCACTGCGGAGAAAGGGCACTCTGACTATCTCTCGGCCTTTGTAGAAGGCTGACGCCCTCCGAGACCCTCGTCATCGGGAAGGCAGAACAGGATTGAGCTGACTGCGTCCGGCATTACTGATGCCGCCCGAAACTCGGACACCGCTTCGTGAGCTGCCGCTGACGACGTGTGGCGGTAGGAACTTACCGCCGGGGCTCCTTATGGCGAGCAGATATGCTCTGTGCGATGGAGGCTCACCTGAACGGGCTGTATTTCTGGATCCGTACCCACGCGAACACAACGCCGAAGGACACGCTTCCGTATTTCCTGGGATGTAATAGGCACCGGGCACGATGGTGGACGGTCCAGGCCGGATGGAGCAGTGGCCGTGCGGAATCCGTTGATCTGGTTGACTGATTTACTGCTCGCTTCCGGCGCGCATTCCGTCGCTAAAACTTGCCGCCGCCCGCTCGGTTGCCTACGCTGCGCGCCGTGCGGTGGCGCTGCGTGTTCCTTTCCATTCTGCTGAGTCTCTTCTGTTTGGGCTCAGCGCGGGCGGATTCCGGAGCGAGCATGCTGCCGGCGATGGCGTCCGGGGTTCCATGCGGCTTGCTGGGAGACTGCGCGCGGTTTGACACGCAGGCGATTCACGTCGGTGCGGCGCTCGGCCTTGCGCAGAGTCCAACAAAGTCGTTCTCACTCGTCGGATGCCTCGCGCTGCGCCTCATCTGCAATGACTTCGAGCAGCTTCCGCATGCCGAGCCGCAACGCTCCTGAGATCTTCATTGAACCGAACTCGCCGAACCGGCCAACAGACCGTCAAGAACGGCGCGTGAAAGTGGCCGGCGCTCATTGCCCGCGCGCCAAGCACGTAGCCGCGTCGCAGGACGACGGTGAAAAATGGCACCGACAGATTGCCCGCGTTGACGAACATTCGCATGGTGTGGCGCACGAGCGCGGTGGCTTCCGACGGCGACGAATAGGAAAAAGGATGCTTCGTTTGGGCCAAGTGCCCGGGAAGCACCTGGTGTGTGATGGGGGCGACAGGTGTTCTAAGATGTTCCAGTGATCGCCTGTGCACAAACGGACACATTTTGTCGACTCTGCGTCAACGTCTCTGCTCATTGAGTTGAACCCTGCTGCGGCCGTCCTTGGTATTGATGTTGGCACCTGCTGCTACGCTGGGCCTCCGGCGCTGCGGAATGAGAGGACGGCGTTCGGGTCTGGCTTCTTGCCGTTCTTCTGGGTGCGGATGCGGATGAAGGGGCCCTCATTTACGGGTAGGCAAGGCTCGAAGCCAAGGCGCTCGAGCTGGCGGCAGAAGGCGGGTGGGTCGTCGAAGTGCGAGGTGGGCTCCCAGATGTGAAGCTCGCCGCTGAACTTGAGACAGCGATGGGCTTCGCGCAGGTAGTCGGTGAAGTTGGAACCCATGAGCGACAGGCAGAAGATGGCGACGTCTAGCTCCTTGTCGTTCAAGGGGACATGCGCCATGTCGCAGGCCGTCACGCGGTCGGAATCGATGGCAACGTGATCGAAGCTACGGACGGTGTGGTGGTCGCCGACTTGGGCGCCGATGATCGCCTCACCGCAGCCGAAGTCGGCGACGACCTTGCTCTCCTCGATCTGCTGCAGCCAGTCGATCTCTTCTTGGAACGGCACCACGGTCCAGCTCTCGCGCAGCCGACGGTACTCGGTGTGATAGTGGGCCCACTCCTCGGGGTTGGCGGTGAGCCGCGAGTGCGTCTTCTGACTGTCCGACGTGTACCAACGGTTGTTCATCTTCGAGAAGTCGCCGTAGCTGGCGATGCGTCGCGCCAGCGCAGCCGACTCGCCCGACAGCGGGATCTTGATAACCGGGCGCTCGATCTCGGTGATTTTGCCGCCGTCGAGACGGGCCAACCAGCCCATGATGTCCTGCTGGGCCTGGGCGGGCGTGCGCAGGTTGCCCTCGGGGACAATGCCGTCGACTGCAGCATCAGCGATGGACTTCTTATACTCAAGCCGGTGCAGCTTGGAGTCGCAGTACGACCAGCGCTGTCCGTTCACCATCGCGAACGTGACCGGGATGATGACCTGCACCTTGTCGAACTTGCTGCCCTGGCGCCACAGCCGTGCCACGAGCTGCTCGTACTCGGCGTTGGTCCAGGGCAGCGCGTTGATGATGAGCTTGTGGCAGACATACTGCAGACCATTGACGCCAGTGCCGACCCTGGACGACGCGATCAGCACGTCCACCTTGCCCACCTCTTTCTTGAACTCGGCTAGGTCGGCGTCGTTCGTCTCGCCAGTGAGCACGCCGACCCGAAGGCCCGCGGTATTTAGCGCCTGGCGCAGCGTGGCGACGATGCCCTCGACGTAGTGCGTGTAGACGAGCACCTTCTCACCGGGGGCGATGTGAGCAAGGATCGTCGGCAACCGCAGCTCGGTGAGCACCTGTTCAAGCTCAAGCACGGTTCCCCGACCCACGGCACGGATGCGATCGAGGTCGCTAGTGCAGTCGATCTCGGGCTTGTGGACCTCGAGCTGGATCTTGTAGTCGGGGCGCCAACGAGTGCCCAGCGTGACCAGCCGCTGATACAGCCGCATGCAGTTCTGCACGCTGGGCGTGACGTCGATGTCGTCGTGGCGGTGCCCGGTGATCATCTCCACCAGGCTCTTGCCCTCTTGCAAGGTGTTGATGACCGGCGTGCCTGACATGCCGAGAACGCACAACTCGGCGTTCTTCTTGGCTGCCTCAAGCACAAGCCCCTGGACCAGCCGCTTGCGCTTGCTGACGGCGGCTGTGGCCTCGCGGTGCTTGGCGTAGTGGATCTCGTCGATGACGATGAAGTCGATGATGAACTTGTCGACCAGCTCGACCAGCTTCGCCTCCGAGTTGGGCTGCTGGAACTGCTCGAAGTTCATGATCAGGTAGCGCGGCTTGCCAAGCAGCGCATCGCTCCACGTCGGCTCCCACGTCTTGGTGGCCACGTCGCTGCCTGGAAAGGCCCCGGCGATCTCGTCGGCCCAGTTCGTCACCACCGCGTTGGGGCAACAGACGATGGTGAGCCCAGCGCTGACCACGCGGGTCGCGAGGATTGCTGATAGCGTCTTGCCGGCGCCCATGCCCGACCAGTTGCCGAAGCGTCGCTGCTCGCGCACGCACACCGCAACGCGGCGCTGCATCAGGTTGGGCAACACCACGTCACCCTCGGACTCCAAGCGGAATGAGTAGCCCTTGGGGATCGAGAGTGCTTCCGCTTCGCGAAACTCGCCCAGAAACCGGTCGCGGACGATGGTCGAATAGGTGTCGCCGTGAAACGCCTCTGCCTGGGCGCGTGCGGCCTCGGGGTCGACGTAGGCGTGGCGCCACAGCTTGGCTTTGGCGCTGTCCAGCAGGAACTTCACGGTCTCGGCGTCGGCGCTGGCCATTAGGACGTTGTCGAGCGCCGACAGCGCATCGCGCGTCTCGACCACTGGCAGCGCGTCGCCACCCGCGCCGTCGGTCTGCGCCGTAGCGACTGCGGTGGCGTCCACCTCGCGGCTGACGTCGATGGTGGCCCCTTCATCCCCGGCCTGTCCAACCGGTGCGGCAGGCAGCGCATACGGATCGCTGGCGGCGGGCTTGGCGGCGACCTTCTGCGTGGCCTCGACCAGCTCCAGCTTCAGCGGGTCAGGCGGGGGCGGCGTCACTAGCTCGTCGATGGCAGACGGTTTCCCGTCGGCGAACTTCTGTAACTCCTCCGGCGGGAAACGGCCGCTGGTCAGCGCCTGGACGAACGGCTTGCCTTTGTCCTTCAGGACTCCAGCCTGCATGGCCAGCGCGAATAGCTCGCTTGGATCGAGCGCGTGCAGGTGCCCGGCGAGCGCCTTGACGAACGCGCGGATGTTCTCAATCGACCAACTGCCGTAGCAGGTTGGACAGCGCCGGTTGCTCTGCGTGCGCGCCTTCACGGTCGCCTGGTACTCGTGACCGTTGGGACACAGCCACCAGGCGTTCATCACGTGCTCTGCGTCGATCTCCGTCGGTTTGACTGCGTTCTTGGTCGGATGCCACTCAGCAGCCACGCCCGGGGCGACCGCGGCCAGGGACGTCTTGGCCAGCGCACACGTGGGGCATGAGTCCTTACCGAGCATGTCGACCGCCGAACGCTGGAACTCGTGACCCTCGAGACAGCGCCACCAGAGGGGTGTGCTGCTGGTTGACACGACACTTGCGAACGCGAGCTCACCATTCCGCTCCGTGAGCCACTGCGCCGCGAGCGTTGGACGCAGCTTCGCCAGGCTGGCGTGCGCCGGCACTTCCTTGCACGCCGGGCACTTTGCGTCCTTCTGCATCGCGCGCGGCGAGCGCTGGAACGTGTGCCCGTTGGGGCAACGCCAGTGTGCCGCACCGTAGCTGAACACCGACGTCTGGTCGGCAGGCTGTTCGTTCTTAGTCGAATCCCAGAGGAGGGAGAGCTTTGGGTCGTCAGCGACAGTCTCGGACATCCGGTCCTCCCTCACTCCGCCAGCGGCGGCGGCTCGATGCAGTCGGTGCTGAACCAGCGTGGGTCCTTCGGGTCGAGGTGATCGGGCAACCCCGGGCCGCGCACCTTGCGTCCGGCTGCTTCGTCTTCGGCGACGAGCTGGTTCAATTCGAGCAGGAACTCGACCGGGTCTTGGTCAGGCGGCGCACCGTAGGCATCGCGGACGGCGGCGTCGAGAGCTACCTGGGCGTCCTTGAGCGGGTGTGGGCCATCGACCTCCGCGGCTTGGTAGAGCTGGCGAAGAGACCAGCCGTTCTCTGCTGTCAGCTGGTCGCGCGTGCTACGGAGAACGCGACCAGCTAGTGCCACTGTTTCCAGTTGGGTTACGGTGGGCGATTGGGGCCAAGGGAACGTGCGCCAAACTGCCGTGGTGTACTGGATTCGGTCTGTTACCTTACTGCCCTTAGCTCGCGTCCATTGCCAATGGTACCGAGACTGCATGACTCCAAAGCTGTAGTCATCCTCCAGCGCAAACACCATCATTGTGTCATTCGGAACAAATCGAGTTGAGATGAACGAGAGAATGGACCTGGCCGAGATCTTGGCGGACACAACAACACGCGTTAGCAACGAAACTTTGCTCAAGAAGTCCTCGCGTGACTTTTGCGGCCGCCACCATTTCTTCAACCAGGTCGCATAGTCTCCCGTATCCGCAAGGCTGCTAGCTCGCTCCTTGAGCCATGGCCGAACTGTTCGCGACAGATAGTCAAAGGCAGGGCCGCCCTTCTCGCGGGCGTCCGATTCATTGTTTGCTTCGATGTAAATGCACCAATCTGGTTGAGTCGCGAGTCGGCCCCGGAGCATGTCATCTCCGCCAGCCATCGGGCGTAGGCTGGCATGATCCCCATGCTGTCTTGCTATGGCGGCGGAGAAGCCAGGCGCTGTCGATCGAAACGCATCGTGCCCGAAGATCACTCCGAGGCTCGCTCCTTCTGCATTGGCTTCAATACTTTCGGCCACGCTTACATCAGCATGGAGTTGGAGATGGCTCGCGACTCTTGGCACCTCGTAGGCAACGTCATCCACAAGCAACACGAACGGCCCCCCTGCCGCACTTTTCGTCCAGTTGACCATCGAGACGTTGACGGCTGCTTCCCCGGGCCAGATCCGAGACGAAACGGCGTTCGTGATCGTTCCGCCGTTGGCGACAATGTAGTCGAGTGCCGCTTCGCGGGCACGACCAACTCGAATACCACTGGTGCCCACGAGGCCGGCACGCCCGGCGTTGCCAAGTCGTTCGTGCGCTCTGCGGAACCAGTAGCAGGCCATGTCAACAACTCCATTCACACCTGAGTCGCGCTGCAGTCGCTCAAGGTATTCAACCCCCAGTTCCTTCCGGATCTTCTGCCCACCGAGAAACGGAGGATTCCCGACGATCGCATCCACCTGCGGCCAGTCGCTGAATAGCGCGTCCTGGCAGACGATGTTCTCGTCCAAGTTGTCGAGTGGTAGCGACGGGTCCAGATCCAGCTGGACTTGGCCGGCTAGCACGTAAGCCTGTTCCCTGCGCTCTTCGAACGCAATCTTCTTGGCGATGTTCAGCGTGACCTTGGCCAGCTCTACCGCGAACGGGTTGATGTCGATGCCATAGAAGTTGGCCGCCGGGATGCCACCGTTCCACGACAGCTTGCCGTGCGTGGATGGGAACTCGCGCATCCGAGACAGCAGTTCAGTGTCGAGGCGGTACAACTCGCGGAACGCGACGTACAGGAAGTTCCCGCTGCCGCACGCGGGGTCGAGGACGCGGTAGCGGAACAGCTCCGCGCGCAGCTCGGTCAGTTCCTTTAGCGTGGTGGCAGCCAGGATGCGCTTGCGCCACGGCTCGACGATGGTCGGGCCGACCACGCGCATGATGTCGTCGTGGGCGGTGTAGTGCGCGCCGCTGGCGTGACGCTCGGCATCGTCCATGATGCCCTGGAATACCGAGCCGAAGATGTGCGGGTCCACGTAGGTCCAGTTGGCCTCGGCCGCTTTGGTCAGCGCCACCACCTGCTCGCTGCCCAGCGGCAGCGAAACCGCGTCGGTAAACAGGCCACCGTTGAAGTATGGCACCACGCGCGGCGTCGGCAGGTCACGTGTATTCATCTGCACGAACAGCTCATGCAGCCGCGCATCCAGGTTCTTGTGCCGGGCACCGTCGTAGAGCAGCGATGTGAAGTAGTTCTTGGGAAGCAGGCCGATGTCCTCGGCGAACATCGCGGTGATGCACTGCAGCGTGAAGCGGATGACGTCGCGCTCGCGGGTCGGGTGCTGGGCCCGCACGCTGCGGTACAGCTTGGCGACCAGGTCGGCGACCTCGGCCGAGACCTTTTCGACGTTGACGATGCGTGGTGTCTGGCCAGGCTGCCAGGCGGTGGTGAAGAACGGGAACGCCTCGCTGTACTTCGGCAGATCTTCGATGTGGATGCTGAGGCGGGCCGCTTCGCGGTCCCGGGCCAGGTCATAGAGCTGTAAATCGCGCTGATTGGTGAGCACCACATACTGCGGCGGCGGATCGATTTGCAGGCACGCGTGAAGGAGGTCCTTCCATGCGAAGTCGAGCACTGCGTCGTGGGGCACCACCGCCAGCATGGTGCGGCGCTCGCGCCACCACAGCGCCACCTCGCGATCGACAAGCTGGCCGCCTTCGGCGATGCGCAGCGCGTGGGGGATGGTTGCGCCCTCGGGGCGACCGTCCTTCCAGCCGAAGCACTCGAGCAGGTGGGTGGCGAAGTTGACTGCTGCGCCGTGGCCGCGGTAGCCGCCAGCGGCCGCGAGCGCGAATTGGCGTAGCGCAGCCTTGAGTGAGCCGGACACCACCGCGTCAGACTCCGGTACGCCCGCTCGCCGACGCTCGGCCCCCTTGCTCGTCTTGCGTTTTCCCTTGGTCTCCTTGGCGACGTCGGAGCCGGGTAAGGTCCCCAGGCCGACCGAACCATCGCCAGCAGAGCCACTGTCGGCAGTGTCTTCGTCGAGATTAGAAGGTTGGCCACTGCCCCCGGCGGCCAAGATCCGCTCGACGAGCGGCTGCTTCTCCTTTCCGGTGTCATCGAGGCCGCAGGCCCTACAGATCTCTTTCAGCGTGTCGCGCGCGAGTGCATCGGTCACGAGCAACGCCAGCTTGGCCTTCTTGCTGCCAGCCAGCGCGTCGCGTAACTCGGCCACCGTCATCCGTGTGTTGATGTCGAGCCCGAGCCCTCGCCCGATCTCCAAAAGTTGGTCCTTGCCGAAGACCGACAGCACGCGCCGTTTGAACGTCATCGGCGCGCATCATATCCAACACACCTTTCAGTGCCGCAAGATCCGTACGCAGCTTCGCCCACGCCAAGAAGGCCCATGTGCTCGCTCCGATCGCCGCCGCAGGACGTCGACGCACTTGCACAAACCAACTCCGAATCAGACGACGAGTCTGACGCGCAGTCGTCCGCGGATACCATGCCATGCGTTCAGGCTCCTCCCGCTCGCCATGGCAGGCGGCGGCTAGCGATCGCGACGAATGCGGTTGCCGTTGAAGTCTGTCTTCGCGTTGCAGTCCGCTTTCCAATGACCACGGCGACCGCAGCGATCACAGACGGATGGGTCGCTGTGCAAGCGTCCATGAACCGTCGGGCTTACGAGTGTCAGATTGCGCCACCGGTTGTCTTGCTTATCCCCGTTGCGATGATGAACCTGGGTGCCCGGAGGCAGCTCGCCATACTTCTTTTCGGCCGCCCGTCGGTGCGTCTGAATCCACTCGCCAGTAGTGGGATCCTGGTACTCAGCGTAGCCTCGGGCATTTATGCGAGTCTTCAAATTCGTCATCGTGTACCTCGGCGGCGCGGGTTGTTCCTTCGTGAACGAGTAGCATGCGATCCTCGATTAGTCGAAGAGCGCGAAGCTGCTTGCGCATTAGCAATCATGCCGAGCAGCGCGAGTTCGGCAAGCTTCATCAGTAGCTGAGCCCAAGGCGAAATATTGGGCGTAGGCTGCCATGTCGTCTCGGAGCGTGGATTCGTAGGCTGGACGTGAATCGCTCGTGTACGTCGTTCTGAATCGTAGACGGCACGCCGAGTTGGGTCGCCAACGACTTCGTACGCCGCGGCGATCTGTTTGAACCGAGCTTCCTTGGCTCGGTCACCCGGATTACAGTCGGGGTGGTTCTCTCTTGCCAAGCGTCGAAAGCTAGACTTGATAGTCTCAGGGCTCGCTCGTTCGCTTACGCCCAGTGTTTTGTAGTGATTCATGGCCGTTCTCTCGGACATTGTTTCGGGTGCGATTCAGGCTCGGGCACCCTGTCAATCGCGCTGCTGGAACGATCAGTTGACCGTATAGGTCC
>ERZ724514.1119-NODE-1119-length-11985-cov-6.275775_pt1 | contig 11985 bp, 5 predicted proteins | sample MGYA00376047_ERZ724514 | MGnify/ENA primary metagenome ERZ724514 (study PRJEB28724, sample SAMN07190883) | activated sludge metagenome | isolation source: activated sludge of sewage treatment plant in Hong Hong | place: Hong Kong | collected 2016-03-17 ...
ACGGTGAAAAAGCACAAAGTCGACTTTGCGCTTTTTTCGCTTTCATGCCTTAATCAGCAGACGTTTCAACGAAAAGATGCTGCTACCTGGTGACATGCGGATCGCGGCGACAGCGGTTGCAACTTGCGCAACAGACGCTGCGAAAGGTAACGCACTGTAACGCCGCAAACCTTGCTGCAAGCCGGTTGGCGACGCCACAATCCACAATCAGAAGTTACAGGAATGCGAGGGGAACGCCATGAACTGTGAGCAGCCATTGCCGCGCCGAGCGGTCGTACGGGCAGGTTGCGCTGTCGCGGCGGTGGCAGCGTTTGCCGCGCACGCCGCCTACACCATCACCGGTGATCCTGGCCCGGCGCCGGTCAACGCGACGACGCCGAATTCCGACTACGCGCAGCTCGACGCGATCATGACGCAGTTCATGCTGAACGCCAACGTGCCCAACGCCCAACTCGCGGTGGGCCACGGCGGCCGCATCGTGTTCGTGCGTGGATACACTGCCAGCACCACCGAGCGGCCGTTGCAGACGATTACAGCCACTGTCAACATGGTGTCGCGAACGTACAACGAACCGGCGTACCAGACCACCCAGCCAAACAGCCGTTTCCGCATGGCCAGCCTGTCCAAGCTGGTCACTGGCCTTGCCATCCAGCAACTAGTGCTTGATGGCAAGCTGGCGATGAGCGATTCCGCCTATGCGATCCTGCGCGAAGACGCGTCCACCACGGCGTTCGCTGGCGCCCCGGCCGATACGAACATGCTCAACGTCACTGTCAAGCAGCTGGTCAACCATGAGGCAGGGTTCGCGCGTGGCGCCCCACTGTCCACGCCCTCAGGGCAGCCGCAGGACATCATCGACTACGCCGATCCGCCAGGCACCGTGAAACCGTGGCCGTATCCCTACAACCAGGCGACCATTCAGGAGTGGGTCAAGACCTGCAAGCGGCACATCGAAATTGACCTGCCGCGCCGCAAGCTGCACTACGTGCCTGGCAGCCCGCCGCAGCAATCCGGCGCGTACTACCAGTACTACACCAACATTGCCTATTGCTGGGCAGAGCGGGTCATTGAAATTCGCTCCGGCATGAGCTACGAGGACTACGTGCTCAACAAGGTGCTGCGCCCGCTCGGTATCGACAAGCCGCGGCTGGCGCAGAGCGACAACATGGCGCGCTGGTATGCCGGCGACAGCGCCAACGCCGAGATCAACGCCTATTACGACCAGCCGATCGCGAGCAACCCGGCTGCCACGCTCTATTCCAACTGGTGCGCGTTATATGAAGGCACGCCGTCACCGCCAGGCTGCGTTGGCCCGCGGCCGAACAACTTTCGCGCCCACGACTACGGCGGCGCCGGCGGCTGGGTGTTTTCCGCGCAGGAGTATCTGCGCATGCTGCAAAGCGCCAAGCTCCGGTTGCGCGCGCCCCATCTACTGGATTTTCCGGCAAGCAATGTCAGCGGCTCCGATTCGCTGTTCGAGGGCCCGACGCTGTCGAGCGGCACCAGTGGCGCCAACAACTACAGCTACCGCTACAGCTATGGCGCCGGCGTGACCGAGTGGCGCGTGACGGCGACCAATCAACTGCTCGGCTACTTTGTTGGTCACACCGGCAGTTTGCCCGGTACGCGTTCGTTTTATCAACTCGACGACGTCACGCCGATGCACTGGACCGTGGTGCTCAACACCAGCCCGGACTGGGACTACGGCTCGTGCAGCAGCGCGACCAGCGTACCAGCGGCGACCAAATACTGGTGCCTGTTGCAAGGCAATCGCGTCAGCGAAAACAACGGCGCAACCCTGACCAACCCGAGCACCAGCAACTCCATCTTTACCCAGATGCGGGCGATTTACGGCAACACGGCGAAACGCGCGCAACTGGAAGCGGCCGCTGACCTGTGGAGCGACCAGATCGCCTTGCCCTGCAATCTCGATGTCAATGGCGCTGGCAACGGCACACGCAATGGTGTCGCCGATGGGTTGATGATCCTGCGGGCCATGCAGGGCAATCGTGGCGCCGGGATTGCGACAAGTACAGTTGGCGCGACCTCGTCGGCCACCACCACCTACGACCGTGCCGAAAAGAACGCCCGTGATCTCATCACCACCAAAGTCGTCGACATCGATGGCGACGGCGTGGTTGATCCTGCGGTGGACGGCGTGCTGTTGCTGCGCACGCTGTTGGGCGCACGCAATACCTCAGTGACTAATGGCCTGACCATTGCCGGGCCACGCAACGACTGGACCTCAATCCGCAACTACCTGAACACACGATGCGGCGCGGCGTTACCATGACGCTGACATGATGTGAGGGACGCTTGCGACACTCGCGGTCAGGGCGCCAAAACTCAGCACAAACCCTACCCATGCTGGTTGGAATTTTCCCGCACCGTCAAGAGGCGTTTCCGCTAAAAACAAGTCTGCGCAAACGGTCGCGTTTGCATCAGTTGTTTATTGGGGGTAATACATGTTGTACCGGAGACATCCAGCCAGCACTGGTCGTAGTTTGCTGCGCGCCAGCGCCGCCATAGCAGGCACGTTTGCCGCATTCGCGGCCAGCGCCGCCACCATCACCGTCAACAGTCTGCTTGATGACGTCTACGTCAACGCCACGGGCTCGACCTTCTCGGACGCGGCCTACACGACACCAGTGAGCCCGGCGTATTGCACGCTGCGCATGGCACTGGCAGCCGCGAACCTCGACGTCACTGTCGGTGGTTGCGCTGCAGGCAGCGGCACCGATACGATCAACATTACGCCGACTGGCACCATCCTGGTGTCGCAGGTTGCAATGGAGCCGGTGGGTGCTTTCAGCGGTACCAAAACCTGGTTGCTCTACTCAACGGGCAACGTCACGGTCAACGGGCCCGGGCGCGATCAACTGATCGTCAATGGTGGTGGTCTCTCTTCCGGAGCAGCCGGACTGCGCACTCTGGCGGTGAGCAACAACGACGCCGCGACCGATGCGCCGGCGACGATCAGCAACCTGACGTTCCGTGAAGGTCGGGCGGTGGGGCTGATTTCTGCATCTGGTGGCTCGGCTGGTGCCTGCGTCTTCAGCCGCGAGTCCCTGACCGTGAGTTCAGTCGCGTTCATCAACTGCGAGGCAGCGGGTGTTGGCAACGGCGTGAGCAACTTCAGCACCACCGGCGGTGCGTTTGCCGGGGGGGCAACACTGCCTACGGACGCGCGCCCGAATTTCATCTTCACGGACGTACAGTTCACCGGTAACCGCACCGTGCATGGCACGGCTGCGTCGGCCTCCACCTCCGCCGGCGGAGCGGCGGCGTTCGGCAACAACTCGAATCTGTTCGTTGGCAACGTCACCTTGACTAACGTCCAGTTCGTCGGCAACTCCTCGGAGAACGTCGGGGCGCTGCGAATTTCTGGAGGCAACAACGCCTTGCTGCAGAACGTCTCCTTTGTGTCCAATAGCGCGACGACGGGCTCCGACGGTGCATTCACCATCAATGCAATGGCCGGTTCAGTCACGCTGTCTGGTGGCGGTGCCATTGGCAACACCGCACTGTTGCGTCGCGGCGGCGGTCAGATTTCCACGGTCGGCGCGACTTTGCCGTCCGGTCCAGTGGTGCAGATCACCGACTGGTCGTTTGTTGGCAATGCCGCGCAGACGCAGGATATCGGTGGCCTCAGCATCCTCACCGACACCTTCGACGCCAACGGCAATTGCCTCTTTGGACAACTGCGGGACGTGACGCTCACCAACGTCTACTTCGAGCGAAATATCGCGTCACAGTCGCGCGGCGGTTTGCGCATCGGCTGCTCGGCAAACGTCACGATGACTGGCGTCGAATTCATTTTCAACGAAGTCGCAGGCAACAGCACGGCGAGCAGTGGTGGGCAAAGCGCCGCGTTGATTCACGATGTGGCCAACATCACCATGACCAACACCCGCATCATCGGCAACCGCACCTATGCGGGCACCACCGCAGGGGGCTTCGGTGTATTCACCGTGCTCGGTGCGCCGTCGTCGTCGTCGGTGCCATCCAGCTGGCCGCTCTCGCACAGTCTGACGGCGACCGGTTTGGTGGTGAAAGACAACTGGGCTGAACGCAACGAGGCCGGCCTTTCGCTGCGCCCGAATGGTGCCGGGCGCAACTACCTGATTGCGGATGGTGCATTCATCGGTAACCGCGCAAACGCCATCGCCAGCCTGCTGCTTGACGCCACCGGCAATTACACCGTGCGCAACAGCACGTTCTCGCTCAACGAGAACATTGGCAACAATGGCTCGACGGTTGTGGTCAATCTGCACGCCGACAGCGGCAGCAATTCGGTCAATTTTGTTAACAACACGATTGCCCGCAACCAGGCGGGCGTGAATGATGACGGCTCGCAGTTCAGCGTTGGCGCGTGGGTTCCTGGCTCCGCGGCGACGCCCACCCCGAACGGCAGCGTGGCAATCGTCAACAACATCATTGGCGCGGCGGTTTCCGGCAGCCTTGCCGGCAACATGATCTTCGCGCCCACCGGGCCTGGTTACAACTACGCGGTGTCGAACACGCTGTTTGAAAGCGCTGCGATCCCGAACAGCTTCTGCAGCGGCGCTGGCATGAAGTGTGGCGTCGATGCCAAGCTTGATGGTCTCGCCTTCAATGGCGGCAGCATGCAGTACGCCTATACCCATCGTCTGATGCCCGGCAGCCCGGCGCTGGACGCGGGTGACAACGCCGCTGCTGCGGCCATGACGCTTGACCAGCGCGGCACCGGCTTCCCGCGTGTAGTGAACGGCACGGTTGATATGGGCGCTCTTGAGTCCGTCGTGCTGACTGCGCCGTTGCCTTGCAAACTGGACATGGACGGCGACAACCAGGTGCGTGCCAACAAGGAAGGCCTGGTGCTGTTGCGTTCCATGCTCGGCTTCTCGGGCGCCGCCGTCGTCAACGGCACCGGCATCAGTCAGGGGCAATGGGATACGGTTCGCAACAATCTGAATGCCAACTGCGGCACCAGCTTCACGCCGTAGCGCAACCATCCGGAACAGCGCTGTGATGCAACAACAGATACGGCTTTTCGCAGAAAAGCCCGCTCTCATGGGGCTCACAGCGCGTTTTAGCCAAGATCGACTTTTTCATTTTCCGGCTCCGAGCCCTTTACTGGCGGCGGTTGTGGAGCAAAGTTGGCCAAGGGGCGATGAGCCATTTCGAACTTTGTCCGCTATCTGGATGAATGAAAAGGACGCAAGGGTGTCTGGTCTGGGGAGGATCACGGGTGTTGCTTATGCTTCATGACGACGGCATAATCGTGGCGCCATTACTCGATGGACCAGAAATGATTTATTTATGTCGATCTGACCGCTTTTGCAGTTGAAATACGTCTATCGACTTTGTGGCGACAAACGCGCATACGGAAATCGTTGCGAGCGAGAGGCGCTTCAAATTCTTCACAATTCACGTTAGCTTGTGTAGCATGGCATTGATTAGGGGCCTCAACATGCATATGAAGACAATTCGCTCGGTTATGTATTCCGGATTGGTCGGCTTGACCGTACTGGCGGCAATGTCCGCGCAGGCGTTGCAAACCGTCGATCCCAAGCTGTCGCTCGCCGGTGCCAGCATCAACGGCACAACGCAGGCCGTGCCGGCCGGCAGCACCTTTACGGTGTACGGCGTTTACAGCGACGACTCTGCCAGTCCCGAAAGCGGACTGGGCCTGAAGGTCAAGTACAACGGTACGCACCTGACGGGCGTCACAATCAGTGAGGAATACACCAAGTGCCGCATTGCGGTGGCTGACGTGCAAAATCCCACTACCGCCACTGCCCAGGCCGTGATGGGCTGGATCGACACCGCCATTCGCCCCAACGGTGTGGTCGCCTCCGCCACCGGTGCTGTTGGTTGGCCTGATCTCGCGGACCTCGCCTCTGGCGGCTGCCTCAATCCTGGCAGCATCAATACCGACACGGCGGCAGTGTCGGCTTCCGGCCTGAAGCTGTTCAAGATGACCGGCACCATGGCAGCCGGCTGCACTTCGGCTGCGCTCTGCACATCCACGGTCACCTTTGATAGCGAAGGCAACTACTCGTATGCCAACGCTGGCGCAGGGTTCACCAACAAGTCTTTCACCATCACTGGTGCAGCGGCGCCGACGCAGGCACTTGCCGCAACGCCGTATGTGTCGCGCAAGACGCACGGCGCAGCGGGTACGTTTGACATTACGATCGATCCGGCAGGGTCGGCAACGGCTGGTCAATCGGTGACGGTTGAGCCGCGCCAGGCGCAATCGGGTGCCCATCAGATCGTCATCGCGTTCACGTCCGCCGTGTCGTCTGCGCAGTTCCCCACGGTTACTGCAGCTGCTGGCGTAACCAGCCTGCCGGTCGCCACAGCATTCAATGGCAACGAAATGACTGTCACGATCGGAAGTGCCGGCACGCCGGTGGCGGACGGAGCTCGTGTCACGGTCAGCGCAACTGGTGTTGGTACGGCTGCAGGGGTCAATCCAAGCGTGGTCGTGGCATTCCTTCTCGGCGATGTTGACGGTAGTCGTCAGGTCACGGGAACAGACATCAACGCGACAAAATCGTCTGCCGCGACCGGCACTGTCAACGCGTCAACATTCCGTCGTGACGTGAATGTCGATGGCAATATTTCCGGTACGGACGTTAACGTCGTCAAATCGCGTGCGGCATCGTCGACCGGCCCGATCTAGCCGGATCGACAAATTGCTCGAAGAATCTGTATTAGCCATCACACTGGAAACACAATGAATAGGCTCAAAGTTAAAACTGGAATGGCGGTTGCCGCTTTGTTAGCAGCAACCAGCTTTGGAGGCGTGTCTGCGCAGACCGTATCGGTGCACCCGGGAACTTCGGGTTGTACTGGATCGGCTGCACTCGCGATTCCCCCTGGCGGAGGAACGGCAAGCTTTCACGTTTGCGTAAATGCTGCTAGCCCTGCTACCAAGACGTGTGGCTTGGGGTATCGCATCACCGCCAGCGCCTCCGTTGGCATGACGGTTACTCGTACGCTGGGGACCGCCTACCCTGATCCAACGATCGCAAATGCGACATTCAACAACGGTACGAATAATCTGTTGGCCCCGACATCGGCGGCCGCGGGGTCCACTGTTGCTGATGGTGTTACTCCGGTGGCGGCAGCTAACGGCATCGTTGCTGCGTCATACACACTGACTGTTCCCGGCTCTGTCGCGCCCGGCAGCTACACCGTAGGCCCTTCATCGACATTGTTGAACATTACGGGGACCACCTGTGATGACATCAATATGGGTGGTGCATCGGACTTCTCGCCAGCGGCGACTACTCCCTTGACCGTGACAGTTGCGGCTACACCTGCGACAGCAGTGTTCACAATCTCGACGCCGGTCAACGTAACTGAAGGCGGCGCGACTGCTAATGCGGTTGTGACTTGCACCGGCGCGCTGGATGGAAGCAACACGCCGATCACTGTGCCGTTCACGACGACCAACGCTGCGGGTAACTTCACCACCAGCGCCTCGCCCGTAACCTTTACTGCCTGCGCAGGTGCAACACAAAACATCGTTGTGACACCGCGTGCCGACGACGCGACTGTTCAAGGTCCGGTGTCCGGCACCATCGTATTGGGCACACCTTCGGCGGGTTCGCTCGGCGCCACGACGACCGCTACGGTCAACGTCGCTGATAACGATACTCCCCCGGTCTTCGGTCTGGTCAAGGCTGGTGCCTGCGCGGAACCGACGACTTCCTGCACGTTCGGAATCGTTCGCGAGAGCGGCGTTACTAACACCAGCACTGTTGGCTTCACCATCAGCGGTACGGCGACTCGCGGTACGGACTACACGCTGAATGACACCAATTGCGGCGGCGCGGTTATCGCCGGAAACTCGGTTTCCCATACACAGGCCGCTCCGTCTGGCACATTCACTATTGCCGTATGCCCGATTGATGACACCGCTGTCGAAGGCGCTGAAACCGTCATCATGACGCTCAACACTGGTGCCGGTTACACACTCGGCGCAGTGGCGACACAAACGCAGAGCATCGCTGATGACGACAGCCCGCAAGTGGTTACCGTCGCCGTGAACGGTCCGGTATCGGAAGCTGGTGGTGTGCTTACTTACACCTTCACCCGTTCTGGTGGCAGTGCCGCTGCCCAAGCCGCAACGCTGTCGGTGAACACCACTGCGCCGGCAACGAGCAGCCGCTACAGCACGACCTGCGGCGCGTCCATCACGTTCGCTGCATCGACGTCAACGGCTACCTGCACGGTAACCGCCGTTGACAACGTCGCGGTTGACGGCAACGCTACCGCAACGGTTGCAGTCGCTGCTCCGACAGTTGCTGGGGCTTACACCGTGGGTTCGCCGTCGTCGGCAACCGGCACCATCAACGATGATGATGTAGCGGTTAACGCTGTTGCCGGTAACACCGGCTCGGCGGCTTCGATGGGAATCACCGAAGGTGCTGTGGCTCGCTTCAGCGTCAGCTGCCCGACGCTTGCTGCGCCGTTCACGGTGAACTACTCGATCGCTCCGGCAACGCCGGCAACCGGTGACGTGTTCGTTGGCGGTGGCGCGACTGGCTCGGTGACCTGCCCGGCTGCAGCTGCAAGCCTGGTTGCGGTACCGACGACAGTGCAAACGCTTGACGATTCGCTGATCGGCAATGCACGTACCTACACCATGACCATCTCGGTCCCGGCAGTCCCAGGTCCTGCGCCTGCAGCCACGGTGATTGGCAACGCGGTAGCAACGGTTGTTGTCGCTGACAACGATCAGCCGACGTCGATCCCGACGATGGGCGCAGCAGGCCTCGGCCTCTTGAGCTTGATGCTCGCCGGTCTGGCTGCCTTCCAGCGCCGTCGCCGCGCCTGAGCCCCGCTAAGCATCGGTACACGGGCTGGTTGCAGAACCAGCCGTGAACCGCGATAACAAAACCCGCTTCGGCGGGTTTTGTCTTTTCTGGGTGTCACGTATGCGGCTTGCGTAGCGGACCATGTAGCAACAGTACGATTGACTCGGCGCTACACTGTGTTCCATGAATACGGCGTGCTGGCTTTCTGCTTCCGATTTGTCCCGTCAGCTGGATGTCGGCGGGGTGACGTCGGCGGAAGCGGTCCACTCGGTGCTGGAACGCATCAGACAGTGCGAGCCCAGACTTAACGCGCTCTATCTAGAGAAGTCACAAAGCGCCCGCAGCGCTGCCGATGCGTCGGATGCACGCTGGGCCGCTGGCAAAGCCTTGAGTCCACTGGACGGTGTTCCAGTCACCCTCAAGGAGAACATTTACACCGTTGGCGATCCGGCGCCGATTGGAACGGCAGCCAACACCACGGAGCCGAAGGCGGTTAACTCACCCGTTGCGGACCGCCTGCGCGAAGCTGGCCTCGTTCTCGTCGGAAAGACGACGATGCCAGATTTCGGCATGCTCTCCAGTGGCCAGTCGAGTTTCCACGGCGTTACCCGCAATCCCTGGCAACCCAGCCGCAATCCCGGTGGCTCCAGCTCGGGCGCCGGTGCGGCCTGCGCGGCCGGCTATGGCCCGCTGCACATTGGTACGGACATTGGTGGCTCAATCCGCCTGCCAGCCAGTTTCTGCGGCATCTTCGGCTTGAAGCCATCGCTCGGCCGTGTCCCGATCAATCCGCCGTACATGGGACGCGTCGCCGGGCCGATGACCCGCACGGTTCTTGATGCGGCACTGCTGATGAACGTGATCGCGCGGCCGGATCCTGATCACCGCGACTTCATGGATCTGCCGACGCAGCCGGTGGACTACGCTGCAGAGCTGGAACGCTTCTCGTTGAAAGGCAAGCGTATTGGCGTGCTGACCGAGATGAAGGTCGGTCGTGAGGTGCAGGCCGATGTCGCCGCAGCGGCGTGGGAGTGCGGGCAACTGCTGGAACAGCATGGCGCCCGCGTCGAGCCGCTGCAGCCATTCATCACCCGTGACATGCTGGATGGAATCTGCGGCTTTTTTGAGGCACGCAGCCATCTGGACATCTCGCGGCTGCCCGAGGCGACGCGCGCAAAAATCCTGCCTTTCATCGTCCGCTGGGCGACATGGCGCGCAGGCAAATTCTCCGGCGATACGGTCATGGCCTTCTACGCGCAGGTGATGGCGATGCGTGAAGCGACGGTGAAAGCCACCCATGGCTTTGACTTCGTGATCACCCCCACCAGTCCGATTCCTGCGTTTGAGGCCGAGTACTGTTGCCCGGACAACGACCCGGAACGCGCGCTTGAGCACATTGCGTTCACGGTGCCGTACAACATGAGCGAGCAACCCGCCGCATCGATCAACTGGAGCTACTCCACACAGAAGCGTACCGTTGGCCTGCCGATCGGCGTCCAGGTCGCCGGGCGTCGTTTTGACGATCTCGGCGTATTACAGCTATCGCGTGTTATCGAACAGATCCGCCCGGTGCAGCGGCCGTGGCCGGTCCATATCGGATGACCTACGATCCGCCGCACCGCATCCTGGCCACAATAGTTCATCCATTCGTCTGCAACCAACCACTCTGAGGGGCTCATGAAGATTGCCAAGCTTGTCACCGCGATTGCGCTCGCATCGTCGGCCGTTCTGGCGGTAACGCCGGTGCTCGCACAACAAAAGGTGCTCAAGGTCGCGCCGCACGCCTTCCCGGCCAATCTTGACCCGTTCAACGTGACGGCGTACATCACGCGCAATCACGGCTACATGGTCTACGACACGCTGTTCGCGACTGACGAGAAGGGCGCGATCAAGCCGCAGATGGTAGACAAATGGGTGGTCAGTCCAGATGGCAAGACCTACACCTTCACCTTGCGCGACAAGCTCGAATTCCACGACGGCAAGCCGGTGACGGGCGAGGACTGCGTCGCCTCGATCAAGCGCTGGGGCGCGCGCGACACTTTTGGCCAGAAGCTGATGACCTTCGTCGACAAGATGGAAGTGGTGGATGCCAAGACTTTCCGCATGTTGCTGAAAGAGCCGACTGGTATCGTGCTCGATGCCCTCGGCAAGCCGTCGTCAAATCCGGCCTTCATCATGCCCGCGCGTGTCGCGGCGACCGATCCGTTCAAGGTGATTGACGACTACACCGGTTCCGGCCCCTATGTCTTCAAGAAGGACGAGTACAAGCCCGGTGTGCAGTCCATCTACCTCAAGAACACGAAATACGTGCCGCGCAGTGAGCCGCCGTCCGGTTTGGCAGGCGGCAAGAAAGTGTTTGTTGATCGCGTCGAGTGGCTCGCACTCAAGGATGCGCAGACGCAACTCAATGCCTTGCTTGCGGGCGAGATCGACATGATTGAGCAGCCGGCCTTCGAGCAGTATCCGCAACTGCGCAAGGACAACCGCGTCAGCATCGTCGACACCGGCACCGTGAACTACCAGTACGTGATGCGCTTCAACCATCTGGTGCCGCCATTCAACAACCCGAAGGTGCGCGAAGCGGCGATGTGGGCGATGAATCAGGAGGCCTTCCTGCGCGCCCAGGTTGGCCCCGAGAACGAAGGCATGTTCTTCACCTGCCCCAGCATGTATCCCTGCGGCACGCCGCTGGCAAGCCCGAAGGGCAGCGATTTCATGGTCAAGGGCAACATGGCGAAGGCGCAGCAACTGCTCAAGGACTCCGGCTACGACGGCAAGCCGATTGTCGTGATGCGCCCGACCGACTTGCAGTCAATCCACAAGTTGCCATTGGTGGCCACGCAACTGCTGCGTCAGGCCGGTTTCAAGGTTGATCTGATCACCATGGACTGGGGCTCGCTAGTTGCCCGTCGCTCGAAAAAGGACCCGGCTGATCAGGGCGGCTGGAACATCTTCCTCACCGCCTGGGTGGGGGCCGACATCATGAACCCGCTGACCAGTGCGCCGCTCGGCGGCAATGGTGAAAAGGGCTGGGCGGGCTGGGCGACCGACGCTGAACTCGAAAAATTGCGCGACCAGTATGCGCGTGCCACGACCGAGGCTGACAAGAAACGTATCGCAGAGGCGGTGCAGTTGCGCGCCACGCAAGTGGGCACGCACGCGATCCTTGGCG
>ERZ724514.1121-NODE-1121-length-11981-cov-5.292470_pt1 | contig 11981 bp, 9 predicted proteins | sample MGYA00376047_ERZ724514 | MGnify/ENA primary metagenome ERZ724514 (study PRJEB28724, sample SAMN07190883) | activated sludge metagenome | isolation source: activated sludge of sewage treatment plant in Hong Hong | place: Hong Kong | collected 2016-03-17 ...
CGGCTTGAACTCCAGCGCGAAGAGCGCGAGCCGCACGCAGTCCGCCGGCGTGCCATTGACGTAGCGAAAGCCGTTGGGCGCGCGGTGACCGTCGAGCACCTGCCGCCGAGCCCGGCGGACGTGCCGGCGACGTGGGCGGACATTTCGAGGGCACGAAAGGAGCTCGGGTGGGGGCCAAAGGTCTCGTGTGAGGAGGGGGTGGGGCGGATCGTGGCGTGGTACCGGGAGAACCGCGGGTGGGCGGCGGGAGTGGGGACGGGGTGAGGGGGGAGAGGAGACAGCCGAGCGCCGGACTCGCGATTCTGTTGTTGCTCCTCGTGCTGCAGCTCGCGCTGGCCGACGCGCATCTCTCGAGTAAGGCGCCGGGCTTCGGGGGGGACGAGCCTTCCTACGTCGGTAAGGCGCTCGAGCTCAGGGAGCATGGAGGCTTCCCCCGGCTGCCCGAAGACTCGAGAGGGAAGCCGTTCCCGAACGACTTCTGGGGAAACAGTGATTGGCGCCCCGTCGGATACCCTCTCTTCCTGGCCGCCGTCGGTGCGGAAGGGTTCGAGCCGCGCGCAACGAGGCTTCGCGTCACGGTCCTCCAGTTCGGCGGGGTGGCGATCGCACTGCTGCTTTCGTACGGGCTGGCCATTCGGTGGCTCGGCGTCGGCGGGAGAGCGAGCCTGCTGGTCGCAGCGGGACTCGGCCTCCAGCCCTGGACCTTCGCCTATGTCGGCCTGATCGGGCCAGAGTCGCTGACGATGACGATGACCTGGATGGGGACCGTTGCGCTCGCCGCTGCATCGGCGTCCCGCGGACGAACGGCTGTCCTTGCGGTCGCGACCGGTTCGTTCGCGCTCACCGGTGCCGGCCTTCTTCGGCCCGAGAGCCTCGCCCTCGCACCGCCCCTCGTCGTGCTCGCACTGTGGTTGGGCCCGAGGCAGAAGGCAGAATTGCTGACAAAGGCTGCAGCCGCCGCGATCGCGTTCCTCTCCATCATTTCTCTTCAGGTGGCCTATCGCTGGCAGCTCAGTGGCCGCGTCGAGATCTTCGGCCCGGCGAGGTTCTTCAATGGCGGCTTCCTGAGATGGATAAACACGTGGGTGAACACCGAGAAGGGCGCCTATGACGGACTGGCGTACCGGATCGGTTCCGGCACGGTCAGGATCGATGAGCTCCCATCCAGGGCGTTTCTGGGCACGTGGGACCGCGAGCAGGTGAGTTCGACTCTCGAGAGGATCCGTGCGGAAGGCGGATACACGCGCGAGGTCGACCAGTCGTTTGCAGCGATTGCGGCGTGGAAGACGAGCAATGCTCCTCTCTCCTGCTTCGTCATTCCCCGTGTCGCCCGAACATTTCAGCTCTGGCTGAATCTCGAATCGAACTCCCAGCTGCTCGAGGCGCTCTCGCGTGCACCCCGGGTCGTCTCAAGAGGCGTCATCGCGGCCGCAACCGCGAGCCGCATCGTCGTCCTCGGCCTGTTCTTCGTCGCAGTCGGTGTCTCCCTCCAGGCTGCGCGACTTCCAAGGGAGATTGGCCAGGCTCTCCTCCTGCTTTCGATAGCTTACGTCCTACTCCGGACGCTACTCGTCGGGGCCGCTCTGGGATGGGCGGTCGCGCGATACATGCACCCGGCCTGGATGCCGATGCTCTGGTGCGCAATCGTCGGCGCGCTTGAAGTCAGCCGAGCGTGGACGAGCAGGGTGGCGGGTTCCTGATGAACGGGCGAAGGGTTGCGGCGTTCGGCCTGGTCGGCGCGGGCGCGGCAGCTCTCGCGAGTGCACCGGTCGTCTGGTTGGCAGGAGACCGGCTTCTCCGCATCGTCCGCGGTCGCGAGATCGCGTCGGCTGCGGCGATCGAGATCCTCCCGCGGCTGCTCTTCCTGGCGGGCGCAGCGTGCGCTCTTGCCGGCGGCCTGCTCGTGTCTGCCGGCGCACTCTTCCTCAGAAGACAGGTTGCTGCACCGGCTCGGGCAATCTTGCTATTGCGGCCGCGCGGCGCAGGGCTCGCATACGTGGCGATCGTCCTCGTCGCGGCGTCGTTCGGGGGAGTCCAGCTCTGGCTCGCGGGTCGCTCGCTCTCGTACGACGAGATCCTGGCCGTCGAAGCGGATGTCCGTACGCCGCTCAGGAACGGGTTATCGCCTCGGGCCTGGATCAATCACGTGTCAGGGAGCGTCCTCGCGAGAGGCGGGCGGGCGCTGTTCGGCGAGAGCGAACGAGGGCTCCGGGCGCCGAGCGTTCTCCTCGGTGCTCTCGGGATCGGGGGCCTCGGTCTCTGGATGCTTCGGACGAGTGGCGGCGTGGCGGCTGCGTTGTTGCTTCAACTCGCGCTCGGCGCGAACCCTCTCGTCCTTGAGATGTCACCCCAAATCCGAGGCTATTCCCCGATGATGTGGTTCGGCGCCGCGGTCGTCCTCTGGACGACATCCTCGATGCTGCCGATGAAATTGGCGACGTCAAGGGGACGCGACATCCTGACATTCCTCGGCATTCTCGCGTGCAGCGTGTTCATGGGTATGTCTCACCTGTTCGGGCTCGTCTACCTTCTGGGATTCGCCTGCCTCGTCCACGGAGTCCTCTGGACCGGCAGGGAATCACCGGGGCGTGCGGTCGTGCCGGCGGCAGCGCTGGCCCTCGGGAGCACTGTGAGCATGGCTCTCTCCGCGCCGGCCTTTCCGTGGCTCTTCTACATGACGGGTGGCCGAAGCACGGAGTCTCCGCTGGAACGGGTTCGTCGGGAGCTCTCAATCCTCTTCCTTGGACGCAATGGCGGCGCGATGCTCGTCGCGGGCCTCCTCGTCTGCCTCGTGGTCGCGTCGATCGCGCTTGTGAGCAGGGACCGTGGTGTCGTTCCACTGGTCCTCGTTTCCACCCTTCCCCTGGTCGGCCTCCTTGCGGGCGCGCTGATTGCGCGGCCAGCTTTCTTCCACGCGCGGTTCCTACTCCTCGGGCTTGTTCTCGCAGAGGTGACGATCGCGCTCGGGGTCGCGAGACTGCTTCAACAGCTTGACAGGAGAATCCGCGTTCTGGCCGTAGCCTCCCTGTTCACGGGTGCTGTCGTCGGCCTTGCACCAGGTTGGACGGAGCGGTTGACGGATTCGTGGGGATACCGCGAGGCGGTGCGTGCAGTGGAGGGAGTGGCGCGCGAACGGTTCGGTGTCGAGAGCGTTGGAATTGTTCCCGTCGGCGACTGGAACTCGACGACGATCCTTCGCTACTACCTCGGGGCAAGACTGGTCGAGCCCGTCCGGGAGGCGGACGGAACGGCGCCCAAGACGGGCGGGGCGAGGCCGGTCGTCGCCGTTCTCGTCGGTCAGGAGAGTGACTGGGGGCAGGTCGAGCGCGTGCTGGAGGCGGCCTCGAGGCCTGAATGGAGCGCGGAGATTCGGGGCGCCGCGAACGGCTCACACCTCTTTCTCAGAGGGTTTCGGATTCCCTAAGTGTGCGGGATCTTCGGTTCCGTCGGGGGCCCTGCGTGGGTCGCCAGTCTGGACCACGAGCGGGCCATCGCGTCGATGGCTCATCGCGGTCCGGACGGCTCCGGCATGTGGCGGAGTTCCTCGCTCGACGAACCGGCGGGCCGCACACCTCCTGCCTGTGTTCTCGGGCACACGAGGCTCTCCATCATCGACCTGTCCGACGCTGCGGCGCAGCCGATGACGACCGTCGACGGCCGCTATGCGCTCGTCTACAACGGGGAGGTCTACAACTTCGCCGAGATCCGGCGGGAACTGGAGGGTTTCGGGGAGTCGTTCACCTCGTCGGGAGACAGCGAGGTCGTACTGAAGGCGCTCGTCCGCTGGGGGCCTGTCGCCGTGGAGCGCTTCCGCGGGATGTTCGCCCTCGGGCTCTGGGACGAGACGGATCGAAAGCTACTTCTCGCGCGGGACCGGCTGGGCGTCAAGCCGCTCTACGTGGCCTCCAAGCCCGACGGTCTCGCGTTCGCTTCCGAGGTGAGGACGCTGCTCGCCGCGGGGGCGGCGGAGCGCGTCCTGTCGCCGCGGGGTCTCCTTGGCTACCTGCGCTTCGGGGCGGTGCAGGAGCCGGACACTCTCGTGGCGGGAGTGCGGTCCCTGGAGCCAGGCACGACACTCGTCTTCGACGGCCGGGAGACGCGCGAGAGGCGTTTCTGGAGACTTCCGACCGGCCCGTCGAGGGTCGTTCCGCGGGCAGAGGCCGTGGGCGAGATCCGGCGTCTCCTCCACGAGTCCGTACGGATGCGGCTCATCTCCGACGTGCCGTTCGGGGTCTTCCTCTCGGGCGGCGGAGACAGTTCCGCCCTCGCCGCTCTCGCCTCGGCGGAGGCGAGCCGGCCGGTCCACACGTTCACGGTCGTCTTCGACGAGGCGGCCTTCTCGGAGGAGAAGCACGCCGAGGCGGTGGCGAAACGCTTCAACTGCGTTCACCACTCCGTTCCGGTCACAGGAGATGACGCGGCTGCGAGTTTCCCGGAGGCGCTCCGATCGCAGGACCAGCCTTCGGGCGACGGCCTGAACACCTGGCTCGTCTCCCGCGCAGCCCGCTGCGAAGGGCTCTCGATGACCCTTTCCGGTCTCGGGGGCGACGAGGTCTTTGCGGGGTATCCGAACTTCCGGCAGTTCGAGAGGCTCGTTAAGCTCTCGGGCGCGGCAGCCTTCGTTCCCGGGGCGTTCCTTTCGTTCCTGGCCGGGTGCGCGGCGCGACCGAGCGCATCGCATCGAATGCGGAAGGGCGTGGACGTCGCGCAGGCCGCCGGAGATCCGGCGGGCGTCTACACGGCACTTCGAAGCCACCTCACGGATCGTCAGATCGAAGGCCTCATTCCGGAGCCGGCGTTTCGCCGTGTCGCGAGAAACGAGGGACCGCGCATTTCAGCTGCAATGAGCGGCGACGCCGTGAACGACTTCTCCCGTCTGGACCTCGCGGGATACCTCCGGAATACGCTTCTCAGGGACACCGATACGATGTCGATGGCGAGCTCTCTGGAAGTACGGGTCCCGTTCCTCGACCACAAGCTCGTCGAGTACGTCCTCTCGCTCTCCGGCGGCATGAAGCTCGAGGGCGAGGGAAACAAGGCGCTCCTCTTCGAGGCCGTTCCGGAGCTGCCGCGAGAGGCGGGCCTCCGACCGAAGATGGGCTTCGTCCTGCCGCTTGGCGCCTGGTTCCGTGGGCCAATGAAGGGCAAGTTGGAGGAGATCCTCCTCGGATTACCGGGGCCTGCGACCGGAATCCTGCGGCACGAACCAACGGTGGAGGCGTGGCGGGCATTCCTCGACGGGGACGGCACCGTCTCGGCCTCGCGGATCTTCGGCCTCGCCTCGCTCTCGGCGTGGGTCGCCGAGAACGACCTGGAACTGCCTTGGTGAAGAGCGTCCTCCTCCTCCTCCCCGGGGCGTTCTCGGGCTACGGCGGCATCGAGATGTACAACCGCCAGTTCGTCCGCGCGTTCCTCGAGCTGGGGCAGGAGCGGGGGTTTGAGGTCAGGACGCTGATCCTCAACGACGAGACGAAGGACGTCGACGACAGGTACGCCCGGGAAGGTGAGGATCGGCAGATCGGGTTCGGCGGGAGGAAGGTCGCCTTCGCTGCCGCGGCCCTCCGCGGGACCTACTTGGGACGCCCGGACCTCATCGTTCTGGGGCACGTTCACTTCGCACGGCTCGGCCGGGTCCTGGGTCGACTCTCCCCCGCATCCCGGCTCTGGTACCTGGCCTACGGCATCGACGTCTGGCGCGCCTTGTCGCCGGCGATCCAACGGGGGCTCGCGATCGCCGAGAGCATTCTCGCGATCAGCCGCTACACGGCGGGAGAGCTGCAGAAGAACGCAGACGTGCCGCCAGAGCGGATCGGGCTTCTTCCCTGCGCGCTCGACCCGGCCTGGCAGGCTCGTTACGGACCCGGTGCCCTCGACGCAAGGCCGACGACCGAGGCACCGCCTCTCCTCCTCACCGTCGCCCGACTCGCGGCGGCGGAGGGCTACAAGGGGGTCGACTCCGTCCTTCGATCCCTTCCCGGAGTTCTGAGAGCGTTGCCGGATCTTCGGTACGAAGTCGTCGGCGACGGCGTCGACCGTCCGCGACTCGAGTCCCTCGCCGGGGAGCTCGGCGTCCGGGACCATGTTCGATTCCGCGGTCGCCTCGGGCCCGACGAGCTCGCCTCCGCCTACAGGGCCTGCACGCTCTACGTGATGCCATCGAGCCACGAGGGCTTCGGCATAGTCTTCCTCGAGGCGGCGCTCTTCGGAAAGCCCTCCATCGGCGGGCGTCACGGCGGGACGCCCGAAGTGATCGAGGACGGTGTGACGGGCCTCCTCGTCGACCGGGAGGACGTTGCGGCTCTCGAGCGCGCTCTCGTCCGTCTCCTGAAGGACGAGAAGGGCCGGGCGCAGATGGGCGCAGCCGCGCGCGCGCGGCTCGAGGAGCGGTTCACATACGTGGGGTTCCGCTCGGCGCTCTCGGCGCACCTCGAGGCGCGACATGCGTAACGGGGACGGCGAGCAGAGGACTCCTCCGCTCGACGACGACCCGGGCTGGACCGTAATCCGGCCGGCGTCCGGGTGGTTCGAGCTGCACCTCCGGGACCTCTGGAGATACCGTGACCTCGTCCTTCTCTTCGTGAGGCGGGACTTCGTGTCGGTCTACAAGCAGACCGTCCTCGGGCCGCTCTGGTTCCTTCTGCAGCCACTCCTGACGACCGTGATGTTCACGCTCGTATTCGGCCGTCTCGCAGGGATCCCGACCGACGGCGTACCCCCGTTCCTCTTCTACCTGGCGGGCATCCTCCCGTGGACCTACTTTGCGAGCTGCTTGAACCAGACCTCGAACACCTTCGTCGCGAACGCGAGCCTGTTCGGGAAGGTCTGGTTCCCTCGCCTGACGGTGCCCGTCGCGGTGGTGATCAACAACCTCGTGACCTTTGCCGTGCAGTCCGTCCTCCTCGTCGGTTTCTACGCCTACTTCGTCGCGCGAGGGGCGTCGATCGCGCCCAGCCTGGCTCTCCTGGCGGTCCCGCTGCTCGTCGTCCAGCTTGCGGCCCTCGGGCTCGGGTGCGGGATCATCGTTTCCTCGCTCACGACGCGGTACCGGGATCTCGTTCACCTCGTAACGTTTGGCGTCCAGCTCTGGATGTTCGCGACGCCGGTCGTCTACCCGACCTCGCGCATCCCGGCGCGTTGGAGCTGGATCGTCACGGTGAATCCGATGGCCCCGGTGATCGAGCAGTTCCGACACGCGATCCTTGGCACCCCCGGGGTCGGGGCAGTGCCGACGCTCGTCAGCGTCGTAGCGACCGCCGTTCTCCTGGTCGTCGGGCTGGTTCTCTTCACCCGGGTGGAGCGGAGCTTCGTGGACACGGTATGACGAGCCCCGTCATCCGCGCTGATGTTCTCTCGAAACGCTACCAACTCGGTGTGATCAGCCACCAGTCCCTCCGGAAGGAGCTCCAGAGCCGCTGGGCTCGCTTTCGCGGCAAGGACGACCCGAACTCGTGTGTCGTAGACGGGCGGCGCGAAGGGAGCGTCGACCCGGACGTGCTGTGGGCCCTGAGAGGCGTCTCGTTCGACGTGCAGCAGGGCGACGTCGTCGGGATCATCGGGCGCAACGGCGCGGGGAAGAGCACTCTGCTCAAGATTCTCTCGCGCGTGACGACGCCGACGGAGGGAGTCGTCCGGCTCAAGGGGCACGCCGCAAGTCTCCTGGAGGTCGGCACGGGCTTCCACCCAGAGCTCACGGGGCGGGAGAACGTCTTCCTGAATGGAGCGATCCTGGGCATGCGCCGGGCCGAGATCCAGCGGAAGCTCGACGAGATCGTTGCGTTCGCCGAGGTCGAGAAGTTCGTGGACACGCCCGTGAAGCGCTACTCGTCGGGGATGTACGTCCGCCTGGCGTTCGCGGTCGCCGCACATCTCGAGCCGGAGATCCTCATCGTGGACGAGGTCCTGGCGGTGGGGGACATTCAGTTCCAGCGCAAGTGCCTCGGCAAGATGGAGAGCGTCGCTCGGGCGGGTCGGACGGTTCTCTTCGTGAGCCACAACCTGGGGGCGGTGAGGGACCTTTGCTCCCGGGCACTTCTCTTCGAGCAGGGCCGCCTGCTTCTGGACGGAGAGGTGGAGGAGGGCCTCTCGAGGTACGAGAACGCATATGCGGCCCGACTGGACGTCTCCGTGGACGCTCGGTTTTCCGGCCCGCTTGCCGGCACGGTCGGAATCGAGAGAATCCGGAGCGTCCAGGGTGAGGAGGCCGCGTCAGTTCTCGATCCGCTCTCACCATTTCGAATCGAGATTCACGGTCTCGCGAGACGACCGCTCGCGATGCTCGAGATCAAGCTGGCAGTCTTTCACGACGGGTTGCACGTTGCGAGCTGCTTCGATGCGCCCAGGAGTTCCGCGGTCGCGGTTGGCCGGTTCGTGTCCACCTTCGAGATCCCGGCGAACGTCTTCCTGCCGGGCCGGTACACGCTCGGTGTCGGAGCGATGGCTTCCGTCGGCGCGTGGATGTGGGGCACAGACGTTGCCACCCTCGAGTTCGCGGACCGGGTGCGCGACGCTGCGCATGACCGCAAGCGTGGCGTGCTCGCGATTCCCTACTCCGTGCGCCGGACGATTCCGGCCGAAGGCAGGCAGTGAGCGCGCTGCAGGCGGCAGGTCCGTCCGAGCGGCCGTTCGGCCTCAGCGCATTCGTGCGTTGCCGGAACGAAGAGGAGTACATCGTTGCGAGCGTGAAGTCCTCGTATCGCGTTTTCGACGAGGTCGTCGTCATCCTGAACGAGAGCACCGACGGCACCCGGGCACTCCTCGAGGACCTCCTCCCCGATCACCCGAAGCTTCGGATCCTGGAGTACACGGAGACGTGCGCCCCGATCGGCCCGGGTTACCTCGAGGCCGTGGCCGCGAAGCCGACCATGAGCCTCGCAAGGTACTACAACTGGTGCCTCGAGCAGACGACCTACAGTCACGTGTGCAAGTGGGATGGCGACATGATCGCGACGCCGGACTTCGGGGCGGTGCGGAGCTTCCTGCCGACGGCGGACGTGGTGATGTTCGACGGTTGGGATGTCCTGGGGGAGCACACGACAGACCTTGAGGCTCGGATCTTCCGCTTCGACACTTCACGCGCGCGGTACGAGGACTGGGAACTCTACGAGGTCTTGAAGCACGATTACACGGAGACGGTGCGCCTCGACAGGAAGTGCTACCTCCACATGAAGCTGGTGAAGAGAGAGTGGCTTCATCGAAAGTGGACGAACCCGAATCTCCTGGCCATCCATCCGGTACCGGAGACCGGTGGGACGAGGCCGAGCCACGTTCGAAATGCAAAGCAACTCTTGAGGAGGACGGCCAGCGTGCTCAGAAAGATGGGGAAGAGGGCGGGTCGAGCGTTGCAATCGTGACGAACTCCTCCAGGCCCAATGGTGCGAGTCGGCGCGGTTCGTCGATCGGAAGGGGTTCGACTTCGTCGGGATCGACCACGGCATGCGGGCCTACTTCTTCGGGAAGGAGGCGCCCGTCGACTGGAGCACGCGGCGGCTCATCGCGTCGCTCCCGCGTTTCCGGCACGAGTTCGTAGGCATCCGCGACGCGGCCGCGACCCAGCCGATCTTCGATCGGTCCGGGAAGGACGGCCACGAGAGGACGCGGGTTCGCGACAACATCCACTCGACCGACGTCGCCCAGAACGCCTGGCACGTCTTTGGCGACCCGGAGCCGGACGCCGCGCACAAGAAGGGCGGTTTGCGGCACAGCGGCCGCTCCGTCCTCGAGGCGATACGCCCGATTGCCGAGCGCGGGGGCAGGGAGATCGACTACGCGTTGATCGTCGAGGCCGCGGCGGAACGCTACGGCCGGAATTGGGGCTGTCAGTGAAGGACGACCTCTTCGTCGGCATCACGACGTGGGAGAGCGAGCTCTTCCTCGAAGCCTGCCTCCGCTCGGTGTGGCGGTGTACGGAGGGGGTCCGCCTCCGGGTCGGGGTGGTCGACAACGTCTCGCGCGACCGTTCCGTCGAGATCGCGCGGGATCTCGGCGCGCGCGTCCACGTCGAGCACTGCAGCCAGGCGATCGCGCTCAACAGGCTGCTCGCTATGTCGGAGGCGAGGCATACGCTTCTCCTTCACTCCGACGTCGTCCTGCTCTCGGCCCGGTGGTACCCGACGTGTAGCCGGCACCTTTCAGGGAGCGTCGCCCTCGTATCCCCCGAGGACGTGGGTTGCGGGCCCCTGACGCGGCCGTATGGTGCGGGTATGCCGGAAAGCTGCTTCCTCTTGTTCGACACGCAGAAGGCCCGGAAGTGCCGGACGGTGGCTTGGGTTTCAACGCGGGGGATTCCGATCCCGACGCTCCGTCTCGACCTCGAGCACTACTACGTGACGCACGACCTGCCGGCCGCGCTCGGCCGACGTGGTTTCACCTGGAAGGCGATGAGGGTTCACGCGTCGCCGAAGGACACGGCCCGCTGCTACGAACCGCCGTTCACGCCCGAGTACTGGTCCGAGGAGCTCTCGTATCTTCGCTACGCGATGGGGAATTTCTACAGCCTGGACGGCGAGGTGACCCACTACCACAACTGGTTCGACCGCGTCCCGAAAGATGTGCCGGCCGGATCGCTCGAAACGTCCGAGGGAGATGGCCGGGGTCTTCCGCTGGAATTCCTAACTCTCGGTACGCGTCGATTCCTGGAGGATCTCGCAGCGGGAGCGATAGTGACGCCGTCCCCCGACGAGCCGCAGCGGACTCCGATGCAGACGCCTCGACACGTGCCCGACCTGGCACGCGGGTTCGGGGCGCCTGCCGGAGAGAAGTGAAGACCGTCCTCCTCTACTCGCCCGATGTCATCGGGCACCCGCGCGTCTACTGCCGGGTCATCGCGGACGCGCTCGCGGGAACGGGTTGCAGGCTTGTCGTGGCGATGGGCTTCACGGAGGAGGCGGGACTCGAGCACTCGCCCGACCTCCAGCCTCTCGTCGGCCGGAACGAGGTCGAGCTGGTCGAGACGTGCCGTTACTCCCGGAGCGGGAGTCCGCACCTCCGCGCCGAGGAGATCGTCGGACTCCAGAAGGCCTGCGGCGCAGAGACGACGCTCTTCATCGAGGCGGACAAGTCGCACGACGAGTTCCGGCGGATCTCGGCCGGAGGTGCTCCGCGCCTTCGGGGCCGGAACCTCGGCATCTTCGCGAACACCGCGGAGTGGTACCCCGGAGAGGACTCCCAGACGGGGGCGCCGAAGCGTCTCCGGGCGTCGACGCTCCGAACGACGCTGGGGAACGTCAAGCGCGCGGTCTTCGGTAGGCGTTCGACGGCGAAGTACTTCTACGAGAGGGTCATCATCGGGAGAAACGTCCTCGACGAGGTGCTCGCGAAGGACGAGCGTCTCGTGGCGTGGCGGGGCCGTCCGGTCTACTGGATGCCGGAGATCTCGCGCCCGGCGCGGTCCCCGGAGTCGTCCGCAGACGCGGCCGAGTACCTGGAGGCGAAGGAGAATCTCGCCGCGTTCATCGCGCGGAGCGAGGGGCGCGAGCCCGTCCTCTACTTCGGCGACGCCGCCTATTACAAAGGCTACGACCTCTTCCTTCAGCTCCTTCACGCTGTCCTCGGTCAGGCCGGGGATGCCGGAGGGGAAGAGGTCTTCGTAGGTTGGAGCTTCGGCGAGGGGCGGGAAGGGAAGGGCGGAGCGGGAGGTGGAGAGGGGAAGCGGGGTTTTGGCCTGGGATACGACATTGATGGTAACGAGGAGGCCGGTCACGATCAATGCGGCGGTGAGGTCACGCGTGAGGAACCAGCCACGGCGGAGGATACGGGCACGTTGAACCGGGAGGAGGGCGTTTACGTCCGCCAGGAGATGTTCGGTGAGGGGCGTGGTCGTGTGGGGAGATACTTGCCAGGCCGCGGAGAGTTGTTCGCGCAGGGCGAAGCGCCGGTCGAGATTCCACGCGAGACGGGGCATGGGGAGGGGACGAACGAGAAAGAAAAGCGAGGGCAGAGCCAGCGCAAGACCCAGCAAAGTCCAGGTACGACTATCCGGGAGC
>ERZ724514.1123-NODE-1123-length-11974-cov-15.487289_pt1 | contig 11974 bp, 12 predicted proteins | sample MGYA00376047_ERZ724514 | MGnify/ENA primary metagenome ERZ724514 (study PRJEB28724, sample SAMN07190883) | activated sludge metagenome | isolation source: activated sludge of sewage treatment plant in Hong Hong | place: Hong Kong | collected 2016-03-17 ...
CGCGTGGCCGTAATATTAACCGTGCCGCTCGACGATGTTGCATAATACGCGCCGCTGCCGGCCATTTCTGCGGTTGACGCGGTTCCGGTTAGCTCATAGTCCTCAGTTGCCCCGCTCCATGACCATGTCGGCGCGAGAGCGCAGTTAGACGCGACGGCGGCCAATATCAACGATTCGGACGCGCAGCCGGCTAGTGACAATGAGCTTGTATCGGTGCTTGTGCCGCTATCCGTATCTGTTGCGCCCACGGGCGAGGATTGCGCCGCGCCCAACAAGGTCACAGCGTCAACAACAAAGCCGTTCATGGTCTGGCTTGCCGTGACGACAATATCCCCCGCGCTGCCGGACGGGTTAATCAGGTAAAAAATAGAGACGCGCAAATAGCGGTCAGTCCAGTCCTGTACCGCCGTTACCGCCTCGGTCATGCTTACGCCGCCGAATGTGGCCGATAGCGTAAATGATGACTGGACGCCATACATGGCCGCCGCTCGCACAACGAGAATGCGATTGCTGCCGCTTGTCGGCGTGTAGCTGGCAAGCGTCGCGCTGGTCGCGTTTGTCGTAAAGCGGCTGTTAGCCTGGTTGTTGCGTGTCGGCGCGGCCATGATGATTAATCAAAGCTCAGATACTTGATTGTCCCGTTCGGCAAAATCACCTTTAGCCGGTTGTTGGTTAGATCGGACACAATTCGCAACTTGCCCGCGACCGCGCCGGCCGCGTCCGCGGGGCTGGCGTCGATAAGCAGCCCGTCGAGGTCTAGCCCGATTTCAACCCGGCCATAGTTCGGGCTGCTTGGGTCGTCGCCATGCAACCGGCTCACAGTGGTGTTTGTCACCGTCATCGGCTCATACGGCCCGACTAGCCACGGCTCGGCCGCCGGGTCGAGGAACCGGATATAATTCGCCTTCGTTACCGTGTTGCTGCCGTTGACGTTCGTCACGGTCAAGCGCACGGTATAGGTTCCGTATTCGAGATAGGTATGGGTCGGGTTCTGCGTTGTGGCCGTGCGGCCGTCGCCAAAGTCCCACGCCCAGGTGATGGCCGCGCCGTTGGGGTTGGACTGGTCAGTGAACGCGACCACGCCGTCTGTCGGTTCCGTCGGCGCGCCGCTGAAGGCCGCCACCGGCCCGGCCGCGTTCAGCGGCTTGCGGATGGCTATCGCGTGGAACGGGTATTCCACCGTCGCGTTAACCGTCGTCCAGTTGATGCTAAAGCCCGTGGCAGTTAGGCTCACCGTCCCGGCCGCCTTGACCGTCCCGCCGCTATCGCGGATGACAAGCGAATTGTCCGCTCGCACCCAGCTATTAGACGTGGCCGCCGCGCCCTGGTCGGCGTAGTTCAGGCTATACGTCGCGCCCGCGTCCACCACGGCCAGCGTCCAGCTATCGTAGTCCGTTTCGCCGTCTACGTTTTCCGGGTCGTAGAGCGTCATGAAGAGGAGCAACAGGCCCGGCTCGATATTCTCCTCTTCCATATCGCCGTCGCCGTCGGTGTCCCCTAGCGACGAGTTGACCGTGTAATTCACCGTCCCGGTGCTATCCGGTGAAGCGCCATAATAGACCGCCTGATTCTTCCCCAACGCCAGCGCCGCATAGCCCGCCCGCCCGTTGGCGGTCACGGCCGCGTCTTTGAATAGCTGAAAGCCGCTCGCCGTCCGGTCTACCGTGCCCCACGCCCCGCTGCTCAGGTTGTCATAGCCGCCCGTGCCGAGATAGGTCGCCACGTCGCTTGTATCCCGGTTGTGGCGCGAGAAGTGCGCCAGGTGCGCCCCGGCAAAGTCCGCGCTGCCCAGCGTCGCCAGGTAGTCGCCATGCGCCGATAGCGACAGAACGGCGCTATTGCCCAGCGTCGCTAGATTCGTCTGGAAGGTGCTCGCCAGGAGCATGAAGTCCGGCGCAAACCCCAACCCCGTCGCCGCGGCCGTCGCCAGGTCGATGACCCCGGCCTTGCTCAAATGCGCCGTGTCCGCAAAGGCGACGGCTGTCAGCAGATACGCGGCCGGGAAGGTGTCGCTAATCGCCAGCGTCACCGAGTTGGCGGCGAACTGTGTCACCGCCGCCGCGCCGGTAATGCCGGTATGGTCGATGCTGATGACCGCCGCCGTGTCGCTGAAATAGCGCCGCGTGCTGGTTGTCCCTTGCGCGTCCCGGCTGTAAATCGCCCCGCTCCACTGGCTGCCGGGCGATGCCGCGCCGATGGCGAATAGCGCGTTGTCGGTTGTTGTGGCCGCCGCCGTCGCGTTGCTCAAAAAGAAGAGAACCAAATCCGGCGCGGCCCCGCCGAGGTTGAAGGCGATTGTCTGATTCCCCGCGCCCGTACTCATGGCGACGCGCACCGCGTCCACCGCCCCGCCCGTTGGCCCCGTCTCGGTGACGGTGATCACCGTCTCGGCCGATATGCTGTAAATGTCCGGGTCTTGCGTCGTGTCCAGGACTGTCAGGCGCACCGGGTAGGTTCCCGGACGGCTATACGTCCGGGTATGCGGCCCGGCCGTGTCCGCCGTCCGCCCGTCGCCAAACTCCCATAGCCAGCGGTCGATAACGCCGCCATTGGCCCCGCTGGACGTGCTGGTAAATGTTACCGAGAGCGGCGCGACCCCGGACGTAACCGACGCGGTAAAGCTGGCCGTCACCGTCGGGTCGGCCGGCTCGTCCGAGCCATACTCCACCGCGCCAATGTCGTAGTAGCGCCCGTTCGCCGCGTCCTCATCGGCCCGCGCCGCGCCGTTGTAATCGTAAGCCATCGCCGGCGGGGTCAGTCCGTTGGCCCGCCCCCGGTTGCTCGCCGCGCCGATAAGGGGCGAGTTCTCCCGCAGCGCGTAGTTGTACCAATTCAGATTGGAGATGTTCGGGTTGGGGTAGTTATCGGCCAGCGGCCAATCCGGGTTGACAAGCTCCGGCGCGGCCGTCACGTCCCCCGCGCCCACGGCCGCACGGGGCAGGACCTCCAGCGCCGCCGCCGATGCGTACCAGGCATTATTCCTGAACAACACGCCGGGAATAGCGCCCTTGATCACCGCCAACTCATACCCGGCTTCGCCGTACCACATGTGTACGACGTTGTTTTCGATGATGCTATTGACGTGCGTCCGGCCGCCGCCCCACTCCGGCAACGTCTGCGCGACCATAATCCCGCGCGTTGACCGCCCGCGCCCGACGATCGTATTGTGGGCAATCCAGGCGTTTTTGAGTTGCGTGTCGTACCCGTCGGTATTGCCGCGCGCGTCCACCTTATAGGAATTGCGAATATCAATCCCCGCGCCCATGCCGACGATGATATTGTTGTAGACCTGCTGCCCCTCGGAGTAGTAGGTCAACGGCATTTTCTGGCCGCACTCGTCCCCCAGCACAATCCCGGCCGCGACGTTCTGATCCTTGATCACCGGCCCGCCCTTGACCTCCGGCTTGTCCTCGATGAAGTCCGGGTTGTAGGTATGGGTTAAAAAGTTATTGCGAATGATGCAATTCTTCGTCCGGTTGATATAGAGACAGAGATGGTTGCACGTATGGACCGTGTTGTATTCGATAATCGAGCCGGTTCCACCGCGCCCGGCGTTGATCCCCTCGCCCATCCCGTAGCAGAGCAAGTTGTGATGAATCCACGCCCCGGTGCAGTAAATAACATTCATACTGCCCTGCGTGCCCGGCTTGCCGATAAGCGCGGCGAAGTTCCAGATGCGCCCCTTGAAGCTGAGGCGGCTAATTGTGTTGCGCCCGACCTCGGCCCCGTCGATCAGGTCATTCATCCCCGTGCCCTGAATGACCATCCCCGCGCCGAAACAATGGTCGATGGTGCAATCGGTGATCTTCACCCGGTGCGCGGCCGTTGCCACAATCCCTTGCCCCGCGCTATTCTGGACGCGGATGCCCCGGAACGTTACATCGTCGCCGGTGATGGTGATGGTCGCCGTGAACTCTTTGAAGCTGGCCGTGCCCGGCGTGCCAATATCGGGGATGCATGAGCCGTCCGGCCAATTGTATTGCCCGTCGGCCCGCTGAAAGCTCGCATCCCAATTGCCATCGAACGCCGGGGCGTGCCCCGTGTCCGGCTCCCACGTTGTGCCGCTTTTCGTGATATTGAGCGTCGTCTTGTAGAGTGTGGCCGGCGTATAATACTGGCCGCGTAGCTTAATCGTATCGCCGCTGGAGGCGGCCGTATTCGCCCGCTGCGGCGTCTTGAACGGCGCGCCCGTCGCCCCGCTTGCGCTATCGCTCCCGTTGGCGTAATCGACGTACCAGGTCGCCACTAGCGCCCCTCCGTCGCAAAAAGCCGGGGGATGCCGCGAATGGCCCCGGACGTGAAACGATATTGTTTCTCCGTATCCGCCCGGATGACGACCGCCGTATCCGTTCGAATGGCACCCGTGGCGTTGATGGCCGTGTTGACTTCCATCAGCGAGCCGCTTACCGTCACGCCGTCCGTGGCCGCAATGTTGACCTCCCCGCCCAGGGCCAGTAGGCCCACGCCGCCCGTGTTCGATTGCAACGCCGCCGGCCCCTGCCACGTCGCGCCCTCATACGTCACCAGCGCCGCCCCGGTCGATGGCGCGTTCGTCGCCATCTGGCCCCGCGACAAGTTCCGCAACTGCCGCGCGACCACGTCCTCACCGCCCATGCGCCCGCGCGACCACTTATTCAGCGTGAGCCGGGTGAGCCGTATCCCGTCCGGCCCACTAACCTCATGGTGGACTTCCGTCACCCGCATGTCGGCCAGTTGAATATCGAATTGCTCAATGCCGATGTAGTTTAGCTGGATAACCTGATCGCCCGGCCGCGGGTCGGCCACGGTGTGACACGTCACCTTATAGGTAATATCCGGCTGGCTGTTGTCCCGTAGCCAGTTGCACGCCGCCCATAGTAGATTGTTGGCCGCGTTGCGCCGGTCGGTCGGGCTGGCCTCGTTCTGCGGCCGAATCTCCGGGAATGTCTCTACTTGCCACTTAGGAAGCCGCCCGGCAAAGGTCTTATTAAATAGATAGTGGTTGATCCCGTCGCTGCCCCAGGCCAGTTCAGGGAAGTTGCCGAGAATCCCGCCTATGTCCGCCTCGGCAATCGTGAACCGGCTATCGCCACTCCCCCCGCCAAAGGGCACGAGATGGGTCACGATGGCATTGGCGTTTTCGCTGGCAATCTCGATGATTTCGCCGTAATTCGGCCCCGTCCAATTGTCCGTGCCCAGCGTGTCGAGGTTCGTCGCGCTGTGCGTCGGGTAGGGGTAGCCGTCGGGAAAATAATCAACCTGATTGCGCGGTAGCCAGGCCGCGTCATCCATGTTCAGCCGGAATAGCCAGCCGGACGTTTCGGCCAGCGAGGTAAGCACCTGGAAGACAGTCTCGCCCTTCGGGTCGTAGTTCGTCGGCATGTAGCCCAATGGCGACCGCCGCGCCCGCCATATCCCGCCCGTGGCGTTCTCTAGGAGTTGCTCCACGTCCTCTAGCGTCGGGTCGCTGTAGGACGTGCTAACCGCGTAATAGCCGATGGGGATGCCGATGGGGATGTAATTCGCCAGCGTGATCGTATCGCTGTTGTTGGCGACTATTTCCGTGTTGGCAATCGTGCCAATGAGCAGCGGGTTATAGCCGTCACTCGACGCCGCAATCTTCACCCGCTCGCCTATCGTGAAGATGCTCGCATCCGCGACGTTGACCAACTTGGAATAGACGGTAAACGGCCAGTTGGCCGGTAACTGATACGGCAAATCGTCCGCAATTTCAATTGCCGTTCGCCCGTCGCTGACAAACGTCACTTCGGTGACGAATAGCTCCCGCGCAATATCGGCCGTGCTAAAATCGATGGTGAGCGTATCCCCCGGCCGCGCGTACACGGGCGCGGACACACCAAACCGCGTGTTGCCCGCGTTCGTGACCGCCGCGTGCGTTGTATAGTGACGCGGGCCATACGCCGCCATCGGCGCGACGGCAATATCGGGATGCGGCCGGAATCCCTCAATGGCGCTGGTCACAGTCACGTCATTGCCGATGCGGTCAAAGGCGATCCAGTCCTGGAGCGCGCCGAGATAATTCGGCCCGGATAGTTCAATCGTCCCGTCGCCCTGATACTGCCGCGCCTGAATGATAAATTGCGCCACCCGGCGCGGCTGTGTCCAGTCGTCCGCTTCCGTCCACACGCACGCCAGGTCATTCGCTTGCGTCCCCGTTAGCCACACGAGATGCGCCGGCGCGGTCAACTTGCCATAGCCGATACGGTTGACGTACCAGCCGCCCGACGCGGCCGTACAACCGAACTCCGCGCCCCGTTGCGTGAAATTGCCATCCGGTAAGCGCCGGTAAATCTGACAGCGGACTACCTCGGTCGCGCTCATGTCGGGATAAAGTCCCCCACTTGCTGCCACGTCGCCGTGACAATGAAGTGCGTCCGGTGCAGCGGCGATAGCCGCGTCTGCAAGTCGCGCTCCATCGGCGCGTTGACCTGCAACAGCATGGCGCTACATTGCTTGCCGTTGAAGTGGCTATAGGTGTAATCGCTCATGGCCCCGGCCGTCACCCGGCCGTGAGAAAACAGTAGCGCCGCCGTCATCCCGGCCAGCGTCAAGAAGTCCTCGTAGGCCCGCAAGCAAGCGTCCGCATCCCCGCGAAACATAAACTGCTGCGCATATCGGGCATACGACACCGGCGCGCGCTTGTTGGCCGCGCTCCACGGCGAGTACACCCGCCCGCCGGCCAAGGTCATAATCCCGTCGTGTACCGTAGCCGACGGCATGGCAATCGAATGAGGCGATACCAATACCGCCCCAAAGCTGCCCATGCTGTAGTAGTAGTTCAGCCGGAATGAGCCGAATTGGATAATGTTCCCGGCCGCGACCCGCTGGAGGCTGTACTCGCTATAGGTTTCCAGCGCCATTAGACCACCCCCCCCGCCCGTAGCGCGTGCATCAGGCTATCGGTGGTAATGTCGTCCAGTTGCGACCGCCCGATAACCCGCCCCTCGACCACATTGGTGATCGAGATATTGAGCGTCGAGCCGCCCTGGTAATCGGTCAGTTGGTTGTTCGGGACGATGTACCCGCCCTGGCCCATCGGAACCAGCAACTCCGGCCCATTCTCGCCCACAAGCGCCGGCCGCCGCCCCGTCCAGTAGCCGCCCGCCGCGAACGGCCCTTCATTCCCGCCGCCGCCGGTCGTCTGGTCGTCAACGATAATCGTGGCCTGATGCACGCCGCTAATGCCGTGAATCATGTCCAAAACGGCTTGCAAATCGGCCTGGGCTTGCGTCGTGTTGGCGTTGATGTCGGCCTGATACGGTCCCCCGGTCAGTTCCTTCGCCATGCCGACAAGCTCTTCCACGTTGGCCGTGGCCCCTTCCGCGCCGCCGCCGCTGGCGTCCAGCTTCTTGCGGAACTCCTCCAGATACCCGACCGCCGCGTCGTATTTGATATTGCCCGACGCCACGCCCTCGGCAATCTTGCGGATTTGCTCTTGCAACACCGCCGCCTTCAGCGCCGCCGCTGCTTGTTCCTTTGAAAACTTGCCCGTGGCAATGCCTAGCATTGCCATCTCCACCGCGCCGGCCCCGGCCGCTTGCGCCTGTTGCATCAGCGCGTCGGTCATGGCGTTGACGTTCACCAGCCCGTCCGCGCCGATTAGCCCATCTTCCGGCTTGGCCGTCGCCTCGGCCATGAACGCCGCCGCCAATCGCGCGTGCGCCGCGGCCAATGCCTCCTCTTGCGTGATGGCGTAGCCGACCGCGCCGCCGTACCCGCGCGCGCTATCGGCCGCGCGGTCATAGTCCATGTTGGCCTTCGCCAAATAGCCCGCCTGGAGCCGGTCGGGGCTGGCATACGGCAAGCCGCCATAGCCCGACGACATGCCCGCGATTGCCGATTGCCGCGCCCGCCCCGCGCGCATGTAGCCGGCGCTGGCGATCTTCTCGGCGTCCTGGCTGGCCGCCAGGAGTTCCGCCCGAATTGCCGACAGGTCGCGGATGATATTCGTCGCCGCGGTGTCAGTGTTGGTTTGCGTATTCGCCAGCGTGATAGCGACCGACGTCGCCCACGTCTGCCACGCGCCGACGTTATCCCCGGTCGCGTCGCCCGTGTCGCTCAGCGTCTTGACCATTTGCATATGGCCCAGCGCCGCCCGCGCCATGTCCTCACCGCCCCGGCGAATAATGGCATTTAGCTCGTTGTATTGCGCGCCGGTAATCTCGCCCGCGTCGCGCAGCCTTTCGAGTTCCTGCGTAAACGTCACGAAGCCGGACAACTTCTCGGCCGAGTTCCCTAGCGCCTCAAATGCCCCGGCTTGCTCCAGGATGGTGACAATTTGCAACTTGGCCGAGGCCGTGTAATTCGATACCGCCGCCTCTGCTTGCCGGATCGCCTTTTCCGCGTCACTCAGCCCGGCCACGTCCAGGCGCGATTCTCCCGCCTGTATGACCGCCTCTTTGAAAGCCGCGGCCGTCGAGTAGCCTTGCGCTTCCAGTTCCTTTTGCTTCTCCCTGACCTCATCCACCGACAGGCCCAGCGCGTCCAAGCGCATGGTCGATAGATTGGAGAAGGTGAGGATCACCTGCTGCATGTCCCAGTTCAGCCGCCCGGCCACCGTCGCCAGCCGGACGACCTGATCCTCGTTTTCTGCCAGCCGCAGCGAGATGATTTGCGACGCCGACGCCATCAGTTCGGCGTCCGCGGTCATGCCCATCGTCGCGTCGCGCAATTTGCCGAGCAGGGCGTCGGCCGTCGAGCCGATAGACGCGCTCAGCTTATCGAATCGCAGTTGGGTTGTCTGGAGCGCCGCGCCCTCTTTCAGCATCCCCCACGCCGCGCCCGCGGCTCTAGCGACGGCGTAGAACGCAACGGACGCCACGCCAAGGCCCGTCGCCAGCTTGCTCCACGCCGCGCCCGCGCTGGAGAGGATGCCGCTCGTTTTGGTGTTAGCCTGGTTCGTTGCGGCGCTGGCCGCATCTACCCGCTTGAGGTCGGCCACGGCCTGATTGATGGCCGCTTGCCCCTTATACACGGCGGCGATAGCTATGCGGATTTGTTCGTCATTGGCCATCGCCTATAACCCCTTCCGTAACTCTCTCACGCGCTTCAGGAGTAGCATCGTCTCGCCGTTCTGCGCTTCCCACTGGCCGATCTTCTCGCCTGAGTAGCTATAGAGCGCCGTCTGATATGCCTTATGCGCGTTGTACACGTCCAGCAGATACCCCAGGCGCGGTAACAGCCCGGCCGGTTGGTCTAGCAACCCGCCCGCCTCCGGCAGGTGTCCCCACCGCTTGATTTCCCACGCTTGCCGGAGTTCCGGAGGCGGCGGCTCGCCGTAGCGACCACAGTCCGCCGCCTCCGCTACTCGTTTGGGTCAATGCTGATAAATCCCACGTAGGTACTCAGGATGTAAGCGAATACCTGGCTCACAATCTTCGGTTCCAGGTCGTCGGCCGTCTCGCCGGCCTTTAGCGTCGTGGCCGCGAACCATTCGGCATCGAGCGCCGCCTGAACGCTATTCCGCTGCTGCCGGGCCGCCGTCCAGTTCTCCATGTCCGTCACGGCCTTGCCCGCCTCGCGCATGGCGTCCTCATAGGCGACAAGCTGCCGCTGCTTTACCTTGCCCAGCCGCCACCCGTCGGGCAGAAATGCCTTCGGCTTTTCTCTCTCTGTCATACGCGCGTTAGCTCCCTGTGGCGCTGCCGAACGTCACGTCGCCATCGACCGCAAAATTGACCGTAGACGATCCCGGACTGCCGAGATTGACCCCTAGGCCCGTCGAGCAGTAGGCATCAAAGGTGATCTTCATCTTCCCGTTCACGTTGCCGTCCGGGTAGATGACGACCGCCACCGCCGTCGTTGTGTTGAATGACGTAATATCGGCCTGGTCGTTGTCCTCCGGGAAGAAGACGCAATTCCCCGCCCAGTTCGTGCCCAGCAGGATTTTTTGCTTACCGCTGGCAGAGGTGCAGTAATATTCTGTAATGTCCTGGCTCGGCGTGACTTCGGCCGATTGCGGGCACGGCACGGCCGTCCCGCCAATCGTCACCGCCAGATTGCGCCCCGCGAATTGATTTCCCATTGTCTTACCTCGTCGCCGGGTCTGCCCCGGTCATTAGCTCAGCTTGAAGACCGCCGCCGTCATGCTCGTCTGATGGCTGGTCGTGATTGTTACGGTAGACCCGTAATCCTGCGTCGGGAACGGGCCGAATAGCTTCTCGCCCGTTGTCGCCGGGACGGTGATCGCCTTGCCCGCCGGGGTTACGCCGTCAATCGCTCGCGTGATGACCGCCGTCACCGTGCAATCGGCGGAATGCCCGTTCTTAATCAGCAGCACGGTCGCGCCGTCGTTGGCGAACGTGTCCGACGCCGATAGCGCTTGATGCGTCGGCGTCACCCCCGTCCGGCTAACCGTCTGTACTGTCAGTTCTGCCATGTCTACCCCTCATACTCGATTACATCGACCACAAGCCGCTGGAAGAGGCTATCCGGGTCGGCCTGGTCGTCGGCCGTGAAATACGGCGCTATCGGCGCGGCCGTCGCTACACCGGTCACGTTCTCGACGTGCAACAGCGCCGCGATCACGCGCTCGCGCAACCGCTGGAAGGCGTCCAGATGGTCCTTGTCCGCCCGGTTTCCGCGGTAGGTCAACAGCGATACATAGGGCCGGTAAGCCGTGGCGTAGTCGCTCCACGCCTCGCCGGTTGTGGCCGTCACATCGTCGCCCGTTTCCACAATGAGCCACGGGGCGCGCTCCTGGCTGGCGACTTGCGGCGTGTGGTAGTCGTTGACCAGCACGCTATCCTCGGCCACCAGGCCAACGACCGCCGCGATAAGCCGCGCCTGTACCGTCGCCTCGCTCATCGGGTAGCCTCCGCGATGGCTTGCCGGACACTGCGCCGAAGCTCCGCGCGCCGCCCGTCTGTCACCGTGCGCGCAATCCACCAGCGCCCCTTATGCATCCACGCTTGCCCCTTGCCCTTGCCGTCGCCTACCACGTAGCGGGTATAGTGGCCGCCGCGCCCGCGCGCGCTATTGACAATCGCCACCGCCGCGCCGCTGCCGCGCTCCACCGCCCAACCATTCGCCAGTCGCCCGGTGCGCTTATACTTCTGCTTCGGCCGCTTGGCCGGGTAGGGTGTTGACTTCAACACCTTGCGCGTATCCTGCGCCCACCGATAGACCGCCTCGCCCACGGGCCGCGGCATTCCCGCCGCCAGCGGGCGCAGCTTGTTCGCAACGGCATTCGTGCCCGTCACGGATACCCGGAACTCCACCCCGGTCAACGCGTGTACTCCGTTGCCGCGGCCGTGTAGCCGTCGGCCCGCGTAAATGAACCGACACTAACCACCGGCGCGCGGGCCACGTCCTCGGCGTCCAGCCCCAGCAGCGCCCCGATTCCCGTCGCCGCGGCCGTCGCCCATTCGTCGATTTGGCCGCCAATCAGGAACCACATTTCATCAGCCGTGACCGGCCTTTCGGCAAATCGGCCCTGGCCGTTCACGCCGCGCACCATCGCCGCCGCATGGCCGTTGACCACCGCGTCCAGCATCGCCAGGACGGACGCATTGCTAATCGGCAGGGGGATTGCCCGCGCCGATAGCGCCACGTCTAACATGCCCGACAGTTGCGAGCGCCAGCTATCGACCTGCGCCAGCGTCGGCGTCGTGGACGTATCGAACGTCCCCGCGCTACTGGCATATCGCGGCGTTAGCGCCGCCACGCCCGCGGCCGTCCCGTAGCTCATCGCGCCTTACCCTTGCCCCTGGCCGGCCGCTTGACGGGTTCCGCCTCCGGCGTGGGCGGCGCGTCTACCGTTACTTCTTCCCTTACCGCGCCGCCAGCGTCCGCCGGTTGCGATTGCCAGCCGTCGCGCCTAAGCGCCTCAGCCTGGGCCGGCCCGTAAGCCGTCGCGGTTTCCCCGCCCGGCTTGTGCAACGTAATCGGTTCGCCCATGTTCGCTCACCTTACCCTCGCGGGCCGGGCGCTTGCTGGCCGCCCGGCCCGCTGGAGGAGAGAGGATGAAAACCGT